>Ga0126307_10003521_pt1 | contig 10724 bp, 10 predicted proteins | sample Plot28_FD_89955 | JGI IMG/M metagenome (GOLD analysis project Ga0126307, IMG submission 89955) | Serpentine soil microbial communities from UC McLaughlin Reserve, CA, USA - Plot28 | ecosystem: Environmental > Terrestrial > Soil > Grasslands | place: USA: UC McLaughlin Reserve, Lake County...
AGGCGGAGGTCTCGACGTCGCCGGTGCATTACCGGGATGGGCAGGGCCGGTGGCAGGACGTGGACACCCGGGTCACCGGCTCGGACCGGCCGGGTTTCCGGCGGGCGGTTGTCCGCAACGGGTTCGGCACGTTCTTCGGCAAGCGATCTGACCGGATCCTCCGGGTGGAGATGGGAGGCCGGCACGTCGAGCTGGGCCTGCCGGGCACGCCGAGGGACGTGCCGGCGGCGGTCCAGGACTCGACCGTCACCTACTCGGCGGCCGCCGGCGGCGCTGATCTGCAGTATGCGGTGACCGCGTCGGCGGTGAAGGAGCGGATCGTGCTGCGGGAGCGGCCGGCTGGGGCGGTGTCGTATGAGTTCACGCTGCGCACCGGTGGGGTGCAGGCGCAGCAGCGGCCGGACGGGTCGGTCGTGTTCGCCGGTCGGGGCGGCGGGGCGCCGGTGTTCACCATCCCGCGGCCGGTGATGTTCGACAGCCGGGACGACGCGAGTTCGCCGCTGGGGAAGGCGTCGAGTGAGGGGGTGGCCCAGCGGGTGGAGCAGCGCGGCGCGGAGACAGTGATCACGGTGGCCCCGGACGCGGCCTGGCTGGAGGCGGCGGAGCGGCGCTACCCGGTGGTGGTCGATCCGACGGTCAAGATCGAGCCGACGATCCCGAACGCGCAGGACACCCAGATCCTGTCGACCGCGGCCGGCTCCAACTACGGCACCATCTGGCCGTTGTCGGTCGGGACCACGGGCTCGGGGGGCTTACCGGTCGCTGGTGCAGTTCCCGTTGACCGGGATCCCGGCCGGCACGAAGATCGACTCGGCGCAGCTGCGGATGTACTACGACCAGACCCACACGAGCTGGCAGTACGACGTGCCGGTCGAGGTGCGGCGGGTCGCTGCGGCCTGGTCGGAGACCACAGGTCGGCGGGCGGACCACGAAGACTCACCAGTACGCGCTGGGGCGGCGGGTGTCCCAGACCGCCGTCGCCGCGGACGGGGCGAAGACCAACGGGTTCTTCGGCTACAACCCGCACACCGACGTCGAGACGATCACCGGAACATCTGGGGACACCAAGGCCACCTACGGCTACACCGCCTACGGCGCCGACGACACGGCGCAGTTCACCGGGGCGGACAAGGCAGGGACCACGCCGGCGGACGCCGAGCCGGCCTCGGCGTACCGGTTCAACGGAATGCGGGTCGATCCGGGCTCCGGGGACTACGACATGGGGTTCCGGGACTACGCACCCGGCCTCAACCGGTTCCTCACCCGCGACAGCTACGACGGGGCGCTGTCCGATCTGGGTCTGGCCGCGGACCCGTACACCGGCAACCGGTACGCCTTCGCCTCCGGGAACCCGATCTCCCGGATCGAGCTGGACGGGCACTGCTGGGGTCCGCAGTGGACCTGCGACGTGGCCGGCGGAATCGTTGATGTCGTCACCGCCCCGGTCACCGGGCTGATCTCCACGGTCACCGGCGCAGGGGCGGCCATGGCCTGCCCGTCGACGGTCGGCTATACCTACGCCGGCGCGTGCGGCGGGGTGCAGGAGTCGGTCACCGCCTCGGTGCAGAGCCAGTACGACGACCTGCTCGACCTCGGCGGGCACGCCGGCTCGGCCGGCTGGCGGGTCGGACAAGCCATCGGCACCGTCGGACTCCCCGGCGCCACCGCCGCCCGCGCCGCCGCCGCGGCAGCCGCCCGCGCCGCCGCCCGCGCTGCGGCCCGGCGCGCCGCCGAAGCTGCCGCTCGCCGCGCCGCCGCCCAAGCCGCCGATCGGATCGCCGCAAACCAGGCGGCAGGAAACGCGGCCCGCGACGCGATTGCCAGCAGGTATCCTGGGGCGCAGACCGAGGTGACGCTCGAGACGCAACTAGGCACCCGTCGATTGGACGTCCTCACCGCTTCCGGCCGGGCGATCGAGTCGAAGGTCGGCAGGTCCTCTCTGACAGCCACGATTCGGACACAGATCGCGAAGGATCGGTCCCTGTTAAACGATCGGACCAGCGGCGTCACCAGCGTTGAGTGGGTGTTTACACGGAGCGAGGTGACTGGTCTGATCGGCCCCACAGGTCCGCTGCAGGCTGCATTGGAGAAGGCCGGCATTATCTGGAGACTGACTCCATGAGCATAGACTGGGACGAGTACGCGATCTACGACCCAGGAGTCTCGGCGCCGTTGAACATGCTGCCGAGGGCGGAGGCGCGGGCCGCGTTCGACCGGCTGATGGCGGCCCGGCCGGCCAGGGTGGAGATGCTGCGGCGGCTGCTGAAGGCCAACGGGCTCGACCTCGGCACGACCGACTCAGCGATCCAGGACCTGGACGACTGGCTGCGGACCCACGTGCAGGAGGACCCGGCGCACCCCGGCCGGCTCCTGCCCGAGTGGTACTCGGTGGTCAACGACATCGCGTTGTTCCTCGGCGAGCTGATGATCCAACGCCGACCCGCCCTCCGTTGGACCTTCCACACGGGGGGCAGGAAGAACGTGTCCTACCAGCGGCACGTCCTCACCGGCTTCGACGAGGTCCCGAACCCTCGCTACAACGTCGACATCGACAGGCTCGTAGCGACCTACGCTCACCAGATCATCGAAGGCCAGGAGATCGAACAGGGTACGTTCTATCGACTGCTGCAAGCAGTCGAAGGCCATCAGGTCGGGGGTGGCGGCTCTGACACCTGAGGCACCGTTCCACCCGCAGGTGTCGTGCGCGCGGGGACCAATAGCCGCCGGTGCGACGACCAAAAGCGGCTCCAGCACGTTGGACCCGCTGGTACAGCAGAGCAGTTCAGCAGGGTCCAGGGCCATCCTGCGTCCACAACCGGACGTCGAAACGCATGTGGCAAGCGCTGCGCATGCTGGCCCGCGAACGGCCGCGGAAAGACCCAGACGATTAACTCCACTCCTGCGGCTTGCTCATCGGTACGCCGCCCGGCGCAGCGCCGGATCCACCGTTGAAGCATCCACGTCGAACTGCTCGCCGAGCTAGGGGTCAGAGACCACCGGTTGCCCGGTACAGACCTATGGCCCGCGATGACTTGATCTTCGTTCAAGCCCTGCCGTCGCCAGCAGTTACAGGTCGGCCAGTTGCCCGCGGGTGGTGTTGGTGGTGGCGGCAGAGCGTGGCCAGGTTCGTGGTAGCCGAGTCGCGGCACCCACCCGGTGCTGACGCAGGCGGACCCGGCGCGAGTAGCTGACACCCGGCCGGGTCCTGAGCACCGGAGTGACCCGATGCCTACCGAGAACCATCCCATCCCCATCACCCTCGCTTCGCCGGGCAACGGCCGCGGCCATCGTCGCCGAGGCGAGCGGCCTCGGCATCCTCACCGCCGGCCTGCTGGTCGACGTCCTCGACGTCGTCACCGCGGGTGCGCTCGGCTCGGTCGGACTCGACCACGTCGAGATCCGGCGGGTCGCCGCCGCCCTGTGGGGCGACTAACCGACCCAACCCGCAGCCCCGTCGGCCCTCGGCCGGCGGGGCTGCGGCTTTATCGTGGGTACACCTGTCTCGCGACTGACGAGCGGTCGAGCGACGGGCGCGTGCGCCGGGTTCCGGCTTCGGACTCGCCGTACTCCACTGGACCCGGAGGCCGCCGGCACCCCACGGTGACTCCGCAGCATCGAGCGGTGGTGGTGCTGCACGAAGGGCGGCGAGAGCGCGACCGACAGGCCCTCCAGTAGCGGGTCCGGGCAGCGCACCGGTGGAGTGAGGAGGCGCCGTGCACGACGACGACCGCTGGGGGCTGGCGGCGTACCTGCCAGCGAGCGAGCCCGTGGAGACCCTGGTGGCGGAGGGGGTTGCCGGCGGGAGGGCGATCCGCCGCCGACGGTGGACGGTGCTGGCCAGCGCCGCGTCGGTCGTCGCGGTACTGGCCACTTCCGCCGTCGCGATCTTCCTCGGACCGGGCCGGTCCGCCGGCCCCGCCGATCCGGTATCGGCCGCGTCCGGCCAGCCCGGTCCCAGCTCGGCGCCGACCAACTCGACGCCGGCCAGCCCGGCGCAGCCCGCCGCCGCGTGCGCGCAGGACAGCCGCTCCAACGACGCCGGCGCGAGGGCCTGGGCGCAGTGGGTCCGGGTCAAGGTCGCCGAGCTCCACCCGCAGCCCGGGCCGGTCGAGTGGATCCGGATATGCGAGCTGGACTTCGGGCACGGGCTCGTGGCCCCCCCGCACGTCATGAACAGCGCCATCTTCGCACTACCGCTGCGGCCGCAGCCGGGCGACACCGGCAAGCCCACCGACAGCCTCACGGCGGTCACCGACCGGTGGGAACGGCTACCGAACCAGTACCGGACCCCCTGCCGAGACGATCCGATCACCGAGCACGTGGTGTGCCACCAGCGGACCCTCGCCGACGGCTCGCGGCTGGTGCAGCGCGACTTTACAGCTGGACCTGCGGCCGGGACGCGGTGGTCCGCCGTCAGGAGCGCGCTGGCTCTCTCCGAGGGCGATCCTGGAGGCGCGTTGCCACTCCTCCGGCGGGCCGTCGGCACCTGGCAGGCACAGGATGCCCCGCACGAGGTGGCCAAGCTGAACGTCCTGATCGGGCAGGCCTGCCGCGCGCTCGCTGACCATGATGGTGCGCGGCTGCAGTTCTCAGCGGCCCGCGAGACCTTCGAACGGCTCGGCGCGCGTCCGGATCTGGCTCAGCTGGACCGGATCGTCGCGGCCACGGACGCTGGTTCCGAGACGCACGAGCTCACCCCACGGGAGATCGAGGTCCTCTGCCTCATCGCCCGAGGCAAGGCGAACCGTGCGATCGCCAACGAGCTGCACCTCAGCGAGCGCACCGTCCATCGCCACGTGTCCAACATCTTCACCAAACTCGGTGTCGACTCGCGTACCGCCGCGGTCGCGTACGGAATCAGGCACCGCATCGTCGAGATGGGCACCCTCTGAGGGCCGACGTCCCACTTCGTGACGGCGTCGTCTTGAGGACGGCACGCCTTGCCGTAACAGCGCTGTCATCGGCGTGAGTCGAGGTCGGCTCGCCGTCCTCCGGCGCCTGCCCGCCGACGAGCGCACGGTCAGGGCCCGACCCGCCGGAGCGACGACGACCTGGGTCTGGGAGTCGTGCGGCAGCCCGGGGTTCCGGTCACGACGACGGTTGCCCGCTCCCAGGTTCGGTCATCGAGCAGGAACGGAGGCCAGCCTCTCCAGCGGCATCACCTGCCACCAGCCGCCGGCGGGCTCACCCTCATGCGAACCATGCCCGGACCGTAACCACCCGACCGACCTGCAAGCGCGTCCGCGCGCAGTGCGGCAGACATCCCATGTTCTGTGGGGTCAAGCGGCGGTCTGACTGTGGTGGCTCCAGGCGGTGTGTTCGTTGTAGAGGGTGCCGGTCTTCAGGCAGCCGTGCAGGATGCCGACGAGGCGGTTGCTGAGTTGGCGGAGGGCGGCCTGGTGACCGACTCCGCGTGAGCGCAGCGCCCGGTAGTAGCACCGAGCACCGGGCGAGCCTTTCAGGGAGCAGAACGCCCACTGGTGCAGGGCGTCAGCGAGCCGCCGGTTGCGGGCGTAACGGGCGAGCACAATCCGGCGGGTGCCGGAGGCCCGGGTGATCGGGGAGGTGCCGGCGTAGTTCTTGCGGTTCTTGGCGTCGGTGAACCGGTGCGGGTCGTCGCCGAACTCGGCCAGGATCCGGGCGCTGAGAACGGTGCCGAGCCCGGGTTGGCTGAGGTAGATCTCAGCGTCCCGGTGCCGGCCAAAATGCTCGGCTACCACCTGCCCCAGCGCGTCGATCTCGGTGTTGAGCGAGGCGATGAGGCGGACCTGGGCGGTCACGATCGCGGCATAGGCCTTCTGCACGGCGGCCGGTTGCCGCAGCGCCGGCGCGCGCAGCACGGCCTGCAGCTGCCCGACCCTGGCGGCGACGTTCCGCCGCTTCGCCCGCCGCAGCACTCCGGCCAGCTGCGAGCCGGACAGCCGCGCGGCCCGGTCGGGGTCCGGCGCCTTACCGAGCAGCTCGAGGGTGTCCGGTGCGGACAGATCGTCGAAGGCTTCCAGCGCGGCCGGGAAGAACTCCCGCAGCGCGCTGCGCAGCCGCAGCACCTGCCGAGTCCGGTCCCAGATCATGCTCTGGTGGGTGCGGGCCAGGAGTTTGACCGCCTCCGCGTCCGGGCTGTCGCCCGCGATCGGACGGTGGTGCTCGCGGTGGCACTGTTGCATTGAGCGGTCGCCGGTGATCTTGACGAAAGATCTTCGTGTACGGATCCCACTCCAACCCCTGGTGCCGGCCCTCGGACAGGTCGCAGGCGCCCCGGCGGAGCCCTCGAACGGGTCCGCACATTGATTTACCGCAGATCCTACGGTCAAGATCGCGTGGGACAGCTCAATGCAACAGTGCCGGCAGACGGCCTTCGGGTCGTAGTCCCGGCCCGATGCGCTGGCGCTGCGACGTCGGCCGCGGCCACCGGCGCTGCGGCCGCCGCTGACACGGCGGGCGGCGGACACGTACCTGGCGAGGTCGTTCCGCAGCCCCTTGGCGTTCTTCCCGGCGAGGTCAATCTCGTAGTCTTGCCGGTCCAAGCTGAACCCGATCGTCTGACCCCGAGATCGCGGTCAGGGTGCCCGTACCGTCTACCCAGCGTGCCAGCAGGACCGGCCAGTTCTCTCCTCTCCATGCAACAGTGCCGGTGCGGCACGCCGAATGCGCGATAGATGATGGGGCGATGACCACTCCGTCCGCCCGCGACGCGCCGGCCCGGTCCAGTCCGCTGGCGATCTACCTGAACGACCACCTCGGCGGCGCCACCGCCGGGCTCGAGCTGGCCCGCCGGATCGCCCGGACGCACCAGGGCATGCCGGCCGGCGAGCCGCTGTCCCGAGTCGCCGTCGAGATCGCCGAGGACCGGGATGCGCTGCTGCGCATCATGCGGGCTCTGGGCGTCCCGGTGCAGGGTTACAAGGTGGTGGTCGGCTGGGTGACCGAGAAGGCCGGCCGGCTCAAGCCGAACGGGCGGCTGTTGCGGCGGTCCCCGCTCAGTTCGGTGGTCGAGCTGGAGGCGCTGCGGATCGGCATCGAGGGCAAGGCCGTCGGCTGGCGGGCGCTGCGGACTGTCACCGCCCGGGAGCCGAGGCTGGACGCGGCGCTGCTCGACAGGCTGATCACCCGTGCGGGCGAGCAGGCCGACACGGTGGAGGATCTCCGGCTGCGGGCCGCCGCCGAGGCATTCACCCCCTGACCCGGTCGCGGCGCATGCAGCCGCCCGTCGTTCTGCTGCCGCGTCAGGGTCGTGTTCCGAGGCCCGTGCGGATCTCGCGCTGCCGCATCTTGCCGCCGGCCTGGGGGTCGAGCGGTGGTGTTCGCATTCCAGCGGTCTCCCGAAGTCCTTCGAGGAGCTCGCGCATCGCGTCGACAGAGCTGTGCCGGGGGGACCAGCCGAGCTCAGTGCGGGCTCGGCTGACATCCATCAGCGGGATGCGCAGCACTGCGTCAAAGAGCTGCGGGGATGCGGGGACCAGGTGGAGATGCCACGCCGCGGCGAGAGCGGACCGGACCGCTGGAAGAGGCGCCCGAACCGTCCTGGCGTCCAGGAGCTCCGCCAGCCCGCCGGCGTCGATGACCGGGTCGGCGGCGATGTTGAACGCGCCCCGTACCTCGCGAACGAGCGCGAGCCGGTAGGCCTCCGCGGCGTCGAGGGAGTGCAGAACCTGAAACCGCAGCCCGGGTAGATCAGGAACGACGGGCACGAGCCCGGGCCGAGCCAGCCGGGCGGGCAGGAAGGGACCGGCGAACAGCCGACGCTGCTGGCTGGCCGACTCCCGCTTGAAGATGAAGCCGGGCCGCAGTCGCACCACGCGGCGACTCGGATTGTCCCGCTCGAAGATGTCCAAGACCCGTTCCACGTAGGCTTTTTCGCGGGTGTACCCGGCCGTAGGCCAGCCGTCAGTGGGCCAACTTTCGTCCACTGCCCGATCCTTTGGCCCAGGGGAGTAGGCGCCTACGGAAGAGGCATAGACGAGCGCCGGCACGCCGGCCTCCGCCACCGCATCGAAGACCCGGATGCTGCCGCCGACGTTGTTCCGCCAGGTGGTGACCGGGTCGTGCGTGGGCTGGAACAGCCAAGCGAGATGAACCACCGCGTCGGCACTCCGGAAGTGGGAAACCAGGTCGTCGTCACCGCCGACGTCGACGGTGGCCCACTTCGTCTTCGGCGGCGACCACGCCGGCCTGCGCCGCGCCAAGCCCAGCACCTCGCTAACCTGCGGATCGTCACCGAGGGCCTGGACCAGGCTGGTGCCGACGTTTCCCGTCGCACCCACAACGACCACGCGCATGACCAGCCCCTGCCCTCGGGCGAGCGGGCGAAACCCTGGCGGCACCGCCGGGAAGAGTGTGGTCACCGTGCATCAACCGGGCGGCCGGTGCCGCGGCGGCGGTGGGAACGGCGGCTGAGCCCGGACCAGCGGGAGGGCGCCGGCTGACCCGGGATGACCTGTCCGTACCGCCCGGCCCGGTGCCTGGCCTTGCGTGTCCGACCGCTGGGACGTGGCCGGGGTCGTCGGGGCCGCCCGGGAGTTGGCGGAGCTGCAGGTGGATGTGGTGCACGTGCAGTTCACGCCGTCCGCCTTCGGTTTCCCCCGCGGTCGGCCTGCTCCCGCTCCTCGTCCCCACCGGGCTGCCGGTGGTCGCCACGCTGCACGAGTACGGAGTCTGGTGGCCGGGGAAGGCGCCGGGATGCGGCTGCGCTCGGCCGCCTGGTCGGCGGTGGAGCGGCGGCGACTCGCCGACCGGGAGACCCTGCTGTTCGCCGTGCGTGCGGCACGGCTGTTGACCACGGCGCCCGAGCACGACCTGGTGCTTGCCGCCCGCTTCGGGAACGGCCTTGCTGCGGTGCAGCTACCGGTCGGGCCAACATCCCGGTGAGCCCGCTCGACCGGGATCACGCCTGTGACCTGGCGCGGTCCGCCCTCGCTCTGCCGCCGGACGCCGTGCTCGCCGTCTTCTTCGGATTCCTCCACCCGGCGAAGGGCCTGGAACGGCTCGTCGAGGCGGTCCCGCAGGTGCGCCCGTGCCGCGGTGGACCAGTACGGGCAGGTCATCGACGTACTGCTCTCCCAGCAGCGGGACACCGCCGCCGCGCGCCGGTTCTTCACCCGCGAAAGCGATCATGCTCGGTTGAAGGCGTGGCTGCAGCCGATGCGCGGGCTGAAACAGTTCCGGTCGGCCGCGCGGATCGCCGCCGGTCATGCCTTCGTGCAGAGCCTCCGCTGCGGCCACTACGAACTCGTCACCGACGTCCCACCACCGCTCCGGCTCCCGACAGCATTCACCGAGCTCGCGCTCGCGATGTGACCAGCGCTTCCGCCAGACCCGACGCCTGCCCCGGCACCGTGGACGCAACAGACCCCTAGGCTGCCCACCAGATAGGTGCCCTCCCGCTGAGACGATCTTCGGCTTCGCAACCTTGATCATCCCAGCTCAGGACGGCACCTATCCCGACCTCCACCCCCGTGTCACCGCACTACCCGTGGATTCGGGTCTGCGGATCTGCGGATCAGCGGTCAGCTGGTCCGTTGGAGGCCGCCCCGCTCGAGCCGCGCAGGGTGGGGAGCAGCTCGGCGTAGGCGGCGAGGCAGCGCTCGGCCGTCTTCGGCCAGGTGAAGCGGTCCAAGACGTCCTCCCGTGCCGCCGTCCCGAGCCGCCGGGCGAGCCGCCGGTCGCCGGTCAGTTGCGCGATCCGGTCATGCAGCTCAGCCACGTCGCCCGGGGTCACCAGGAAGCCGGTCTCGCCGTGGCGGACCACCTCCGGCAGCGCCCCGACCCGACTGGCGACGACCGGGGTGCCGCTCGCCATCGCCTCGAGCAGGGACAGGCCGAGCAGCTCCGTTATCGCGATCCGCCGGCCGTAGCACGTCTCGGGCACGGTCGGCAGCACGAACACGGCGGCACGCCGATAGAGCTCCGGCAGCTCGGCATCCGGCACGGCGCCGGCGAACTCCGCGTCGAGGCCGATGGCAAGCCCGTGCAGCCGCTGCGGGTAGTCCCGCTCAGGCGGGTCCGGGTCGTGCCCACCGGTGCCGACGATGGTGAGCCGCTTACCCGGCGGCAGCGCCCGCAGCAGCCGGTCCACGCCCTTGTGCGGCGTCAGCCGGCCGACGTACAGCACCCCGTCTCGGGGCAGGTCCGGGTCCGGGTGGAAGCGGTGGGGGTCGGCGCCGCCGTAGATGACCCGGGTCTTGGCCGGCGGCGAGCCGAGCGTGCGCGCGGAGAACTGCGACACCACCAGGAAGCGGTCGACGAGCGCCGGCAGCAGGCCCGCCCACCCGCCGCCACCGAGCCCGTGGTCCGTGGTGACGAGCGGGCGGCGCAGCGCGGTGGCGGCGACCGCGGCGAGCCGGCCGGGGGCGCTGCGGAGGTGGTGGATGTGCACGAGGTCGGCGCCGCGGAGGGCAAGCGGCAACTGTGGCGCGACGGGGTGCACGGGATGGCCGTGCAGCAGCGTCATCCGCCGCAACACCCGCACCCGCAGACCCCCGGGCTCCCGCCAGGAGCGCCCGGCCGCGCCGAACGTCACCAGCTCGCAGTCGACGTGCCGGGCGAGGGCGCGGGACAGCTCGAGCGGGTAGCGTTCGCCTCCGCCCAGCAGGCCGCCGGCGCCGAACGGGGTGGGGACGACATGGACGATGCGCACCCGCTCACCATTTCCCTGCTGACGCTCGGCGACCCCCGGACGGTCACCGGTGGATACCTCTACCACGCCCGGGTCGCGGCGCTCGCCGCGG
>Ga0126307_10003522_pt1 | contig 10723 bp, 9 predicted proteins | sample Plot28_FD_89955 | JGI IMG/M metagenome (GOLD analysis project Ga0126307, IMG submission 89955) | Serpentine soil microbial communities from UC McLaughlin Reserve, CA, USA - Plot28 | ecosystem: Environmental > Terrestrial > Soil > Grasslands | place: USA: UC McLaughlin Reserve, Lake County...
AACTCACGCGCGAACGCGTCGAGAGCAAGCGAGCACATGACCGCGCGCGTCGCATGATCGGGCTGTTCGCCCGGCGCTCCAAACAGTACATGCAACGCGTCGCCGACGATCTTTGCGACCGTGCCGTCATGCGAGAACACGATCTCGGTCATGCCGGTGAGGTAATCGTTCAAAAGCGGTTGGAGCACCTCGGGATCAAGCGTCTCGACAAGGGTGGTGAAGCCGGTGACGTCGGTGAAGAGCGTCGCGATTTCGCGGCGCTGTCCGCCAAGATCGATGGTCTGGCCATCCGACGCCAGCCTTTCGGCGAGGTTCGGTGAGAAGTAGCGCGAGAGCGACGCGTGCGCGCGTTCGGCGGCAAGCTGGCGGCGTCGCGCCTCGCGAAGGATGCCGACATGCCGGATCGTCTTGGCAATCGTCGTTTCAAGATCGATAAAGTCGATCGGCTTGGTGACGAAATCGAATGCACCGCGGTTCATCGCGCTCCTGATATTCGCCATGTCGCCGTAAGCCGATACGATCACCGTCGACAAGCTCTCGTCACCATCCTGGAGCTTTCCAAGCAAGGAAAGTCCGTCCATTCCCGGCATATTGATGTCGCTGAGCACCATGTCGACATCACGGTTTTGATCGAGCACGGTCAACGCGTCCACCCCGTCATGCGCAAAGAGAAAGCTCAGGCTGCCGTCCCGGATCTGCCGCCGGAACTTCTGCAGAATCAGACCTTTCAGGTCGGGCTCGTCATCGACGACGAGGATTTTCGCGCTCATCTGAGTTGCCCAAGCCGTGCTTCGATCTCCTCGCGTAAAGCGGCAAAATCGATCGGCTTGGTCAGCAGAGACTTCGCCCCCCCATCGAGTGCCTTGCGCTTCGTCTCGGCATCGCCATAGGCGGTGATCATGATGACAGGGACATCAGGGCGGGCGGCCCGCGCCTTCGGCAACAGCTCGAGGCCGCTCATCCCCGGCATGTTGATGTCCGACAGGATAAGGATCAAGGCGCCTCCGATGTCAGTGATGCGCTGGAGCGCCGCGACGGCTGACTGAGCGAACTCCAGCGCGAAGCGTTCAGCTCTGACGTCCTGCCTGAACCGCTGCCGGAACAGCAGCTCGACGTCGGGCTCGTCATCCACGACCAGGATCAACACGCTCACGGTCTCATCCTTCGGTACCCGAGCGCGGGAGGACAATTCTGAACTCGGTGAATTCTCCGGGGCTGCTATCGACCTCGATCGAGCCGCGATGCTGCTTCACGACGATGTCATGGCTGAGCGAGAGGCCAAGCCCCGTGCCCTCGCCTGCTGGCTTCGTTGTGAAGAACGGCTCGAACATCTTTTCCTTCACCTCGGGAGGTATGCCCGTTCCGTTGTCCCGTATCCGTATCTCAACCTGCTCGCCAAGGTTCCGCGTTCCGGCGAGCAGGATTGGGTCATAGGGCCCCGTTGCTTGCTCCTTCCGCTTCACAGTCGCGTAGAAGCCGTTTGAGATCAGATTGAGGAACACCCGGGTGATCTCTTGCGGCAGCAGCTCAAGCTCGCCTGCCAATGGGTCGAGCGACCGCTCGAGCGTGATGTTGAAGCCCTGTTTCTCGGCGCGCGCGCCGTGATAAGCCAAATTGAGACTCTCCTCCACGAGAGCGTTGATGTCAGCAAGCCTGCGCTCGCCCAGTCCCGCGCGCGAATGCAGCAGCATGTTCTTGACGATTGAATCGGCGCGCTTGCCATGTTGCACCACCTTCTCGAGGTTGCCTGACAGCATCGTCATTAACTCCGCCCTCTGCTCCTCGTCCTGCGGTGCCGAGCGAAGCCCTTCTTTCAGCTCGTCGAGGAGTTCGAGGGACAGAGCCGCGAAGTTGTTGACGAAATTCAGCGGGTTTTTGATCTCGTGGGCGATACCTGCGGTCAGTTGGCCGAGTGAGGCAAGCTTCTCGGTCTGGATCAACCGCTCTTGGGCTGCTCGTAGCTCTTCGAGCGACTTCGCTAGTTCCCGTGTCCGGGCCTCCACGTCCTCAAACAGCCGCGCGTTCTGAGTCGCGAGCACGGATTGAGCTGCGAAGGTCTGGAGCAGATCGATCGTCGAGCCGGGGAACAGGCCCGGCTCTTTTCGGCGCACTACAAGCGCTCCAACAACGCGGCCGGGCCGCAGGAGCGGCACCACCAGGAGCGCCCGGTAGCCAGCGTTCAGAACAAGATCCCGTATTGGTGAGGCGGGCTCCGACACGAGGTCGGGGACTTGGACCGCCTCTCCGCTTTCGGTCGCCTTGCCGATGTAGGATTCGCCGAGCCCGACGCCCTGCCTTCCAAACTCCGCAATCATCTCCTCGCTCATGCCGTAGGTGGCGCGCAGGCGGAACTTCTGGCGCAGCTTGCTGAACACATAGATCGCGCCCGCCTCCGTTGCGGAGAGCTGAACGGCCTTCGCAACGATGGTGGAGAGCACAGTCTCGAGATCGAGCGTGGAATTCACGGCGTGACTGACCTCGCCAAGGGCCTGTAGCTCGGAAACCGAGCGCGCGAGCTCTTGGGTGCGGGTTTGCACTTCTTCAAAGAGGCGTGTGTTTTCAATCGCGATCACCGCCTGGTCGGCGAACGTCTCGACGAGCTTAATCTGCTTTCTATCAAAAGGCCTCACCGTCGTTCGCGTCAGTGAGATGACACCGATCGGAGAGCCCTCTCGCAGGAGTGGCACTCCGAGCATCGTGCGGAAGCCACCAATCCTCTGTGACTCGGGCCAAGTGTATTCGGGGTCGGCTAAGCAGTCGGGCATGTGAACGACCGCAGCCGTGAGTGCAGTCCGCCCAACGCAAGTCCCACGGGCGGGGGGAATTGGATTCTTTCGGATGAACTGAACATACTCGTCCGAGAAGCCGCGGTTCGCGACCACCCGGTAAATGTCGCCGTCGCGCCGATACACGAAGGCGCTTTCCGCTTCGCACAGCCGCGCGGCCGAATCGACGAGCGTGTCGAGCACCGGCTGGATATCGAATTTCGAGCTGCTGATGACCTCGAGGAGCTCCGAGGTCGCAGTCTGCTGCTCCAGCGCCTCCGTGACCTCGGCGGTGCGCGCCTGCAGCTCTTCGAACAGCCGTACGTTTTGGATGGCAATCACCGCCTGGTCGGCGAAGGTGCGCAGCACTGCAATTTGCTTCTCCGAGAACGGCTCGGCGGCCGTGCGACGTAAGAGAACCCCGCCAATCGCCTCCTTCTGGCGCATAAGCGGCACGCCCAGAATAGCGCGATGCCCGTAGCGTAGCGCAAGCTTGCGACCGAGCGGAAAATCGTGCTCCTCAGCTTGAAGGTCCGTGACGTGCACCGACGCTGCATCAACGATCGTGCGGCCCATGACGCTCGTGCGGTCGAGCGGCAACGCCTCCCCAATTGGGCGGCCGAGATCGCCGAAGGTGGCCGCGATGTATATCTTGCCCGAGTCCGCAAGAAATATATCGGCATAGGCCGCATTACAGATCCGAGCGGCGGTCTCCACGATCGCCTGAAGCACGGGCTGCAGCCTATCCGGTGAACGGCTGATGACATCGAGTACGTTGCTTGTCGCAGTTTGGTAATTGAGCGCCTCCTGGACCTCGGCCGTTCGCGCCTGCACCTCGTCGAATAGGCGCACGTTCTCGATTGCGATCACGGCCTGGTCGGCAAAGCTTTGGAGGAGTGCGATTTGTTTCTCGGAGAAGGGCCGTACCTCGGTCCGGCGCACTGCAAGCACGCCAATGGCTTCGTCCTTTCGCATAAGGGGCGTCGAAACAATGGTCCGATGCCCGAGCCGAAGCGCCATCATCTTTCCGTCCGGGAACTCGTCGGACGCGGCAAGATCGTCCACATGAACTGTGGCTCGATCAACGAAGGCGCGCCCTGCGGTCCAGCCGCGCCCAATTGGCCAGCTGTCGAAATCTACGGCGATCGGTCCACGATGGGCTGCATTCTTGAGCCGCTCGCCTTGTCTCAACCAGAGATTTGCGTCGTACGCTCTGCAAAGCCGGCCGGCAGTTTCCACAATAGCGTCGAGCACAGGTTGAAGCTGGTTCGGCGAGCGGCTGATGACGTTGAGCACGTCGCTCGTTGCGGTCTGATATTCGAGCGACTCCCTCAGCTCGGCGGTCCGGGCCTGTAACTCCTCAAAGAGCCGAGTGTTCTCGATCGCGACGACCGCCTGGTCGGCGAAGGTGGTGAGGAGGTCGATCTGCTTTTCCGTGAAGGGTTCGACTCTCCGGCGCTGCAGGGAGACGACGCCGATCGGAGTGCTTTCGCGCAGCAGCGGAACGCCGAGAAGCGTGCGAAACTGACCGACCGCCTGCGTGTCAAAGCGCGTGTATTCAGGATCGGAGAGCGCATCATTAATTTGGACCGTCCTGCGTTCGAGCACCGCTCGCCCGCTAACGGTGCCCCGGTCGGCCGCGACCGGTTGCTTGTTGACGACTGCGAGCATTTCCTCCGAATGGCCGGCGATTGCGGAGATGTGATAGAGTTCGTCCTTGCCACGCGTGCACACGACCGCTGAATCGGCGTGGCACAGCCGCGTCGCGGTCTGAACGATCGCCTCGAAGACGGGCTGCAGCTGCGATGGTGCGCGGCTGATTACGTTTAGGACGTCGGAAGTGGCGGTCTGGTATTCGAGCGTCTGTTGCACCTCGCGCGTGCGCGCCTGCACCTCCTCAGCCAACCGCGCGTTCTCAGCTCGCTCGTCAGCCAATTGTTGCTTAAGTCGAGCATTCTCCTCCTCCACCGAGACTTTCAACATTTGCGCCTCCAGCCGAGCTGAGGTGACAGATTGGCGGCCCAAGGCGTGCGACTGCCAGCTTCAAAACCTCGAAGCAAAGCGCTGGGGCATTTACCTAGTAGCACGGGATGTTATTGAAGGCTGTCAAAATTTCTCTGCAGCGAAAATTATGCGAGCGCGATGGCCGTGCCATCTTATCCCGCTGATGTCACGCCCACGAATTAAAAGGCGATACAGGATTTGGCTGCGGCCGACTTGCGATCGTGCGCCAATCTTTTGTGAAACGATGCCGCGGAGCCTAGACTTCGAATGCTAGCGACTGACGACATTAGCATGACACGGAACGCGGCTCGCCGGTCTCTTATCGCATGATCATCCGCTACACCCCGCCGTTCCGCACCACGACTCCACCGCAATGGCGTGGCGCGTGCGCCGGCGGTGGTCCGAACCGCGCCACCGCGATTGTCGTGGCGCGCCTCGTGTTCACGATCTCCGGGCAAAGCCGAGCGTTCACAGCCCTGCGCCTCATCGACCTTGTCACGGCCGTGCGCAGCCATATGAACGAGCTTGCCACGCTCGAATTTGGCTTGCAGCAGCTGGCCCGCCTTGAGGACGAACTTGCGCCCGATGGCGCCCTGCGCGGGCCGCTTGTGCTGGCGCTCTCCTCCCGCACCCGTATTGGCACCGTCGAGCGAGCGAATGCCATTGCCGCCGCGACGCTGCCGGCTGAGGCGCAGCGGCGCCTCACGGTGATGCCGATCGAGATCACCACCGGCTATCGCCGGCCGGATGGGCAATGGCCACCGCGCTGCCCGGTCGCCTGGCTGGTGCACGAATTCAATGCTCGTGTGGCTTCTCATGTCGACGCTCCGGATCCGCATGATCGGCGTCTCGGGCCTGACCAGTTCGTGGTGTCGCTGCGCCACTACCAACCAACTGAGAGCGAGCTGCCCCGCGAGCGGCTGAAGGCGGCGCTGTCGACGGCCGAGGGCCTGCTTTTGCAGCCCCGTGGCGAGGGCGAGCTGATCGAACTCTCCGACGACGAGGCGGTCGCGGCTGCAGTGATGCTGCCCATGGTCGCCGCTGACCGCCTGGCGGTTTTGTTATTGCGCGCCGAGATGGCGGGACGCACTCGATGATTGCGGGCATGGTCGCCACGGCTGTGCTGATCATCCGGGGAACGGTCCCGATTTGACAGATGGAGCGCCAATGCAAGCTTCGGCCGTTATTCCCCTTGTCGTGCTCCTGGCGGCCTGCGGCTCACCTCCCATACCGACGCCGGTCGTCCAGACCACGGCTCCTGCTGCATCCACAACCGCAACTGGGACCAAGAGAAGACTGATCCGGCGCAGAGCAGCTTCGGGCTCCAGAACCTCGGCTACCATTGCACCGCTGAGCATGTGGCTCACGCGGTGATGTTGTCACTCAACGGTGCTGCGACACCGAGATAATATCGGGCTGGTGAATTCGGCGATTGCAACGGTCTAACCCGCAAAGCCGTTGCTACAACATGCGCGATAGAACCGTAATTCTAAGCTGCCTGACGCTCTCGATGGCGTGGGTGACCATTGCAGCAATCTACCTCTATCCGGACGTGAAGGAGGAGTTCGAACAGCATCGTTACCTGCGGCGCATCGGCAAGCTACATACGCCCGTCATCCCCATTGAATGCCCACGAGCGCGAGGGATCGAAAACCAAGACTTCATCCGCGAGGACAAAAACCCGAACACGTGCTGGGTCGATCTCGCGAGCTTCCGTCGCAATTATCCGGAGATCGCGGAGGCCACGGATGTTGCCGCCACGGTTCTGGCCAATCTCCGTGAGGAGCCGCCGCTTGAGAACTGGGATGGTACGACGATTGGTGCGGTCCTGAGAGCGACCGCTATAGCCATGAGCGGGCCGCTTGCCCTGTTTCTCACGTGGCTTTGGAGGACACGACAGGTGCCTCAAAGAAGCTGAGCGGGCGCTGGCACTATCAGACGGCTCCAGGCTGCATTCACACCAGTTCGGAACGGCCGCCCACATTTCAGACTCGCCATCGAGCCGGGAAAGGCGCACGATCAGCCATTGTCCAGCGTTGCTCCGGCTACCCACAGGAGCCTGATATGAACGCGAACGTTGCCGTGCTGGCTTTCACAATTGCCGTTTTGGGCCTCTTCTCCAGCCTGGAGATCATCCCTGGGGTGGGCTCGTTTGCAGCCTCGATGATGTTGGTGATCGGAGGAACGGTTCTGGCTTGCCAATTGATGATACGGGGAGCGCCTTAAGCCTATGGCCTTGTGCTGAGTCGAAGCGTGCGAGGAGTAGGCAGCGCGGCACACGCTTAAATCCGGACCGCTCGTGACGAACGCCCCGAAATCACATCCTAACCCGGCTGATCCGTTTTCGAACCCGTCGCCGACGCCCGATCTCGCGCCGCCCGACGCGGCAACGGAGCCGCTCCCGAACGAGCCGCCCAACGAGGACACTCCAGGCGCTCCGACCCCGGTTCACTCACCTGCCGCGCCTGATCACCCTTTTGGCCCACCTGAGCCGATCCATCGCAGGAAGCGAGCCGCATCCCGTTCGAATTTAACGACAGCGTCCGCTGGGATTGGAGCGGGCGCATCCCTGACTGCCCCGCTATCTGTTCCGTTTCTCGTCCGGGCGGCGTGGTCGAGATTTACGGCAGCGTAGGCTCGATCACGGGCACCGAGCGGACGCAAATCCACCCTGGCTCTACGGTCGAGAGCTAGACCCGTTTATCGTTGCTTCGTAGATGGTTTTGCTCACCCGTCCTCTCACGTCGCGAGATCACGGGCCATTCAAAGCGCAGTAGCATCGGACTGCCATGCACCAGCGCCTGATCACCGTGAACGACCGCATGCAACGGGGCTACGTCTATAAGCTCGTGGAACCGGAGGGCTGGAACTTCTCGCCCGAGTTTCGGCCGCTCTCGCCGGCCGAGATGCTGCGGCTTGGGGTGTTCGGCGGCAAATACATGACGGATTGTCGGCACGAGTTCCCGGCGCGCTGGTTCAAGGGCGCGAAGCTCGCGCCCCGCCGTCGCGATCCGTCGCTCAACTTTTTCGGGGTTGATGCGAGCCAGCCCCTCTCAGTCTGGCGCGCCAAGGGCTGGATACATTCGGACGACCCCCGCGGCTGGTTCCAGTGGTATTGCCGCTATTGGCGCGGGCGACGCATGGCGGATGATGCGCGGCAGATCGGCCGTTGGAAGGCGATGCGTCGGCATGTGCGCCAGATCGAGCGCACGTGCGAGCGGGGCGACCTCTACTGTCGCCCACGCCAGCGCCAAGCCCTGTTGCACTGGGCATATGACAGCCGGGTCATGTGAGGGGCCAGACACCCCACGCGCGGTTCGGCGGCCACGGACGAGGTCCACCGGCGCTCGATCATTGACGCTACCTCGACGCCCTCCGCCACGTCGTACAGCGCGAAAGCGCAAGATCATTGACGCGACGCTCGACGCCCTCTGCCCACGTCGTCGACCGCGAAGCGCCCATGCCGCAGCTCCGGCAGGCGCGGGCCCACTTCTTCGATCGCATTCTCAAGGGGCTAATCCGGCCGACACCACCCCAATCGAGCTGGTCGCCAAGTTCGAGCTAGTGATCAACTCAAAAGCCGCTCGCTTTTCTTGGCCTGACGATCGCGGTGGCACTGGACCAGCATGAAGTCGGTGTCGGTTAGGCCGGGCTGAGGTCTCGCCTCTTCTACCGCGTCGACCGTGCGCCTCCCGGCCGAGGACGTGCTGCACGGCCCGCTTCACCCTGCAGCTCGGGGCCATGGGTAAAGGCGACGATCTCGTGTTCGGTGGCGAAGGTGCCGACACGGTCGTTGGCGATCCAGGAAACGACTACATCAATGGAGAGAACGGAAACGACACCGTCGTCGGCGGCGCCGGCAACGACACGGTACTCGGAGGCGATGACAGCGACTACATCAATAGCGGTGCCAACGATGATCGGGTGTTCGGCGGCAACACCGCCGACGTGCTGATCGGCGACGACGGCAACGATTACCTCAACGGCGAGGCTGGCGACGACACCGTGTTCGGCGGCAGCGGCAACGACAAGCTCCTGGGCGGCGACCGCAACGATTATCTCGCGCGTGCTGGTTTGCCTGACATGCTCGCCTCCCGTTACTATCAATGGCGACCTCCCTGCTTGATGCAGAGGCGGTTGAGCGGGAGTGGTCGGACATACTGCGGACGGTCCGCTCCGGGATGCTGGCGCTTTCGTCGCGCGTCGGTGCGCGCCTACCGCATCTAACGATGCACGATTTGGGCGAGGTGGACCGCGAAGTGCGCGCCCTTCTGATTGAGCTTGGTTCGGATTCGCCCGCCTGCTCTTGGTTATCGAGGAAGCACAATGAGTGACAGCACTAAGGTTGGCAATGCTGGCGAGCATTTAGTGATGGCTGAGTTACTGTACCGGAAGTTTCACGCATTCCGCGCAGATCGCGCTAACCCGGCTTTTGACATTAGTGTTTATAAGCTTGGACAGCATTCGCTCTTACGAGTAAAGACGACTACGGCGCAGAATGTACAATGGACGGCAAAACAGGACGGGACAGATTTTGGGACGGTGTTCTTGGAGATGACCGAACGCGATTTCGTTGCATTAGTCGATTTGCGGAACGGTGTACGCGGTGCTATCATCTATATAATCCCCGCAAAAGTCTTGAACGAAGAACTGAAACTTTGTTACGATCACTGGCACAAATACTCAAGGCGCAACGGCATGCCGCGTAAGCGGACTCAACATCGTGCCTTTTGCCTTGATGGGAAAGAAAAAGAGACTGACATTGGCTATGGCTATGCCGAGTGGTTCACTGAACAAGGATTTCGAGACGCCTGGGGGCAGCTCTAAGAGCCTCCGTGGCCGCGTTCTAGCGACCCTTGAACCGCCAGCCTGGCGTCCCCTTTCTGAATAAATCGAATTCGATTGCCTGAGGGCACGACGGGGGTTCCGGGTCCGATGAAGCTCTGGCTCTACCAGCGCGCCATCGCGGACAGTATCGCGACCCAGCGGTTGAGCGTGTGACGCTGGTTAAGCCGGTCCGTGTGGGCTTTACGGCTCTCTTGACCGACGTCGCCAACGACCCCGCGCCGATCCTGTGCTTGCTCCCGACAGAGGCTGACTGTCGAGACTACATGGTGAGCGGCGCGCTTTCGCGTGGGCTTGAGCACGGTGAGGATCGAAGCACGATCCTTCACCGCCTGTTCCGGGCGGCTCGCTCAAGATCGTCGCCGCAAAGGCCCCGAGGAACCTCCGCCGCCATACGGCGCGGGTGCTCCTGATCGATGAAGCCGACGCCATGGAGGTGACGGCGGAGGGCTCACCCGTCCTGTTGGCGGAGCGCCGGACGCTCACCTTCCGTGCTCTGGATGGCGTCTCCTGGGGAACGTGTGGGAATTTTCCGAGAGAGCCCGCAGGCACCGCAAGATTGTCATTGGCTCGACGCCCTTGGCTGATCAAGCGGTAAAGGCGCACCAACCCCTCGCCGACCTCAACCTCGACTGCGACCCGGGACGCCATGGTCATAGCCGCTCATAGTCCGGGTTCTTCACCTCAAGCGCCGCGAGCAAAAGCTGGCCGCGACGGCTTCATCGCCTAGCAGGCTGTCGGTCGCTAGGCTCGAAGACGATCTTCGCGCCTTCGCCAACCTCGCCGAGAGCTTGCAGCACCTTGGCCCGGATTGACTTCTCACGGGCACCGCTCGGGCTCGTGACCGTGATCTGCAGCTGATCTGGCTCTTCCTTTGTTGCGTAGTTGCTCCTGAAGCCGGCGATCACGCCAGTGGATACGAGGCCATTGAGGGCGACGTTTATCAGACCGCGCCTGGAGCTTTGCCCTTGGGCACTCGGTTCCTCCTTGTCAGGCGGCGTCAGGTGACGCCGTAGTGTGATCGAGCGGCTTTTACTGAGGAGGTCCACATTTCTGGTCAACCCCCGTTCGGCGGCTGCTCGACCTTGAGCGCGCTCGTCACGGTATCG
>Ga0126307_10003523_pt1 | contig 10721 bp, 8 predicted proteins | sample Plot28_FD_89955 | JGI IMG/M metagenome (GOLD analysis project Ga0126307, IMG submission 89955) | Serpentine soil microbial communities from UC McLaughlin Reserve, CA, USA - Plot28 | ecosystem: Environmental > Terrestrial > Soil > Grasslands | place: USA: UC McLaughlin Reserve, Lake County...
CGACGACGGCCCCGACCACGACGGCCCCGACCACGACGACGACCGTGGCCCCGACCACCACCACGACCGAGAAGCCGACCACGACCACCGAGGCCCCGACCACCACGACGCCAGAGCAGACGACGACGACGGCCCTCGCTCCGTCGTCGACTACGACGTCCCTGGTGTCAGCGCCCGTTGGTCAACTTCCGAGGACCGGCAGTAGCACTCGGCCTCTACTGATCGTGGCGGGCATCGCCCTGCTGCTCGGTGGAGCGGCCCTGACCGGGAGCGCCAAGCTCGCCCAGAGGCGCCTGGCCTGACACCTGATCAGTCGGACGGCAAACGGTGGCCGGGGGAGGACCCCCCGGCCACCGCCGTGTCTGCGGCTCCCATCACCCTGCCTCTGGGACGGGTGGGGTGCCTGCACCGCGGCTCCCTCAGCGTCTTCGTCGCTGGCGCCAGCGGGACAGACGCCGCCCCGCCATCCTCGATGGTGGACTGACGATGTCGAATGATCGAGCGTGGCCGCACCAGGACCCTGAGGAAGCGCTGGCGCTGCCTCGGCGCTGGAGCCGACATCTCAGGGGCTCCGAGCGCAAGCACGAACCCTTGGTATGCGACCTCGTCGGGTGCCGGCACTCAGGTGCCGGTGAACGACCAACGACGCTGCGGAGGCAGCACAACGTCGCCGTATCCGTTGCAGCGGGCCTCTGTCAGTCTGAGTTCGAACAGGACATACCGGTCGGCAGGCTCGTACTCAGCTGCCACGACGGCGACCCTCCTAGTGTCGGCATCGTGGATCTCCAACCCCTGACCGGCCAGGAAGAACTCACCTCCGGAGCCTTGGGTATCAGGAACACCGTTGTGGAGCGCATACCAGCCGCGATCTCGTAGATCCCGCGCCTTAGGCGAGGATGGTTCCATGAAGACGAACAGGGCGTCGCTCGTAACGATCGGCGTGACCGGATGCACTCTGGGAGTCCCGTCCTGACGGACCGTCGCGAGGTAGGCGGGTGGCTTTCTAAGGCGTCCTCTTCCGAAGGAGGCCAAATCTGGCGCACTCATCATGAACGCACCCCACGTGATCATCGATGCACCTCTCTTGATCTGAACCACCTACGCTCTGCCGGCCTCAACGCCCCAACGACGTCTCCATGAAGATCGGGGCGCAACGTAAGCGTCGGCAACGATGCGGTCTCGGCGGCGATTGACGCCCGTCCCGACCCCGGCCGTCTGGAGCCGCCAATGTGAGCTTCTACCAGGAGCTATGTGCCACCAGCGCCACCTGTCCAGCGAGAGCCAAGAGACGATCTATCACCGCACGACGACGGTGACCCGCTGCACGTGGTTGTTGGCCATCGCCTGGCAGTTCCAGCGCTGCTCGACCGGCTGGGTGTTGCCGGCGGCGTCGGTGGCCCGTGCGCACAGCTCGTGCGGACCGGTGTCGTCGGCGGGCCACGACCATCGCCAACCTCGCCACGCGTAGCGGTCGGTCTCGGGACCGAGGATTGCGTCGTTCCACGCCGCCCCTCCGTCGGTGCTCATCTCGACCCGAACGATGGGGGCGTAACCCGACCAGGCTCGCCCGATGACGTCGTGCACGCCGCGGTCGACGAAGCGGGTGCGGGTCTGGAAGTCGGGAAAGCCAGGCGGTCGCAGCAGCGCTCGAGGTCGGATACGGGTGACGGGCTCGCCCTCCTCGTGTGCCTCGTGCTTGATGCGGTACGCGACCGCGTTCTGGTACCCGGTGAACGGCTCGTCGAGGACGGTGATCTTGACCAGCCACTTCACCTGGGCCATCCCGTACCAGCCCGGGACGATGAGGCGGGCCGGGGCACCATGCTGGGCGAGCAGTGGTTGGCCGTTCATGGTGTGCGCCACCAGCACGTCCGGGTGGCATGCGTCGGCGATCGGTAGGGCCCGCTCGTAGTCCTGTTCGACGCCTCGTTCGATGCCGTGATCGGCGCCGGTGAACACCACGTCCACGGCTCCGTCGAGGATCCCCGCCTGGGCCAGTAGTGGGGCCAGGGGTGTCCCGGTCCACCGCGCGGTTCCGACTGCCTCGTCGAGCCATGGCTGGCTCACCGGCCGGGGATCGAGCCTGGCACGCCCGTTCCCGGCGCACTCCAGCGTGACGCACGTCGACGTCTGCGGATACCCGAGGAGTGCGGTCATGTCGACCACGAACGGGTGGTCGACATGACCGTCGATCTCCAGGCGCCATGCGTCGCCGTCCAGGGTCGGGATGTCGTAGTGGACGAGCAGGTAGTGCAGCCCGGTCGGTGTCAGGTCGTGGGAGAGCATCTCCAGCGGCATGCCGTGGTTGCGGCTCGCCATCCGCAGCTCGTCGAGGGAGATGTCCTCACCGGGCGCCGCAATACGAGCGGGCGGACTGAACGACTCGTCGACCCCGGTCACCGATCCGCTCCTCAGGCGGGGGCGATGTTGTGGTTGAGGCGGAACAGGTTCTCCGGGTCGTACCGGCGCTTGACGTCGACGAGCCGCTGGTAGTTGGGCCCGTAGGCGCTGGGGATCCTGTCGCTCTCGTCGTCGGCGAGGTAGTTCACGTAGACCCTCGGCGCGGTGTAGGGCTCGAGCGCAGAGAAGGTCTCGCGGACCCACGCCACGTTGGCCTCCGTGTCCCCGGGGTCGAGCCACTGGCCCGCCAGCACGAGGTTGTAGCCCGGCTCGCGGTACGGGAAGGCGGTGGCGGTCGGGTCGACACGGCAGACCTCGCCGTGGAGGTGCTCGACCACCATCCCGCTCAGGATGGACGGCGCCGCCTCGAAGGCATCGATCATCGTGCGGACAGCGGCGTCGCTGAGCTCGGTGAAGAAGGCCGACTTCCAGTAGTTCAACGCTCCCCTCGGGAAGGCGTCGTCCAGCATCGTGTTGACAGCCGGGTACGGCATCGCCTGGACGAGGTCGAGGATCGGGGGCCCGAACTCGCGCAACGGCCGCAGGTCCGCCTCGGCCTGGCCCAGCTCGCCGGTGTGGCACAGCGGCAGGCCACACAGCTTGGTGCCGCTGCCGTCCGGGGCGTGGACGAGGCCGCAGAACACCGTGGCGTCGTCGCTGACGTCCTTGGTGAACTGGTGGTACATGTCGATGACCTCGCCGGCCGCGGCGAGCGGGTGGGCGACCATGCCACCGAGGATCGTGTCCAGCGGATGGGTCTCGAACTCGAACGACGGCGCCACGCCGAAATTGCCGCCGCCGCCCCGCAGCGCCCAGAACAGGTCCGGCTCGTTGTCGGCGTCGACGATCCTGACCTGACCGTCGGCCGTGACGACCTCGACCTGCGTCATGTTGTCGATCGCCAGCCCGTGCCTGCCCATCAGCCAGCCGAGCCCCCCGCCCAGCGTCAAGCCGCCGACGCCGGTGGTCGAGACCACGCCGCCGGTGGTCGCCTGCCCGTAGACGTGGGTCGCCCGGTTGTACTCGTTCCAGGTCGCGCCGCCCTGGGCCCGCGCCCGACGGCGGCGCGGATCGACGTCCACCCCACGCATCAGCGACAAGTCGATCATCAGCCCGCCGTCGGTGACCGCCCGGCCCGCGACGTTGTGACCACCTCCTCGGACCGAGATCTCCAGGCCGTTGTCACGCCCGAAGTTCACCGCGTCCTGCACGTCGGCCACGTTGTGGCAACGCGCGATCAGCCCGGGACGCTTGTCGACCAGCCCGTTGTGCACCGCCCGAACCTCGTCATACGCAGCGTCACCCGGAGAGACGAGGGAGCCGTTGAACGTGCCGGCCAGCTCCTCGGACACTGTCACCTCGACCATGGGAACCCCTTCCGCCCGCTATGTCGCATCTTGCTCATGGGGCGGACGGTAGGGGATCGGGGCCCGTAGCACATGGGGCAGGTGCCCCTTCTTGAGTGTCTATAGCCTGGTGAGGCCCAGGCGAACGGCGGCGGCCGCGGCCTCGGTGCGGGACGACACGCCGAGCTTGACGAGGATGTTCGAGACGTGGTGCTCGGCGGTCTTGCGGCTGATGTAGAGCGAGGCCGCGATCTGCGGGTTGGTGAGGCCCGCAGCAACGAGTTCCAGCACGTCGACCTCGCGGGCGGTGAGCTCGTAGGGCGGCGCCGCCGACTCCCGCAGGCTCCGCAGATCGGCGACCGCTCCCAGGCGCTCGAAGCACGAACGCGCGGCTGCACGCTCGCGCCTCGCGGCGTCCCCGTCGTCGAGGGCGCGGTAGGCCTCGCCGAGCAGGAGCCGGGTCCGGGCTACCTCGTACGGCACGTCCAGCTCATGCCACAGGTCGAACGCGAGCCGCAACGCGACCAGCGCGGCGACCGGATAGCCCCGGGCGAGCGCGACCGCACCGAGACAGCGATGGCCTGTGGCCCGCAGGCCCGCGCTCTCGAATGTTTCGGCGGTCTCCACGAGCTCGGCCGCGGCCGTCTCGGCCAGGTCGACATCGCCCGCCGCCAGAGCGATCTCCACGTGCGCGGCGAGCAGCGGCGCCCGTTCCAGGCGGCTCCCGGAGAACCCGGCGAGGGCAGCCCGTATCGACGACCTGGCGGCGTCGACCCGCCCTTGCGCCAGGCGCAGCAGCGCCAGCCCCGGCTGCGGGTCCCGACCGACCTCGTGCGCCCGCGTGTAGGCCTCCTGGGCGCCGGCCAAGTCGCCGCGCCGCCGCCGAATCTCGCCGACCTCGTAGTAGCCGGCGGCGACCACGAACACGTCGATGCCTGCCATGTCACTGCAGGCGTCCAACGCCTCGGCCTCGGCCTGGTCCCATGCGCCCCCCACGTTGAGGAGCTCCGCCGAGTGCACACGGCAGATCCCCGGATACAGCGAGGCGACCGGCAGGGGCGAACACCAGCGGCGGGTCGCCTCGGTCCACTCCCGGGCCCGGCGGAGGTCGACCAGTTCGTGGCAGGCATCGAGCAGTCCGCAGTAGATCGCCCCGGTCCACATCGGCTTGAGGTTGTCGGAAAGGGCCGCCAGCATCGCCTCGTCGAGGAGGGCGAGGCCCTCCTTGACACGACCCTGCTTCACCAACGTCCGGCCTTCGAAGAACACGCCGAGGGCGACGAGGCTGTCGTCATCGAACCGGCGACCGAGGACCTGCATCCGCCGCGCCGACTCGGCGGCGGCCTGAAGATCGGTCCCCATGAGCCGGGCGATCCCGAGATACAGCGGATAGCCGTGCTCGGCGCCCTCCGTCTCGGTGGCGAGCAGGCGTTGGGCCCGCGCCAGCCACCCGTCCGCCCGGGCGCCGTCGCCCCGGAGGCGCAAGTAGATGGCGAGCATGAACGCGGAGAGCGACGCCCGGCGCCCGTACCCGGCCTCGAGATGGAGCCGGTACGCCTCCGAGTAACACTCGATCACCTCGTCGGCGAGGCCCAGCCAGTGGGCGGACTCAGCCAACGCGTCATGATCGTCGGCACCGAGCTCCTCGGACGCGCGGAACGCCTGGTGGGCCGACCGCCAGTCTCGGCGATCGAACGCTTCGCGGGCCCGAGCGCGTGCCTCCATCACCTGCATTCTTGCGTGCAGCGCTCGCTGACTCGCTCCGGCTCCGGCACCAACGGTCCTGGGCTGTCGTCGCGCCCTCCATCTCGACGCCGCGGTCCACACCGGCAACCGGTTGCCGGCGTAGCCCGCTCGGGGGCAGAGTGCGTCCGTGCCAGGCGTCGCCGTGCAGCGGTCCTTCGACGTCGCCGTACCCGTCGACGACGCGGGCGGCGCACGTGACCGGCGGACGGAGTCGGACGCGAGGACAGCGCGATCGGGTGCGCCGACCGGGGTGCCGACGCGACGTCGGCCGGTGCGCCCCGTGACGTTCCGGGGAAGGACCTGATGTTCGAGCGGTTCACCGACCAGGCCCGTCGGGTCGTCGTCCTCTCCCAGGAGGAAGCGCGCCTGCTGAACCACAACTACATCGGCACCGAGCACATCCTCCTGGGTCTCGTCCACGAGGGCGAGGGTGTCGCGGCCAAGGCGCTCACGTCGGTGGGCATCCGGCTCCCGGCTGTGCGCGCGGACGTCGAGGAGATCATCGGCCGGGGTGGCTCGTCGCCGTCGGGCCGGATCCCCTTCACGCCCCGCTCGAAGAAGGTCCTCGAGCTGTCGCTGCGCGAGGCGCTGCAGCTCGGTCACAACTACATCGGCACCGAGCACATCCTCCTGGGCCTCATCCGTGAGGGCGAGGGCGTGGCGGCCCAGGTCCTCGTGCATCTGGGCGCCGACCTGTCGCGGGTGCGTGAGCTCATCATCGAGGTGCTCGCCGGTCATGCGCCTTCGAGTGCTGCCGCCGACGAATCGGCAGTCGGGCTCGACGTGGCAGGCCAGGCAGCCTCGTTGCGCCTGGCCGCCCGCGCTGCGGCGTCGGGCGTCGCCTTCCCGCGGCGCGGCGAGCTGCTCGCACGCTCGTTGGACCGGATCGTGCTCCGGCGGTTCACGGTCTCGGCGTGTCGTGTGCTGCTCCTGGCCGAATCGGAAGCGTTGCGGCTCGGGCAGGCGACGACCGGAGTCGAGCATCTGCTGCTCGGGCTGCTGGCCGAGGGAGAAGGCAAGGCCGGGCGAGCCCTAGCCGCACTGGGGGTCGACCTCGGTCGGGCGCGGGAGATCGCCGAGCGCCTCCTCGCTCCCGGCACTGCCCCGCTCGCCCAGGAACCCGACTACGGCGACGACGTGCTCGACGCGATCGAGCTGGCGTTGCACGAGGCCTTCCTGGCCGGGTCCGAGCAGATCGACACCGAGCACGTGCTCCTGGGCGTCGTCCACCAGGCAGAGAACGTGGCCGGTGGGGCCTGTCAGGCGCTTGAGCTGCTGGGAACCTCGCCGGGCGCCGTCCGCCGAGCGCTGGCAGATGTCGACGCTCCCTCCGAGCCCTCAGGCGAGCCGGACGTTACCGGGCCCAGTGCCGATCCCGAGGGCCGCCACGAGGAAGGCGGAGGCGCCGAAGACGAGCCCGGCAGCGAGATCTGAGCGTCCTCAGCCCGGCATCGTGGGGCGGGCAGTAGCCGTTCCCGAACTCGGTTCGTCCCCCCGGGAGATGCTGGCGGCGGGACCTCGGCGCGGGCGGCCTCCGTCCATCCACCGATACCCTGGCGAGCTCCCGAACGGAGGCGACGTGGGGCACAACGTCGAGACTCATACCTCGTGGGCGATCGGATGCTGCTGGGCGTTGCCTTGTTCCGAGCAGGACAACCACCCGTTCGGGTGACTCCGTCCCGGCGGCGGCGACCGGTCCGTCGGCCCCGCGCGCCCCATGGCTTGCGGGTAGGCGACGAACGACCAAGTGAGTGCCCCGTCGGGGAGTCGAACCCCGGTTTCCGCGCTGAGAACGCGGCGTCGTGACCACTGGACCAACGGGACGTGGGTGCCGCGGGCGGGGATCGAACCCGGCGTCTCCGAGGTGAAAGCTCGGTGTCCTGACCGCTGGACGACCGCGACGAGTCAGCCCTGTTCGGGCTCGGACTCTCGGCGATCTCGTCGAGCGGTGGGCACGTCCCTAGGTTACCCCGGGGGCACCCGGCGGCGATGTGTTCACCCGGTAGCCACCGGTTACTCGGCTGCTGTCGATTGTCGGTCGGCCTCTGCTGAAGGGATCACGCACGATCGCAAAGACCGGCCGTTGTTACCGGTTGTGGGCGCTCCTGCCGGGGCGCTTGGTGTCTCGCGTCAGGGCGCCTCCGAGGACGAGCGCGACGACGGTGGGGGCCGCGTCCGGGGTGATCGGCGCACCACTCACGAGCAGACGAAACCACAGCGGCCCGAGTAGCAGATCGAGCAGAAGCTCCTGGTCGACCTCCGGGGGCAACTCGCCGCGGGCCATGGCCCGGTTCAGCATCGTGGCGTACAGGCGCCGACGGGCATAGAGGACCGAGCGGACCACGTCGACCAGCTCGGGATCCTGGCCCGACTCGCGCACCAGCCGCTCGAGCACCCGGCCGTCGCCGTCGGTCATGAGGCGATAGCTCTCACTGAGCAGGGCGGCCAGGTCGTCGGACAGCGAGCCGGTGTCGGGCACCTCGACCCGGTCGAGATAGAGGCTCGAGACGGCGGCGGCGACGACGGCGGCCTTCGACGGCCAACGACGGTAGATCGTCGTGCGCGAGACCCCGGCGTGTTCGGCGAGGGTCTCCATGCTGATCTCGTGGTAGCGCCGGCTGGCCAGCAGCCCGAGCATGGCTTCGAAGACGGCTTCCTCCGCCCCTGGCAGGCGTGGACGGCCCGCCCCCACCCGGGCGCCACCTCTCCGCGTCGGTTCAACCGACGTTGATTTCGGAACCGCGGGTCTCGTCACAGTTTGGCCTCGTTCGTCCTGCGGTCCAGCTCGCGGCGGACGAGAAGCCGCTGGCCCGTTGCGTACTCAGTCATGGCCAGAGTACATTCGCAGCCGCGCTGCCGCTGATCTTGGCACGATAAGGTCCAGATCGGTGGCGGACGCAATCGGATTGATCAGAAGGCGGATCAGATGGCACCTACTTCGACGACACCCGTAACCCGACCTGGCGGCTCGGTCGTTGCATCACAGCGCAGCGCTTTGCGTGCGGCCTGGTCTGACGAAAGAGCTGCGGCGCGCTCCGCGAGCGGGCGGGGGGACGCGGCCGGCGAGTGGAACCACCTGGAGCGTGCGCACATACTGAGTCAGCCGATGGCCGGCGCTCACGTCCGGACCCACGTTGCGATGCTGGCCTACGCCTTCCGCGGACGCGACCGTCGCGAGATCATCGGGCAGCTGCTGCGCCTCATCGTGGCGGGTCCCGGCTCATGGACCGGGCGCTATCCGGTCGGGAACACCGGTGGTGCCGATGTCAGCGCCCTCCGGCCCATGCCCGTACCTGACGACCTTCGAGCCATCCTCGAATCGACGCCCCCGACGTGACGCCCAGTGAAGGGGGAACCGATGAACAACGAGAGGCCGATCGAGTTGCCTGGTGAGGCAACGACCTTCTCGACGGACACCTCGAATCTGGAGGACTGTCTTGCTCCGGCGCTCGTGACCCTCGCTGATGGCGCCAGCTTCGACCTGCGCATCGCGCCGGTTGTCAAGAACCTCGGTGACGACAGGGTCCGGATGCTCGCCTACAACGGCTCCATCCCGGGGCCGACGCTCCGGGTCCCTCAGGGGTCCGAGATCAGCGTCCGCGTGCGCAACGATGCTGACCTCGACGCCACCGTCCACTGGCACGGACTGCGCCTCGACAACCGGTACGACGGTGTGCCGCACGAGACCCAGCCGCCGATCCCGATCGGCGGTGAGTTCACCTACCGGCTCCGTTTCCCCGACCCCGGCCTCTACTGGTACCACCCCCACATCCGCGAGGACTACGGACTCGACATGGGGCTCTACGGCAACATCCTGGTCGTCCCCGCCGAGAAGGACTATTGGCCACCGGTGAACCGGGAGATCGTCGTCACCCTCGATGACGTTCTGATCGAGGACGGGCAGATTGCGCCGTTCCACCACGCCGGCCCCACCCACGTCGCAATGGGTCGCTTCGGCAACGTCATGCTCACCGGTGGCGAGACGAGCTTCCAGCTCGAAGCCCAGGTCGGCGAAGTCGTACGCCTCTACCTGACCAACACGGCCAACACCCGGATCTTCAACGTCGCGGTGCCGGGGGCCCGGATGAAGCTGGTCGGCGGCGACAGCGGGCGCTACGAGCACGAGACGTTCGTCGAGGAGGTCTTGCTGGCGCCGTCCGAGCGAGCCATCGTCGACGTGCTGTTCGACACGCCCGGCGGGGTTTCGCTCGAGCACCGCACCCCGGGCCACGCCTACGACCTGGGCGTCATCGTCGTCGGTGACGAGCCGATCGAGCAGTCGTTCCTCCGCGACTTCGAACAGCTCCGGACCAGCGCCGAGATGACGGCCGAACGGGCGAGGGCCGACGCGGAACGGGAGCGGCCGCCTGACAAGACGCTGGCGTTCGAGTCGCTGATGCCACTCCTCTACGGCGACCAGGACACGGCGGCATCGTCCTGGACGTGCCCCATGCATCCCGACGTCGTCGCAGCGGAGCCGGGCACCTGCCCGTCCTGTGGGATGAAGCTCATCCCCACGGCCGTCTCGTCCTGGACGTGTCCCATGCACCCCGACGTCGCCACAGCGGAGCCCGGCACGTGCCCGGCCTGCGGGATGAGGCTCATCCCCCAGGTCGCCGGCGCTGGCGGCTCGGCTGGGCACTCCCATGGCCACGACTCGGCCGATGGCCTCGAGTGGGAGGACCTGATGCCCGAGATCAACCGGGCGTCGGACTCCAGCAACATGATCTGGAAGCTCGTCGACCGCGACGCGGGGAAGGAGAACTGGGAGATCGAATGGGCGTTCCGAGTCGGTGACCGGGTCAAGATTCGCCTGGTCAACGACATGCAGCAGGACCATCCGATGCACCACCCCTTCCACATCCACGGTGCCGGGCGTTTCCTCGTCATCTCCCGCGACGGCGAGGCGGAGCCCAATCTGGCGTGGAAGGACACCGTGCTGGTCCGCGCCGGTGAGACGGTCGACATCGTCCTCGAGGTCTCCAACCCCGGGCTGTGGATGGCCCACTGCCACATCGCCGAGCACAACCAGAGCGGGATGATGTTCAGCTTCCCCGTCTACGACAAGGGAGCGTCGTAACCATGCAGATCGCGCTCGCGCTGTATCCGGGGTTCACCGCCCTCGACATCATCGGGCCCTTCCAGGTGCTCGCCGACGTGCCCGGGCACGAGGTCGTCTTCGTGGCCGGCGAGGCCGGACTCGTGATCGACCACACCGGGCGGTGCCCG
>Ga0126307_10003524_pt1 | contig 10721 bp, 7 predicted proteins | sample Plot28_FD_89955 | JGI IMG/M metagenome (GOLD analysis project Ga0126307, IMG submission 89955) | Serpentine soil microbial communities from UC McLaughlin Reserve, CA, USA - Plot28 | ecosystem: Environmental > Terrestrial > Soil > Grasslands | place: USA: UC McLaughlin Reserve, Lake County...
GCGCCCTGCCGGCCCGCCTGCAGAAACAGCGAGCGGTCTTGCTGCGAACGGTGTGCTTCGTATGCTCGCCACCCCAGCCATCCCCCCAGGCCGCTCAATGCGAGGATCGACACCAACCCAAGAATCGCGGCCAGGGCGATGGGCGATCTGAACCGCCGGCTCTTTCGCGACGCAGACGCGTCGTCGGCAAAATTCTCGCCGCTGCCGACCTCGCCATCCGAGGTGACAGCGTCGGTACCCTCGTCTGAGGTGAAGGCATCGGTCTCGGCCTCGTCCGTCACGTCGGGGTCGGCCATGTTGTCGACCGTCGCCTCCGCCACGGCGAGGTCCTCACCGTCGGGGTCGGTGCCGGCGACGACGTTCACTTTCCAGCTGGCGGGAGCAACATGTCTTGCCATCCTCGGTCCTTGGTAGCGTCCTGGGCGAGATTGGACTGGGTGTAGACCTTGCCGTCGGGCCCCATGTAGGTGCCGGTGGCAGGGTCGTATTCGGCGGCCGCGATCGGCGGCGGCCCACCAGGGGGTGCTGCCGGCGGAGGCGCCCCGGGCACTGGCGGTACCGCGCCTGAGGGCACCTCGGGACTCAACTGCGGTACGTCCTGTCCGGATAGGGTGGCGTTCGGATCACCCTTCCAGTTGAACCCGTCATTGAGCGGTACATAATTTTCGTCGCTCTCACACATCTTCACGGTTGGTGCGCGTTTGCCCGGTCGCGTCACGCACGGTGTGTTACGTGCTCCCCGCACATTGTTCATCGAGTCCTGCGGAATCCGGCAATAAAGGTCGCCTTGGATGCGGTCGGGATAGTCCTCGAAAACATTGGACCGCACCTGCTGAGCGGGCAGGAACCCGGTGTTGCACACTGCGGGCACGTTCAAGTTCAGGTTGAAGCTGAGAAAGGCCCCCTTGTAGCCCTGTTTGGTGCCGCGGTTGGGCACGTTGATGCCCTGCATCAACGCGGTGCCCTGAGGCAGCAGCACCAGTATCTGCTCGATATTGTCCCGGTAGGTCACTGCGACCTGTCCGAGACTCACCAGATTCGCCAACACGATCGGCAGAGTCGGCTGAAGCCGCTGAAACAGTGCGCGCACCTCATCGGCGGCCGGCGCTCCTTTTTGGAGCACGCCGCGCACCGCCGCGTCGTGAGTTTGCAGCTGACCGGTGAGGCTCGCGACGTGCGCCGCCCAGGCCTGCACGGCATCGGAGGTGTCGGTCTGCGTGTCCAGGATCGGTCCGACGTTGTCGACCACGTTCGTCAGCGCATCGAGGTTGTTTCTCGCGTCGATAGCCAGGGTGGTCGACCCCTTGATGAACCGGCTCAGCTCGGGCCCCAGTCCGCCGAATGCCACGTACGCTTCGTCGATCGTGGTCTTGAGGTTGTCACGAGGAATGGCCTGCAGCCCGCGGTTGGCGTCATCGAGCAGTGTGTTGACGTCAGGGGGCACCGACGTGCGGCTGCGCGGAATGACGTCGCCGTTTTTCAGCGGCGGCGACTGACCGGCCTCGGGCAGCAGCGCCACGTACTGTTCACCCACCGCGGTCTGGCTGTGCACTTCGGCCCGGAGGTTCGACGGAATGGCGACATCGGAATCGAGCTGCAACACCGCCTCGACCCCGGTATCTGTGATCTGCACGTCCTTGACGAGGCCCACCTCGGTCCCTCGGTAGGTGACGTTGGCCCGGGCATACAGTCCCCCGCTCTGGGGCAACTGCACCCGCACGGTGTACTCGCCGAGGCCGAACAGCAACTGCGGCAACTTCATGTAGTCAAAGACCATGAAGGAGAAAGCGATAACCGATACAACGGCCAAAATTGCCAGGCGTACCCAGGTGGGTCGTGTGATGCGCATGCTACGGTCCCTGGTCAAATCGGTATGGGGCAACCAGTGGATTGCCGGCGGTGTAAGGGCTCGGCATCTGTCCGATCGTGCGCCCCCACTGCAACTCGAGTTCGGTCAAATCGCCTTCCCAACGCGTTCCAGTGAACAAACTTTGGTCAAGCCGGCTCAGCGTGAGATCTACGACGGCGGTCAGGTTCGCGTAATCGCCGCGAACCCAGTTAGTGATCGTTTCCTTTGGCCACGGAAAGGTTGTGAAGAAGCTCAGCGAACGCGTCAGCGCCGGCCCGGCGTTGGCTAGTGACTCCAACACGGGTCCAATATCTTTGAGCTCTTTGACCAGATTTTCCTTGGTCTGGTTCACCGAATCGGCTGCCAGCGCACTCAGCTTGCCGAGCTGATCGAGGGCCTCGGCGATGTTGTCGCGCTGCTGGTTCAGCACCGCGAGCGCGTCGGGCAGCGTCTTGATCGCCTCGTCGACAACCGGTTTACGCTGCGCGAACTGGCCCACCAGGTTGTTGATGCTGTCACTGGCCCGGATGATGTCGTCGGTCTGATTATTGAGGTTGATGACGAACTGATCGAGTTGCACAAGCAGGCTTCGCAGATCTCCCTCGCGGCCGGCGAATGCTGTGCTCAGACTCTCGGTGATGTCTTGCAGTTGCCCCAGCCCGCCGCCATTGAGCACCAGCGAGAGCGCCGCTAAAGCCTGCTCGGTGGTCGGGTAGGCGCTGCCATTATCCAACGGGATCAACGAGCCCCCGTGCAGCTTGCCTGTCGGCGCAGTGTTAGTCGGTGGCGCCAACTCGATGTGCAATGACCCAAGCAGGCTGGTCTGACCCACCGCGGCCGTCGCATTCGCGGGAAGGTCGACATCGCCGTTGAGTTTCATCGTGATCAGCGCATGCCAGCCTTGCCGTTCGATCTTGGTGACGTTGCCCACCGTGATGTCGCCGACCCGGACCCGCGAGTTCCGTTCGATACGGTCCACGTCAGGCAGTTGGGCCTGAATGGTGAACGCGCCGGGGCCTTTACCTTCCGTTCCGGGCACCGGCAGGGAGTTGGCACCCTGCCAATTGCTGCACGACATCAGGGGCAGCGCGGCGAGAGCGACGGCGCCCGCAAGTGCGTTGCGGGCGTGCACCCGCAGGTTCGTTGAGGTCATGAGCCCGCCCCCGGTGGGACCATGAGGCCTGTCAATCCGGTCGACGCATCGGTGGCCCGTGGCTCCGACGGCGGGGGCGCCGGCACGGCGGGCGCCCCGCCGCCCAGCTGCGGGGCCTCGGCGGCCAGGGGCGGAGTATTCGGGGCCGGCGCCTCAGGAGGCGACGGCGCCGCGGGCGGCACGAAGTCGGGGCGCATCCAGTCCTCGCTGTAGGTGATTTCGTTGGGGCGGGCCGTCGCGCCGACGAACAGGTTCTCGCCCAGCGGCGGGAAGTTGTATTGCCGGTTCTTGATGATGGGCGCCAAGTACTGGACACACAGCTTGGCCGACTGCTCGGCGCCCAGCCGCGACGCTGCTTGAATTGCGCTGCACAAGAAAGTGATCGGATTGGCGAAGTTGTTGACCACCAGCGCACCGGTGAGTGCACCTTGTGCTGGCTGGTAGATGTTCAAGAAATTCTGGAACGCGTTCGGTGCAAGGTGCAGGGCCTGTTCGATGTCGTCTTTGGAATCGTTGAGCGCGGTGGTCAATGATGCCAACTTGTCTGATGTCGTGCCCAGCGTCTCGCGGTTCTCGGCGACGAAGGTGGTGACATCCCCGACGACGGAGTTGATGTCTTCCACCGCATTGCCGACCTCGTTCGGGGAATCGACGAGCAGTCCGGTCACAGAGGCCAGGTTCTGATTCAGCTCGCGCATGATGTCGGTGCTCCCTTGCAGCGCGGACACCAGAGCCGACAGGTTCTTGACGGTGCCGTACACGTCGTTGCTGTGATCGCCCAACGCCGAGTACACCGACGACAACTTGGTCAGTGCGGCCCGGATGTCCGCGCCTCGCCCGCGAAGGTTGTCAGCGGCGGTGTTCACCAACGAGCCCAGCGTGCTGACCCCCCCGGGTTGGGTCGGCTGCAGCGTCGCGGTGAGCTTTTTCAGCTGATCGCGCAGATCGTCCCACTCGACCGGAACCGCAGTGCGCTCCTCGGGGATGACCGCGTCATCGGGCATGGTCGGTCCGCCCGTGTAGGCCGGTGTCAGCTGGATGGCGCGGGAGGTGACCAACGTTGGTGACAAGATGACCGCCTCGGCATCCGCCGGCACCTTCTGGGCGGCGTCGTACCAGAACGCCACCTTCACCCGCTCGCCCTGTGGTTCGATCTTGTCGATCAATCCGACGCGCACTCCGAGGAGGCGTACCTCGTCGCCGACGAACAGACCGTTGGTGTTGGCGAAGTACGCCACGACGGATCGCCGGTTGATGTCGGCGACCGACCGCATCAAAACAACGAATCCCCCGACGAGTGTGATGACCAGCACCGCCGCGAGGACGAGTTGCAGGTTGCGTGACATCCTCATTGGCCGGCCTCCGGTGCTTGCTCACCTGGCGCCGGAAGCAGCAGCGGGTTGGGCATTGGCATGGGAATCGACTGGCGATCCGGGGGATTTGGTGCCGGAGGTCCAGGTGGCGGGCCTCCGGGCGGCGGAGCCGGCAGCGGTTCGCGGTAGGGGTAACACCCAGTAGGACCGGGCAGTGCCAAGCCGGGCGGACCGCACCCTTGATCGCCAGGCTTGCCCGTGATCGCATCGGGCAGCGTCAGTTTCGGATCACCGCCCTGACCGGTACGCGGGTAAGGAATCGGCAAAGCAGGCGTGCCGGGCTGGCCGACCTGCGGATCCGTGCGTTCGGAGGGCAGCAGCACATTGGGATCGAGGCCGAGGTCGCTGAACGCCACATCGACGAACGGCTGAATGAACTGTCCGGGAAGCAGATTGGATACGTAGGCCTTGAAAAACGGCCCAGACCCCACCGACTCACCGAGGGACAGAGCATAGGAGTTCAACAGCTTGAGCGACTTCTGCACGCGCTCCTTGCGATTGTCGACCAAAGTGATCACGCCGTTGAGCTTCTCGATCGCCGGTTTCAGCGTGGCGCGGTTCTCGGCGATGAAGCCCTTGATCTGCTTGGCGACGGCCGAGACGTTGGTCGAAATGTGATCAAGTGCCGCACTCTGGGATTGCAACTGAATAAGCAGCAGATTGGTGTCGGCGATTAAGCTCACCACTTGGTCTCCCCGCTTGCCCAGCACCGCGACCGCCTTATTCGCATTTTCGAGCAGGGACCGCAACTCCGCGTCACGCTTGTTCAACGTCTCAGAAAAGCGCTCCACCCCCTTGACAGCAACCTGCAAGTCCGCAGGGGTGTCGGCGAACGTTTCCGACAGCACGGACAGCGCCTGGGACAGCTGGTCGGTGTTGAGTTCGCTGATGGTGGACGCCAGATCGCCCAGTGCGTCAGGCAGCTGATAGGGCGGGGTTGTCCGTTCGACGGCGATCGGACCCGACTGTTCGCCGTCACCGCGAGGAGTGATCTCGAGGATCTTCGCGCCCAGGAGGCTTTTCGTCTTGATCGCCGCCTCGGTGCGGTCGCCGAGATGGATGCCTTTATCCATGTCGAACTTCACCAGCACGCGAGGGCCGTCGAGCGAGATGCTGGAGACCTGTCCCACACGGAACCCCGAGACCTGAACGGCGGCACCAGATTGCAGGCCACCCGCTTCGGTAAAGTAGGCGGCGTGTGCGGCAGAGTCCTTGATGAACGGGAGCTTGTTGTAGTTGAACGCAGCCACCAGAATGCCCCCGAGAACCGCCACGCTGATTGCGCCGATGACGAGCGGGTTGCGTTCCTCGAACGATTTCATCGCGGCGTGCACCTGCCTGTGTCCTGGCCGACCAGCTTGATGTAGACCGGTTGACCGCCCTTGCCGTTCATCTTGAGCACCGCGTCACACAGGTAGTAGCTGAAGAAGTCGCCGTACATGCCCTCGCGGTTGAGGGCCTTGTAAGCGTCGGGCAACGTGTTGATGAGATTGTCCATGTAGGCGTGGTCGGCGACGACAAGCCCTGCGGTGCGGTCGGTTTCGTGAACCACCTTCTGCAGTGGCGGTCGCGCCTGGGCCAGCAGGTCCGCCAGCGTGGCCGCGGACTCGTTGGCGTAAGCGATCGCGTTACTGATGTCTTCTTTGCGCGCTGCGAGGCCTTTGACCAGCTCGGCCGCCGACGTCACCGCTTTGTCGAACTGTTCGCTTTGGCCACCCAGCGACCCCAGCACCGTGTTGAGGTTGACGATCACCTCGCCGATGAGCTGGTCGCGGTCGGCCAGCGTGTTAGTCAGCGACGCGGTGGTGCTCAGAAACGACTTCACGGTCGCGCCTTGGCCCTGCAGCGCACCGATGAGCTGGCCGGTGAGAGCATTGACCTGGTCGGGATCGAGGGCCCTGAACAGTGGGCGGAAACCACCGATCAGGGCGTCAAGGTCGAGTGCCGGAGCAGTCCGGTCCAGCGGGATGGTCGCGCCGGGGGCCAGTCGTTGCGTGTCGCCTACCCCTTCCTGCAGCGCGACGTAGCGCCCGCCGATCAGATCGGCGAAGCGGATGACCGCACGGGTACCTTGAGTCAGCACGACGGAGTTGTCGACGGTGAATGACACCACGGCGGTGTTGTCGCCACGGATGTCGACGGCCTGCACTTTGCCGACCTCTACGCCAGCGATGCGGACGAAGTTGCCCACCTCAAGCCCGGACACGTTGCTGAATTCGGCGGAGAAGGTGCCGCGCTCCACAAACCGCAACTCGGAGAATATTGCAAGCAGTGCGAACAATCCGAAGACGCCCACCGTGACGAAGATCGCCAGACGCCACACCGTGGCGGCGAGATTGCCTCTCACCGTACTGTCCTCCTTCTCTTGGCAGTCCTGTGGCTCCGCGCGCGCATCATGGCGAATCCGGTGGGGGTGCTTCGGCAGGCAAGGCCGCATTTGGCGGTGACGCGGGACCTTGCGGCGGCGCGGCATTGGGCGGTGGGGCGGGTGGAACCCCTGGCCACAGCGGGACACCACCGGGACCGTAGAGCGGAGCACCGTAGGGCGGAGCGCCCGGATAGGGGATCGGACCAGGCGCGGGACCACCGTAATACCGGACGCTGGGCGGCTCCGGTACCGCTCGCGTGACCGGGAAGTAATTGGCGTAGCCCGGGAACCCGATCCCGGGGTTGGGCCGCCAGTCCAGACCCGTGCCGAATCCGGTGTTGGTCACCAGCGCCCGAACCGGGAAGTTGTCATCGACGATGGGCAGCGATCCGCAGCCCGGTTTGCCACCCGGGCCTCCCTTGGCCTTGACGACCGGAAGGTTGTCGGGGTACCGATACTGATCGTCACCGAGGAGCAGAGCGGCATCGACGATGAGTGACTTGCCGTTGCCGCCGACCGCGTCGTACCCATTGTCGAGGAAGTACTTGCCGCCGACCAGCATGCACGTCAGCTCGGGGTTGTACTTCATCAACAGACTGGTCGTCGGCTCGAAAGTGTTGATGGCGCGAACGAGGTTGTCCTTATTGGGCCCCAGAAGGTCGATTCCGGCGCGGGAGAAGCCAATAACGCTGAGCAGCAACGCATCGAGTTCTGCCGCGTTGCCGGTGATCGTGGTGCTGGTCGTGCTCGCCGCTTGCAGCGTGTCGAGGATGTCTTGAGCGGCGGCGCCATAGGTGTCGGCGAAACCCGTTACAGAACGCCAGTCGCCGCGCAACGTTTCAGACCGGGGATTCAAGGCCAACAACACTTCGTTGGCCGACGAGGTGGCCTCACCGATGCGCTGCCCTTGGCCGCGCAAACCGTCGGCGAGCGCGGTCAATGTCGCATTCAACTTGGGGGGATCGATTTGATTGAGAACACCGGTGAGGTTCTGGAAGACGGTGTTGACCTCAGTGGTCACGTTCTCGGACATGAGAACTGCACCGGCCGCAAGCCGTTGCGAGCTCGGATGGTCCGGATAGATGAGATCGACGTATTTCGCACCGAAGACCGTGGACGCCCGGATCTGCGCTCTCACATTGGCGGGAATGTTTCGCACCTGATCCGGGAACAGCTCCAGCTTCAGGCTCACACCGCTTTTGTCGCCGTCGATCTGCGAAACCCGTCCGACTTGGATCCCACGCAGCTTGACCTTGCCGCCGGTGTCCATGACCAGGCCGGCGCGATCAGATCTGAGCAGAACCGGCACGAAGGACGTGAAGGTGCCGCTGAACAAGAAGTAGGTGCCGAGGATCAGACTGAAGATGACGGCGAACAAGATCAGCGCCAGCCAGCCCGCCGCGATTCCCTCCTTACGTTTCACGGCATCTGTCCAGCTTTGAGCCGCCCATCCCACCCCGAGCCATCGAAGGTGATCCGCCTACCACGATTGGAAAGTGCACCCGTCACCGGATGTTCCTTTCTCGGCAACGGGTGAGGCCTTTGCGGATTGCTCGCCATAAGTCTGCCGTTCCTCCCCAAGGCTCACTGTCACACTTCTACACTTCGCTGTGACTCACAACACACACGCCGCAATACCGTACAACACCCGTGCGGTCGGAGGCAACATCTGTGTTGATACCATTCGAGCGTGCTCGAACCCCATACAAACAGGCTAAAGCAGCGATAATTCAGAAGACGGCCTAAGTCGATATGGGAAGTGATCAACATATTCGTTGACTCCGTGAACCATTCATCGGCGAGGTCCGCCGTGCTATGTGACACGGAAGGGCAGAACGTGATTGACACCTGGAACATTGAGGGACGTCTTGCAGTCATCACCGGTGCGGACACCACGCTCGGGCTCACGACCTGCCGTGAACTCGCGCGGGCCAAAGCCAGGGTGGTGATGGTCTCGAAGGACTCTCACATCGTTACCGAGAGTGCGGACCAATTGAGCGCCGAGACCGCGATGCCAGTCGAGTCCTTCCCGGCCGACGTGACGACAGATGCCGGGGTCGCCGCACTGGAGAAGTTCATCCACGCACGCCACGCCCAGGTCGACATCCTGATCAACGGCCTTCACCACTTAGGTGGTGAGACCGCGGATGCTCTCGCCATTGGCGACCCCGACTGGCTGACGTCGTTCACGGTGAACGTACTCACTCCGTACCGTTTGATCCGAACGTTGGGCGAGCGGATGCGCGCAGGCCGCGGTGGCTCCATCATCCACGTGCTCGGCGGGACCGGCTTCGCACTCAACACGCTCAAATTGCCGCTCGCCGCTATGAACGCCGCACTGTGGAACATGACCCGAGCGCTCTCAGTCGAGATGGCGCCGTTCGTCCGGGTCAACGCAGTTTGCGGGGCAGCGAGGTTCGAGACGTTCAACGCGCGGGACGGCTTCGGCGGGGATGGTGACGAAATCGCGTTGTCGGCCGCGCCTCCCGGACGTGAGGGCGGGCCCGACGAAGTTGCCGCAGCGATCATGTACCTAGCCGCTGATACCGCCTGTTCCACGACCGGAACATTGCTCACCGTCGGCGGCGAGCAAGCCTGAATTGCTAATTCCTGAAGTGCCCGCGCAGCTGAGGCTTGGCTGCCTGCCTCCGCAGCGGAAGCCGGGCTGATGTCTTGTGTCGATCAGTCAACGGAGAAGAGGGCTCAACGGCATCCGGGCCACCCGCGCTCGCAGCCGGCAACGTCGCTACCGACATGTCGGAATTCAAGCACGATGTCATCGCACCGACAGCGATGATCACCGGCAACGTCGTAGTAGAGATGGTGACGCCTTGCCCTGCTCTCCCCGGCAGTCATTGGTTTCCGAAATCGTCTTCGCGCGAGCCAAATCGGGTGGGTATGCACTTGAGCAGAGCAACTTCGAGTCCATCGGTCAGAACCGGTTCGGTCGCCTCCGACGCGGAGAGCGTCGAGCCGCGTCGCTATCAGATCGGTTGTTCCGTCTTCGGCCAGTTCCTCAATGTGGCCGTTGAGATAGACATTGAGCCGGGGTATTCGTTGAAGATCGACCGGAAGGTACAGATGGGACTGGCGAAGCGGAGGCGGAGCACGCGAAGGTCTCGGGTGAGACGGCATCTGCGGCCGCTTGTCGCGATTGCCGTGAGGTTAAGGCTCTTTTATGAGGCCCCGTTTCCAACGGGGGACAGGAGGGAGGACCCACGTGGCGGATGTGTTCCGACTCGACGGGAAGGTGGCGGTCGTCACGGGCGCGAGCAAGAACATAGGCCTCGCGACTTCGCGCACGCTCGCCCTTGCCGGGGCGACTGTGGTCATGGTGTCCCGTAACGAGACTCATCTTCGACAGCGCGCGTACGAGATCGCGGAAGAATCGGGCGCACAGATTTTGCATTGTGCCGCAGATGTGGGAGTTGAAGTCGACTTGCTTCGACTCGTGAATTTCGTCCACGAGCAGTTTCCGCAGGTGGATGTGCTTGTAAATAATGCCTACCACAGCGGCGGTACGCGCGGCCTGCACCTGCTCGATATCTCAGATGCTGCTTGGGAGGCGACATTCGCGATCAATGTGTTGGCGCCATATCGTTTGGTTAGGGGCTTCGGCCGACGGATGCTCAGCGGCCGTGGGGGCTCGGTCATCAATGTGCTCTCCGGTTCCGGCTTCCTCCCAACACCGGGAGGCCTTCCCTACGGAGCCACCAAGGCCGCCTTGTGGACCATGACCAAGTACATGTCCAATGAACTCGCGCCATCAATTCGAGTTAACGCGATATGCCCAGGACTGACCACGAGTGCGGGTGGTGGGCCACCCATCACCGACTCCGTAGCGCAGCATGCGTTGTCGCAGACGCCGATGGGCCGCGCCGGCCATCCATCCGAGGTGTCCCCGGCTATTCTGTATCTCGCCTCCGATGCTGCGTCGTACACGACAGGGGCGTTGTTAACCGTCAATGGCGGGCGCCC
>Ga0126307_10003525_pt1 | contig 10720 bp, 8 predicted proteins | sample Plot28_FD_89955 | JGI IMG/M metagenome (GOLD analysis project Ga0126307, IMG submission 89955) | Serpentine soil microbial communities from UC McLaughlin Reserve, CA, USA - Plot28 | ecosystem: Environmental > Terrestrial > Soil > Grasslands | place: USA: UC McLaughlin Reserve, Lake County...
GTCAAGCAGAAGAAGCCAGGAAAGGGTCTGATGCGCTTGCCGAGCCGTGGCTCCTGCCGCGGCAACGAGCGTGGAGTGTTCCTCAACCAGACCGGTCCGCAGGGACCCGCCGGCACCCCTGGGGCGCCGGGTTCACCGGGCAGCCCCGGCAGCCCCGGGAGCCCCGGGAGTCCCGGGACCCCCGGCAGCCCCGGTGTGAGCGGCTACGTCACTGCGAGCAATCCGTCCCTGCCGCTGTTGACCTCCCTCGGCACTGCGACCCAGGACGCCAGCTGCGGCACCAAGACCGTCCTCGGCGGCGGTTATCAGATCACTACCAGCGATGCCGCCGACGCGGGCAAGTTTGTGGCGACGTTGAGCTTCCCGCTCAACGCCAACACGTGGAGGGTCCGCGCGGACCTGGTCCCTGGCGCCACGGCACCCAATCCGGCCGGCACCTGGACCCTGACGGCCTGGGCGACCTGCGCCACCGTCGCTCCGTAGCCGGCTGACCGCCTGTCAGCGTCGGTCCGATTGGTCTAGCCTCGATAGGTCGAGGTTTGAGATTGAGCCAGAAGCGCACCACAGCCGTGAGGCGCAAGGGCGGTGACCGGTCGCCGGCACGCCGCACCGGCTCCGGCCTCGTGTACGGCACTTTGGTCGCCAACCACCGCACCAGGCTCGGGCTGACTCAGAGGGAACTGGCGGCGAGGGTACGCATCAGTGCGTCCACCATCGGGCGGATCGAGCAGGGTCATCCCCCAGACGCGCAGACCCGGGAGAAGCTCGCCGCCATCTTCAATTTCCACCCCCCGTCGCCCATCCGCCGCGTGGTCACGAAGATTGCGCCACACGGTCCAATGCCGAGGCCGCATATCTCTCTCGGCTCCCGTTGGCTTTGGGCGGGGGTGGCGGCTGTGGTTCTCGCCCTCCTCGTTCTGGCGATGAGCGCGATCTCCGGTTCGGGCGGCACCGACTCATCCCTGCAGCCCTCCGTAGCCGTTTCGCATGTCGTGGGGCCTCCGGGGGCGATCCATCATGCCCGCGTTCAGGCAGAGAAGCTGGCCGCAGCGGAGGCGCGACGGGCGGCCTCCGAGAGGAAACGGGAGCGTGAGGCGGCCGCAGCCGCCGCCGCTGCTTCCGCCGCAACAAAGAAGAAGGCGGCTGCCAAGGAAGCCCGACAGAACGCCGCCGCCGCGCCCGAGCCCGTCACCCCGCCCGTGGCACCGCCACCTGCCCCGAGCAACGGGGGAGTGGGAGGCGGCTTGGGTCCCGCCCCTGACCTGCAGCACGGGATTGGTGCCCAGGGCGGCTGACGGAAGCACGCTTTGTCCTGACTAAAAACAATCCTTGGGCGATTCCGGGGCTAGTTCCTCCGAATACTTGACAAATACCGACGAGTCGATAAAGGTTCGGCGCTCGTGGAATCTGCAGACTCCGGATCGCTCCGGTCACTGCGTGAGCTCAATCGCGGCCGCGTCATCGACGCGCTCCGCGGACGAGGCACCGCCAGTCGTGCGGAGATCGCCCGGGCCACCGGGCTCTCTCGTTCGACGGTGTCGAGCATCGTCTCCGACCTGATCGAGGCGGGCCTGCTTACCGAGCAGGCGGAGGCGACCGGCGTAGCGCATGGCGAGGCCGGCGGAAGACCACCGGTTCTCCTCTCCCTGAACCCTTCCGCTGGCCTCGCCATAGGTGTCGATTTCGGCCATTCGCACCTGCGCGTCGCGGTGTCGGACCTCTCCCACGAGGTGCTGGCCGAGACCTGGCGCGAGCTCGACACCGACCACTCCGCCGAGGAGGGGTTGAACGCCGCGGCCGAGCTCGTCGACGAGGTGCTGGCGGAGGCGAAGGTCGGCCGCAAGGGCGTGATCGGGGTCGGCATGGGCCTGCCGGGGCCGATCAACCGGTCGACGGGCTCGGTGGGCTCGTCCTCGATCCTGCCGGGCTGGGTCGGCGTCAATGCGGCGCTCGAGATGGAGCGTCGGCTCCGACTGCCGGTGAATGTCGAAAACGACGCCAATCTCGGTGCGCTCGCCGAATTCGTCTGGGGCTCGGGCCGCGGATATTCCGATGTCATCTACATCAAGCTTTCCTCGGGGGTCGGGGCGGGCCTCCTGTTCGGCGGGAAGCTGCACGAGGGCGCGGGAGGCACCGCCGGCGAGATCGGCCACATCTCGGCGCAGAACGGAACTGCCATTTGTCGTTGCGGTAGCCGGGGCTGCCTCGAGACGGTCGCGTCGGCGCGAGCGATCGCCGAGCAGGTCGGTGCCAGCCGAGGAGAGACGGTGTCTCCCCGGGACCTGCTCGAGCTGATCGCGAAGGAGGACCCCGCGGCCAGCAGGCTGGTCGGGGAGGCCGGGCGCGAGATCGGGGTGGCGCTCGCCGGCCTCTGCAATCTCATCAATCCCAACTGCGTGATCATCGGCGGCGACCTGAGCGCCGCGGGGGACCTGATCACCGAGCCGGTGCTCGAATCGATCCGCCGCTACGCGATCACCAGCGCGGCGGAGCAGGTCAGCGTGGTGGCTGGAGTACTGGGGGAGCGTGCGGAGCTGCTCGGCGCGCTCGCGCTGGTCCTGCATGCCACTGACGGGGTCATCGGAGCCGGTCCGCCGGCGCAGGTGGCCGCATGAATCGGTTTGCCATTCAAATTAAACAGAGAGAAACATGAACAACAGTGGAGGTGGTGCGTGTGACTAGATCCAAGAGCTGGGCTCGCGGCGCCGTGCTTTGCGTAGCGGCGCTCGTGATCGGGCTCGGGCTTGTCGCCTGTGGTGGCGACAGCGGGGGCGGAGGGCCGAAGATCGCCCTGCTGCTGCCGGAGTCGAAGACGACTCGCTACGAGGCCCATGATCATCCGGAGTTCGAGGATGCCGTGAAGGCGGCGTGCTCGGACTGCGAAATCATCTACAACAACGCGAACCAGGACGCGGCGACACAGCAGTCCCAGATGGAGTCGGCGCTCACCGACGGGGCCGAAGTAGTGGTCCTCGACCCGGTGGACTCCGCGTCCGCTGCGTCGATGGTGCAGCTGGCCAAGCAGCAGGACGTCCCGGTTGTGAGCTACGACCGGCTGATTCTGGACACCCCTGACGTCGACGCGTACGTCTCGTTCGACAACGTCAAGGTCGGAGAGCTCCAGGGCAGCACGCTCGCCAAGAGGCTCGCCGATGACGGCAACGCGAACGGGCCGATCGTGAAGATCAACGGCTCGCCGACGGACAACAACGCCACGCTGTTCGGGCAAGGCGCGGATTCGGCCCTGAACAGCGCTGGGGTTACGGTCGCCAAGGAGTACGACACCCCGGATTGGAGCCCCGACAAGGCCCAGTCCGAGATGGATCAGGCGATCACCGCCCTCGGCAAGACCGGGTTCAAGGGTCTGTACGCCATGAACGACGGCACCGCCGGCGGAGCGATCGCCGCGATGCAGGCGGCCGGCATCGATCCGAAGACGATTCCGTCGACGGGTCAGGACGCCGAGCTCGAGGCCGTTCAGCGGATCCTCACCGGTGACCAGTTCATGACGGTGTACAAGGCGACGAAGCCGGAGGCGGCGACCGCAGCGCAGATCGCGGTGGCGCTCGCCAACGGCAAGCCGATTCCGCAGAACCTGATCACCACGGAGACCAACAACGGCTCGACGGATGTCCCGTCGGCCTTGCTGACGCCGGTCGCGGTGACGAAGGACAACGTCGCGACGGCGGAGGAGGGCGGCCAGCCACTCATCGGACCCGATGGGTACTGGACCCCTGACGACATCTGCACCGCCGAATTCGAGTCGGCCTGCAAGGCCGCCGGAATCAGCTAGGAGCAGAACCCCAGGAATGGACCCCAAGCGCGAGGAGAAGAGAAGGTGAGCCCAGAGCAGCAGACAGGCAACGGCGAGCCCGATCATCTCCTCGCGCTCAGGGGGTTCACCAAGAGCTTCGGCCCCGTTCAGGCGCTCTCGGATGTCGACTTCGAGGTCGACGCCGGGGAGGTCGTCGCCCTCGTCGGCGACAACGGGGCTGGGAAGTCCACGCTGATCAAGTCGATCGACGGAGTGCAGCCACCCGACTCCGGCCAGGCCTACTTCGAGGGCGAGCCGGTGAAGATCAGCGATCCGAATTCGGCCACGAAGCTCGGCATCGCGACGGTCTTCCAGGATCTTGCGCTCTGCGACAACCTCGACGTGGTCGCAAATCTCTATCTCGGCCAGGAGGTGACCGGGGACGGGGGCATCCCGCTGCCGGTGATCAACGAGACCGAGATGGAGCAGCACGCGGGTGAGCTGCTCGCCGAGCTCTCGGTGACCACGCTCGGCAGCGTCCGGACCGAGGTGGGCAGCCTTTCCGGAGGGCAGCGCCAGTCCGTGGCGATCGCGCGCTCCCTGCTCGGCAAGCCGAAGGTAGTACTGCTCGACGAGCCGACGGCCGCGCTTGGAGTGGCACAGACGGCGCAGGTCCTCGCCCTGGTGAAGCGGCTGAAGGAGCGAGGTCTGGGCGTGGTGGTGATCAGTCACAACCTCGAGGACGTCTTCGCGGTTGCCGATCGGATCGTCGTCCTGCGCCTCGGCAGGAGGGAAGCCACCTTCGACGTGAGCAAGACGACGAGGGAGGAGGTCGTGGCGGCGATCACCGGCGCCTCGGCGGAGCTCAAGGTGCAGAAGGAGGACAAGTGATGGAGAGCGCCACGGAAACCATTGACGGCGCCGAGCAGGAGGGAAGGCTCAGCGTCCTCACCCGCCTGGCACGCGGCGAGCTCGGTGCGCTGCGGGTCTTCCTCACGATCGCCCTGATCTGGGTGATCTTCCAGTCTCAAAACGACCGCTTCCTGTCCGCGATCAACCTCACCAACCTGACGCTCCAGATCGCGGCCATCGGCACGATCTCGGTCGGCGTAGTGCTCGTCCTGCTGCTCGGCGAGATCGACCTTTCGGTCGGCGCGGTCAGTGGGCTTGCCGCCGGCGTGATGTCGGTGCTGACCGTGAAGCACGGCTGGAGCCCCGAGTTGGCGATCCTGGCGGGCCTCCTCACCGGCGCGATCATTGGGTTCTTCAACGGCTTCATGGTCACCTTCTTCGGGATCCCGTCGTTCGTGGTGACCTTGGCTGGGCTGCTCGCCTGGCAGGGGGCGCTCTTAGCCGTGCTCGGAGACACCGGGACGATCAACCTCCCGCCCAGCACGATCACCGACCTGGCCGGGAAGTTCTTCTCGGCTGGCGTCGGCTACGCCCTCGCGGCAATCGTCACCGCAGCAACGCTCGGCACCGGGCTGCTGGAGTTACGCCGCCGCCAGAAAGCGGGACTGGGTGCCGACCCGCTTGCCGGGATCGTCATCCGCACCGTGATCGTCGGCGTCGCGAGCTTCGCCGCCGTGGCGATCCTGAGCTCGGACCGAGGCATCCCGCTCTCCGCGCTGATCCTGGTCGCATTCTGCGGATTCTTCGCCTGGCTGACGACGCGGACGCGATTCGGCCGCCACATCTATGCGGTCGGCGGGAACGCCGAGGCCGCCCGGCGCGCCGGCATCCCGATCAACCGCGTTCGCATCCTGGTGTTCACGATCTGCTCGACGATGGCGGCGGCCGGAGGCATCCTGGCGGCATCCAGGCTGATCGCCGTCAACCAGGCGTCTGGATCGGGCGACATCCTGCTGCTCGCCATCGCCGGGCCGGTCATTGCCGGCACCAGCCTGTTCGGTGGTCGGGGCTCCGTCTGGTCGGCGCTGCTCGGCGCCGTGGTGATCGGGTCGATCTCGAATGGCATGGACCTGCTCGGCCTCAACTCCGACGTCAAGTACATGATCACCGGTGGCGTGCTGCTCGCCGCGGTGACGGTCGACGCATTGGCCCGCCGTCAGCGCGAGCGCGTGCAGGTCACCTGACCAGCGTTCGGCGTTCCACTCCCAGGGGGATCGCGACAGCCAAGGCCGCGAGTGCGAGGCCGAGCGCTGTGGCGAGCGCTCGTTGATCTGCGGCCTTGAAGGCGGCCTCGCCCAAGGCGTCGGTGAGCAGTACGACGAACACGGTGATCGCCATCGTGAAGAGCGCGTACTCCAGCGTCAGCAGGGCGAAGGAGAGGGCCGCGGCGACGGTGAGCGCGATCGCGACCGGCACGGCGCCCGGGCCGAACGCCTCCGCCAGCGCGGTCGCGAGCACGAGCCCGGCGAGTGTTCCCACCATTCGCATCGCCACCCGCTCCCAGGTGTCGTCGCTGCTCGGCTTGAGCACGAAGAGCACGGTCAGGGGGATCCAGTAGCCGTGGCCCTGCAGGTCGACCAGCCGGTAGACCGCCACCGCTGCCCCGAGCGCAGTTCCCCAGCGCAGGGCATGCCTGAGACTGGGTGATGTGAGGGTGAGGTTGTCGCGCAGCAGCTTTCGCGCGCCCCGGGCGCGATCGCCGATGCCCGGGCTCTCGGCGCTCCTGTCCGAAAGCAGCCAGACGCCCCCCGAGAGCGCCGCCTGGAGCAGGCCGCCCGCGACCCCCGCGGCGAGTGCCCGCGGCGCCTGATTGACGTCCAGCAGGAACCCCTGGGCAAGCAGGAAGCCCAGCACGGCGGACATCCCGGCCACTGCAAGTCTCGGGGAAACGGCGACGCAGTAGCCGCCCGCGATGCCGCATGCGGTCATGCCGGCGATCGCGAGGCCTGCTGGATTTGTAGAAAGCACGCCCAGGGCGGCCGTCACTCCGACGATCGGAGCAAAGAACAGCTGCCAGACCATCCTGGTCCGGGCCGGGGCGTCGAAGGCGACGAACCCACCGAGCAGTGCGGCGGTGCCGATCCCGCCCCAGATCCGGCTATCCGTCGCGAGCTCCACCAGGCATGCGATCCCGACGGGGACCGCTGCGAGCGCTCCGCGCTTCAGCGGCTCAGCGAGTGGCGCCCGGAGCTGCCACGTCGCTGGGGTGAAGAGGCCCCGGTTGCCGGCGCTCAAGGAAGCTGCGCCTCCGCTTCGATCGGGGGCGGCGTCAATGCCGCCGCGCTGATCACCAGCGCGAAGGCGAGGACCCGCACGGCCACGCCGAGGGCCTGATCGGGGAATGGCTCCGAGAAGACGATCGGGCCAGCGGCGATCGTCAGAGCGTTCGCGGCGACGCTCGTGACCGCGATCACCGAGACCGCCGGGCCGATCTGCAGGCTGCGGGCTGAGATCAGCAGGCCGACCAGAGAGGCGGCCAGGATCACGGCCGCAAGCGGGCTGAAGAGGATGGCGGCCGCGGAATCCTCGCCGAGGTGATCGCTGAGCGCCTTGATCGACGTGTCCGAGGCGGCCCAGAGCAGGCCCGCCGACGCGCCGAGCAGGACGCCGGCCCTCGGGCCCTCGCGACCCACGGCGGCCACCACGATTCCGGCGGTCCCGATGACCGCGATGAACGCCGTCAGCGTCGCGGTGTCGTAGCTCGAGTGGGCGGAGTCGGCGTCGCCGTCCAGCGTGGCTGCCAGGAAGGCAAGTCCCGCGGCGGCGAGGGCCACGCCGATCCACTCCCGCCGGGTGACTCGGTGGGCGAAGAAGCGGTCCGCGACGACGGTGAGCAGCACCAGGCCGCCCGCGATGGTGGCCTGCACGAGGGAGATCGGCGCGAGTGAGAGTGCCCCGACGTGGAGGCCCCAGCCGGCCATCGCGATCAGGACGCCGAGGGTGTACCAGCGGGAGCGAAACAGCACCACGGAGCTCCACAGCGGCCGGCGCCAGTCGACGACCGGGCTCTCGACCGCACCGCGGTGCTTGTAGAGGAAGCCGACGATGGAGGTGAGCGCGGTGGCGACGGCCAGGATCAGCCCGAGTTGAACACTGAGCGGCACATCGCCAGCCTAGAGTTGTTGTTATGGGAGGCATGAGGCGGGCGGTCCTGATTAGCGCTGCGCTTGGAGTGCTGGTGCTTGCCGCGACGGCGGCAGCCCAGCCGAGTCGACCGACGGGAGGCGTGACTGGGCGTGCGGTCGTTCTTGTTGACACGCCTGATCTGCCGACGGGCAGTGGCGTCGCAGCCCGCAGTCACTGGCACCGGCTCCGTGCGGAGTCCAGCCGCATCCTGGGCCGGGTCGCGGCCCGTGATGGGCTGTTGGTCGAGACCGCGATTCCCGAGATCGGCCTGTTGAGCGTGGACCTGGGGCCGGGCGGGCTCCCGTCGCTCCGGAGCCGGCTGGAGGGCGATCCGCGAATCGAGTCGGTGCGCCCCGATCCGCCCGTGCAGCTCCGCTACTCGCCGAACGACACCGCGTTCAACCAGCACGACCCGCACGCCCCGAGCGGCGACTTCGCCCAATGGAACCTGATCAAGGAGGGCGGGCCGCGAGCGTGGGACCTCTCCAGGGGCACCGGAGCCGAGGTCGCGATGGTGGACTCCGGAGTCGACGGCGGGCACCCGGACATCGCCGGCCGGGTCGCCGGATCCGCAGCGTTCGGGACTGCGTCACCGACCACTGACCCGGTCGGACACGGCACGCACACCGCCGGACTCGCCTGCGGCGATGCGGATAACGGCTACGGGGTCGCGTCGATGGGATTCGACTGCTCCCTCTTCATCGCGAAGCTCGCCCTACCCGGGGGATGCTCGAACGTCGCCGATGCGATCACCGCGGCCGCGAACCGCAACAGCGACGTGATCAGCATGAGTCTCGGCGGGTGCGATCCCGGCCTCATTCCGGCCCTGAGCTACGCGCAATCGCGGGGCTCGGTCCTGGTCGCCGCGGCCGATAACAACCCGAATCCGGATGGTTCCTGCGGAGGCCTTCTCGACCCCTTCAACTGCCTTTACCCGGAGGAGTGGGTCCAGCCGAACGGCACCGGTCCGAACGCGAACTTCGATCGCGGGCTGGTCGTCACCTCCGCCAGGTACGACGGCACGCGCTCGTCATTCGCAGAAGGGACGAACCGCGTCTCGGTGGCCGCCTTCGGGTCCGCCTCCAATACGGCAGGTGGCCAGCAGGGGATCCTCTCCAGCTGGCCCTCGAACCCGGTGACTGAGGACTCCAGCGGCGGGCGCACCTCGGTCAACGGGGACAACCGCTTCTCCTATCTCGCCGGCACGAGCATGGCGACCCCACAGGCCGCCGGCGTCGCGGCGCTGATCCGGGCGGTGAAGCCCAACATCGCGAACACCAAGGTCGTGCACCTGATCAAGGCGACCGCCAGCCACTGCGGCACCTACGGAGACGGCATCGGCTGGGGCCTCATCCGCGCCGATCAGGCCGTCGCGGCCGCCCTGAACCGGGACATCGGAGCGCCGAGCTCCAGGGTCAAGAGAGCCAGGCGGAACCACGGCATCGTGGCCCTCAAGATCAAGCGGCACGACACCTCGGGCAGCACCACGTGCGTGAGGCTTTCGACCGCGGGCGTCAAGAAGGTTCTCGTCTTCGCCTCGGCGAACGGTGGTGCCTACCACCGGGTCGGCAAGACGAAGACCGCGAAGCTTCTCTTCCACGGCAAGCGCGGTCGCCGCTACCGCTTCTTCTCGATCGCGGTGGATAAGGCCGGGAATCGCGAGGCGGCTCCGGCCGGGCCCGATGCAAAGGCGAAGTAGCTAGCCGGGGAGGTCGGCGCCGGCGCCGAGGTCCGCCTGGGAGCGAGCTTCGACCTCTTCGGCGGCGCCGAGCAGGTCACTGAGCGACTCGGAGAGGCCCGTGGCGAGCATCTCGATGTCCTCCATCGTGTCGTAGTCCCCGAGTAGGCCGAAGTCGATTCCGCCGTTGTAGGACATGATCGCGATGGCGAGCGCGTGGTTCTCGGGCAGGAAGGCGACGGGGAAGACGTCCTGGAGCTCGCGGCCGAGCACGTAGAGCGGGATCTGCGGCCCCGGGACGTTGGTGACGATCAGGTTGAAGAGCCGCGTCGAGAAGTTGATCCGGGAGGCCTGGGCGAGAAGCGTCGGCGGCGCGAAGTCGTTGAAGCGCGAGATCACCTCCGCGCCGAGCGCCTGCTTCGACTCCTTCAGGCTGCCCATCGCCCGCTTGACCGCATCCAGCCGCTTCACCGGGTCCTCGATGTAGACGGGCAGCGGACCGCGCATGGCGGCGATCCGGTTGCCGAGCTGCCCGCGCTCGTCCTCGGCGCGGATCGAGACAGGGACGAGGGCGCGCAGCTCGAGGCCCTCGGTCTTCACGCCGCGGCTCCGCAACCAGCTGCGCAGCGCGCCGCTGACCACCGTCAGAACGACGTCATTGACGGTTCCGCCCAGGGCGTCCTTGATCCGCTTGTAGTCACCGAGCTCGGCGCGTGACCAGGCGAACCGGCGGTGGGATCCGATCTCGCTGTTCAGTGGTACATCGGGCGCTGGGTTGGTGAAGTTCCAGGCCACCTCTCCGAGGGCCTCGCCGGCCTCGACGATCTTGCGGGTCGTCCGCATGGGATCGCTGGCGGCTCGAGCGGCCCGGCGGGCGAGCTTGAACGGCGTCTCGCTGAGCTCGGCGACGCCGCGGGCCGCCAGCTCGGCCGAGGAGGGGGAAGGCTGCGGGACCCAGTCGCGGTCGGGCTCGATCGGCTCGGGCACAGGCTTGACGTCGAAGAGCACAGTCGCGATGTCGACGCCGGAGACGCCGTCGACGAGGGCGTGGTGGGTCTTCGTCACCAGCGCGAAGCGGTTCTTCTCGAGCCCCTGGATCAGCCAGAGCTCCCAGAGGGGCTTGGACCGGTCGAGGCCCTGGGAGAAGAGCCGGCCCGCGATGTTGCGGAGCTGCTCCTCCGATCCCGGGGCGGGCAGCGCGGAGTGCCGCACGTGGTAGGCGAGGTGGAAGTGGGGATCGTCCACCCAGA
>Ga0126307_10003526_pt1 | contig 10719 bp, 16 predicted proteins | sample Plot28_FD_89955 | JGI IMG/M metagenome (GOLD analysis project Ga0126307, IMG submission 89955) | Serpentine soil microbial communities from UC McLaughlin Reserve, CA, USA - Plot28 | ecosystem: Environmental > Terrestrial > Soil > Grasslands | place: USA: UC McLaughlin Reserve, Lake County...
GGTGGCCGAGGCCGTCCCGAGATGGAAGCTCTCCGTCCGGACCTTGAACGACCGGTCGAACGCGGCCGAGAGCACGTGCTGCCCCGTGTGCTGCTGCATATGATCGAAGCGTCGCTCCCAGTCGATCGCTCCGCTCGCCGCCTCACCTGCCGACAGTGAGCCATCGATCACGTGCACCATCTCCCCGTCGTCGTCCTCGATCACCTCGACGACGCGCGCGCTGTTCAGCGTCCCGACGTCGAAGGGCTGTCCGCCGGATGTCGGATAGAAAGCCGAGCGGTCAAGTGTCACCGCGGTGCGGCCATTCACGTTCCGCACCTCGACCACGCGGCCGTCGAACGTTCGTGCGTAAGGATCGTTGTAGTAGATGCGTTCGGTCATGTGTGCAGTGCGGGATCGGTCAGGCCGGCCTCGGCAAATCCACGGGCGCGCAGGATGCAGCTGTCGCAGCGGCCGCAAGGACGATCATCTGGAAGCGGTGAATAGCAGCTGTGCGTGAGGCTGTAATCGAGTCCAAGGCCGGCGCCAATCCGGATGATTTCCGCCTTCGAACGAGTCAGCAGCGGGGCAAAAATCTGCAGGCCTTTCCCCTCGACACCCGCGCGAGTGGCGAGTGCAGCCATGCGCTCGAATGCGTGGAGGTACTCGGGGCGGCAGTCCGGGTACCCCGAATAGTCGAGCGCGTTGACACCAATCACGATGGCTTCGGCGGCCAGCACCTCCGCCCAGCCGAGTGCGAGCGAGAGGAAGATGGTGTTGCGCGCGGGAACATAAGTCGAAGGAATCTCCGCTGCGTCAATCGCCCGGTTGTGAGGAACCGCTCCATCGCCGACCAGGGAGGATCCGCCGAAGGCCGCCAGGTCGACGTCGAGCTCGATGTGCCGCTCGACGTCCAGTGCGCGCGCCACCTTGCGTGCCGACTGCACTTCAGTGACATGCACCTGGCCGTAGCGGACGGTGAGCGCGTCGAGAGCGAAGCCCTCTGCCTTGGCTACCGCCGCTGCGGTGTACGAGTCCAGACCTCCGCTGAGCAGGACGACAGCCTTCATACGCCGCGCGTCTGCGGGTTCCAGATGTATTTGTGCGCCTGGAGCTGCAGTCTGACGTCGAGCTTATCGGCGAGGATCCATTCGGCCAGCTGCTTCGGCATCAGAACGTCGTGGACCGGCGAGAACAGGACTGCCCGCACGCGCCCGGAGAGTGCGTGACGTGCAACCACATCGCGGGCGAACTCGTAGTCGGCACGATCCTTCAGCACGAACTTCACTTCGTCATGAGCGGACAACCGGTTCATATTGGTCCAGTCATGGCGGTGAGCCTCGCCGCTGCCAGGGCACTTCACGTCCATGATGCGAATCACCCCCGGCGGCACATGCTCGATGCTGATGTGCCCACCCGTTTCGAGCATCACCGTCAAGCCGTCGTCCAGCAACCGCTGCATGAGCGGATAGACGTTCTTCTGCAGCAGCGGCTCTCCGCCAGTGATCTCGACGACAGGGCAGTTGAAGGCTTTCACCTGCTCGACGATTTCGTCGAGCGGCACCTTGTGGCCTTCGGTGAAGGCGTAGGGGGTGTCACACCACGAACAGCGCAGGTCGCACGCGGTCAGCCGGACGAAGACGCACGGCCGCCCCGCATGAGTCGATTCCCCCTGGATGGAATGAAAAATCTCGTTGATCGTCAGCACTTCTCTCAATTGTAGAATCTTCCCCATGGCGAAGCCCACGCTTTACTTGAAACCGACGTGAACGACCTGCCGCAACGCCAGAAGTTTTCTGGAGCAGCAGGGTATCGAAGTGGAAGAGCAGGACATCAACAAGCAGCCGCCCGAACGCGCGTTTCTCGAGAGGCATGTCGACGAACAGCGCTTCCTCGATTTCGTCAGCACACGAAGCCCCGTGTTCAAGGCGCGTCCCCTGCCGAGATCCAAGAAGGAAGCGATTGACCTGATGATGGAGCAGCCCAACCTGATCAAACGACCGATCCTGATCAAGGGCGGCAAGGTGATCTTCGGCTTTGACAAAGAGAAATACGCAGAGCTCTAACGTCCTGATTGGCACTTCCGGCTGGAGCTATCCGGCCGGCGAAGGGACGTGGAACGGCATTTTCTATCCGGTTGCCGGCAAGCGCCCGCGCGGCTCAGGAAAATTCGACGAGCTGCGCTTCTATGCCGAACACTTCAAAACCGTCGAAGTGAACTCGTCGTTCTACCGGATCCCTTCAATCAAAACCACGAAGAGCTGGACGGATCGCACCCCGAAGGACTTCGAATTCTCGTTGAAGCTCTTTCAAAAATTCACGCATCCCGAGATGTTTCACAAGGCGACCGGCGCCGATCCCGCTGACTTGAATCAGAAGGACGTCGACGAGTTCCGGGCGGCGATGGATCCGATCGCCAGCGCCGGAAAGCTCGGAGCCCTGCTGGCCCAGTTTCCTGCGAGCTTCAAGAATGAGCCGAACACGCGCGGCTACCTGGAGTGGCTACTCGAGCGATTCGCTGAATACGACCTGGCGGTCGAACTGCGTCACAAGAGCTGGAGCGACGATCCGCGCGACACCTTGCAGCTGCTCGGTGAACACGGCGCGGCGTGGGCGCAGATCGACGAGCCGAAGTTCCGGTTGTCGATCCGGCAGAACCTTCTTCCCAACGTGCGGACCTTCTACTACCTCCGGCTGCACGGCCGGAATGCGGCGCAGTGGTGGTCCCACGAGAAATCGGAGGATCGCTACAACTACTTCTATTCGGCGAAAGAACTCGAGCCGATCGTCGAGGCGGCGAAGGAAGCGTCTCGCGAAGTGAAAAAGGCCTATCTCTACGCCAACAATCACTTTTCCGCGAAGTCGGTCGCGAATGCCGCCATCCTGAAGCATCAGCTTGGGCAGGACGTTCCGGGCGAATATCCCGAGGAGATGGTCAAGGAGTACCCGGATCTCAAACGGATCGTCAAGATCCTGCCCTCGCAGCCCCGGTCGTCGTAGTGCGGCCCTTCAGGGCTGCCGACGACTACCAATGGGCCACGTCAGTCGTGGCGGAGCGCCGTCATCGGATCGATCCGCAGGGCTCTTCGCACCGCAGGCAGTGTCGCGACGCACACCACCAGCACGAATATCAGCGCGGCTCCTCCGTACGAGATTGGATCGATGGCGCTGAGGCCGAACAGCTCGCGTGACAGGATGGTGCCGGCAAGGGTTGCACACGCGGCGCCGCAGACGAAGCCGATCACCACCGGAACGGTAAACTGTCGCGCGATCGAGCCGACGATATCTGCCGCACGCGCGCCGAGCGCCATCCGGAGGCCGATCTCGCGCGTCCGCTGCGAAACCGTGAACGACACCAATCCCGCCAGTCCCGTGACGGCCAGCAACAGCGCACACAGGCCAAGCGCAGACGTCACCATCGCCATCTGACGCGGTGTCTCGAGTTTCGCGTCCAGCCGGTCGCGCAGCAGCGACACAGCCGGCAGCACCCGCCTATCGACCGCCTGCGCCGAGGCCGAGACGCTCGCCGCCGCCGCGTCTGGACGATCGCGGACCCGGATCACCATCACGGCTCCCGCCAGCTGCCCCAGCTCGATCGGCCGATAGCACTCGGTCGTAGAAGGATCACCGATCCTGATGGTCCTCGCATCCCCGGCCACTCCCGCGACCGTCGCGCCGTCATAAAGCTTGCCGAGCGGATCCTGCCCCGGCCACTCCCGCCGCGCCAGCGTCTCGCTCACGATCACCACTGCCGGTTCTCCCGGCGCAAACACTCGCCCCCTGCGAATCGGGATCTCCATCGTCTCGAAGAAGGACGGACTGACGTGGTGGAAGATCGTGCCCTTTCGGTTGATCGTCACGCGATTTCCGAGCGGTGGCAAACTCGCGAGCGCGATCGCCTCGACCCCATGGACCGAACGCATCCGCTGGTCGAGCTGTTGCCAATAGTCATCCGCGGCTTCGCCATTCATGCTGAAGCTGGCGAGGTCCGGATCGAGCAGCAACGTGGTTGCGTACTCGAATCCAAGCGGCACACGCGTCACCCGTTCGACGGCGCGAACCAGCAGGGCGGACACGATCAACAACACGCACGCAGCACCGACCTGCACCGCGAGCAGCGCGTTCCGGAACCGGAGCCGGGTCGGCGCAGGCTTGAGCGCCTGCACCGCGGGCGTCAAGCCGAAGAGGATCGATGACAGCAGCGCGAGCCCGGCGGCAACGAAGGCAATGCGCAGGCTGAAGTGCGGCGTCAATCCTGGTGGAACGTCGATGAGGGCGAGCATGAATCGTGTCGCTGCCGTCGACACCGCACAGCCGGCGATCGCACCCAGGCCGGCAATCATCAGATGCTCGGTCACCAGTTGGCGGACGATGCGGCCCCGAGTGGCGCCGACGGACAGGCGGATGGCGAATTCGCGCTCGCGGCCGATCGAGCGTGCCAGCAGCAGCAAACCCAGGTTCATACATGCGGTCACGAGAACCAGCGCGATCAAACAGCTGACCAGCGCAAGGGCGCCGCCGTTCATCTGGTCGAGCGGGACGAACCGTCCGGCCGGACGCAACGACAGCCACTCATCATCCCAGGTGCCTGCGGGGTCGGTCTGTCGCCATGAGTCAACCAGCGGCTTCAACTCAGCCTCGGCTGCCTCGCGCGAGAAGCCCGGCCGAAGCCGGCCGAACATCCGCACCGGAGTCGCTCTCGTGTCGCGCAGCAGCGTGCTGCCTTCGAAGGCAAGCGGATGCTGGGCGAGCGGTATCCATGCGACCCCGTGATCGTCGAGTCCGACGAACACAGCCGGCAGGACTCCAGTGACGGTGAACGGACGATCGTTCACGCGGATCGTTCGTCCGACTATTTCAGGGTCGGCGCCGAACTGCGCCTTCCAGAGCGTCTCACTGAGCGTGATGACCGCACCCGCGCCGGGTCTTTCGTCCTCCGCTTCGAGCAGCCGCCCGGTAAGCGGCGCCACGCCAAGCTCTCCGAAGTAGTTCGCGGTGACGAACCCGACCGTGACGTGGTGCCGCCGATCCTCGCCAAGAGTTACGTCTCCATCCACCAGTCCGAGTGCCGTCACACTCGTTGAGCGCTCGCGGTAAAAATCAAACGAGGGATAGGAGAGCGCCGTAGAGGAACTCTTCGGACTTCGCCTGGTGACGCGGACGAGGGTCTCCGGCGAGCGCACCGGTAACCACGAGAGCGCCACCGTATCGAACACCTGGAAGGCCGCAAGGTTCAGGCCGACGCCGAATGCGAGCACGGCGGTCGCCGCCGCGGTGAATGCTGGTGCACGGGCAAGCAGCCGGAAGGCGAACCGAACGTCCTGCGCGAGACGATCGATCCAGGTCCACCCCCATGCGTCCCGCGCTTCTTCGCGCAGCCGCAGCACGTTCCCGAATGCCGGTCCCGTCTCCCCCTTCATCTCACGGTGCGCTGCCATGTCTTCGAGCAGCTCCCGGTCGAATCGCGACCGATTCAGGAGATACCAGATCCGCCGGAACACTTCTTTCATAGGGCCTCTCTAGGCGAGCTTCAAGACGGCGCGAATGGCGTCCGCGGTACGTTCGTATTCGTCCATTTCGGCTGCCAGCTGCTTACGGCCGGCAGGTGTCAGGCGATAGAAGCGGACACGCCGATTGGTTTCGGAGATGCCCCAGTCGGCCTTCGCCCATCCCTTGAGCAGGATGCGCTGAAGCGCTGGATACAAGGAGCCTTCTTCGACCTGCAGGGCGTCGCTCGACAGTTGATGGATCCGTTGAGCGATCGCGTAGCCGTGCATCGGCCCGGTCTGCAGTACGCGCAACACCAGCATGACCAGCGTTCCAGGAGGCACCCAACCATGAGGCATAGATAAAGTATGCCTACTCTATCGATGTGAGTGGACGGGAGTCAAGCGGGTGGTGGATGGCTGCCGCTGAGGGGCTGCACTACTCTCGAAGGGTGGCTTTTTTGAGAACGTCGGACCGGCGGATCTGGTCGATCACGTCGAGTCCGGTGATGACTTTGCCAAAGACGGTGTACTTCGCGTCCAGCTCGGGATGCGCTTTGAGAACGATGTAGAACTGGCAATCGGCATTGCGTGGATCTGTGCCCGGATACGCCATCGCCACGGCGCCGCGGATGTGACGCCTCTTCTTCGTGATCTCGGCGACGCCGATCGTCTTCCCGCTTCCGCCTCGCCCCCACCATTCCTGCATCGCCACATTACGTGACGCCGGATCCCCTACCTGGATCAGGAAGTTCGGCTCTGCGCGATGAAACCGGAGCCCGTTGTAGAAGTTCTTCTTCACCAGCTCGACGATGCGCGCGACAGTCTTCGGAGCTTCGTCAGGATACGTTTCGAACTCGATCACACCCCTGGACGTGTCGAGCACCACCACCGGCCCTGCACCCGGCGGCTTCTGCCGGGCCGGCACGGCGGTGGACGAAATCGTCAACACAGCTCCAAGTACCATCACCGCCAGGCCCCCGGCACCCGGCACCCGGCACGCGGCGCCTGTCATAGCTTTTCCTTTCCTGTCTTTTGCACGCCAATGCGCGGACAGAGATCGTGGATGACGCAGCTGCCACACAAAGGATAAACCGGACGGCAGACGTTCTGTCCCCACGTCACCAGATACAAGTTGAGGACCGGCCACCACCTGCGGCTGGTTGCTGCGTACAAGGCCTGCTCGGTCTCGTCAGGCGTACGCGTGGCCGTCCAGCCGAGCCGATTGGAAATGCGGTGAACGTGCGTATCCACGCAGATGTTGCGGTCGCTCTTGTGCGCGAGGATCAGAACGAGATTTGCCGTCTTCCGTCCCACACCAGGCAGCGTCAGCAAGTCGTCCATCGACGTCGGCACGCGTCCATCGAACCGGCTGATGATCTGCTCGCAGGTCTGCTTCACATGGACAGCTTTGTTCCGATAGAAGCTGGCAGGGTAGATCAGCGCCTCGATCTGCTTGACCGTGAGCTTCAGCATCGCCTGTGGAGTGCGGGCCACGCCGAAGAGCCGTTCGGACGCAGCCGCCGTCACCGCGTCCTTGGTCTGCGCCGACAGCATCGTCGCGATGAGGACCTGGAACGGATCCTCCTGCTGCTGTTCCGCGATCTTCTCGACCGCCGGCTCGTCGAGCCCGTCAATCGCCCTGGCCAGCCGCTTCATGACCGCGGCAACGCGGCGGCGTGGGGTCAGTGGCCGTGCGACTGGCAATATCCGCAGTGGTTGCACGCGACGCTCGGTTCGATCAGGCACGGCCCGCCCGAGTCAGGCAGTGCATAGCGGTAGTGACTCGCGTGGCCGACGAACTGCAATGGAGCCGACGGAGCGGGATCCTGACCGGCAGGACTCATATGCCGGGCTATCGATTCGCGAATCATGGCGCGGAGAGCGTCTTCGTTCATTCGTCGTCCCTGTAGTCGACGGCATCGACAATGCCGATGATCGCTGCATCGACAGCAGCGGCTTTCTTCCCCAGCGCATCCCCGGCGGCCTTGCCCTCGATCACCAGCAGCACTCGTTCACCGACGCCGGCGCCCACCGAGTCTATCGCCAGGACAGCGACTCCTCGAGGCTGTCGATCCAGCGTCTCCGGCTGGACCAGCAGCAGCTTCGCTCCTTCGAGCTTCGCGTTCTTGTGTGTCGACACGACCGTGCCGACCACGGTGCCTAGCTGCATGGCGATGATAGACGAGGGTGCACGTGCAGGGTGCAAGGTGCACCCTTCATGACGACACATCCCAGTGATCGACGATACCGATCACGGCGGCATCCGCCGGCGGCTCTCCCGGATAGAACGGGAACGCTGCCTCGCGTCCCTTGACGAAGAACACGTGCTCCCCGACCCCGGCGCCGACAGAGTCGAGAGCAACCAGGGTACGGCCCGCGGGTTCACCCGAAGCAGCGATCGGCTGGAGGAGGAGCAGTTTGATCCCGGTGAGATTCGCGTCCTTCACGGTTGCGACGACGTCGCCGATGACACGGGCGAGTTGCACGGCAGGCCTTCAGTCCTTCACCTGGATCGTGTCGACGATGCCCACGACCGCAGCGTCAACCGGGCAATCCTTCATTCCGGAGGCCATCCTCGCCGAGCTGCCGCTGACGATCAGGACGGTCTCGCCAAAACCGGCATCGACCGTATCGACCGCGACGAGGTAGCTCCCTTCGGCCTTGCCGCGGGGATCGATCGGTCGCGCGATCAGCAGCTTGCTGCTGACGAGCCGATCGTCTTTGCGCGTGGCGACGACAGTCCCCACGATCTTGGCCAGGATCATTTCGCGTTCGTGTTCGCCTTGCCGATCGGCAGCGCGTCTTCGAGATTCGAGTGCGGCCGCGGGATCACATGGACCGACACGAGCTCGCCGACTCGACGCGCAGCCGCGGCCCCGGCGTCAGTCGCCGCCTTCACCGCCGCGACATCGCCGCGAACGATCGCGGTCACATAGCCGGCGCCGATCTTTTCCCAACCGACCAGCGTCACCTTGGCGGCCTTGACCATCGCGTCCGCGGCTTCGATCATTGCGACGAGACCCTTGGTCTCAACCATGCCCAGTGCCTCACCCATTACTGTCTCCTTAATAGCTCCCAGCAGCTGAAAACTGGCAGCTGGCCAGCCGGCAGCTGGTAGCTCATTTGAGCTGTCGAACCGCGTCCTCGATCAGGGCCGTGAGTTCGCCGTATGTTAGTCGAATTTCCTCGCCGGCGGGCCGGACCAGCCGCTCTCGCGACGCTGGCGCAAACACCACCTGGCAGTCGGCCTGGTCCGACGCGCTCGATCCTTCACGCGGCTCGGAGCCCGGCGGGTCGGCACAGATCGGAGCCGGAGCCGAGATCCCGTACTTACCCCTCAGGCCCTGAAGCCTGAGCACCTCGTCACGTGACAGCAGCCGTTCGCCGCCGAGCATGCGCGCGACGAAACTGATGTTGGCGAAGTGCTCGATCGTCTCCATCTTGTAGTACGCGGACAACAGGTCGCTGCCGACGGTGAGCGCGCCGTGGTTTGCCAGCAGCATGCCGTCGTGGGCCTTGATGTAACGGCTCACGGCATTGGGAAGCTCCTTCGTTGAAGGAGTCGCATAGTCCGCAATCGGCACACTGCCGAGCGTCGTCACCACTTCGGCGAGCACCGCCCGGTCGAGCGGGATGCCCGCAACCGCGAAGGCGGTGGCCACCGGCGGATGCGCGTGTACGACGGCCGCGACGTCGGGGCGCTGCCGGTAGACCTCGAGGTGCATCTGCATTTCGGACGATGGATCGCGATCGCCCGCGAGCTTCTTGCCATCGAGATCCGTGATGCACATCATCGCCGGATCCATGAAACCCTTGCAGACGCTCTTCGGCGTCATCAGCAGCCGCTCGGCGTCCAGGCGAACGCTGATGTTCCCGTCGTTCGACGCGGTATACCCGCGCGCGTACATCCGCCGCCCTACCTCAACGATGTCGGCGCGGAGCTGGGATTCGGAAGGCATGTCAGCGCGTCAGTGGCGACCCGCGTAGTCAGCGCGGCACTTGTCCGAGCAGAAATAGCGCGTGTTCGAACCGGTACCGGTAGTCAGCGCCTTGGACGGCATGATGAAAGTTCCGCAGACCGGATCCCGAACGAGTCCGACGCTCGCAGCTCCGGCAACGCTCCCGGGAGGGTGATACCCCATTCCTTCGAGAACTGATTTCAATACCTTCCACGCCATTCGACAGACGACGTAAAGGAGGATCGCCCACAGGATCAGCCGCGCCAGCATGGTTCAGTTCGAGGAGCCTTGCGGCTTGGGTGCGGTGCCGCGACCGCCGTCCGGATGCGCGGACTTCAAGCCGTCCAGACCCTGCTTTGCCCGCGCCGCCTCGTCACTACCGGGAGCGACTTCGAGGACGCGCTCCCACGCCTTGGCGGCGCCATCGAGGTCCTGCTTACCGAAGGCGCGAACGATGCCGATGTTGAGCAGAGTCTTGGAGTGCGCGGGCTCGATCGCGAGCGATTTTTCGAATTGCTGCAGCGCCCGATCCGGCTGGTTCATGTAGTAGTAGGCGATCCCGAGATCTGTACTGGCATTCACGTCCCGGGGATTGATCGCCAGCGCCGCCGAGTACCACTTGACTGCGTCGTCGAACCTGCCGCTGTCGAAGTACAGATCACCAAGGCGCACACGTGCCTCGGAGTCGTTCGGCGCGCTGTCGGCGGCCGCCTTCAGATCCGCGGCGCGCTTCTCATCGAGCGCCGGTACCTGCTGCTGTGGCTGCGATCCAGCGGATGGCTGCTGCGCCGCAGCCGTTACCGCGTTCGGACGTGCGCCGGGTGCCTGCTGGCTACCGATGATCCATCCAGCCAGCAGCCCCAGCAGGACGCCGGCGACGCCCATCACCATCGATTCTCGGTGCATTAAGGTTCTAGGTTTCTATTGTAGCGTGCGCCTGAACCACTCGACCAGCTGGCGGGGCAGGTCTTCGGGAGCCTTCAGCATACCGGTGCCGTGGCCGGCGTTCCTCAGGACCAGCAGCTCGCGGATGCCGCTGCCGGCTTTTTGCAGGTCCTTCGCCGACCTGAGCGCGTACGGGTCGTCGTCGCCGGCAACGAGCAGCAGCGGCCGGCTGCCGTACTTGCGAACGGCGGCTTCGATTCTCAAGCCGCGGTAATCCAATGACGGGGAAAGCAGCGCCAGGCTCGCGGTGCCGGTGTCGGCGGATGCCTCCAGCGCGACCAGGTTGGCCCCGGCGGACGCGCCCGCGAGTCCGATGCGCGCGTGATTCACCTCGACTTGCGTAGCCA
>Ga0126307_10003527_pt1 | contig 10716 bp, 11 predicted proteins | sample Plot28_FD_89955 | JGI IMG/M metagenome (GOLD analysis project Ga0126307, IMG submission 89955) | Serpentine soil microbial communities from UC McLaughlin Reserve, CA, USA - Plot28 | ecosystem: Environmental > Terrestrial > Soil > Grasslands | place: USA: UC McLaughlin Reserve, Lake County...
CGACGAACGCGTCGCTGCAGTCGCGCAACTCCAACCAGGAGATCCCGAACCTGCCGGAGAACTCCGGCGGCGGGCACAACGACCGCTGCCCGCCGCAGGTCGCGAACGGCTCGAGCAACCCGGCGTCGAGCTACTACGGCAACTACTTCCTGTGGGAGTCGGCCTACCCGCTGTTCGACCTGCCGCTGGTCGAGCGCGCGCTGCCCAACCTGCTGCGCTCGTTCGCGGGCGCGGCGCAGCGTTCCCACACTGATCCGGTCCTGCACCAAGTCTACCTACGCTACAACGGGCCCAAGGCGGCCGAGGCGACGTTCCCGCCGTCCGAGTGGCCGCTGCCGCTGCGCGGCCAGGGGGCGCCGCTCAGCGTGCCCGCTGGCACGCCTGTCAGCCTTCCCTGATCCGCGCAAGCCTGCTCATCGCCCTCGCCGGCCTGCTCGCCATCGCCGCCGGGTGCGGCGAGGACGGGCTGGGCGACCCGCCGGCGGGCACGCCGGCCGAGAACCCGCGTGCCGAGGCGCCTCGCGCTCGGCCGAAACCCGCGCGCATCCGGCGCGCTCGCTGCCCCGCGGGCGCGTCCAACTGCGCCTGGGCGGTCGGCCGCGTGATCTACATCGAGTCGGTGGACGCCGACGGGGACGGCGACCTGCACGTGGTCGCCACGCGGCTGCGGGGCAGCGACGTGACGGGCGGCGGGCTCGTCGTGTTCGACGTGAACAAGTTCCTGCGGCCGAAGCGCGACCCGCAGCCCGGCGACGTCGTGACCGGCGCCGGGCCCGTCTACAAGGGCTCGTTCGGCCAGCACCAGATCGAGGTCGACGAGTTCAGGACGGCAAGGGGAACAGGTTCATGAACCGCCGCGCGGCCGCCTTGTCGCCCTCGATCCCGAGGTCGGAGCGGCGGCCGCCGTGCCAGAGCACGGTGGCCAGCGTCGCGGGGTCGGTGTCGATCACCGCCGCCGGCTGATCGGCGCTCCCGCGCGCCGCCTCGAGGCGGCCGCCGGCCACGCGGATCCGGAACGGCTCCTCGTTCAGGCGTAGCTCGTACGTCTCCGACAGTCCGTCGGCGGCCGCCGGGTCGAACACGGTCTTCAGCGCGATGACCGTGGAGTCCGGGTTCATCTCCGCCTCGACGTCGGGGAGCGGCGTGGCGCTGCCCCAGCGGCCGAGCTCGATGACGATCGGCTCGAGCGCCTGGCCTCGCTCGGTCAGCTCGTAGACGCGCGCTCCCGCGGGCGGCGGCAGCTTCGTGCGGCGCACGATCTCTGCTTCCTCGAAATCGCGCAGGCGCTGCGAGAGCACGTCGGGGCTGACGTGCGGGAGGCCGGCCCGCAGGTCGGTGAACCGCTTCGGGCCGAGGAGCAGGTCGCGGACGATCAGCAGCGCCCAGCGCTCCCCCACCAGGTCGAGCGCGCGGGCGATCCCGCACCGGTCGCCGTAGGTCCGCTTGGTCGCCATGCCGCGTATGGTAGCGCAAACCGACTAGATAGTTGGTTTTTCCAACTTTGTGGTACGGTTTGCCAAGCTATGCGACGGAAGGAGTCACGATGAGTGAACGCGACGGATACGCACCCGGGGTCCCCTGCTGGGTCGACACCTGGCAGGACGACGCGAGCGAAGCGGCCGCCTTCTACGCGGGGGTCTTCGGGTGGGAGATCGCCGAGGGGCCGGACTACTCGATGGCGCGGCTGCGCGGCCGGGACGTGGCGGGTTTCGGCTCGCCGGCGCCCGAGGGAATGGACGCGCAGTGGACGACCTACGTCTGGGTCGACGACGCCGATGCCACGGCACGCCGGGTGCGCGAGGCCGGCGGCAGCGTCCTCGTCGAGCCTTTCGACGCCCTCGACGGCGGGCGCATCGCGATCATCGCGGACCCCGCCGGCGCCGCACTGGGCGTGTGGCAGGTGGGCGAGCACAAGGGCGCGCAGCTGGTCAACGAGCCGAGCGCCTGGGCGATGACCGCGCTCATGACCGACGAAACCGCGGCCGCCAAGCAGTTCTACAAGGCAGTGTTCGGATGGGAGACGCAGGAATTCGCCGCCGGCGACTTCGTGGCCACTATGTGGCGACTGCCGGGCTTCGTCGGCGGCGAGCCTGAGCAGCCGGTGCCGCGCGACGTGGTCGCGACGATGGCCGAGGTGCCCTCGAGCGCCGGTGCGGCGATCTGGCGGCCGGACTTCTGGGTCGACGACGCCGAGGCGGCGGTGCAGAAGGCCGAGTCTCTGGGCGGCACCGTCGTCGAGCCGGTGTCGTCGAGCCCAGTCGGAAAGAACGCCGTGCTGGCCGACCCTGCCGGCGCGGCGTTCTCGATCAACCAGCTGATCATCCACGACTGAGGGGGAAGGAGTTCACCCATGAAGATCACGGTGTTCAACAGCCTCACGCTCGACGGAGTGATCCAGGGCCCCGGCAGCGCCGAAGAGGACACGCGCGGCGGCTTCACCAAGGGCGGCTGGGCGCACCGCTACCACGACCCCGTGATGATGGAGATCGCGGGTGAGGGCATGGCGCAGGGCGGCCCGCTCCTGTTCGGGCGGCGGACCTACGAGCAGTTCCACTCGTTCTGGCCCAACCAGCCGGACGACAACCCGTTCACGCAGGTGCTGAACAACGCGACGAAGTACGTCGTGTCGCGGACGCTGGACGACACCCTGCCCTGGCAGAACTCGGTGCTGCTGCGCGGCGACGCCGCGGAGACGGTGGCGGAGCTGAAGGAACAGCCGGGGCCGGACGCGGTCATCCTCGGGAGCGGCGAGCTTGTCCGCTCGCTGATGCCGCACGGGCTGATCGACAGCTACACGCTGCAGATCCACCCGCTGCTGCTGGGCGAGGGGCAGCGGCTGTTTCCTGACGGCGTGTCCACCGAGTTCAAGCTGGTGAACAGCGTGCCCACGACGACCGGCGTGATCGTCGCGACGTACGAGCCGGCCTAGGCGGCGCGCGGGCGCGATCGCGTGCGGGCGCCGAACAGGATCAGCGATCCCCAGGACGATGCGGATCATCGGCGCTCAGCCGCGGTGCGGCTCGAACAGCTCGACGCAGTTGCCGGAGGGGTCGTCGACCAGCACCTGCTTGCCGCCGCGGCCCACCACCACGTCGCCGCGGAACATCGCGCCGGCCTCGCGCAGCCGGCCGACGGTGGCGTCGAGGTCGTCGACCTCGAGCTGGAACCGGTTCCAGCCGCCCGGCTCGGGGTCGCGGCCGCCGACCTGCTGCGACGCGCCGCCCGGCCCGCCCGTGGCGTTGACGAGCAGGCGGAGGTCGCCGCGCCTGAGCGCCGCGAACCCGGGCCCAGGTCGCATCTCGACCTCGAAGCCCAGGTAGTCGGTGTAGAAGGCGACCGCGGCGTCCACGTCGTCGACGATGTAGCGGACGCTCGCTCCCGCCATCAGTCGTGCACGCGCGTCAGGGCGTCCGCCCCGACTTGGTCGAAGGACGTGTAGCCGGAGAGCGCGAGCGTCAGGTCGAGCTCCGCCAGCAGGCCGCGCACCACGTGCCGGATCCCGGCCTCTCCGCCGACGGCCAGGCCCCAGACGAACGGCCGCCCGATCAGCACGGCGCGCGCGCCCAGCGCCAGCGCCTTGAACGCGTCGGCGCCGCTGCGCACGCCCGAGTCGAACAGCACCGGGAACTCGTCGGGCACCACGTCGACGATGCCGGGCAGTGCGTCGAGCGAGCCGATCGCGCCGTCGACCTGGCGGCCGCCGTGGTTCGAGACGAGGATGCCGTCGACGCCCTCGTCGACCGCGCGGCGTGCGTCGTCGGGGTGCTGGATGCCCTTCAGCAGGATCGGCAGCTCGGTCGCCTCGCGCAGCATCGCCAGGCGCTCCCAGGTCACGGTGGGGTCCGAGTACTTGCCGATCCAGTGGCCCACGGCCGCCTGCAGGTCTTCCTCCGGCGGATTCTCGAGGCCGGAGCGGAAGACCGGGTCGGAGAAGTAGTTCGCGGTGCCGACGCCCTTCAGGAACGGCAGGTACGCGCCCTCCAGGTCACGCGGGCGCCAGGCCAGGAGCCACGTGTCGAGCGTGACGACGATCGCGCTGTAGCCCGCCTTCTCGGCCCGCTCGAGGAAGGACGCCGCCAGGTCGGGGTCGTTCGGCCAGTAGAGCTGGTACCAGCGCGGCCCGTCACCGGCGGCCTCGCCGACCTCCTCCATCGCGTACGACGAAGCGGTGGACAGCACGTGCGGAACGCCGAGCTCGGCGGCCGCGCGGGCGGTGGCCAGCTCGCCGTCGGCGTGGACGATCGACTGCACGCCGATCGGCGCGAGCAGCAGCGGCGCCGGCATCTGCGTGCCCAGGACCTCGGTGCGCACGTCGCGCACGCCGACATCGCGGAACATGCGCGGCACGATCTTCCAGCGGTCGAAGGCGCGGCGGTTGGCCTCGACGGTCTTCTCCTCCCCCGCCCCGCCACGCACGTAGCCATAGGCGCCGGCCGACAGGAGCTTCTTCGCGCGCCGCTCCATCTGCCGGTACGTGATCGGGAAGTCGGGGACCTTCCCCGCCATGCCCTGGAGGTAGATCTCGTACTGAGCGTTCGCGAACTGCTGCGGCTGGTCGTCGGTCGCGGCCATCGCTGGCCGCGCAACCTACACCGTCGCGGGCTCTCCGCGGGGCGCAGGGCTGTCGGAGCGGCCGGCCTCGCGCGCCCGCTCGCCCGCGCGCGTGGGCGCGGGAATCAGCGCCGCGGCCACGATCACGACGACGAACGAGATGACGCGGCCGGCGACCGTCAGCGTGTTCGGTCCGAGCGAGTCGGCGAACACCAGCACGCCCGCGGGCATCGCCGAGACGTTGCTGGCGATCGATGTCACCGCGATCACCGCAACGCCGTCGCCGATCTGCAGCGACCGCGCGGAGGCGAAGAACGCCACGACCCCGCACGCGACGACCAGGTACGGGAACGGCGTCGCGAGCACAGCGAAGACGCCGCCCTCGGAGTGGTGGCTGATCGCCTTGATCCCGACGTGCGAGACCGTGAAGAGGAAGCCCGACGCGATCGCCAGGTAGATGCCGCAGCGGCCGCGGTCACGGTCGCTGCCGCGCCCCTTGAGGATCAGTGCGGCGCCGCCGCCGACCAGCAGCGCACAGCAGACGATCAGGCCGATCGTCGAATAGTCGGCGGACTCCTTGCCCGACGACCCGTTGGCCGTGGCCGCCAGGAAGGCCAGCCCGACCGACGCCAGCACGACGCCGATCCACTCGCGCCGGCCGAGGTGGAAGCCGAACAGCTTCTCGGCCAGCACGGCCAGCAGCACCAGGCCGCCGGCCAGGACGGCCTGAACGATCGACAGAGGTGCGAGCGCCAGCGCGCCAACGTGGAACGCGTAGGCGACGGCGGCCACGATGTAGCCGACCGTCCACCACTTCGACTTGAACAGCCCGACGATGCTCCGCAACGGGTGGCGCGCGTCGACGTCAGGCGCCTCGACGGCGCCCCGATGGCGCATCAGGAACCCGAGCTGCGTAGTCAACGCCGACAGCAGCGCGAGCCCCAACCCCAGCTGAAGCATCCCCACCTCCCAAATGGGTCAAGCGACTCTAGGGGCGGTACCCATCGCGGGATTCATGAAACAGCGCGCGCTGCCGATCCCATGGGGAGAACTTCGCCACCAGGTAGACGGAGACCCATCCCAATGACCCAGCAGCTCGCCCAGCGCTACCGCCTCGTCACGCGGAGCGACTTCGACGGCCTCGTGTGCGCCGCCCTCCTCAAGCAGCTCGACATGCTCGAGGACATCCTGTTCGTCCACCCCAAGGACATGCAGGACGGCAAGATCGAGATCGGCCCGCAGGACATCACCACGAACCTGCCCTACGTGGCCTCCGCGCACCTGGTCTTCGACCACCACGACTCCGAGACGCTGCGGGTCGAGGGCGAGCGCGACAACTACGTGATCGACGCGGACGCCAGGTCCGCCGCGCGCGTGGTCTACGAGTACTTCGGCGGCAAGGAGCGCTTCCCGCTGATCTCCGACGAGATGATGGAGGCGGTCGACAAGGCCGACTCGGCGGACTTCGAGGAGCAGGACATCCTCGACCCGCAGGGCTGGATCTTCCTGTCGTTCCTGATGGACCCGCGCACCGGCCTGGGCCGCTTCCGCGAGTTCCGCATCTCGAACTACCAGCTGATGATGACGCTGATCGACGCGTGCACGCAGCTGACGATCGACGAGATCCTGATCACCCCGGACGTCGCCGAGCGCGTCGACCTCTACCGCGAGCACGCCGCCAGGGCCGACGAGCAGATCAAGCGCTGCTCGACCGTGCACGGGAACCTGGTCGTCCTCGACCTGCGCGACGAGGAGATCATCCATCCGACCAACCGGTTCATGGTCTACGCGCTGTTCCCCCAGTGCAACATCTCGATGCACGTGCTGTGGGGCCTGAAGCAGCAGAACACGGTCTTCGCGGTGGGCAAGTCGATCCTCGACCGCTCGTCGCGGACGAACGTCGGCACGCTGATGCTCGAGTACGGCGGCGGCGGCCACGAGGCGGCCGGTACCTGCCAGATCGACAACGACGAGGCCGCGCGCGTGCAGGACGAGCTCGTCGGCATCATCACCGCCGACGGCTAGCGGCAGCGCCTCGCGCGGCGTAACGTCTCGCCATCGGGACGCGGCGCCGCGCACTGGGAGTGGGGATCGCGCTCGCGCTGGGCGCGGCATGCTGGCCCGCGCCGGCTTCCGCGACCACGCCGGGCGCACAACGGCTGCAGTTCCGCTTCGGGCCGATCGACGTCGCGCCCGGGCAGAACACGAACACGTTCGAGCTGGACCGCCAGATGCCGCGGGTGCCCGGCTACATCACGCGGTTCGCGCCGAACCTGGTGCGCGTGCGCGACGGCTCGGTGCCGCGCGTCGACGTGCTGCACCTGCACCACGCCGTGTGGACGGTCAACGACGACCTGCAGTTCGTCGCCGGCGAGGAGAAGACGATCGCCTCGCTCCCGCGAGGGTTCGGCTGGCGCTCGCGGCCCGATGACGTGTGGGTCGTCAACCACATGATCCACAACCAGTACCCCTCGCCGGACCGGGTCTACATCACCTACGACATCGACTTCGTACCGGAGAGCTCGCCGCTGGCCCGGCGCATGCGGCCGGTGCGGACCCAGTGGATGGACGTGCAGGCGAAGAACGGCTACCCGGTGTTCGACGTCCTGCGCGGCAGCGGGCGGCGCGGACGGTTCACGTTCCCCGACGACGACCCGAACGCCTATGCGCCGGGCGTGCGGCGCAACGAGTGGGTGGTCGACCGGCCGGTGACGCTCGTGCACTCGTTCGGCCACGTGCATCCCGGCGGCCTGCACACCGACCTGCGGGTCACGCGCGACGGCGTCCGGCGGCGGCTGTTCCGGTCGCACGCCCGCTACTACGAGCCGGCCGGGCCCGTGTCGTGGGATATGTCGATGACGACGACGCGGCCGGACTGGCGCGTGTCGCTGCGGCCCGGCGACGTCGTCAGCGTCAGCGGCACCTACGAGACCGAGCGTGCCGACTGGTACGAGTCGATGGCGATCATGCCGGTGGCGGTGCTCGAGGGCGACCACGGCGTCGACCCGTTCAGCCGAAAGGTGGACCGTCCGGGGCGCGTGAGCCACGGGCACCTGGCCGAGAACCGCAACCACGGCGGGCGGCCGTGGGTCCTGCCCGACGCGCGCGACTTGCTCGACGGCCCGGCAGGGGGCGAGGGCGCGAGCGTGCCGATCCGCGGCTTCGTCTACGGCCAGGGCGATCTGACGGGCGCCGCCCGGGCCGCCGGCCGCCCGCCCCTGGTGCCGCGCGGTCGCCCGCTCACGTTCGTCAACCAGGACGCGGAGCGCACGATCTACCACACGATCACCGGCTGCCGGGAGCCGTGCAACCGGACGTCGGGCGTCGCCTATCCGCTGGCCGACGGGCGTGTGTCGTTCGACTCGGGGCAGCTGGGATTCGGCCCCGAGGGACTCACCGCCGCCGCGCAGCGCGACAGCTGGCAGACGCCGCCCGATCTGCGGGAGGGGACGTACACGTACTTCTGCCGCGTCCACCCGTTCATGCGCGGGTCGTTCCGCGTCAAATAAGCCTGACAACGCGCCGCGTCGAGGCTAGGATGTTGCAGCCGGCCCGCAAATTTCTCCCCGAAGGACTCAGCTTGACGTTTCGCCGCCTCTGCCTGCTCGTTGGCGTAGCGCTGCTCGCGCTTGCCGTGCCCGCCGCCTCCGCCTCCGCGACCACCAAGGGCGCGAAGCGGATCACCTACAAGTTCGGCCCCGTCGACATCAAGCCGGGCCAGAACACGATCTCGCTCGCGAACAACAACGGGTTCCCCAAGGTGCCCGGCTACATCACGCGCTTCAAGCCCGACCTCGTGCGCGTGTCCGACGGCTCGATCCCGCGCGTCGACGTGTTGCACCTGCACCACGCCGTGTGGCTGATCAAGGGCTACCCGCAGTTCGCGGCCGGCGAGGAGAAGACGATCGCGGACCTGCCGAGCGGCTACGGCTGGCGGCACACGCCGCAGGACCGCTGGATCATGAACCACATGATCCACAACCTGTATCCGGAGCCGGATCGGGTCTACATCACGTACACGATCGACTTCATCCCGGACACGTCGCCGCAGGCGAAGAAGATGAAGACCGTTCGCACGCAGTGGATGGACGTCGAGGGGCTGAAGCCCTACCCCGTGTTCGACGTGCTCAAGAACAGCGGGCGGCGCGGCAAGTTCACCTACCCGAACCACGACCCGAACGCCTACCGCGGGGAGCCGCGGCGCAACGAGTGGACGGTCGGCGAGGACTCGACGCTGATCCAGACCGCGGCGCACCTGCACCCAGGTGGGTTGTACGGCGACCTGTGGATCAAGCGGGGCAACCGCAAGGTGCGGCTGTTCCGATCGCGGGCGAAGTACTACGAGCCCGCAGGCGCCGTGTCGTGGGACGTGTCGATGGAGGCGACGCCCAAGACCTGGCGGGTCGCCGTGAAGAAGGGCGACGTCGTCAGCGTCACCGGCACGTACGACTCGAAGCGCGCGGCCTGGTACGAGTCGATGGCGATCATGCCGATCGCCGTGCAGCCGAACAGCACGGCGGGAGTCGACCCGTTCAAGAGCCCGAAGAAGGTCGACGTGCGAGGTCGCGTGACTCACGGCCACCTCGCGGAGAACCGCAACCACGGCGGGCGCAAATGGACGCTGCCCGACGCGCGCGACCTGCTCGACGGCCCCGTCATGAACGGCGGCACCGTGAACATCAAGGGCTTCGTCTACGCGCAGGGCGACATGGTCGGCCGCGGTGACGCCGGCAAGCCGCCGCTGGTCTCGCCGGGTCAGTCGCTCACGTACTTCAACGAGGACGCGCCGCGCCAGATCGAGCACACGATCACCGCGTGCAAGGCGCCCTGCAACAAGACGACCGGCATCGCCTACCCGCTGGCCGACGCGGACGTGATGTTCGACTCGGGCCAGCTGGGCTTCGGCCCGGCCGGGATCACGGCGGCGGCGCAGCGCGACACGTGGGAGACGCCGAAGAACCTGGGCGCCGGGACCTACACGTACTTCTGCCGGGTGCACCCGTTCATGCGCGGGTCGTTCCGGGTGAAGGGGTAGCGCGGGCGATGTCGGCGACCACGGTCGCCGGCTCGTTCTTGAGCGTGCGGTAGGCGAAGCGCAGCAGCTCGACGCCGTAGTTCAGCTTCAGGTCGTTCTGGCGCCTTCGGTCGGCGTCGAAGGTGGCGGGCGTGTGGTGCGGGTTGTAGCCGTCGATCTCGATCGCCAGGTCATGGCCGGGGAGGAAGGCGTCGACCTTGTACGGCCCGATAGGCGCGTTGTAGACGACGCGCTTGACGCCGATCGCCGGCATGATCGCGCGTACCAGCCGCTCAGCCCCGTTGCGCGTGTACCCGTCGTCGGGGTTGAGGAGGGCCTTCAGCCGCTTCGTCCCGCGCCGCCCGGGCGAACGCGCGAGGAGCTCGTAGATCCGCTGCGGGCTGGTGAGCCCCTTCGCGAGCGCCTCGTTGTAGGCGACCTCGAGCTCGCGGTAGTCGATCTGCTCGGCGGCGTCGAGGAGAGCGCGCTCGATCGTCGTGACGGGAAGGTCCCATCTTCGCGTCCGGTCGTGCTCGTCGATGCGGCGGGTGCGGTGGACGGTGATGCCGCCGCGGTTCGCCCGCGGCGTGGTCACGAGGATGTCGACACGCCGGCCGGGCCGCGGCGGCAGCACGCCCCAGAGCTCCAGCGCGGAGCGGTAGGCGACGTCGGCGCCGTCCCCGGCGGCGAGCAGAGCGGAGACCTCGTCGGCCCACCGCGGCTTCGCCTCGTGACCGACGGCGTATACGCCACGGTGCTCGCGGTGGAGCAGGCCCTTCTTCGCCCGCTTGCTCGCACCACTCTTCCCAAGCCCCGCGCCGCGAAGCTGCGTGAGCGTCACGCGCCCGCGCTGCGCACCCGCGCGGGCGGCGACCGCCGCCTCGTCCGGCTGCGGGACACCAACCTCGACCACGTCTGGTTCCACCGGGGGTGGTAGAGGTTGGTCGCCCACGGGGACACCAACCTCGACCACCCCGTGCTCGGTTGGCCCTGGTTGAGGTTGGTCGCCCGGTGCTTTGCGGCGCTCGCTCGCTGACATCGCCGGCCACGGTGCACCACGGCCGCTCCGCGCTAGCGAGTTTGCGGAGTTGTCACAGAGAATTCACCCTGCCGCGCCGTTCGTGTCCAAGTCGACACGGATCACCAGCAGC
>Ga0126307_10003528_pt1 | contig 10716 bp, 10 predicted proteins | sample Plot28_FD_89955 | JGI IMG/M metagenome (GOLD analysis project Ga0126307, IMG submission 89955) | Serpentine soil microbial communities from UC McLaughlin Reserve, CA, USA - Plot28 | ecosystem: Environmental > Terrestrial > Soil > Grasslands | place: USA: UC McLaughlin Reserve, Lake County...
GCCTACCGTGGCGCCGGCCGCTCCGAGGCCGCCTACGCCCACGAGCGGATCATGGACGCCCTCGCCCGCGAGCTCGACATGGATCCGGCGGAGCTGCGGCTGAAGAACCTGATGCCACCCTTCGACGAACCGACCATGACCCCCGCTGGCGTCCAGTACGACTCCGGCAACTACGAAGCTTGCATGCACAAGGCCCTGGAACTCGTCGGGTACGAAGAGGTGCGCGCCGAGCAGAAGCGCCGCCGCGAATCCGGGGACGTCAGGCAGATCGGGATCGGGATCGGCAACTTCACCGAGAGCGGCGGCCTCTCTCCCTCGAAGGTCACCGCGGCGGTCCGCCTGCAGAGCGCCGGCTGGGAGGCGGCCTCTGTGCGGATGCTCGCCTCGGGCAAGGTAGAGGTCATAACCGGCACCTCGCCCCACGGTCAGGGCCACGTTACGTCCTGGTCGCAGATAACTGCCGACGCACTCGGCGTAGACGTGGATGACGTGGAGGTCCTCCACGGCGACACCTCCATAGCCCCTTACGGCCGCGACACCTACGGCTCCAGGAGCCTGCCCGTGGGCGGCGTAGCGGTGCACCTGGCCTGCGGGAAGGTGGTGGACAAGGCCAGGAAGATAGCGGCGCACATGCTAGAAGCTGCTGAAGGGGATGTCGAGTTCGAGGCCGGACGTTTCTCGGTTGCGGGCTCTCCGGATCAGAACGTCACGATCCAGGACGTCGCCGGAGCCGCTTATCTCGCGGACAACCTCCCCGAAGGCATGGAGCCGTTGCTCAAGGCTGACCACGTCTTCGACCCACCGAACTTCACCTGGCCCTACGGGACGCACGTCTGCGTCGTCGAGGTGGACACGGAGACCGGGATGGTTACGATCCCCAAATACGCGGCGGTAGACGACTGCGGGCCGGTTATAAACCCGACCATCGTGGACGGCCAGCTGCACGGCGGCATAGCACAGGGGATAGGGCAGGCGCTCTACGAGGAGGCCGTCTACGACGAGGAGGGCAACCTGACGACGGGGACGATGGTGGACTACCTGATCCCCGGCGCCCCCGAGATACCGAACATGGTGCTCGACCGGACAGAGACCCCCTCCCCGACCAACCCGATGGGCGTGAAGGGCATAGGAGAGTCGGGGGCTATAGCAGCATCCCCGGCGGTCGTCAACGCGGTCATAGATGCGCTCTCGCACGAGGGCGTCACCCACGTAGACATGCCGGCCTCCCCGATGCGGGTGTGGCAGACCCTACAAGAGGCTCGAGGCAGGGTCGCGGGGACGCGCGACGCCGACCTCTCGGGGCGTCCGTCGCTGTCAAGTGAGGTGGGGCAGGACAATGCGGACGAAGTTTAGCTTAGGCTGCGGCGAGGTCAGCGCCGGCGTCTTATGCCGGCGGTCGCCCACGCCCTCGACTCCCAGCTCCTGGTAACGCCGGGCGATCTCTTGACCTACTTGGTGGTGTGACGAGCTTCTCTGCCCCTGCAAATCCTCTTCATACACGGCGATCCCGGCGCGAAGCCGCTAGGGCGTGGTCACCAGAACCGGGGCGGTGCCGGGACCGGTCAACCCTATCTCCCGGGCCGCCGCTAATGAGAGGTCGAGGTCGTGGCCCGCCACGTAAGGACCGCGGTCGTTGACGGTTACCCTGACGGACTCGCCGCCGTAGCTGACCAGCAATCGCGTTCCCAGCGGCAGTGTCCTGTGCGCGGCCGTGTACCCCTCCGGGTCGAAAGGCTCCCCGCTGGCCGTCTCGAAGCCCTCCAGCGAGTAGTCGTAGTAAGAGGCGATCATGGTTCGCGGGCTCTCGGGGGCCTCGACCGTGCCGGAGTGCCGGACGGCGAGGACACGATGCACCTCGTCATCACCGGCTCTGCCCACCAGGACGAAGGCGCAGGACATCGCGAGCAGCACGCCCGCAATACAGACGGGCAGCAAAACTTTTCCGGGTCTAAGCAAGGACAAAACTCCCCCAAGCGTAGGATCGGCAGAACTTAGCACACCGCATCCCGATTGCAACATCCGTACGGGGCACATAAGTGATTCGCCCCCGGCGCGTTCCGTTCGGGGATCACAGGAAAGACTACAATGCCGGCGAGGAGCGCATCGCGCTCAACGGGGCATCCGAGTACCTAGACGGGGCGCGCATCCTGGGCGCAGAGATGATCGATTTGCGCGACGGCAAGATCTTGCCTTAGATAACGCCGAGACCTGGGGCGAGTAGTTAGCTCCCGGAGGCACGGTCACCGGCCGGGGTCCTTAAGAGCTCCGGCCTTTTGGCACCGGGACGCTTACCTCAAGCTCTCGTAGTAGAGCTCCTCCAGGAGCTCGCTCATCTCGCCCTGCATCTCGAGCCCGCTGAGAAGGCCGCCAAGCAACCCGTCGGCGGTCGACGCAACCATCTTCTCACCCCTTCCCTTCTTTCCCATAAGGGTCCTTTCCCGTCAGCCTATCTTCCCGCCGTACCGGGAGCCCAAACACCCGGACGGGCGAGCCCTGGAGACGATCCTTGAGGGCAACGACGGCAACGACTCCCTCGTCGGCGCCGAAGGGCAGGACAGGATCTTTACGGGCGAGCGCTTCGTTTTCGCCTTCGACGGCGACGAGGATTGCGTCAGCTGCAACGGGGAGTCCAGGTACAAGGTCCTGTTCGGCAGAGGCTTGGACGAACTCGACCGCCGTCCCGAAGCCGACCCCGGTGAGAGAGGCCGCGTCACCTCTGTCGGGGACGCCAGCACCGGCCCGGGAACGGCGGTATCGGTGAGGTGGGGAGCGAGACGAAAGGCGGTTCGGCCACGGCCGGGATGTTGAGAAGGGCTCCGGGGTCCTTCTTGTAACCTTCGGATGGAGTCATCGTAGTAGGATGCGTGCCAGAACGGAGGAGGTAGCGCCTGTGGCGGAGGACGAACTTCAGCAACTGCAACTCAACCTGCACCCGAATGAGGCTTCGGGGCTGCTCGTGGTCGAAGACAAGGTGCTTCTGGAGGTGCATGGTTGGGAGCTCGCGTTCTGGGCGGTGCTGGACGAGGGCGAGATCGAGGACTGCGTCGCCGTAATCGGCCACCGGCGCGGCGCCGACATCGCCGAGGGCTGGGAGATAGAGCGGCTGCACGCCGAGCCCACCGGCAACGCCGGGAAGACCGAGGACGCCGAGGCCGTCACCCGGCACGAAGGCTGGATCTACATCTTCGGCTCCCACTTCGGCAGCAAGGACGGCCCGCTGCAGCCTAAAAGGGGCTTCGTCGCCCGCTTCCGCGAAGCCGACGTCGGGCACGCGACCCAAGATCCCGCCATGGAGATGGAGATCTCGCGCGAGAGCTTCCTCGTGCACCGCCTAATCAACGACGCCCTGAAAGACCAAGGCCCCGACCTCATCCCGCTGGGACCGAGATCTCACGAGGCGCTGATCGCGGCGACGATAAGGCGCGGCGAAAACGAGGACAAGAGGTGGGCCGGCCTCGTGCGCGAGGACGACTACCCGATCAACGTGGAAGGCGCGGCCTTCCGCGAGAGCGGCTCGCTCCTCCTCGGCCTCCGTTTCCCCGTCTCCACCGAAGGTCACCCCGTCCTCGTTGAGCTCGAGGGCATCGCGCGCCTCTTCGAGCCAGACGGTGCCCTACCCGAGGTCCGCGGTTTCTGGGTGGCAGACGCCCTCGGCCGCGAGGGCGACATAGCCGGCGTGCGCGACCTCGCCGTCCTCCAGACCGGGAGCGGCGAGGAGCTCCACCTAGTTACCGGCAACGTGGACAGCCGCGACAAAGACAGCGTCCTCATCCAGGACTACCCCGGCGGCCGCAACACGGTGGCGACCCACTTCCGCGCCGTGATCCCGCCCGACGCCCACTCCGGCGCCCTGGAAGGCGAGTTCGTCCGTGAGTTCCCGCTCCTGCCCCGCGTCGAGGGCATAGCCATCACCGACGGAGGACGCTTTTTCTACGTCACCGACGAGGACGAGGGCGTCCACCTCCGCCTCACCCGTCTGCTGGCGGATTGAGCCACGCCCTGGTGGAGCGCGACGCCGTTCATTGGAGGGGGTGTCGAGCGCCCGAGGAATGCCCGGTAGCTAGCTGCTGGACCGTACCCGCTTGTACACCCTTACGCTCCCGGTCCCCTGCTCTCCGGCGCCGGTCTGCTCGTGACCGCCCGTCTGCGCCGGCTCGCCCGTGCCGCCGAGGGCGCTGCTCGAACCCGTGCCGCCCGTCGTGCCCGAGTAATGCGGGGCGGGTTCGCTCGAGGACGTTCCCCGGGTGGAGTGCTCCAGGGATTCTTCCCTGCGCTGCCCGTACTCCGTGTCCACCGACCCCGCCAAGTCCTCGCCGGTGCGGGTCTGGGTGTCGGAGGCGTAGTAGTCGCCGTAACCGCCTCTCCCTTCCCGGTAGCCCGGGTGCTCCAGCCCGAAGTAGCCGTAGATCCTGGCCTCGTGGTCGGGTGTGATCTCCTCGTTGTCGTCGAAGGTGGGGGCCTCCGTAATCGTGTGCTTGTCCGCCGCGACCTCTATGAGCTTGCGCCGGTCGTTTACCCGCGCCAGCTCCATAGGGATGAGGGTGGACTTCGTCCCTAGGAAGCCGGTCTTGACGCCTATGTACTCGGGCTGGTCGTTCTCGTCCACGAAGAGGTCGTCCACCTGGCCGATCTTCTCGTAGTGCTGGTCGTAGACTGTGTAGTCCTTGTACGCCTCTTCCAACTCACGAAAACGGTCCCCGCGATCCTCGCCGTTCATCTAAGCCTCCTGCTCCGCGCTCGCGTCTGTGGACGGTGCTTACCCCCTCCCCCGCGGCCCGAAACTCGGGCCGCGGAGGCTCAGAGCGAGGCGGCGTCCTCGAGGATCTCGTCGGCGTGCGTCTCGGGGGAGACTTCCGGGTAGACGCGGGCGATCCTTCCGCTGGGATCCAGCAGGAAGGTGACGCGGTTCGCCCTCTGCCCACCCTCGCGCAGCACCCCCAGGGCGCGCGCCGCGCGGCCGCCCTCGTCGGTGAGGAGCGGGAAGTTGAGGTTGTACTTCTCGCGAAACTGGCGGTGCGACTCGGGTGAGTCGAGCGAGACGCCGTAGACCCGTATGTTTGCCTGCTCGTAGTCCACCATCCGATCGCGGAAGGCGCAGGCCTCCTTCGTGCAGCCGGGGGTGTCGTCCTTCGGGTAGAAGTATAGGACAGTCTTCTCGCCCTCAAGGTCCCCGGCCGAGAGTTGCACCCCGCCCTCGGTGACGAACCCTACGTCCGGTAGCTGCTGGCCCTGCTGCGGCATCGTCGCCATTGGGGGCTCCTTCCACGAACTCGTGTGCAATACGACACCCAAGTTTACGCCGCTGTCGAGTTCGGGGACGAAGCATTACACGAGCGCCAACACCGCCATGCTCAGAGATCCTCCCAGTAGTGTTCCCTGCGGTAGCGCAGGTGTTACTTGTTGTCTTCATGCTCGGGGTGGACCGTGAGCCGTCCCCCCGCACCGAGCAGCGAAAGGTCTTCATCGACGGCCGCGCCGTGGTCGAACAACACGTGGTGGTCGGGGCACAGACAGAGTCTGTTGTCCGGGCGGGGTAGCCCAGGATGTGTCCGAAGACTCGACTTGCTATGCAATCTCCCTTCCGGGTGCGGGCACGCGCCACGGCCTGTGAGCCTAATCGTACCGGACGAGCGTAGCGAAGCGGGGGTCTCGGTGCAGCTCCCAGTACGCGTCGCGCAGGCGCAAGGTTACGGGGCCGGGCGCGCCGTTACCGACCGGTCCGCCGTCCACCCTTGTTACCGGCATGACCCCGCCGGCCGTGCTGGTGAGAAACACCTCCTCCGCCCCCCTCACCTCGGCGGCGGGAACCTCCCGGGCATCGAGCGGGATGCCGTGCTCGGACGCGAGCTCGAAGACGGTCTTGCGCGTGACGCCCTCCAGGACGCCCCGGGACGGCGTGGAGATCACGCCGTCCTTCACGGCGAAGACGTTGAACCCCGGTCCCTCGACGATGTTGTCCTCGCGGTCGACCAAGATCACCGTCTCCCCGCCGCGATCGTAGGCTTCGTAGAGCCCGGCGACGAGGTCCAGCCAGTGGTAGTTCTTGACGGTCGGGTCGACGGCCTCGGGCCCTATCCGCTGCACTTGGCTGATGGTGGCTTGCAGTCCCCGCTCCTGCTTCTCCGGGTCGGCGATCCAGACGAACGGCACGACGAAAGCGAAGAGGCTGTTCTCGCACTCGCGCGGGTCGCGCGAGCCGGGCGGCGGGACGCCGCGGGTGCACACGACCTCAGCGTAGGCGTCGCGCAGACCGCTGAGGCGCACGCACTTCACGAGCACGCCGCGGATCTCCTCGCGGTCGTACGGCAAACCCATGCGCAGCCTCTCCATACCCCGCTCGAAGCGGTCGAGGTGGTCCTCCAGCCTGAAGAAGCTGCCCCGCCAGACGTGGGCCACGTCGTAGGTTGCGTCCGAGCGCAAAAACCCCCAGTCGAGGATCGGAACGCGCGCCTCGGCCACGGGCACGAACCGCCCCTCGACGAAGGCGGCTCCATCCGAATACACCCCGCGATCCAACCTCGCTCCTTCCATCTTTGTCCCCTCGATGTCGCCGGATACCGACCCAGTCTACTCAAGGCCGGGCGTAAACGCTCCACCGGCCGCGCGGGCCGCGGGCAGAAGGGGCGGGCGTGAACCCGATCCGTCAGAAGTCCAGGCACCCCCGTTCCCAGAGCAGAGCCCAGTCGGCGAGCTCCCCTTCGTACTCGAACTCGGGGCAGCCCTTCTCCCTAAGGTGTCTCTCGACGTCGCACAGGTCTTTGGCCCGGAGGATTTTGGCGACCTCGTGGAGGTCGATGGGTCTGCCGCCTTGAGGTTTCACGAAGACCACCTTAGCGCGTAGTCGGCAGAGGCGGTATCTGCCAGGTGACCATATCTCCCGGCCGAGAGATGATCGCCGAAAGGTGTCTGGTCCCGAGCGCTACGTTGCTACGGCAACGTAGCGCTCGGGAGGGGTCGCGCGCACCCCAATAGGTGACATTTGGCTACCCCAAATTGACGGGCTCGCGTGCTGCCCTGTGCGGGGGCACACGTCGCGAAGTCTACCCCACGCTTCTAAGCCAATCGACGAGCATGTTCACGAGGCGCACGAAGAGGTTTATGAAGGCTACGAGCAAATCGAACAGGATCCGGAGTAGCCGCACGACGAAATCCGCGACGTCGTCGAGGAGACCCGTCGCCGCGAGGACCACGGCCAGGAGCAATATCATCACCAGGGTCAACAGCGGTCTGCCCACCACGCCTCACCTTCCCTGCTCGGCCAGGTGCTACAGGCGTAGGATAGCGCAAAAAGGTCCCGGCTCGGGAAGGGGACGTGTGTCCCCAGATGCGTGATCCTGCATCAACCCCGGGTCAACCCTCGCGACGGCCGAGGATGGGGGATTTTGGACCAGGGGAGGCGTACGGGACGGAACGCGGCCCCACGGACGTCGAGGAAAGGAAAGGCCGGGGCCACTCGGGGCCGAGCTCGCGCCCCGGCCGTGCAGCTTCGTCTGGAACGTGCTCGACCTCGTCATTGCGACGGTCCCGCCGGCGGCGGCGAACAACCCCTTGCTCACCGCCGCCACGTTCCCGAATTTAGCGCTTGCGAGATCCCTCTCGGACCGCGCTCTCAAGCGCTCCTGGACTGCTCCTCGTGCACGCCCTCGGCGAACTCCTCCACGATCTTGGCGCAGAAGGCCGGCAGGTCGTCGGGGTTGCGGCTCGTCACCAGGCCCCCATCGGTGACGACCTCCTCGTCCACCCACTCCCCACCAGTGTTGCGGATGTCAGTCTGGAGGGTCGGGTAGGAGGTCAGCGTCCTGCCCCGGACCACATCCGCCTCGACCAGCTTCCAGGGGCCGTGGCAGATCACGCCCACCGGCTTACCCCCTTCGAAGAACCCACGAACGAAGCTTACGGCCGCTTCGTTGCCGCGGAGGTTGTCCGCCCCTACGGTGCCGCCCGGAACGATTAGGGCATCGTAGTCTTGCGGGGAGACCTCCGAGAAGGTCTTCTCCACTGTGAAGGTCTCGCCCGGATTGACGTCGCTGTTCATGGTCTGGGCGTCTCCGGCCTCGATGCCAACGACTTCCACGGCGGCGCCCGCCTCCTCGACGGCCTTCTTAGGCTCGGTGAACTCGACCTGCTCCGTCCCGACCGGGGCGAGAAGGATGGCGACCCTGCGTCCTTGTAGCTCGTCGGTCATGCTTATTAGATCCGCGCGTCAGATCTAGCGTCCCGCCGGTAGTTACCCGGATGCGGCGCCCGGAAAACGGCCTGTTCCTCCGTCTCGGAAGACAATGGTGGCCGAAGCATGCGGCGGCTTGCAACGCGATCCGCTGGGTAGAGCACCACCAGCGCGTAATAGGTAGAGGACGCGTTCCGTTGCAGGGTGGCCGCGGGGCGGCGCCGTTTCGAACCTGCGGCACCAGGTAACAGGGATGCGCGACGAGATCGGCACGATTGCGGAGGTAACACTTCATAAAGGCTGTGGCATGGCACGGCAAGCGCGACGTGAGGGTCGACAACGTGCCCGACCCCAAGATCTAGGAGCCCACGGCCGCCGTCGTGCGGACTACGTCGACTGCGATCTGCGCTCCGATCTGCACCTCTACCAGGTGTTGGTGCCTTTCACGGAGGAGTGTGGCATCGTCGGTCACGAGCCGTTGGGCATAATCGAGGAGGCCGGCCCGGAGGTCACGAACCTGTCACCCGGAGACCGCGTGGTCATTTCGTTCTAGATGTCGTCCGGGCACCGATTTATGTGCGACCAGGGATGTGCGACCAGGGCCCGCAAACGCAATGCGAGACCACGCAGGTCCGCGAGCAGAAAATGAGGCCGCGCTCTTCGGGTACTCGAAGCTCTACGGGGAGGTGCCCGGCGGACAGACCGAGTTCCCGCGCGTCCCCCAGGCCCAGTACACCCACATCGAGGTGCCCGCCGTGCGGCTGCGAGATCTTCCAGAAAAAGCAGGAGGGCGCGGTGAAGGTCCTGCCGCGGCCCTAGTGTCGGCTCCGTAAGGCTGGAACCTTGACATCCCGGAGAAGATCGCCGGGAAGCTCTACTAGGAGGTGCCGGAGTAGGGTAAGCTCCCGAGTTCCGCCGTTGCGTGACCCCGGCAGCGTACCAAGCCGCAAGATAGAGCCCATCCCCCAAATAGGTGCTCTCTGGCTAATGAAGCTGGGTTAACTTGTCTTCGTGAGCGCCGGGCGATGGGTCAAGGGACCGCGGTTTCCTTCCGCCGCTACGTGAGCGTGACGAAGGCAGCGCGCTGCTCGGGGGTGCCGAGCACCCCCACCAAGTCGCCGGGCTCAAACCGGGCGTCCGGCCCGGGGTTGGCGAGCACCAGGTCGTCGCGCACGATCGCCACGATCGACGCGCCGCTCTTCGTCCGCACGCCCAGCTCCCCGATTGTTCGCCCCTGAAGCGGGCTACCCTCCGACAGCATGACCCACTCCGTCTCGATCTGCCGCGAGGCCCGCCTGAGCTGCGCGAGGAGGTCGCCGTCGGTCCTCTGGCGGGTGATCGGGGCGTAGAGCTCGCGGCGAACCTCGTCCGCGAAGCGCTGGACGTCCCCCGCCGCCAGCCCGAGGTGCGAGAGGGCCTGGCGCCCGAGTTCCAGCCCAGCCTCGGACTCGGGGTGCACCGCCTCGTAGACCCCCAGCCGCCCCAGCTCCTCCAGCTGCTCCACCGTCGTGGTGCGGGCGACGACGTGAACGTTCGGGTTGATGGAGCGCACGCGCTCGACCACGAGGCGCGCCCCGACGGGATCGGGCACCGTGACGATCACCAGCCGCGCCCGCCTCACCCCTGCCGCCTCCAGCACCGGTTCGGCGCCCGCGTCGCCGTACACGACCGGGTAGCCCGAGTCTCTGGCCTCGTCCCCCCGCCCCGGGTTCGAGTCGACGATGGCGAACGGCTGCTCCAGCCGCGCCAGCAGCCGGGCCACGAAGGAGCCGACCCTACCGTAGCCCGCTATGACCACGTGGTCCCCGAGGCCCTGCTCGGGCAGGTTGAAGGTGCTCATCGCCTCTTTGGGAAACCGGTCGCGCCAGCGGCCGTAGAGAAAGGGCGCGAGGCGCATGGCGAAGGGGGTCAGGGCCATCGTGACCACAGCCGTGGTGAGCATCACGGAGTAGCTCCTCTGGGTGACGGCCCCGGCGTCCAGGCCCACGCGCGCGATCACGAACGAGAACTCCCCGACCTGAAAGAGCCCGAGACCCACCGCGAACGGGATGATGTTCCCGTACCCGAACGCCCGGACGATCCCGGCGAAAAGGAGCCCCTTGACCGCGAAGACGAACAGGACCACCAGAGCCACGGTCCCGGCGTTTTCCAGCAGGAACACCGGATCGAGGAGCATCCCGACCGACACGAAGAACAGCATGGCGAAGACGTCCCTCAAAGGCTCCACGTCGGCGAGCGCCTGGTGGCTGTAGTCCGACTGGCTCAAGACCATCCCGGCCACGAAAGCGCCCAAGGCGAACGAGAGGCCGAAGAGGTAGGTCGCGTACCCCACGCCGACACCGACGGCGACCACGGAGATCAAGAACAGCTCCCGCGAGTTCCAGGCCGCGACGTGGGCCATCAGCCACGGGAGGATGCGCCTCCCGAAGACCACCATCACCGCAACAAAGGCGGCGGCCCGTAGAGCCGCGATGCCGAGCTCGGAGAGCCCCTGGCCGATGTTGCCTAGCTCGGGGAGGAGGATGATCAAGGGCACCACCGCCAGGTCC
>Ga0126307_10003529_pt1 | contig 10714 bp, 9 predicted proteins | sample Plot28_FD_89955 | JGI IMG/M metagenome (GOLD analysis project Ga0126307, IMG submission 89955) | Serpentine soil microbial communities from UC McLaughlin Reserve, CA, USA - Plot28 | ecosystem: Environmental > Terrestrial > Soil > Grasslands | place: USA: UC McLaughlin Reserve, Lake County...
CGCCGGCATAAGGATGGCTCTGATCGATCTCCCACCGGGTCTCGAGCTCCTCCAACGGCAGCTCGTTCGGCCGATCACCGTACACCTTGTTCGTGGAAGTGAAGATGAATACTGCTTCCGGGGCAAACTGGCGTGTTGCCTCCAAGAGCACCAGCGTGCCGTTCGCGTTCACCGTGAAATCCGTAAAAGGTGCTCTGGCTGCCCAGTCGTGTGATGGTTGAGCGGCAGTATGGATAACCAGCGATATCTCGTCTCCGTAACGCTTAAAGATCTCGAAGACCGCGGTCTCGTCTCGAATATCGGTATCATGGTGTTCGTACGTCGGGATGACTCGCTTGATCCGCTCGAGGTTGGGGATCGTCGAGGCTTCATCGCCAAAGAACCTCCGGCGCATGTCGTTGTCGATCCCTACAACATGGAACCCCTGCTTCGCGAAGTAGGTGACCGCCTCGGAGCCAATAAGGCCAGCCGAACCCGTTATAAGTGCGACGCTCATAGCTCGCTCTTGCCCGGGAGTGGATTAGGATTTCCCAGGGCATCGAAGCTGCAATGCCGCTCTACTTTCTGCCTTTTTAGAATTCTGATTTGCTCCTTGGTTGCCCATCCAATCACGTGAAATGAGCTTATATAGCGGCTAGAGAGGACGCATGGGTAAGGTGGCATATTTTGCGCAGGCTTAACGCAGAATTGAGAATATTTGGGTGACTCGCTTTGGGTGACTCGCCTTTACGCTCTTGTACGTTCTCGGGGCGATGCTCGCTGCTTAACGTGCGGGGGCTGCAACCGGTCTCTCCTTCACCTTACACTTAGCCTGCTTGCTCTCAATGCAGCGGTACTCCCAATACACTGGATGACACTTTCGAAGAATGGCGGCGCTATAATGCTATGCGACTTGAGCGGTGAGTCTCGTTCCGTTCTTGTGGCAACGCTTGGAAATCTTCCTGTTAGTTTGTGTACTCTTAATAAGAGAGGATCCAGGCAGAACTAGAGAAATTCTGGCTCTCCCATGGCATTAACATTCGGAGATATCGAAGGCTAGGGGTTTACCTTATCCCAGCTAGGGAGCTGTTTCGGAAGCCATATACTTTGCCGTCAACGGCGGAGGAGGCTTCGCTTGGCAGCTATTATCAGTCCACCGGGACTGCGGTCTGAGGCTCGTTGGGACCTACCCTCGTCCAGTACAATTACTCCGATGTTATCGACACAAAGCCAAAGAAGAGGTGTGATCGTGACTTGTGAGAAGCAAATCCAGGCCAATAGGCGGAACGCCCTAAATAGCACCGGCCCCAAGACGCCTCAAGGTAAGGCGGCTGTCCGTAATAATGCCATAAAGCACGCTCTTCTCTCGCAAGAGGTCCTTCTACCCCGTGAAGACGAAACCGCCCTTACACAGTTGGGTGAGCATCTGTGGGCCGAGCTGCAGCCCGTAGGAAAGCTAGAGAGCCTGCTCATGATGAGCAGAACATCGCTGCTGTTTGGAGGTTGCGCCGCCTCAGATGGGTTGAGGCCGGCATCTTTGCCCGAGAGCCCTCTAGAGATGTTTCCTACAGTGGCGACAGCAAGAGCGATACCACCTCGCTTGGCCTGAGCTTTAATAGGGATGGCAATAATGCAAATGCCTTCTCCAAGCACTCCCGCTATGAAACGGCGATTGAGCGGAGCCTCTACACAGCCCTTCACTTCCGGAGCTCGCCTCCCGGAAAGGCGGGTGACGGCCAGGTCGAAGCTGTGCCAGAAGAGCAGAACGGGGCTTTGCTTGCTATTGAAGCGGCCCGAGAACTCCTTGATGTGCTGAAGCTCAAAAATTCTTCTCTTGCTTGTTCACTTCTCCCGCCACTGTACACCTTATAGTCTAATTTTAGACGCAGCGAGGCGCGGTGCATCGGCTGAGTGGCACAGCTTGGTTAACTGATGTCTACACTATCGCCTGAATGCTCAGAGGCGTAGTTACAGAGCCCTCCCAGAGTTAGATACAGTAGTTTATTCGGTCTTTTATTCGGTCTTCAGCCTACAGACATATAGTAGGTCTATTGAGAACTTGTCAAGTATTGGGAATCTGGAGCAGGCATGGTCGACCCATTTTGCTACGCTTTTTAGCGAGGTGCGGTACAAAGTAGGGGGTAAAATGCCGAAACCGAACTCAGAAACTGCGACAAATCCACATTTGTCAAATAATTGAGCAATCTCTCCTGGAGACATTTCGTGGTGTTTTTCTCCACGAAATAGATATCTATATATAAGGGCCAAGCGTCGAACAGAAAAGCTGTTACCATGAATATTAGTAACTAGGACTCCATTTTTCTGTACTAACCTCTTGCGTAGCTCTTTTAACGCCTGAATTCGAGTGTCCTCATCCACGTTTAATAGGAATCTAAAACAGGTTATGACATCATAATCTTTCTGCAATAAATCAGGACATTTGAGCACATCCCCTACATAAATGTCTGAATTATTACATTTACCCTGGGCGATCGCAACCATAGGTTCTGATACATCTACGCCGTCACTATGGTCCACCTCCTCCTCAACAAAGGATAGGATCCGGCCCGAGCCGCAGGCGAAGTCTAGGAGGCTGATCGGTCCCCTATCTTTTCGTAATGATTGGAGAATTTCTCTCAGCACTGGTTTCTGCAGTTGCCATATGTACGTAGGATACGAATCCGGGGAGTACTCAGCATGTTCATAGTGCTCAGCGTGATTCTGATCCTGAAACCGTACTGAGTAAGGAGTACTCAATGCACATCCTTATCCTGTTTAGCCACAACCATATTCTTAAATGCCACGGTGTCTATAAACTTCGGAGACGTGGACCGGAACTCCGCTAGCCTCCACACGGAGAGGTGGTATCCGAGTAAGTCTTTCACTCTCATTCTCCCGTCAATGCCTCACAACAGCATCACTCAAACTGTTGGGGAACAAGCTTACAAATGCTACAGATTCTGTATATCATAGCATAACAGTAGCATACATCCTCCTCCGCATCTGGCAGTTGCGTTCGGCAAAGTACTACTTGGCCTCGAACTCAGCCCGGCCTCCTTATGATGCACCATAACGACACTGAGGAGTTTGAGACCGACTGAGGAGTCGGCGCGACTTAAAATGCCAGACTCGCAAAGTCGCGTGGCAGATAGCAACGTATTGTAATAATGATCACAGTCTCTGGTACGACGTCTAACCTGCTCCCCGAAAACTGGCTCTCCCGCACTCTCGATGAAAGCCGAGCCCCGCCCATAGAGTGTCGACTCCGGCAAACGGCGCTCAGGCAGTGGACATCAGCCTCCTAAAGGAGGTGAGCTAGGGAAACCTCTGAGCATAAGGCAAGGAAGCGAGCCGCCGTCAAGCACGTGATGCGCATCCACTACAACGAGCGGCGCCCGCATAGCTCTTTAGGCTACCGGACCCCGGCGGAGTTCGCAGTGTCGTGCGAGCCGGCTGATACAGAGACAGCCTTTAGGAAGGATTTACAATCGGTAACTACGCTCTAATGGTGGCTGGTACAGAAATCGGGGGCCGGGCAGGATCCCCTAGGCGTCCGATCGGTGCTGACACCAACCCACACGAACAACAGCGAACACACGATGAAACAGCAGGAAAAAATACGCCTATTGCAGGAATTTTTGAACACTGGCGAACGACTGCGGCATCATCGCCCCGCAATACTCAATAACTGAAAGTGAGAGCTACAGCGTTCGTCATAACGACTGACCAGCATACTATACCCGCAATGCTGGAAGAAAGTGCTCTGACATCCTACTTCAAGATCCACCTGGGTCGATGTTTTTGACAGTCGCTATAGAAAAGGCAAACCTAGGCAAAATTAAGACCCTTATCTGAAAAATAGCTAGAGAGCTTACCGCTAGAGAGCTTACCTAGAGGAGCCCGGGGCTCCTTCTACAAGCCCCGAGCGTGGTCGGGCGTGTCGAGATCTAGGGGTCCTACGGGCAGCTCTCCTCCCTTGCGACACGCTCGGAACACTGATGTGGGTCACCGCCGAAGAGAAGTTCCCGAGTACCCAGTGTACACAGGTAACCATATGCTCTACTTCACCTTCTCCGATAAGAGCGCGCAGCCCAGTGCTACCCAGCTTAAGCTGAACAGTATTCCAAATACAATGTGAACCACCTGAGCCTCGAGGCTATCGCCCGAGTCGGTGAAGAAGTAAATCCAGCCGACCAATGTCATCGTCAGCAGCAAGGCGCCGTAACCCCGCAACGCTTTCGTCCTGATGGCAGCCAGGCCAACCAGCGTCAGGCCAACCAACAGCCAAACCAACCAGTCCAATAACAGAGTCGGCCATCCTCTTTCGACAAAATAAGGATAGCAACAAGCGTACACATCCACGAACCGACCAGCGACTCCCCGACCCGTTGCGACGAAGCTAAGGACAAAACCTATTTCCCCGAGCCAACCTACTCGTCCCCAGCATCGCACCTGGAGCCCCACTAACCCTAAAAAGAAAAGCAGGGGCACGATGTAGCTCAGCACGACCACGACAGGGATGAGGTAAGAAGGCCCGACGTCCCTATCAATGTACCCCCAAGCCGCGAACAGCACCCCGGCCAAGAGGGCTGCTAACCCGCCCCAGCGCACGAGGGCGGAGGATAAGAGCACCGAGGTTACTCCTAGCTTGCGGGCCATACGTCTCATGGAAGCAATAATGACACCCAACGTGATCTAGCGCATCTCCAGCGCCCCTCCCCTCGACGCGAAGGTCAGGGCTGCGCTGGTAGCTTTGTCACTCCTACTACTCCCTCAAGATCATCTATCCCCGGTGGGGCACATCGGTGAAGCTTGGCCGCAGGGAACACCGAGGCTTGGGGTAAGCTCCGCAGCGATCGGATATCGCGCACTTTGTTGCCCCTTCCACCCCATATGCGTCCTTTACTCGTCTTTCTGCAGAGATGCATTTTGGCGGCACACCTGGCACCTCACCAGATGATTTGTGGGGTATGCAGCAGAGGCTGCCTCATGGTACTAGGGCTCTTCGTCCGTAGGTTGAGGTAAAGGACCGCGAGTATTGCGACCATGGTGCCCGCGACGCCCCGCCATGGCGGTCTGACCCGAAAAAAAGAGTACTTCGTGCCGTTCCAGCGATCCGTCGACCGGTCGGAAGGGCGTCGCGACACCGCCGACGCCGAGGCCGCCGCGAGGACGCTTCAGGCGAACACCGCCACCGGCGAGCCCAAGACCGCCCACGGTCCTGCGGAGATGGTGCGTGGCCTGCATGTGGTGCGGCGTTTGGCGGTCAAGGTGCGCGCGCAGGCCGCGAACCAACTGCACGCGCTACTCGTCACCGCGCCGGAAGAACTCAAGGCGCAGTTGCGCGGCCTTTCCACGGCCAAGCTGGTCACCACCGCAGCGCGCTTCCGCCCAGGTGGCCTTCCCAAAGATCTGCGGGCCGCGACCAAGCTGGCGATGAGGTCTGCTGCTCGTCGCCACCAGCGGATTTCCGAGGAGATCGCCGAGTTGGAGAAGCAAATCGCGCGTTTGGTGTCCAAGGCCGTTCCCGCCCTCGCCTCGCTCCGGGGCGTGGGCACCGACACTGCGGTCTCGCTCTGCTGGTCGCCGTCGGAACAACCCCGAGAGGCTCAAGAGCGAGGCGTCCTTCGCCTGTCTTTGCGGCGTGGCTCCCGTGCCGGATTCCTCGAGCATACCGGTGCGCCACCGCCTCAGCCGCGGAGGCAACCGGGACACCAACCGGGCCCTCCACGTGCTGGCGCTCGGGCGGATGAGCTGGGAGGACCGCACCCGCGAGTACGTTGCTAGGCGCACCGCCGAGGGCAAGAGAAAGTGGGAGGTTCTACGGTGCCTAAAGCGGTACGTAGCCCGCGAGGTCTATCGAATCCTCAATGGGTCCAGGGGCTCTACCTTCATCCATTTCAGTGCCTTGACAAACATACAGCGCGTTGCAATGAAGTTGACCCATACAGCCTCGCCCTTTGCTATGCCGGATTCGATGGCCTCTATCGTTCTGGGCAGATCTTCCAGATAAGCATTTCATGCGCCTGCAATGCGTCGTGGACCAACCTCACTGCAAGGCGCTGTAGGAGCATCGGTGGCTAACTAACTGGTGCTCGCCCTAGCCTTGGCCCTATGAGTGTCTGTATAGCACCAGAGATTGCAGTTCTGAAGTAGAAGGGTTACATAGGGAAGGGTACCTATACTATAAATGTTTTCTAATGCTCAGGCTTGTTGCTACGTTGCAAGAGTTAGAGCGTTACGAGGGCAAAGCTGTGAAGATATATATCGCTCTCGACATGTAGCTGAGCACGAAGAGCTTTGAATTACACGATCATCTATCGACGAATGACGTAGTAAACGCTATGCCTAAACTCTTACCGACTTGTTAGCTTTCTGTTACTCTCATACAGTGAAACGCTATTAATCGTATAATGCGAGTTGCGAAAATGGCAGCAAGTGAACGAAGATCATTTTAACCCAATGGCGCGCATTCTCGCAGTGTTCTCCAACTGCAAGCACAAAAAGATCATTTTAACAATTAGTCATGCTCTATTTCTTTCTATATGAAATCCATGTATAAGGTTACTCTGCTCTTGGGCATTTTAGCGTGCGCTTTTGTTCCGATAGGCTGTCATAATAAGCCAGCCGTCACCACGGCCGAAACTACTTGTACTGACTCGTTGCAAGCGAAGATCGAGGCTGCCCCTTGGGGGGGTACGGTGATAGCTAATGACTGCATCTACCGGGAGACGGTGACTGTAGACAAGCCGCTGACGCTGAAGGCAAGCTCAGGGACTGAGATTCGCGGCTCCGACGTGTGGAAGGAGTGGTCCAAGAGCGGCTCCTACTGGACCTCGCAGGACACCCTCCCCTCCTTCTCGGCCAGCGGTCAGTGTGTCACGGGCACAAGCCGCTGCGTGTGGCCCGAGCAGGTGTTCTTCGACGGCAAGCCGCTAACGCAAGTAGCATCCGAACCTGAGAGCTGGCAGTTCGCTGTAGACAGCAGCCGGAACATCTTACTTGCAGACGATCCCTCCGAACATACGGTGGAGGTCACTACCCGCACCGAGTGGGTCGAGGGGGGCTCGAGCGACGTGATCATCGAGGGCTTCACTATGAAGCACGCCGCTAACGATGCACAGAACGGCGCCCTCTACAACAACGGCTACTCGAACTGGACAGTCCAGAACAACACGCTCGCTGACGCCCATGCCCTCAACGTCAAGCTCGACTACGGCACAGACCTTAAGTTCCTGGGCAACGACGTAAGCCGGGCTGGCCAACTCGGCGTCGGCGGTTACGGGGGCGCCAAGGTCGAGCTGCATAACAACTACATACACCACAACAACACCGAGGACTTCGAGTTCGGCTGGGAAGCCGGGGGCGTAAAGCTGGCCGGCTCACAAGATCTCGTGGCCGACTCCAATACCGTCTACGAAAACAACGGCCATGGGCTGTGGTGCGACGGTGGCTGCAAGGACGCCACTATTATCAACAACCGCCTCCACCACAACGCCAACAGCGCCATCTTCTACGAGATAAGCGATAACGCCGAAATCTACGGTAACACCCTCTGGGAGAACGGCTGGGAAGCGCGCAGGGGGAGCTGGATGGCCTCCGTGCGATCCGTCAACTCTAGAAACGTCGAAATCCACCATAACGTCGTAGCCTGGAACTACGGCAACATCGCCGTTGTGGCCACCGACCGCGGCGACTCCTACTACAATGACATTCATGACAACTATGTGCACGACAACACCGTCCTCGCCGAGGACTTTTCTAGCAGCGAGCCTCTCGATAGCGGGCACCGCAGCCACGCCCTGGCGTGGCTAGGTCCCTTAATGGATCCGGCCAAGAAAAACAGTGCTGCCAACAACCGCTACTGGTACAGCACACCCGAGGACTCCATCCCCCGCTTCTATTACGATGAGAGGGGGATAATCGAGCTTACGGACTTCAATGCTACACAAGGTGAGGAGCAGGGCCGCTACCTGACCGATGCCGAGAAGGATAAGATAGTCTCGTCCGCTAAAATACCGGCCTCCCCTGAGGAACGCTGAATGAACCAGTGCCGGGCGAAGTTCGCCCGCAGAGAGTAACCCCGGGACAGCGAGCATGCGTTGGAGCCCCTCCTACAGTACCCCATAGCCAGCCGCTTGGCCCTGAAGGCGGTGGTCGCAATGCTGGTAAGAACCTCGTGCAGCGAGCACTGCGCTCATCGCGTCCACCAAAGCCTCCCAACTACGAGCCACGGCTTTGCACAAAAGCCTTTTGATCTTCGAGCTTCGAGTGTGCTTCTTCGAGGGGAGTGCCGGGAGAAGGCACATTCTGTCAAGGATCAACGTGGTCGCTTCAGGTAAAACTCGATGGACCAACTCCCCTTAGCGCAACGTTTCCATCCGCACTCTGTGTGGGCCAGCTACAAGTCGCCCGGTGCTCGATGGGATGTCCGGAGCAGCACTGCCATTTGAGGTCCGGCCTCCCGCGAATAGGGGTGGCCATACCCCATTCCGCAGTCGCTGGGAACAACCGTGGGGTCCTCGGATTACCTTGGTCGCTCTTACCTCAGCCTTCGGTACTACGGGGCGCTCTCAGGTTGCCCGGCATCCGCGACGGCTCGCGTTGTACAGCGGTTCGTAGACCTCTGCCGTAACCCATAGGCGGTGTAACAGCACCGAGTGCTTTCTCGCCACCACCGCGCGTTTCTTGGTGCTCTTTCTCGTCCCTCCCGGCGATCTTCTCCCCGTGACGCCTGAGGTCGGAGTCCTCGCCGAAGGGACCGAGGGCGTAGTGGGCACAGTTGACCAACAGCTTCCTCATCAGCTCGTTTCCGTGTTTGAAGATGCGCTTTTGAGGATCTCTTGTGCCCGATTGGTCGGTGGCGGGCACGAACCCCAGATAGGTCCTACCTGCCAGCCTTTCGCGAAACGGGACGGATCTCCGAAGGCGGGGACGAACGCCAAGGCCGTCAGCGCTCCCATCCCGTGGATCTGGCGCAGCAGCTTCGTCTCTGTGTACAACGCATCGGCCACCTCCTCCAGCCTGCGATCGTACTCCCGGATGCGCTCGCTCAACGAGCGATGGTTTCCAAGACCAGTCCCAAGACCGACGCGAGTTACCTAGCAGGTGCTCGGCGACCTTGTGGTGGAAGTTTTGCGCGGTACTTTTGGGCAGGCGAGCCCTGAAGGCCTTGACCAGGCCCCGAACGTGGTTGACGTGCTTCGTCCTCATCCCCACCAACGCCTCTAGCGTGTGCAAAAGCGCCAGCTGTAATTGGGAGGTCTCACCGCGGAGCTTGATAGGCGAGAGCAGCTCGGGATCGAGCCGGGCCAACCGTGCCAGCTTCTCGGCGCCGATCCTATCGGTCTTGTATTCCTCCCTGTAGATGAGGCGCACCTTCCTGGCGTTAGCGACCAGGACCTCGCGACCGTGGTCGTCCAACATCCTGCTCGCCTACGGCGAGTGCGTACTTGCCTCGATAGCCACACGCATGGGCTCTGCGCCCGAAAAGTGCCACTCGAAAGCCTCCCGGTCCGTGGCGCTCCGGCACTCTTCGATCCCCCCGCCATTCTCGGTGTCGAACAGGATGGGTGACCGTAGCGGTCACCGAGATCGATGCTGGCGATGACCGTGCGGTGTTGGGTAATGGTCGAAGTCCTCCTTTCCTGTCCATCTGGAGCCAACGAACCTACGTTCACCATCGTAGACCCCTAGCGGAGCATAATCTCGACGTTCTCATCCCATGTGAGGTCCGGCGCGTAGGGCCATGCCTTCCAGAAGCATGCTCGAAAGCAGCATCATATTCGGCGCGCGATTGCGAAGAACTTCCGCGCATACTCTGTGTCCCCCCTTCAGAAGTAAGCGTGGAGACGTGCCAGTGACGTGCTGGTGCCCATCTGGTTCACGAATACGAGCTCGACTGCCGAGCGTGGAGAACCTTCACCTATCCGTGCCGAATATTTTTCAGGGGAAGATCTGCGCAAGCGTTTATGCGTTTGGGGTGCGCCTGGACCAACATCACTTTAACGCGCTATTAGAGACGTACTTAGATTTTATCTTAGAGTAAAGCTTATACACCCTGAGCTTTGCTTTAAACCTCAGAAGATGGTCCTTCTCTGATATGGGTATCCGAGGCAAGTCGTACGCGCTACGTTCGACTTGTCCCTTCACACTACATCCGTAAGCATACCCAGCTCGTTGCACAGCTCGAACCGCCGCACCGTCTAGGATCCCATAGGGATAGGAAAACCCTTCCACCGTTTCGCCCAGAGCCTCACTGAGGACACGACGACTATCGTTCACCTCTCGATCTAGCAGTTCTGGCTCAAGGCCAGAAAGCAAAACATGAGTCATGCTGTGAGAGCCCACTTCCATACCTCGCGCCGAAATTTCTGGTAGATCCTCGGCCCCGAGAACTTTTAACCGAGGCATAGGCTCGTGCACGCTTTTCCAGTGGCTCTCCTCTCCCAGCATATTTGCCACCACGAATACTGTGGCAGAGAAATCTAATCTCTCCAGCACCGGCACAGCGGTGTGCAGAAAGTCTTCATAACCGTCGTCGAAGGTGAGTCCTACAAGTCCCTTAGGGTCTCCTGTGCTCATTGCCTTACGCAACTCTCGCATGGAGACTCCTCGCAAACCGCACTGCTTGAGGTAGAGCATCTGAGCCTCGAACCGCTCTGGAGAGGTGCACAACTGGTTAGGATCATTCGCCATGCGGCGGATGGAATGGTACATAAGTATTTTAGGTTGC
>Ga0126307_10003531_pt1 | contig 10714 bp, 11 predicted proteins | sample Plot28_FD_89955 | JGI IMG/M metagenome (GOLD analysis project Ga0126307, IMG submission 89955) | Serpentine soil microbial communities from UC McLaughlin Reserve, CA, USA - Plot28 | ecosystem: Environmental > Terrestrial > Soil > Grasslands | place: USA: UC McLaughlin Reserve, Lake County...
ACCACCGCGCCCGGCAAGGGCTGTCGCTTCAGGGTCACCCTGCCGCGCATCGCGGACATGGCTGCGGCTCAGGTCAATTGAGCCAATGCTTCTTTGATCTTGGCCTGCGCCTCGTCGAGGGCTTCCTGCGACGGGTTGTGGTCGGCGTTGGCGAATCCGAAGTCGCCAAGGTTGTAAGCCGGGAAGACGTGGATGTGCAGGTGCGGCACCTCTAGTCCGGCGATGATCACGCCGGCGCGATCGACGTCGAAGGCCTTGCACACCGCCTTGCCGATCAACTGCGAGACGGCCATGACGTTGTTGAATGCTGGTGCGTCTACGTCCTGCCACTGATCGATCTCGGCGCGCGGAACCACCAGCGTGTGGCCCTGGGTGATCGGCGCGGCCGTCAGGAAGGCAACGATGTCGTCGTCCTCATAGACGAACCGGCCCGGTATTTCCCCGTTGATGATCTTGGTGAAGACGGTGGCCATGGGCAAGAGCATTCCAGCAAGCTCCCAGCCGCGCCGCAGTGGGGTGGCAGCTTGCTCGGTGACGGTGTAGACCATGACCGAATGTCGCCGCCGGGGCGGCTTCCGTGACCGACCTGGCGGTTCGCACCTGCGTGCTCGACATGGTGATCCCGGTGCACAACGAAGAACGGGACCTGCCGGGCAGCGTCCGCCGATTGCATAGTTACCTCGCGACCGAGGTCCCTATGCGTCTCAAATCACGGTGGCCGACAACGCCAGCACCGACAGCACCCTGGCGGTGGCACAGGCGCTCGCTGACGAGCTACCCGGCGTCGACGTCATTCACCTCGACGCCAAGGGACGAGGTGGCGCGCTGTACACCGCCTGGATGTGGCGCACGTGGCGTTCGGCCGGCGCCATACAAATTAAGTGCAGGGAGCGTGTTCGGCCAGAAGGCTCATGTGCCGCTAATTCATCGCGTGATCATCGCGTGGATGTCGTCGATCGACCACGGCGGCGAATCGTGGTGGTCGCGATAACCGAGGACTGACGGCGTCTGGCGATCGAAGCGTCCGACGAAGCCACCTGCGGCGATGAAGATCTGACCCGTCACATCCTTCGCGACATCGCTGGCGAGGTAGGCGTACGTCGGCGCGACGTACTCGGGCGGCGGGGCGTCGAGTGCGGCCTGCATGCTCGCCTCGTCCAATAGGCCGCGACGGTTCAATTGGACAATATGGGCCTCGTACTCCTGGCCGGTCGACAGCCGGGTCTTCGCGCCGGGGCAGACGACATTGGCGCGCACACCGTGTTCTTTGAGTTCGGCGGCGATCGCCAGTGTCAACGCGTTGACACCGCCCTTGCCCGCCGGATAGCCGGTCCCGCCATAGTCGCCGAGGAACGCGAACGAGCTGGTGTTGACGATCGACCCACCACCCTGCGCGATCATCTTCGGGGCGGCGGCTCGGCACGTCTCGAACACGGTGCAGAGGTGTGCGTCGACGAGGGCGCGGAATCGTTCACTCGTGACATTGAGGATCGATTCGCTGGCCAGCCCCGCGGCGCCCGCGCAGTTCACCAGGATGTCGATCCGGCCGAACTCTCGTGTACAGGTGTCGATCAGCGCGTCGGCGACGGCGGGATCAGCCGGGGAGCCCGGGAATGCGACCGTACCGGGAATGCGTTGCGCCGCTTCGCTTGCGGCATCGGCGTCGCGTCCGTTGACGACCACCCCGGCGCCCAGTGTGTCCAGCAGCTCGGCCACCGCCAGACCGACGCCGCGAGTACCACCGACGACGACCGCGCCGCGGCAGTTCAGGCTAATCGGCCCTGCCCGCCTGCTCGAATTTCATCGCGTCCGTGTTCCAGTAGCCGCGCAGGTTGGTCAGCAAGCCGTCGTCGTTGACTTTGTAGGTGAACACACCGCGCACCGAGCTTGCCGACCCATTGTCGAACATGAAGCGCAGCGACAGTATGTGCGCAATCTCGTTCGGAGAACTCGAAGGAAAGGTCTCCTCGCAGGTGATCGTGATGGTTGCTATGCCGATCGTCTTGTCCCAGAATGCCGAGACTGCTTCCTTACCGTGTGCGCCATTGCCCTCGGGGTTGGTATACGAAGGGCCAATTGGGTCCTCGATGACAACGTCGTCGGCCATCAGAGCCAGCCAGCCATCTTTATCGTGTGCCTGCACGCATCGCCAAGACGACTGCGATGCAGTCAAAGCGGGCGTCAGTTCTTCGGTTTCCTGCGTCATATCACTCCTTTTGTCAGATGGCACAAGCGGCGCGGGCGCCGTCCTCGGTGGCCTTGCGGATCAACCCGAGTCCGGTGCAGTCACCGGCGGCGTGCACAGCGGTATCGGGCAGGGCGGCGACGAGCTTCTCGTACAGTTCGGTGTTCGGTTGCAAAGTGCCCGCGATCACGACGCTGTCCGCGGCGAGTAGACGGCTGGTGCCGCCGTGCGGCGTGAAGACGACGCCGTCGGGCACGATCTCGTCGACCGGGGCGCGTACATGCACAGCGACGCCGAGTCGGTCGAGCCGGTCCATGTGCTCGGTCTTGCGTTTGTTTCCGAGTTCCGGTGCGATCATCCTGTCGGACTCGAGCACCGACACCAGCCGGCCGCGCGCGGCCAGGAATTCGGCGAGTTCGAGTGCCACCAGGTCGGCGCCGACGATGACGACCCGATGGCCAAGCGGCATCCACGCCTTCGACGCCACGCGTACAGCTTTGGGGCGGACCAGTCGCTGTCGCCAGCCGCCGAACCGCTCCCGCAGCGCTTGTCCGGACTGCACATGCGGTAGGTCCGAACCGGGGATGCTCGGCAACACCACCTGGCCACCATTGGCTACCACCACCGCGTCGGGATGCAGGTCGATGACGTCGTCGGCCGAAACATCGTGTCCCAGCTCGATATTCACCGGGTTGCGACCGACTTCGTCACGCAGCCACCGCAGAAACGGTTCGTTCTCGGAGTGCAGGATCGACGCCCACAGCAGCGCGCCGCCGGTCTGCTTGTCGCGTTCGAACAGCGTGACGCGATGACCGCGTTCGGCGGCCACCCGTGCGGCCTCCATGCCTGCCGGCCCGCTGCCGACCACCACCACCTTTTTGGGGCGGGACGCGCGCGGGCCGGCCAGCTCGCGTTCCTTTCCGGTGCGTGGGTTGACCGCGCAGTCGACCGAGAAGCGTTGTTCCATGGCGTCGATGCAGTTTTCGCACGAGATGCACTTGCGGACACGCGCGGTCCGGCCGGAGGCTATCTTGTTCGGCAGCTCGGCATCGGCCAGCATCGGGCGGCCCATCGCGATGAAGTCGGCGCGGCCGTCGACGAGGATCTGCTCGGCGCGCTCTGGATCGTGGATGCGGCCGACCGCGATCACCGGGACATCGACCACCTGTTTGACGGCGGCCGCGGCGCCGACGTTCAGTGCGTCGCCGTCATCGGCGGAGTTGACCATGCCGGTGACCAGCCGGTCGATCACGCCGCCGCTGACGTGGAACGCGTCGACCCCTGCGGCCACCAGTTGCGGTGCTACCTGGGCGGTTTCAAACATGGGCCGACCGCCGGCGACGCGTTCGTAGCCCGAGATGCGCAATGTGATCGGCAGCGAGTCGCCAATCTCTGAGCGGATCGCGGCCAGCACCTCGAGCACCACCCGGACGCGGCCCTTCACCGAGTCACCGCGGTATTCGTCGGTGCGGCGGTTGCGCTGCGGCGCCAGGAACGAGCCGAGGAACATGTAGCCATGCGCGGCATGCAGTTCTATGCCGTCGTATCCGGCTTCGGCGGCGCGTCGTACCGCCGCTTTGAACAGATCGAACACCTCGATTAGTTGCTCGTGGGTGACCTCGGCCGACGGCCGTCCGGTCAGATACGACGGAATGACTGAGGGCCCAAGGGAAGTCACGCCATGCATCTCGGGCCCGAGTCCATCAGGTCCGGCGTGCACGATCTGCGGCTGAATCTTGGCGCCGTGCTCGTGCACGACCTCAACCAGTGCACGGTGAGCGTCGATGGCCGCGTCGCTGCCCAGGTGCAGGCCGCCCGGCGTCTCGGGGTGACGGTGGTCGATCCCGGTGGCACCCACGGTGATCAGCCCGACGCCGCCCTTGGCCCGCGCGGCGAAGTAATCCCGGGTGCGCTCCGACGGCAGCCCGGCCGGCGTGCCGTACATGGTCTCCATCGGAGACATCACCAGTCGGTTGCGTAGCGTCATCGAGCCGATCTGGCCCGGCTGCAACAGATGTGGGAATTGCTTCACCGTGCGAGTCGGCCGGCGAATGCGCGCAACGGTAGGTCGGCGCTTGTGACGATACCCGGGGGCGCGTCAACCACAGCGCGAATGCTGTTCAGGGCGGGCATGCCGGTGACGGTCATGCCGATCTTCGCGAACGCCTCGGCGTCCGAGAAATCGGTGCCTGGCTTGGGCAGGATCATGTGCTTGCTGTAGATGCACGGGTCACCCTCGATCTTGGTGATGTAGCAACCCTGGATGTCCCAATGCGGATCGGTGTGCGGGGTCATCTGCCAGTCCATGCGCAGCTCGACGCGCTTGACGCCGTCCACCGAGCCCACGTAACTCAGCACACATCCACCCAATGATCCCGCGGGCAGCTGATACCAGCCGAGGTCGACATCCTTTGTGCACGCTCCTAATTGGTAGGAGAACTTGACCCCGTTTGGTCCGGGGTCGAGCTCGATGTCGAGGCAGTCGGCCATCAGCCGTACGCCGTCCTCGAACACCCGGGTGCCCAGCTCGAGAAGCCGTGGCACCTCTGGGTCGTCGACGGGTCTGCCGAACCCGCAGTGCTGCCATGTCTCCGCGGAGTGATGGCAGGACACGTCCACCGACTCGATGCAGGTGACACTCTCGATGTCGGCAACATCGGCGGAATGCACGATCGTCAGGATCTGGGCAAGGCCCGGGTTCATGCCCGTGCCGTAGAACGTGGAACGACCCCGCTCACACGCGGCCTGGAGAATCTCGGATTCTGTCCTGCCGTTGCGGCGGTGGTTGCTGTCGCGGTGGTGTCCGGTGATCCAGTCGGCGGTGGTGACGACGTTGATGCCGGCCTCCAACGCTTGAACGTAGAGGTCGATGTCCGGCCAAACCCCGTGAAAGGTCAGGCAATCCGGACGGGCGGCCAGAATCTCGTCGACGGTGCCGGTCGCGGTCACCCCGACCGGGCCGATGCCGACGATCTCGCCGACATCGCGCCCGACCTTCTCCGGCGAATAGCAGTGCAGCCCGACGAGCTCCAGGTCGGGGTGGTTCTGGATGCGCTTCACCATCTCGGTGCCGACGTTTCCCGACGCCGCCTGGAAAATTCGCAACGGGCTGCTCATACGGGTCTACCTGTCTTCGTCGGTGTAGCGGATTACGCCGCGAATGTTCCTGCCGTCCAGCATGTCCTGGTAGCCCTCGTTGATCTGCTCGAGCTTGTACTGTCGGGTGATCATGTCGTCGAGGTTGAGCTTGCCGGCCTTGTACATCGATAGCAGCTGTGGGATGTCGTAGTGCGGGTTGCCGCCTCCGAAGATGGTGCCCTGCAGGTTCTTCTGCATCAGCGTGAGCATCGCAAGGTTCAGCGTGACGTTTGTGTCAAGCAGGCTGCCGATCGCGGTCGCCACGCAGGTGCCACCCTTCGCGGTGATGTTCATGTAGTCGTCGATGTCGGCGCCGTGGAGCTCGCCGACGGTGATGATCACCTTGTGGGCCATCAGACCGTTGGTGAGCTCGGCGATCCCCAACATCGCGGCGACGATGTCCGGATAGACATGGGTGGCACCGAATTTCAGCGCCTGATCACGCTTCCACTCGACCGGATCGATAGCGAAGATGTAGCGGGCGCCAGCATTGACCGCACCCTGCAGTGCCGACATGCCAACTCCGCCGACGCCGACGATCGCGACGTCCTGCCCGGGCCGGATATCGGCCGTGCGGGTGGCTGAGCCATACCCTGTGGTAACCCCGCAGCCGACCAGGCAGGCCACCTCGAACGGGACCGACGGGTCGATCTTCACCACAGAACTCCTGTGCACCACCATGTACGGCGAGAATGTGCCAAGCAGCGTCATCGGGAAGACGTTCTGGCCCTTGGCCTGGATCCGAAATGTGCCGTCGGACACGGCGGCACCGTTGAGCAGTCCTGCGCCCAGATCGCACAGGTTGCGCAGCCCCGCCTGACACGACGGACACTTGCCGCAGGACGGGATGAACGACAGCACGACATGGTCGCCGGGCGCGATGTCCTCGACCCCGGGCCCGACCTCGGTGACAATTCCCGCGCCCTCGTGCCCACCGAGCACGGGGAAGCCGCCCATCGGGATGCCGCCTGTCACCAGGTGGTGGTCGGAGTGGCACATCCCCGCCGCTTCCATCTGGATCTTGACCTCGTCCTTGACGGGATCGCCGATCTCGATCTCCTCGACCGACCACGGCTGGTTGAACTCCCAGATGAGAGCACCTTTTGTCTTCATCGCGTCCTGCTTTCGTCGGAGAACTGTAGCGACAGAGTAAGTTATCTAGGTCACACCTCTGGCGCCGGTCTACCAGATCGGCACGGGTGCCTTTCCGAGTGGGTAATAGCCCGGCAGCTTCTCTCCAGCCAGGCTGCGTTCGATCCGTTCCTGCATCCCCTTGGAGAGCTTCCCGTCCTTCATCAGGTCCAGGTAGAGCTTATGCACGTGGCCGAAGTCGAAGAAGTCGCGCTGCCATTCGATCTTGGCGGCCCCGTTCACCTTCCTAAGCCGGAACCAACTGCCGCCGATGCCGTAGATCTCCCGCTCGCCTCCCTCGGGGTCGTCGGGGTCAGTAGCGACCTGCTTCCAGAAGCCCACGACCTCGCCGATCTTGTCGTCGATGATCACCTTCTGGTACGGGTAGCGCCAACCCTTTAGGCCGGCCATTTCCAGACCCAGCGCGATGTCGCGGATCTCGTCGATCCCGATGCACATCACGTCTTCCTTCGGGCCGATGTTCCAGCCGTAGGTGGCGTCGTCGGCGTAGAAGTCCGCCAGCGGCTTCCAGTCACCGGCCTTTTCGGCATCTCGGTTGACCTGAAGCCACCGCTGGACCCAGTCTTCCAGTTGCTCGCGGGGGAGTGCGGCCATGTTCAGTCATCCTCTTCTTTGATGGACAGTGCTTGGGTGGGACAGGCCCATACGGCTTGTTCGATCTGTAACCGATCGTCTTCGGGCGGTTCGTCATTCAGGATTTCGACCTGGCCGCGCTTGGGCACTTTGAAGTAGTCGGGCGCCTCGAGCTCGCACATCGCATGGCCCTGGCACAGCTCCAGGTCAACCTCGATTTTGTAGCCCACGTTCGCCTCCTTACGCGCTGGAGCTGGATGTCGCCGCCGGGCGGCTTCGGCGCCGGTAGCGCACCTTGGCGGGCTGGGCCAACTGCACCACCATCTTCGAGTGATCGTTGCGATAGGACTCCGAGGGCTGCAGCATCTCGAAGTCATACTCGCGCAGCAGAACCGAGAAGATCGCCTTGATCTGCATGGTGGCGAACGCCGCCCCCACACAGCGGTGGCGGCCGGCGCCGAACGGGATCCAGGTCCACCGGTTGATCAGGTCTTCCTGGCGTGGCTTCTCGTAGCGGTCCGGATTGAACGAGTCCGGCTCGGGAAAGTCCTCGGCGATGCGGTTGGAGATGGCGGGCGACGCGGCCACCATGTCGCCCTCGTGGACCGGGTAACCGGCGACCTCGAACTCGCCCTGCGCTACCCGCATCAGAATGATCAACGGGGGATGCAGCCGCAGCGTCTCCTTGAGCACATTCTCCAGCTTCGGGATCTGGCGCAGCGCATGGAAACTCACCGACTGACCGTCGGCATACAGCTCGTTCAATTCGTCGAGCACACCGGCGTGCACCTCAGGATGACGCAACAGCTCGATCAGTGTCCATGATGCGGTGCCCGAGCTGGTGTGATGGCCGGCGAACATCATCGAGATGAACATGCCGGTGATCTCGTCGGCGGTGAAGCGCGGGTTGCCCTCATCGTCGCGGATGGTGACTAGGACGTCGAGCATGTCGCGCTGGCTCTTGTCGGTTTCCGGGTTGGCAATGCGCTCGTTCATGATCTCCTGAACCAGCGCCACCAGCCCCACGCGTGCCTCGTCGCGCAGCCGGAAGCTCTCGATCGGCAGGTAGGGGTCGACGTAGCACAGCGGATCGGTGCCCTGCTCGAGCTGGTGGTACAGCCGGGCGAAGCGGCCGTCGAGCTGCTCGCGGAACTTCTTGCCGATAAGGCAGGCCGATGATGTGTAGATCGTCAACTCGGCAAAGAAGTCCAGCAGATCGATCTCACCTTCGTCGCCCCAGTTGGCGATCATCCGGCGGACCTCATCCTCGATCGTGCTGGCGTGGCCCTTCATCTGCTCGCCGCGCAGTGCGGCGTTGTGCAGCATCTCTTTTCGGCGCTCCGGGTCGGCATCGAACACGACGCCTTCACCGAAGATCGGCGTCATGAACGGATACGCCGCCGCCTGATCGAGTTCGGAATCCGAAGACCGGAAGAAGAATTCGTTGGCCTCGGCGCCCGACAACAGCACCACCTGCTTGCCGGCCAGCTGGAACCAGCCGACATCCCCACATTCCTGCCGCACTCTCTTCATCAGCCCGATGGGGTCGGTGCGGAATTCCTCGAGATGTCCGTGCTCTTCGGCTCCGCCGGAAACCCGCGGGACCTCTTTGAGCTCTTGGCTGGTCACGATTCCTCCGGATACTTCAGTTGCTGACGTTCCTTGGGCGCGTTGGCAAGCGGCGCTTCCGGTTGCATTTCCATGTTCGCGATGTACCCGCCGCGCGGTGTCTCGGCGACAAAGGCGATGCACCGCGCGATGTCGGCGGGGCGCAGGAAGTAGTCGTGGCGGGCTTGGCCCCACTTGGCCCAGTCCTCCAGCGCAGGCCCGATGGATTCCGCGGGCAGGTTCCAGCCCATGCCCGTTTTCGTCGGACCCGGATGGACGATCGACGCGCGAACGCCGGTGCCCTCGAGTTCCATCTGCAGGTTGGTCACCATCGCGACGAGCGCTGCCTTGGCGGCGCCGTATGCACCCATGTGCGGACGCTGGCGCAGCGCGACGTCGGATCCGACGAAGATGAGGTCGCCGCGTTGGCGTTCCACCATTCCCGGCAGCACCGCGGTGGCCAGTCGGTTGGCGCCGATCAGGTGGATCTGCACCTGTGATTCGAAGGTGTCGGTGCTGATCTCGTGCAGGCGACCGAAGTACGTGTCGCCGGCCCCAGCCACCAGCAGTTCGATGTCGCCGAGTTCCTCGGTGGCGCGGTGCACGAACCCCTTGACCGACTCCACATCGGTGACGTCGAGCGGCAGCGCCACGGCTTCGCCTCCGGTGGAACGAATCTCGTCGACCAGTTCTTGGCACTTCTCGACACGTCGGGCGCCGAGCGCGACGGGGAAGCCATGCGCGGCAAGCTCGATCGCCGTCGCTGCGCCGATTCCCGACGACGCACCGGCCACGATCGCTGGTCTGCGCTGCGGGAGTGGTTCGAACCGGGGCATTTAGCGGACCTCCACTGCGACGGGCAGATGGGCGAACCCGCGGACATTGCTCGAATGGACTCGGACGGCGCTGGCCTCGTCGACCTCGTAACCGCGGATTCGCTTGAACAGTTCTGTCAGCGCCACCCTGGCTTCCATGCGGGCGAGGTGGGCGCCGAGGCAGAAGTGGGCACCACTACCGAAACTCACCAGCTTCGAACCGATTTCACGACCGATGCGGTATTCGTCGGCGTCCTCGAAGACTCGGTCATCGCGGTTGGCCGAGCCAGGCAGCAGCAACAGCACGTCGCCGTCTCCAAGCGTGGTGTCGTAGAGCGTCAGCTCGCCCGACACGGTGCGGGCCAGGATCTGGCTGGAGTTGTCATAGCGCAGTGTCTCTTCGACCCACAGCGGGACCTTGGAATTGTCGTCGAACACCGGCGCCAGCTGGTCGGGGTTCTTCGCACCCCAATATGCGGCGTTGGCAAGCAGTTTCGTCGTGGTCTCGTTGCCTGCGACCACCATAAGGAACAGGAACGCCATGATCTCGTCATCGGTGAGGCGGTCGCCGTCGATCTCGGCCTCCAGCAGCGCCGACGTCAGGTCGTCGCTCGGCTTCTTGCGGCGTTCGGCGACCATCTCGGCGTAGTAGACCAACAGGTCGGCCGAGGCCTTCATGGCCGCGGCAGGCACGTCGGAAAGGCCCTCATCGCGATGCATGACCCCGTCGGCCAAGGCGCGGATGCGGGCCCGGTCCGGTTGGGGCACCCCCATGAGTTCGGAGATCACGTCCATCGGCAGCTTGCCGGCGAACTCGTCGACGAAGTCGAAAGTGTCGGCCTGCAAAGCCGCGTCGAGGTGCTGCTCGGCGATCTCGGTGACCCGCGGCTCGAGTTCTCGGATGCGGCGCGGCGTGAAGCCCTTGGACACCAGGGTGCGCAGTCGCAGATGGTCCGGGTCGTCGAGTGCGAGAAACGACATCACCTTGTGCGCGTCCGGTGTGCGGGAGATCGGATCAAGCGATACGCCAAGCGAATTCGACAGCGCCGTGCTGTTGCGGAAGCCCTGCAGCACGTCGGCGTGCCGTGACAGCGCCCAGAATTTCAGTTTGTCGTTGCGATACAGGGGCGCCTCGTCGCGCAGCCTCCGGTAGTACGGGTACGGGTCTTCGTGGAAGTCGTAGTCGTACGGGTTGAGCACCAGATCACTGGTGTCTACAGTCACTGTTCTTCTCCCAAGATGA
>Ga0126307_10003532_pt1 | contig 10714 bp, 8 predicted proteins | sample Plot28_FD_89955 | JGI IMG/M metagenome (GOLD analysis project Ga0126307, IMG submission 89955) | Serpentine soil microbial communities from UC McLaughlin Reserve, CA, USA - Plot28 | ecosystem: Environmental > Terrestrial > Soil > Grasslands | place: USA: UC McLaughlin Reserve, Lake County...
CGCCTACGACGTCGCCGTCGTCGAGCCGGATCCCAGCCTGCGGACGCGGCTCGCGCTCGAGCTCTCGGGCGCGGGCCAGTTCGAGACGATGGAGGACCTGGTCCAGGGGCTCGACCCGGTCCGACCGGTGGTCGCCGTGTTCGGGCCCGGGTTCGCCAGCCCGATTGGCTTCCAGCACGTCCACCGCGTGACGAGCTCGCACAGCATGCTCGGCGTCGTCTTCGCGGTGTACGAGCTGTCGACCGACGTGCTCCAGCAGGCGCTGCGGGCCGGCGCGCGCGACGCCGTCGTCATCGGCGGCGAGGCAAGCCTCAACCAATCGGTGGACCGAGTCGGGGAGCTGCTTGCCGGTGCGGCGACGACCCGCATCCAGGTCCCGACCACGCGCACCGGAGAACCGGGCCGCCTGATCTCGGTCTTCTCCACGAAGGGCGGCGTGGGCAAGACCTGCGTTGCGATCAACGTCGCGGCGTCCATGGCGAAGCGGTCCAGCGAGCCGGTGGTGCTCGTCGACGGCGACCTCCAGTTCGGTGACGTGTCGGTGATGCTCGGGTTGCAGGCGCAGAACAACGTGCTCGACGCGGCCGCCGCGGTGCAGTACGGCGACCTCGAGCTGGTGCAGACGCTGGCCAGCAAGGACCCGACGACCGGGCTGCTGGTGCTGCCGGCGCCCATCGAGTCGATGCCGACGGACTCGCTGCTCCCGGGCGAGATGGTCAACATCTGCGCGGCGCTCCAGGGGATCGCCGGGCACGTCGTGATCGACCTGCCCTCGGTGTTCAACGACTACGTCCTGGCGGTCATCGAGGCGTCGGACGACGTGCTGCTCGTCGGCAGCATGGACATCCCGAGCATCAAGAACCTCAAGATCGGGATGGCGCAGCTCGACCTCCAGGCCATCGCCGGCCCGAAGCTCAAGCTCGTGCTCAACCACGCGAACGCCAAGGTGAAGCTCGACGTCAAGGAGATCGAGCGGGTCCTCGGGCTGAGCGCGAACTTCCCGGTGCCGGACGACATCGCGGTGCCCATCTCCGTCAACGCGGGCCGACCGGTCGTGGTCGACGACCCGAAGGCGCCGGTCTCCCGCGCGCTCGACCGCATCGCGGAATCACTCCTCGGCCCCAGTGCAGTGCAGAAGAAGGGCCGTCGCGGCAAGTGACGATCTCGGAGGACGGTAGGTCATGACGCAGACCCAGCAGCCGGCCACCCGTTGGCAGGAACAGCGCAACGCGCAGAACTCGCAGCAGCGCGAGCACCAACTGGAGGACGTCCGTCAGAAGATGCACCAGTTCGTGATCCACGAACTGGGTCCGTTGCTCACCGACCAGCGTGTGTCGGAGGTCGAGCTCCGTCGCCAGGTCGACGAGCAGCTCCTGCGAGCGCTGAGCCAGGAGCGCTTCGCCCTCACCGTCGGCGAGCGCCAGGTGCTCGTGCAGTCGGTGACCGACGACGTGCTCGGGTACGGCCCGATCGACCAGTTGCTGCGCGACGACACCATCACAGAAGTCATGGTGAACGGCCCCGAGATGGTCTACGTGGAGCGCAGCGGCAAGCTCACGTTGACCGACGTGAAGTTCGCCGACGAGACGCACCTCCGGCGCATCATCGACAAGATCGTGAGCCAGGTCGGCCGTCGTGTCGACGAAGCGAACCCGATGGTCGACGCCCGGCTCCCGGACGGTTCCCGAGTGAACGTGGTCGTGCATCCGCTGTCGATCGGCGGGCCGTTCATGACCATTCGAAAGTTCTCCAAGGACCCGTACACCGTCGACGACCTCATCAGCTTCGGGTCGTTCACACCGCAGGTTGCGCACTTCATCAACCAGTGCGTGAAGGGCCGCCTCAACGTGGTGGTCAGCGGCGGTACCGGTACCGGGAAGACGACGCTGCTCAACGTGCTCTCGAGCTTCATCCCGAACGACGAGCGCATCGTCACCGTTGAGGACGCCAAGGAGCTCCAGCTCCACCAGAGGCACGTGCTCCCGATGGAAGCGCGGCCGCCCAACATCGAGGGGAAGGGCGAGGTCAAGATCCGCGACCTCGTGCGCAACTCGCTCCGCATGCGACCCGACCGCATCGTCGTCGGTGAGATCCGTGGTGGCGAGGCCCTCGACATGCTCCAGGCGATGAACACGGGTCACGACGGCTCTATCACCACCGTCCACTCCAACTCGCCGCGCGACACGCTCTCCCGTGTCGAGACGCTGACGCTGATGGCGGGCATGGATCTGCCCGTGCGTGTCATCCGGGAGCAGATGGCCTCGGCGCTCGACATGATCGTGCACCTCACCCGACTTCGCGACGGCACCCGCCGCATCACGCACGTGAGCGAGGTGATGGGCATGGAGGGCGATGTCGTCGTGCTCCAGGACATCTACACCTTCGACTTCAGCGCCGGCATCGATGAGGAAGGCCGGTTCCGGGGCGGCTTGCGCAGCACCGGCATCCGGCCGTCGTTCTCCGAGAAGCTCAACGACTACGGCATCCAGCTCGAACCGTCGTTGTTCTCGAACGTCCAGCCGGCGGGGCCGCCCGAGAACGGGGCAGCGCGCCGGTGAACGTGCTGAGCAGCTTCGTCCCGGTCGCCGCGTCTGCGGCTGACAGCCCCGTGAAGATGGTCTTCGCACTGCTCGTGTCGGCCGGTGTGCTCGGTCTCGGCCTGGCCCTCGTGCTGATGTCGGGGGACAAGCAGGGCAAGATCGAACGTCGCCTCGGTGATCTCATGCGCGAGCCGCGCGTCGTTGGCGACGGCGAGGACGAGGACTTCGTCCCCAAGGGCGACCCTGCGCTGGCGGAGACCGCGCTCATGCAGCGCATGGTCGGCATCACCGGGCGCCTCGCCGATCGTGCCGGTCTGCTGACCCGCACCGAAGACGCGCTGGAGCAGGCCGACCTTCCGCTCCGTCCGCCCGAGGCCCTGTTCTTCTACTTCGCCGGCCTGTTCGTGGTCGGCATGCTCGGCCTCCTCGTTCTCCCCATCCCGATGGCGTTGGCGCTCGCGCTGCTGGCGGGCATCGGCCCGGTGATCATGCTGCACCGTCGGCGGGGCACCCGGCTGCGTGAGTTCCAGATGCAGCTCCCGAGCACGCTCAACCTCCTCTCGGGTTCCATGCGCGCCGGCTTCTCGTTCGCCCAGGGCCTCGAGTCGGTGGCGAACGAAGCGACCCAGCCCACGCGACGTGAGTTGCAGCGGGTGTTCACCGAGTCCCGCCTCGGCCGTCCGATCGAGGATGCGCTCGAAGACTCGGCCCAGCGGATGACCAGCGTCGACCTCATGTGGGCGGTCATGGCCATCCGCATCCAGCGCGAGGTCGGTGGCAACCTGGCCGAGCTGCTCGACACGGTTGCCGACACCATGACCCAGCGGGAGCGGTTGCGCCTCGAGATCAAGGCGCTGACGGCGGAAGGACGCTTCTCCGGGTGGATCCTCGGGCTGTTCCCGATCGTGTTCGCGGGGGTTCTCTTCCTGATCCAGCCCGACTACATGGGCCTGCTGTTCGACGAGGCGATCGGCATCATGGCGATCATCGCCTGCGCCGTCATGACGTTCGTCGGATTCATCTGGCTGCGCAAGATCCTCCAGATCGAGGTGTGACGTGACGCCGTTGATGATCGCCCTGGTGATCGCAGCCGCGGTCGGTGTGCTGGTGTACGTCCTCGCGTCGAGCTCGATCGAGAAAGCCGACGTGCGCGAGTCGTTGCGGCGACTCGAGGGCTACCAGATCCAGGACGTGCGCGACCAGGAGATGCTGGCACCGATGAGCGAGCGCGTCGTCGCGCCGCTCCTCGACGGCCTCACCGGCATAGCGACGCGCTTCACGCCGAAGGGTTACGGCGAGAAGGTCGCGCAGAAGCTGGTGCACGCCGGCAACCCGCCGAATTACAACGTCGACAAGATCCTGGTGATGAAGCTGGTCGGCCTGGTGTCGATCGTCGCGTGGATCCCCCTGTTCCTGATGATCGGGTTCCAGGGGATGGTCTACCTCGTCGCGGTGCTGGTCGCGTGGGGCTGCGCGTTCATCTACCCCGACGTGGTGCTCAACCGGATGGTCGAGGACCGTGAGAAGGAGATCTCCCGCAAGCTGCCCGACATCCTCGACCTGCTGGTCATCTCGGTCGAGGCGGGCCTCGGATTCGAGCAGGCGCTCGACCGTACCTGTACGGCGGTCCCCGGCGCGCTGTCGGACGAGTTCCGCCGCATGCTCCACGAGATCCGCATCGGTTCCTCGCGTGCCGACGCGTTGCGCGCGATGGCCGATCGCAGCGACGTGCCCGACCTGCGCGGCTTCATCCTGGCCATGCTGCAGGCCGACACGTTCGGCGTCTCGATCTCGCGTCTGTTGCGCGCGCAGGCCGACGAGATGCGCATCAAGCGTCGCCTCATGGCGCAGGAGAAGGCGCAGAAGGCGCCGGTCAAGATGCTCTTCCCGCTCGTGTTCTGCATCTTCCCGTCGATCTTCGTGGTGATCCTCGGACCCGCGATGATCAGCATCTCCCGAGCGCTCTGACGTGACGGTCGCCCCGACGCTCGAGCGCCCTCCTCGGATCGCGTCTCCTCCGTCGGCGCCCGACGTCGTGCGGACCGCTCCGCGGGGCTCCGGGCTCGGGTGGATCTTCACCGCGTTCTTCGGTGTGTTCGGTTGGGCGACCGGCCTCGCCAAGCTCAGCGACAACTCGTTCTTCTGGCACCTCAAGACCGGCGAGTACATCCTCGACCACGGCGTCCCGCACCACGACGTCTTCTCGTACACCGCGCCGGGCACGAAGTGGGTCGCGCAGTCGTGGCTCGCCGAGGCCACGTACGCCGTGCTGTACCGGAGCATGGGCGGTTTCGGCATCCGGCTGTTCGTGGGGCTGATGGGCGCCGGCATCGGGATGCTCACGTACCGGCTGGCGCTGCGAATCGTGCGTGACCGACTGGTGGCGTGCGGTCTGACCGCTGCCGCGCTCGCAGGGATCTACACCGTGTGGTCCGAGCGGCCGCTGCTCTTGGGCGTGCTGTTCCTGCTCGTGCTGCTCTGGACCGTGGAGGTCCCCGACAGCTTCGTCGGCCGCCATCCGATGATCGTCGTGCCGGCGCTCATGTGGCTCTGGGCCAACACCCACGGCACGTACCAGCTCGGGTTCGCGTACCTCGGCCTGCACCTGCTCGGCCGTTGGATCGACGGCAATCCGCCGTGGACCGGGCGCGAACGCAAGTTCTTGTTCGGCGCGCTGATCGCGTTCGCGGCGGTGTTCGTGAACCCGTACGGCGTCGGGCTCGTGACGTTCCCGATCGAGCTCCTGTCGCGCGGCGACATCCTGTCGCACATCGTCGAGTGGAAGTCGCCCGACTTCCGCCAGGCATGGGGCGTCGCCCTCGGCATCTGGATCGTGGTGTTCGTGGTGGCGATGGCGCGCGGTCGTCATCGCGTCACGCGCCGAGACCTCGTGGTTGCCGTGCCGATGTTGCTGCTCGCGCTCTGGGCCGTGCGCAACGTGGCCGTCGCGCCGCTCATCGGACTGCCGATCGTCGCCCGGGCCTTCGCCCGCGACGAGGAGAAGCCATCGGAGTTGCGGGGCACGTTGGTCGCGGTTGCGATCGGCGTCCTCGCGTTCGCTGCGCTGCTGATGGGCTATCAGGCGAGCACCGAGAAGACCTTCGACTTCTCGACCTATCCCGTCGCGTCCATGCGCTACCTCGAGCGTCACGACCTGATGGGCAAGCATCTCCTGACCACCGACGCCGCCGCCGGCTACGTGATCCTCGAGGACTGGCCGCAGCAGAAGGTGTTCATCGACGATCGCTACGACATGTACCCGACGTCGGTGATCTACGACTACTTCGATCTCACGGGTGCCAAGCCCGGTTGGTCGAAGGTGCTCGACAAGTACGACGTCGACGTCATCGTGTGGGGCAAGGACACCGCGCTCGCACAGCTGCTCGACACGTCGGGCGGTTGGCAACGCGTCCATCGCGACGCCACCGAAGCCATCTGGGTGCGCAGGTAGTCGTCGCCTCCGTCGTCGAGCAGCGACAGGGCCCGCGCCTGGTGTGCCGCACGATCAGGCGGCGACCCACTCGTCGGCGGGTTCCGCCCGGCTGCTCCTCGGAAAGGTTCGACTGACCAGCGCGTCGACGCTCACCGCGAAGAGAGTGACGAATACGACGTCGCCGGGGACGCGGAAGCGGATGATCCCGTACGTCGTCGCCGCGGTGATGGTCACCGCCACCAGCGCGGCCACCAGCGGCGAGATGGGCACTCGACGCCGCCGGAGCACGTAGAACCCGACGAGTCCTCCCAGTGCCACGACCGAGTAGCTCGCCACCATGACGTACGCGGAGCCGTCGGACCACTCGTGCAGGATGTCCCCGTGGATCGTCTGGATCGGTCGGAAGACGCCCCACACGCGCGCGACCCGCGCGGCCACGACCACCGGGAGGCGCTCGGCGTGGTCGCGCGCGTAGCGTAGGCCCACGTCGGACAGACGACGAGCGCGGTCGGACTCATCGCCCGACTCGTCCACGGCGGGAACGTGGCACTGGAAGACGTAGAGGCCGAGGCCGGGTCCGGAGTACGCCGCCGGGCAGTTGGTGTCGGCCAAAGTGGCGCCGTCGTTGGTCGACATCAGCACCGGGCGGTCGAAGCGCGTCGCGTTGTAGGCGAGCCACGGCGCGACGGTTGCCGCGGCGACCAGCAGCACGACGGCGAGGAGCTGGAACCGACGGATGCCGGCCAACCCGTGGCGCAGGAGCAGCACGCAGGCGGCGACCAGCACGAGGAGGAGCACGCCTTCGCTGCGGGTCAACGCCGCGAGTGCACCGACGAAGCCCAGCGCCGCCGCTCGCCCCAACGAAGGTCGTTTCCACAGCCGGTATGCCAACAACAGGGTGCCGGCGACGAGCGGCATGTAGAGCGCTTCGGCCTGGAGGAGGGAGTCGGACAGCCACCAGACCGGGTAGAGCGCAGCGACGCCCGCAGCGATCATGCCGACCTTGCGCCCGGCGATCTCGCGCCCGAGCAGGCCGATGACGATGATGCCGACGCTGCCGACGACGCAGCCGACCAGGCGCATCCCGTTGACGCTTCCCAATCCGACGGCGTCGGCCGCGGCCATCAAGAGCGAGAACGCCGGCGGGTGCTGAGCCGACGGCCGCACCAGGCGCCCATCGGTGTAGAGGTATGCGAACGGGTCGAGGAACCCGCGGCCCTGACTGATCAGGCGCCCCTGGCGCGCGTAGTACCCGGCGTCGTCCTGGCCCAGCGCGACGTCCCACCGACTGTGTACGAGCACCACGATGCGGATCGCCAGGCCGACCACGGCGGCGACGACCACCACCGCAATGAAACGTCGGTCGTGGCCCTCGGGCAGGCGGTCCTCGGGCGGGCGTTCGTCGGGCTCGAGCTCGTCGTCGTGCCCGCCCCGCGCAGCCATGGTCCCCGTTCCCGCCACTGTCCAACGCCGGAGGCGACACTACTCCGAGGGCGTCGCGTCATCGCGCCACCGTTCCCGGGCGCGACGGAGGCGCCGCACGCCCCGTGCGACCCCCCCGTCGACGCCCCCGCGGGGACGTGTCGTCAGCTACGCCCCGGCGCTGCTAAGCACGCTGCCTTCGTGGTTGAAGGTGTTGGTGGTCTGACTTCCGAGGAACGAGACCGCGGCGAGGACTGCGAGACAGATCAGCGCGACGAGGAGGATGTACTCGACCATGCTGGCCCCACGCTCCGTGGCCGCGAACCTGCCCTGGAGCCATGTTCGCAAGACGAACAGGTTCATGTGATGTTGCCCCTTCCAGTGTTTCGCCCCAAGCACACAATGGATTCGGCGGGGCCACTCGGGGACCTGGATCCCGAAGTGGCCCCGCCGAAATTGTCTTCTCCGAGGAGGGGAAGATCAGCCGCCGGAGCTGCTGAGCTTGCTCCCTGCGTCGTTGAACTTGTTGTTGACCTGGTTCTTCAGGAACACGACGGCTGCGATGACGGCCAGCGCGATCAGGGCGACGAGGAGGATGTACTCCACCATCGACGCACCCTTCTCGTCCTTGGCGAACTTGGCCTCGAGCCACGTACGGGTGACGAACAGGTTCATGTGATGTTGCCCCTTCTGAGTTCCCCCGAGCCGCACGCCCGGTGGTGGTGTGCCTGTACCGGTTTAGGTTTCGGTACAGCTGTGTCGCATCGACGACGGTCCGTCCCGACTTGCGGTCAGGACGAACCCCGCCGACATCTCTGGTGAACTGATCAGCCGCCCGAGCTCGACAGCTTGCTGCCGGCGTCGTTGAACTTGTTGTTCACCTGGTCCTTGAGGAACACGACCGCTGCGATCACCGCGAGGGCGATGAGAGCGACGAGGAGGATGTACTCCACCATCGACGCACCCTTCTCGTCCTTGGCGAACTTCGCCTCGAGCCACGTCCGCAGTACGAACAGGTTCATGGAGTACTTCCTTCGCTGATTCGGCCCCGGTTCGGCGGGGTCATCCGGTTTGCCTGTGCAAGACCTTCGGCACTCTGCGTGGGGCCCTTGAGCACGGAGAGTGCGTTTTTGCCTTGTAGCCTTCTGTCGCGATGCGGCGGCTGGTGGGGCTCACAGGCGGGATCGGTTCTGGCAAGTCGACGGTCGCCGGACTCCTGCAAGCCAAGGGCGCCACGGTGGTGGACGCCGACCAGGTGGCGCGAGCCGTGGTGGAACCGGGCGAACCGGCTCTGACCAAGCTGGTGGAGCGCTTCGGTGACGGCATCCTCGAGGCCGGGGGTCGGCTCGACCGGCCGGCGTTGGCTGCCATCGCCTTCGCCGACGAGGACGGTCGCAAGGCGCTCGGCGAGATCACCTGGCCCGCGATCGGCGAGGAGTTCGAGCGCCAGATTCGGGAGGCGCCCGACGACGCGATCGTGGTCTGCGACGTCCCGCTGCTCGTGGAGAGCAAGGCGGCCGCCGCCCGGCCCTACATCGCCGTCGTGGTGGTCGAGGCGCCCCTCGACCTGCGGCTCGACCGGCTCGAGGCGCGCGGGGTGCCCCGGGACGACGCCCAACGCCGGATGGCCGCGCAGGCGACCGACGAGGAGCGCCGCTCCGTCGCGACCCATCTCATCGACAACGGTGGCGACCTCGAGTCGCTCTCGCGTCAGGTCGACGAGGTCTGGGCCGATCTCCTGACCCGACAGCCTCCCGAGGCGCCGGAGGCGCCTTTGTCGGAGCAGGAATAACCGTCACACGTCACCGTTAGCATCCAACTGATGCCGGCGCTGGAGCTCGTCACCGATCTGACCCCCGCGGGTGACCAACCCGAGGCCATCGCCGCGTTGGCGGCCGGGATCCAGCGCGGCGACCGCTTCCAGACCCTCCTCGGCATCACGGGTTCGGGCAAGAGCTTCACGATCGCGTCGGTCATCGAGAAGGTGCAACGGCCGACGATCGTGCTGGCCCCCAACAAGACGCTCGCGGCGCAGCTCGCCAGCGAGTTCCGGGAGCTGTTCCCGAAGAACCGGGTCGAGTACTTCGTCTCCTACTACGACTACTACCAGCCGGAGGCGTACATGCCGACGACTGACACGTACATCGAGAAGGACTCGTCGATCAACGACGAGATCGACCGGCTGCGACACTCCGCCACCAGCGCGCTGATGTCTCGGCGCGACGTCATCATCGTCGCGTCCGTGTCGGCGATCTACGGTCTCGGCGGCCCCGAGGAGTACGCCCGGCAGTGCCTCATCCTCGACGTGGGGGAAGAGCGCGAGCAACGGTCGATCCTCGCCCGTCTCGTCGAACTGCAGTACGAGCGCAACGACTTCGACTTCGCCCGCAACAAGTTCCGCGTGCGCGGCGACACCATCGAGGTGTTCCCCGCCTACGAGGAGCGCGGCGTTCGCATCTCGTTGTTCGGCGACGAGGTGGAGCGCATCGCGTCGGTCGACCCGCTCACCGGCGAGATCGTCGAGGAGCTCGACAAGCTCGTGCTGTTCCCGGCGTCGCACTACGTCACCTCCGACGAGTCCATGAAGCGCGCCATCGAGGGCATCGAGGCCGAACTGGCGGAGCGCCTCGCCTGGTTCGAGCAGCACGACAAGCTGCTGGAGGCCCAGCGTCTGCGGATGCGCACGAGCTACGACCTCGAGATGCTGCGCGAGATCGGGGTGTGCTCCGGGATCGAGAACTACTCGCGCCACCTCGACGGTCGTGCACCCGGGCAGATGCCCTACACACTGCTCGACTACTTCCCCGCCGACTACCTCGTCGTGCTCGACGAGTCGCACCAGACCGTGCCGCAGATCCACGGGCAATACGAGGGCGACAAGTCACGCAAGGACAACCTCGTCGATCACGGCTTCCGCCTGCCGTCGGCCATGGACAACCGCCCGTTGCGCTTCCACGAGTTCGTCGACAAGGTCAACCAGGTGGTCTTCCTGTCCGCCACGCCCGGCAGCTACGAGATCGAGCAGTCGTCGCAGGTGGTCGAGCAGATCGTGCGGCCGACCGGCCTGGTCGACCCCGAGATTCACGTGAAGCCGACCAAGGGCCAGATCGACGATCTCATCCACGAGATCCGCATCCGGTCCGATGCCGATCAGCGCGTGCTCGTCACCACCCTCACGAAGAAGATGGCCGAGGACCTCACCGAGTACCTCCTCGAGCTGGGCATGCGCGTGCGCTACCTGCACAGCGAAGTCGACACGCTCGAACGGGTCGAGATCCTGCGCGGTCTGCGCCTCGGCGACTTCGACGTGCTCGTCGGC
>Ga0126307_10003533_pt1 | contig 10711 bp, 15 predicted proteins | sample Plot28_FD_89955 | JGI IMG/M metagenome (GOLD analysis project Ga0126307, IMG submission 89955) | Serpentine soil microbial communities from UC McLaughlin Reserve, CA, USA - Plot28 | ecosystem: Environmental > Terrestrial > Soil > Grasslands | place: USA: UC McLaughlin Reserve, Lake County...
CTAACGGCCTAAGTATGTGGAGTTGGGAGGGCTCGCGCAACTTCGGAGAACACCCCTTCTAGACACTTGGGTGAATATGGACGTCTGCTGGGGTGCCCTCGGGAGCTGTATCCTATCTCTATCTGAAGCGGGGAAGGAGCGAAATGAAGGTCGCTGTGGTTGGCAGGGGCAACGTCGGTGGCGGGCTCGCGGATCTCTGGGAGAGGGCGGGCCACGAGGTGGTGAGGAGGCTCGGTCGAGGAGGCGGTGACGTCTCGGAGGCCGAGGCCGTGCTCGTGGCGGTCCCTGGCGGCGCGATCGCCGAGGCCCTCGACGACGTGGGCGGCATCGAGGGGAAGACGGTTATCGACGCGACGAACCTCTGGGGCGTGGATCCTCCAGTAGGCTTCTCCTCGAACGCCGAATACGTGAAGTCGAGGACGAACGGTCCGACGGCGAAGTCGTTCAACATCAACTTCGCAGTGCTCTACGATCGGATCCGTGAAGCGGGCTCGACACCGAGCAATATGTGGTGCGGCGACGAGGAGGCGCGGCAGGTTGTCGAGCAACTGAACCGAGATGCAGGCTACGAGCCGCTCTACGCCGGTCCCATCGAGAACGCCGCAGCGCAGGAGAACTTCCTCAAGCTCGTGGCTGCGATCAGCCAGGGGGGCTGGGCCCATTCCTGTATCGGATGGCGCCTCCTGATCAACTCTGAGCCTATTTCCGAGAACACCCCTTCCCCGACGTTGGTGAATAAGGCCCGGTCGTTAAGGTCAAGTGCTCCTGTCTTTCTCGGTATCCTTCGCTTGCTGGCCCCGGTGAACCCGCACGAGCTTCCGGTAATCCTCCTTAGCCGCTTCGACGATGCCTTCCCTGGTAGCGCCCCTCGCGCTGAAGGCTGCAACGAACGCGTCGTTCTGGCGCCTGAGCACCACGATGTCGGGGTCAGACTCGTCTAGGAGGTACCCGAATGAGGGGAATAGGAGCTCTTCCTTGCTGACTTCCTCGGAAATCACGCTAAACACCTCCACCTCCCGCTGGATCCCTCTCTGTGCTTGGAGCTTGAACTCTAAGCGCTGCCAGACGCGAGGCCATGAGCCAAATAGCACATCTTTGGGCAAAAAAGCGTGCTAGTTCCGGGAATATAGCTGCGCCCCGGTCCTAGCGAAGCTGAGCCAGGACCGCAGCGAAGTTAGGGGCGGGGCTGGAAGCTTGTTAGAGAAAGGAACTCCGTACCCGAAAAGTGTTGCCCTGCCCAGTGTGCACCCTAACATGGCGGCGATGAATCCGCGATGAATTGTGGTTCAGGCCCACCCTTTTCATACCCTAGAGCACGCGGGCCGGGAATGTGTCCGAGCTCCGGCCCGTAAATGGTGGGGCGAATCTAAGAAGGTATCCGCCCCAGTAACGCGGTGGCATCTTATACCCCGCTTGGCCCCAGTCCACACGGGCTAGGATCGCCGGGGTGGTAAGAATGCGCCGCGAGGTATTATGTGGAAGCCACGCCCTAGATAAGGACGGGGGATACATAGGGCATCGGACCGGGGCTATGGGCACGGAGAAGGACCGGGGCGAAGGATAAATGGGAAGGTGCGCGCCTCCGTTAGTGTGCAGAGTCTTCGTCCCGGTCCCTAATAAGTCGAACCTCGGCGATAAAGTGTCCCTGATGTGCCGAGCGCCCGACCGGACATTGAGCTTACCGCGCCAGGGCGGGCAGGACAACCGTCGTGTTGCCCATCTTTCGATGGAGAAAATCCCCCACTCAGCGGAGCTAGGCGAACCCAGGCCGGGGTCACGCTCTAGGCCAGGAGCCCCGCCAACGCTACAATGCGTGGTTAGCGGGCCCGTAGCCTCTCACAGAGTGTCTTTCACGTTCGATTGCGCTCCCTAAGTGCGGGCCCGTCCTTTTGGGACACGGAAGAGGGCCGGAGCCCCTAGTCCTAGCACCGGCCCTCACCCATCTGCGGCAGCTGTTATACCTTGCGAACGTTCTGTGCCTGCTCGCCCTTCCTGCCCCTGGTAGGCTCGTAGCTCACTCGGTCGCCTTCCTCCAAGGTCCTAAACCCGCTCCCAGCGATGCCCGTGTAGTGAACGAAGATTTCCTCACCCCCCTCGTCGGGGGCTATGAACCCGTAGCCCTTATCCTGGCTGAACCACTTCACTGTTCCTTGGGCCATGTGTTTGCGCCCGCCTTTCTCTTTGTGCTGGGTTCTCTGGTTGCAGAGATAACCCTCCTTCGACTAGCGCGGCCAGTATACCCACAAGCAGCCGAACTTCGGAGAACACCCCTTATCGGTACTACTGCGGAATCCGGAACGGCGGAGCAGAATCGATGCCTGCCTTGTCCGATTCGGGCTCGTTGCCGGCCACGCGCTCGGCTAATGCCAAGATTAACTCGGCCACGTATGCCTCTCTCAGGCCCGGCTCGTCCTTTGTCGATGGCATGGGCGGGCGCACCCCAAGAATCTTGGCGGCGCGGTCAAGAGCTTCCTGTCGCCGCCTCGCTATGATTATTGAGTCAGCCATTGTTTACTCTCCTTCTCGTAACTATGAGCTACTGCTTTATCCATTTCTGATACCCATATGCGATCAGTGCTCCTATCGGTCCGCTAGTCGTCAGAGCTACGAACTCCCGTAAACCGAACTCCATCACAGCCCTCCTGCTGCTTCCTCAATCAGTGCAACTTTAGCGTATCGCCAAACGTACTATCTTCGTAGCGTTGGCTACTATACGTCGTTTCGGCACATCTTGTAATGGGAACGACGCAACCTAGTATCGACGGCCATCCATAGAGAGGAGCGACGCAAAGATGCTCGGGGCACTAATCTTCTGGATCATAGTTGGACTGATTGCCGGTGTGCTGGCTAAGTGGGTTGTGCCAGGAGATGACCCGGGCGGAATAATAGTCACGATAATTATCGGCATCGTGGGAGCGGTCGTCGGAGGGTTTCTGCTGAGGTTACTTGGCCTCGGTACTGGCGGCGGCACAGGACAGTGGGTAGCCTCCATCGTAGCGGCGTTCATTGGGGCTGTGATATTGCTGCTTATCTACAGGGTGGTTGCCCGGCGAGCTACGTAACTAGGCAAAGAGCCACAGATAAGCCGCTAAGCCCCGGTCCTACTGGGCTAGGGCCGCCGTGGAGGCAGGACCGCTCCAATAGATATTATGAGGAAGGCACACCCCGCGCCGGACCGGGGATAGATACCGCATAGGACCGGGGCTATGCAGGATACGGACTTCCTAGAACCCCACTACTTCCACACGGTCGGATGAATAGCGTAGGATGCTCCGTTGGTAGAGATGCTGCTGGGAGGAGTGCGAGATGCCCGAAGACCCTGCCTCGACGAAGGTGCTGATCGCCAGCGACTGGCCCCTGTTCCGCTCCACGCTCGCTGAGGCACTCGAAACTAGGGGGATGGAGGTCGTGGGACAGGCGGGCGAGGAGCCGAGTGCCGTTGCACTGGCCAAAGAGTGCAAGGCCGACGTGTTCTTGGTGGACCTCGAGACCGGGGCCACGGGGCTACCGCTAGCTATCGAGGAGGTGCACGAGGTCTCGCCCCAGACCGAGGTGGTGGTGGTAACCAGGCTCGACAACCCCGCGCAAGCCCGGGCGCTGCTTGAGAACGGCGCCCACGCCTACCTGGGCAGAGGCGCCACCATGGAGGAACTGCTTCTGGCGATAAGGCGTGTCCAGGACCCTGGGCGCAACGGAACCGCGATGATGGTCGTCTCCAAGCGTGCCGTCAAGCTCACCGACCGGGAGATCGAAGTCCTCATCAAGGCCGCGCGTGGGCTCACCAACGGGCAGATAGCCTCTCGCCTCTACGTCGAGGAGGCCACGGTGAGGCGGCACCTGGCCAACGCCTATGAGAAGCTGAAGGTCAGCTCTAGGGCCGAGGCTACCCGCAAGGGGCTCCAAGAGGGCTTTATCACTGTCAGGGACATAGTCTGGGAGGACAGGGAAGAGCGGAAAGCACCGGGGGACGAAGAATAGTGGTGCCGCCGATCTTCTGCGAACACTTTAACCCCGACGTCTGCGAATAGCGCTAGCCTAGGCTGCCGAGGTCCAGAGGGGATAGCCGGGGTGGAGAGCAAATTATCCACAGCGGGGTATTATGTGGAAGATAGCCTCGAGGCGAGTTGGGGGATGCATCCCGCATAGGACCGGGGGAGAGCCACGATAATGCTCGGGGAGCACGCCAACGCTACAATGCGTTGTTAGCAGGCCCGTAGCCTCTCACAGAGTGTCTTTCACGTCAGATTGCGCTCCCCTACAGCGTTCGCCATAACGATTGAACCGGCGTGCCGTACCGGCGATGCTAAGAAGAGACTGCTGGCACCCGGTCCACGATCTTATCCGGGTCAATACTTTTGAACGCCGCTGTAAGTGCGGGCCCGTCCCTTTTGGGACACGGAAGGGGACGAAGCTCCTACACCCCGGTCCAAACGGGCCAGGACCGCCAACGGATAGCGGTCTATCGAGCGGTATTATGGGGTTAGCTTGTGCTTGCACAAAAAATATCTGCGCGGGTAGACAATCTCCAACTTCACTCCCCTTTGATGTGGACCGGGGCTATGGGCACGACAAAGACCGAAGCCCCGCATAGCCCCGGTTCGCGACTATCCGCAAACTTGCGGAAGCCCTAGACGTGGAGCGCCACACGCTGATGAAGGGCGAAGACTAACCACTACTCCTAGTAACTGCTGGACGCATATACACCACATCTGCTACTTGACGCTGTGCGTAAAAAAGCCGAAAATACTAAGCAATGTCAGGCACCGAAAAGGAGGCCGATACTGAAAGCGCTGAGGATGGCCCGCGCGGACGCCGGGCTGACCATCTCCGAGCTGGCCGAACGCGCCGGCGTGTCGCGGGACACGATCTCCCACGCGGAGAAGGGCCGGCACGGTCTGCAGGCAACGACCCTGCATAAGATCGCCCGGGCGCTAGGCAAAGCGCCGAGCGAACTACTGGCGGAGGAGGAGAGACTAGCCCCAAAAGAGGAGAGCCGCTCATCGCTGGAGCCGTCCTTTAACGACGTTCTCGAGGACGAGCGGCGCGAAGCTATTTATGACGTGGTCATGGACGCGGCCAGGCGGCAGGCCAAGCAAGACAGGCAAGCAGCGACCCGCGCAGTGGAAAGCGAGCGCCCGCAGACGTACTTCATGCGCCACGAGAACGAGGCTGTGGTCCGCTTGTTGAAATACCCAGCCGGCGAGCTGGCAGATGCTCTTATGGAGCTCGCGCGCCATTATGTCCAGCTTGAAGGCGAACTCCAGCGGACGGCCGAGACAACCTCCGAAGAAGCCGCCGAAAAGGCCCGGAGTGAGCCAGCGTGAGAGCAAGAAAAAGGGTCCCGACCCGCCAAGCTCAGGACCCACAACCGAATCTAGGGAGGATTATAGCGGATGCAAGCAACTGATACCACGGGCGTGAGTAAGGAACTCGCTCGGACCATCGATATTCTCTTTTCACCGGGGGACGTTGTAGAACTCCGGACCTTCAAGGGCGCAACGTTCTCAGGCTACTTTGACGACCACGACAAACTCGTCAGCGCCGCCGCCAAACATGACGAACGCGGCCACGACGTTTACATCACCCTCAACGAACTGCCCAAAGAGATCGCGTATCGGCGCTACAACCGCGTAGAGCGGATGACGGGGCGGGACCAGTCAACTTCAGACGGAGATGTAGGCCGGCGTGTGTACCTCTTTATCGACGCCGACTGTGAGCGCGTCTCAGGCATTTCGAGCACCGACGAGGAGAAGCGCAAGAGCCGAGCAAAGGTCCTTGAAACCCGAGCCTATCTGCGTGGACAGGGCTGGCCGGAGCCGATCGTCTGCGACTCAGGAAACGGTTATCACCTTCTCTATCGTATAGACCTCCCCGCCGATCGGGATAGCCTGGATCTCGTTGCGGGGGTTCTCGAAGCCCTGGACTTTAAGTTCTCCGATGATGCGGTGAAGGTCGATACCACAACAAAGAACGCCGCCCGGATAACCAAGTTCTACGGCACGACGGCCAAGAAGGGCGACGACCTCCCCGAGCGGCCGCACCGCACCTCGAAGATTCTCAAGGTTCCGGACGACCTGATACCCATCAGCCGAGAGCAGCTGGAGAAAGTCGCGGCGATGAAGCCCGAGGAACCGAGGGGCTTTCGGGTCTATCCCGGCGGGCGAGACTATAAGGAGTTCGACATCGCCGAGTGGATCGCTCGGCATGATGTCCCCGTCAAGCGCGAAGGCCCGTGGGGTAGGGGCGGCTACCGGTGGATCCTCGAGGAATGCCTTAACGGACACACAGATAATAGCGGCTACATCCTCAAAATGCCCAGCGGGGCCATAGTCGCCCGATGCCACCACGACTCATGCGATTACGAATGGCGGGACTTTCGGCAGCACTACGAGCCCGGGGCCTATGACCGGGCGGACTGGAATGGCGGGAAGCCCGTCGGGGATGACAGCAATGACAGCAATGACAGCGATTTCCAAGACCTGGCAGATCTCCCGGACCCGAAAGAGTTCCCTCTTGCTGCCCTTCCGCTCACTGTGCGCCAGTTCGTACGGGAAGCCGCGCTGAGTGTGGGTTGTCCTGTCGATTACATAGGGCTCTCTACATTGGCTGCTCTCTCAGCTGCCATTGGTGACACCAGGCGTATTGTCCTCAAGAAGGATTGGACCGAGGGAGCGGCGATCTTCGGAATGATCGTCGGGGGCCCGGCGAGCAAGAAGACACCAGCCATGAACTTGGCGTTAAGGCCCGTACGTGAGCGGCAAATGACTCTGAAGACCGAGTACGAGCGCCAGAAGGAAGAGTACGAGGCCGCCCTGCGAGACTTCGAGAAGGCCAAGAAGGACGGACCATCGGAACTACGAAAGCCCGATAAGCCCACCCTCGGGAGGAGCTACGCCGACGACACTACTGTAGAGCGCCTGGCAGACATCCTGAATGAGAACCGGCGAGGGGTCCTCATAATCAAGGATGAATTGTCGGGATGGCTCGGGTCCATGAACCAGTACAAGCAGGGCGGCAAGGGAGCTGATAGACAGTTCTGGCTGTCAGTTCACACCAACCAGCCCGTATCCGTAGACCGCAAGTCCTCAGACGAGCCCGTCATCGTGCCGCACCCCTGGGTATCGGTAATCGGAGGAATCCAGCCCGAGGTATTGCCGGATTTTGGCAAGGATCGTGGGGACGGACTCATAGACAGGTTCATCCCGGTCTATCCGAAACCGAGGGTCGGCAGATGGACAGATGACGAGATATCCGATCACGTGCGCGACGAGTACGCCCAGACTATAAGCAGCCTCTACAAGCTTCGTCACGTCAACAACAATGAGGACCCGTTCCCCTCTCGAGTTCCCATGACTGACGAAGCCAAGGCATTGTTTGTTGCGGCGTACAACAGGCTGCACGATGAACTCGAAGCTCCAGGATTCCCGCAAAGGTTACGGCCGGCATGGGGCAAGCTCGAGGCATACCTGGCAAGAGTAGCTCTGATACTCGCAATGGCACGCGTTGCCGAACTTGGCAACCAGGGGCGGACCGGGGTTGCTGAGGCCGTAAGCCGGGAAGATATGGCCGGGGCGATAAAGCTTCTCGCGTACTTCAAGAACCACGTCCGGCGCGTCTACACAGGGCTCTATGGTGACAACCCGTCGGATAGGCTAGCAGCCGATCTGAGAGATTTTCTTATAGCCGAGGGCGGCTCCTGGGAGGGTATAGCTTCCGAGTTCCACGAAGCCCTTGTCAGCGATCACAAGCCCGAGCGACCCGAAGACTTAGCCAAGGCTATCCGGGGCATAGCGAAGCGCTCGCCGTTGCTACAGCTCGAGGACCTGAAGAGGACGCAGGATCGCCGTCCCTTCCGCCTAACTCTAAGAAACGCTGTCATTGCTGACATTGCTGTCATCCCGTCGTCTGATGAGGATGAAGAGACCGAGGGTGTCCTGTGAACACTACGGCAAGACTCGAGGACCTCGACCGCCGGGGCGTGAAGGCGTGGGTTGAGGGAGAGGACTTGCGCTATCGTGGGCCGAAGAAGGCCCTTACCCCCGAAGTGCTGGCCGAGCTCAAGGCGCACAAGACGGAGATCATCTCCGCTCTGCGGCCGCCCGAACGAAAGACGGTCGCCTCGAGCTTCGACAAACTACAGGCGGGCTTACAACGCTCCTCCGGTCTCTCCCCGCTTGCCTACGCCCTCCGACGAGCCCTCCACGATCACGCTGCCTGGCGCGGAGAGTCTCCCTCATGGCTTGCAGTGGCCTTGTGGGCTCACGAGCTGGTCGAGGGCAAGCCTACTCGCGAAGAGGTAGCGGAGGCCCTCGAGGAGTTGCGCGGGAGGCGAGCGGCATGACGGACCGCCGAGACAACGAACGCGAGAGAACGCGCCGCGAGCAGGAGGGCGACGAGCGCCGTCGAGAACACGTTGAACGGAGGTTCGACGACCTCAAGGAAGCCTGGCGCCGCAACCACCCGAGCGAGCCAGAAGACGGACCAGGCCGGCCGAAAAAGGGGGGATCGTGAGGCGCACAGAAGGCAGAGCAGGCTTGCCGCTACGTCGCGCGGACACCACCTCCGGGCGCCGAGGCGGGCGGATTTCAGTGGTCGGCGTGGTGGTGGCATTGGCGCTCGGGTTCGCGATGGGAGCGGTCGCCGAGATCTTCGTTATGGGTGGGGGCTGGTACTCAGTTCTTGAGGATGTCTTGTACCCGCTCGCGTTCGTGTTTGCGCTGGCGGGTGCCTTCTCGGGCGGATTCCTGCTACTTGCGGCGGAGCACCAAGGGGACCAGCGCCGCGCCTGGCGAGCAGTGGCGGTTTTCGTGGTATCCACGGTCTTTGCTGCGTTGCTGTTCTGGGGGGCTGTGTGAGCGGGGCTCGCGCGGGGCTGGTGTTCTGGTTCCTGGTGATCTGTGCCGTGGGATTCGCTCGCTACTTCTTCCTCGCCAGGAAGAGCGGCGACCTACAGCTCGCCTTGGCCGCGGCCGTCGCATTCTTCTTGGTGTGCGCGGCCGCTTTGATGGAGCTGCTAGGGATGCTGCGGTGAGGCGTGAGACTTTCTGGGAGATGGAAGGGGCGTTGTGACGGAGCGGGACGACAGGTACTCAGAGCGCAGACAGCTCATCACCGCCGGGTGGGATCCCAGAGAAGTTGAGGGCACCTTCGTGTGGAAGAGCCCGGCGAATGGTTACTGGTACCCCCAGGACCTGGCCCTCCGGTTGGCGAGGGAGCAGGCTGGCAACGACGTCCCGAATAGGCGGGGAGGCGGGACGTCATGACCTCAGATCAGGCAATCGTGGCGCTCCTGGTTCTGCCCAGGCCCGCCAGGACTGGCCGGAGTGGTGGAGGGCGGCATGAACGCTGACGAGAGGGACTGGTTGAGCGAGGAGCTGCGCAACCGGCTGGAGGCCCGACACCCGCAGTTGGAGTTCCTCGTCGCGATGCTGCGCATGTCCAACGATTCCGAAGACCTCGACTACATCGGGCGATGCCTGCTGGCTGCGGCGTGGACCAAAAGCGCAGGAGGATACGCATGAGGCGCAGCCGACTCAGCCTTTTTGGAGCGGGCTTCACAAACGACACCCACTTCGGCTTGCTCAAGCCGCCCGAGCTCAACAGCTACAACCCAGCGAACCTGGCAGGATCAGGGGAGGGGGGTCCATAGCTCATGCCCAGATGCGCCGGAATAAAGCGGGATGGCGGCCGGTGTGCTGTGGTAGTAGGGCCGGGGCGGAGCCATTGTTACGCTCACGACCCCGACCGTGCAGACGAGCGCCGGCGCAACGCCTCAAGGGGTGGACGGATGAAGGGCGCTGGCGAGATAGCTGACCTCAAGAAGCAGTTGGCCAACCTCGCTGCCGACGTGCTCTCTGGCAAGGTGGAGCGGGGAGTAGCCGCGGTGGTCAATCAGATCATAAACACCCGCGCCAGGCTGCTGGAGGTGGAGCGCAAGATCAAGGAAACAGAAGAACTCGAAGCCCGCTTGGAAGCGCTCGAGGCGGTCCTGAAGGCGAGGCGGACGGCGTGAAGGGCAATGGGATGCACAGGCTATACGACCAGCTTGAGCCGGACGAACGTTTTAGGTTGGACTTGCTGGCGGTGGCAAGGGGCGATTCGGAGGAATCGGACCGCCTCACCCGGACCTGTCCGCGCTACACCTACACCATGAACGACCGCGCCTTCACTGGACGGTGGACCGGGGTTGTGGAGATAGCGCTACGAATATTTATTCCCATCGAGCAGCTCTTGTGCAAGCTCCAGATGATAGACGCCTTCCGAGTGGTCATCCCCTACTCCCAAACCCTCGCCCAGAGCGCCGCCCTCGATGCGTACCTCGACGGCCACCGCTCTGGCAGCTACCACGCCTGGAACGCCGCCGGCATAGAGGGGCGCCATCCGACCTGGTCCGGCGAGGGTCTCGAGCCTGGCGAGCCTGAGGACGACCCTGCTATGGAGCGGGACATGCAGGAGACAGAGGCAAAGGTTAAGACGTATGGCGAGCTACTCCCGGAGCTGATGGACCGCCTAGAGCGCGAGCTAGCAACAGAAGCCTTTAGCCTGTGGAGCGGCTTTAAGGGCTTCTGCGAGGAGCACGTTGGGTTAGAGGCGAAGAAGATCCTAAAGGTGGTCACGGACCCTAACCCGGCGCTGGAGCGCGTCGAGGACCTCGAGGCTCGGGCGGAGCACCTCGAGCTGGAGGCGGATCCGGAGATCGTGGGCGAGTTGC
>Ga0126307_10003534_pt1 | contig 10710 bp, 10 predicted proteins | sample Plot28_FD_89955 | JGI IMG/M metagenome (GOLD analysis project Ga0126307, IMG submission 89955) | Serpentine soil microbial communities from UC McLaughlin Reserve, CA, USA - Plot28 | ecosystem: Environmental > Terrestrial > Soil > Grasslands | place: USA: UC McLaughlin Reserve, Lake County...
CACCGCCCCCTACGGGCTCGGCACCACCCCCTGCGCCTCAGCCGAGCCCTACGCCTGATACCGCCTCGCAACCGGAGCCCGTGCCCGAGCCGCCTTACCAGTACGATCCCGGTACCCCACCGGCGGATTCCGATCCGAAGTTCAACCTGCCAACGCCGGGGGAATTTGGGGCGGAGATCGATGCAACATCCGAGCCTAGGCGAGGGCTTGCGCCAAAGTATCCTTTCGTGCCAACCGATCCGACGCCGGCACCCGAACCGGTCTATTCCGAGCCAGTTTCAGCGATCCCAAAGCCGGTATCCGAACGGCCAGTAGAGGTTAAGGCCACGCTCGACATCCCCGAAGAGAAGAGGCCGTTTCCGTCGCGTGTCGAGGAAAAGCTCCTGGTTTTTCCACAGGGGGGCGTAGGGCAGGCTCCTCACCCTGAGAAGCGGCCAGTGACAACTAGCCCGGTCGGGTTCCCGCGATCTACTGCTGACCGGAAGCTTGAGGTGCGGGCACCCATGGTCCCGTATTCGCCGCAGAAAGCGGTGTCGGGCTCCCTGTCGAACATACAGACCGCAGTGAGTAGCGCGGTGCGGACCCTCCAAAGTACCGCCGCGAAGGTTTTAGAGCCCCTAGCGGAAGATTCTTCCGGGGCTTCTTCTCCCGCCGAGGATGAGGACCCCTTAGAAAATCCGCCGCAACCGTCCTCTCCCCTCGTACCACCGGTAGGGTATGGCTTCTTCTCCCTGTCGACGGGAGGTGGACAGGCTGGCCCTGGCGCCGGCATTACCTTGTTACTGCTGTGTGTCTTGGCCTCTGGCTTGGTCCTTCTGCGACGGGATGGCAGGCTCTGGCGAGCCTTTTGCGAGGTGCCTAAGCCTAGCTCGGCCCTTCTGACGCCCCTGGAGCGGCCTGGGTAATCCCCTTCTTCTCCGAGATAATCTCCCTTTTTCATACCCCGACCATAGGACGTGTACCGCGCCCTCGTGACACGAAACCGACGAGGACCGCGTGAAGGCACGGCGGGGTCCCTTTGCCAAAAAGGGGCACACGGGAGAAGGATCCCCAAAGAAGATGGGCTAGTTTTCTCGGACGAGAAGCCGATGACTGACCCCGATCCAATGCAGGGCGGCGGTACTTAGTCAGTAGCGGCTCCGGGAAAACCACCACAAAAAAGAAAGGGCAAAGACCTTGAGGAAGATTGTGTTGCTGGCCACGATGGTGGCGCTGGTGGCCCTGATGATGGCCGCTTCCCCCGCCCAGGCCGACGAGCTGAACGATGACGATCCCGCGTTCGTCGTCTTTGGCGACGACTTCTGTGACCACAACGACAACTGTGGCTTCTTTGGCAATAACGACTTCTGCGACTTCAACGGCTTCTGCGACTTTAACGACTTCTGCGACCACAACCCCTTCAACGACGACTGCGACCACAACCGCTTCAACGACTTCTGTGACCACAACCCCTTCAGCGACTTCTGTGACCACAACCCCTTCAACGACGGCTTCGGCAACAACAACGGCTTCTTCGGCAATGAGGTTGATCAGGAATCCCAGAGCGGGGATGTGAATATAGGGTTCAATGTCTCCAACACCGGCGACTACGCCTTCCAGTGCACGCCGGCTATCCAGTTCGGCAACACCGGCAACTTCCAAAACGCCTCCTCGTTCGTGCAGGGCTTCGGCGGCAAGGCCGACGACTTCGAGCCGGGCGGTATCGAGGTGAACTTTGCTCCCCAGCAGGCCGTGGACTGCTCGAACACCATCCAGCAGTCCTCGGCGGCCTCCAGCGGCGGCCACTGAGCGGTTATTGGTATTAGCCGGGCCCCGCTAGCCATTGAGCGCCGGGCTTCGTAGCCGCACTACGCGACCAGGAGGGAACCCTTTCGGGGGTTCGCCTCCCGGCCGCCGACGCAAGAGCGCGGCGACAAGGACCGAAGGCACAGACCGAAGGCACAAAGAGAACGTGAGAACGACGGGAAGAATAAGGGGTGGTCTGAAGGGATCACCCAGGAAAGGAGATGAGGCGTAATGAGGCGCATCATCATGTTGGTGGCGGTGGCCGCCATGCTGGCGGCGTCGTTGGGGGCTTCCCCCTCCCCCGCCGCAGCGGGCGACTGGAACGACGCGAACTGTATCGGGGTCGACTTTGATCGCGGATGCGTCGGTATCTCTGACCGGGACTGCGGCTGGGACTGCGCAGACTGGAACCACTTCAACCGCAACGACTGCGATCGCTGGGATTGCGGAGATCGGCACCACTTTGACCGGGATGACTGCGGCTGGGGCCACTGCGGCGACTGGAACCGATTCGATTGGGACAACGACTGCGATCACTGGAACTGCGCCGACTTCGAGGTCGACGATTGCTGGTTCTTGTGGTGGGACCAGTTCGGCGATCCGGTCTTCGTTTGCGAGGTCGACATCGATTAGGCCAGGGTCGTAGCAGTACGCTAGGAGGCGGAGAGACGCCAACCGGAAAGGGGGTGATGAATATAGGATAGGTACTCAGCAAAGCGAGGGTTATGCGCGAGGGTCGGGGTTAACAACCCCGGCCCTCTTTCTGCTCTTGGCACTAGCGAGTTTCCGAGAACCAAGCACCGTAGCCTGCTACCGGCAAAGATGGGTGGTGAGGCGGGCAGCGTCGAGAGCTCGTGAACAGAAGGATTCGTTCTTCTTCGGCGCGGATCTCGCCTTCGTCGGAGGGAGCTTGACGTAAGGCTACCTAGGATCTCTCTTCCTCGGCGCGGGCTCGACGAAGGGTCTCACTCGTCGCGGCCCACGATGGTCAGGCCGGCGCCTTGTCGGGAGAAGGTCGGGCCCTCGAGCTGGGAGCTGTAGCGGTCGAGCATCCAGATCTCTGGGACGATCTCCGAGACGAGTTCCCCGTCGTCAAACATCCTCACCATCGAGCTCTCCGAGACCGCGACCGCTACGGCGTTTGTGTGCCAGGAGACGGAGGCGGCGGCCATGTGCCGGCTCCCGAGACCCAAGGGGACGTTCAGGTTGTCGGAGGCCGTGTCTATGTAGCGGGCCGCCGAGAGGACGACGCCCTCGTCGGAGACTACGAAGGCCCCGTCGAGTTGGGCGAGCTCCTTGAGGGTCTCGCGCACATCCGGATCGTCGATACACTTTTTCTCGTCGGGATGGCCAGCCAAGGGGTCCAAGATCAGGGGCCTGGAGGTCTTCAGCACCGCGTCCGAGTCGCCGACAACGAAGAGGGTACCGATCTTGCGTCCCTCTCGGCCCTCGCGGGCGATCTCCACGGCGAGCGTGATGGTCTGCTCGAGTATGCGCGTGTTCACCCCGCGCTTCTCCGAGCAGATCTCCTTGATCAATTCCTTCCCCGTCTCCAAGCCCTATCCTCCGTTTCTTTGTCTGGGATCCGACGGTAGTCGCACCTGAAAGCACGTTCTGCCCGGCTTAGAGTCCACCCGGATGTCGCCGCCGTGGCGCCCGACGACGATGCGTTGGGCTATGTCCAAGCAGAACGGCTCGAAGATGCGCGGCTGGGTCTCCTCCGGGGTACCGGGTTGCTGGCCGAGCCTTCTCGTCCACTCGGTTTGGCCTTCGAGCTGAGCAAAGAAAGCCAAGGGAGGGTTACCTTCCCTTACCAAAACCTCACTCGGCCGTAGCCAAACCTCGCTACCCCGTTCGACGGACCCGAACTGCTCGTCCGAAAGTTGCGCGAAGAGCGGCACCCGGCGTAAGGCGTCGGTTATCGTCGTGCTCTGCAACCCTACACCTGGCTCAAGTACCGGTGGACGAACTGGATCGCGACGGAGCCTTCGCCTACACCCGAAGCCACCCTCTTCACCGACCCGTGCCGGACGTCGCCGGCGACGAAGATCCCCGGCACGTTCGTCTCCAAGAGGTACGGGTCGCGATCCAAGGACCAGCCTTTCGGGCGCTTGCCATCGCGCGACAAGTCCGGGCCGGCGAGAATAAAGCCCCGCTCGTCGCGCTCGACCACCCCATCTAGCCACTCCGTCTTCGGCGCCGCCCCGATAAAGACAAACATCGAGCGCGCGGGCGCGCTCTCCTCTTTGCCGGCAACCGAGTTCTTTATGGTGACCCTCTCGAGGTGGTCTTCGCCCTCGACGGCGACGACGTAGGAGTTGAGCCGGACGTCGATGTTTTCGGTCTCCTCGATCTGGTCGACCAGATACCGGCTCATTGCCTTGCCGAGGTCGTCCGAGCGGCAGACTATGACGACCCGGCGTGCGTGACGCGCAAAATAGACGGCGGCTTGGCCGGCGGAGTTTGCCCCGCCAACGATGTAGACGTCCTCGTCCTTGCACGAGAGGGCCTCCGTCATCGCCGCCCCGTAGTAGATGCCGGAGCCGGTCAGCCTCTTTACGCCCGGCACATCGAGCCTCCTGTAGGCGACGCCGGTCGTGATCATGAGCGCGTGACAGCCGAGCTCCGTACCGTCGGCGAGCTTGATGATGCGATACGGGTCCTCGACCCGAACCTCCGAGACCTCCTGGGGCGTCAAGATCTCGACCTCGAATCTCCTCGCCTGATCCACCGCACGCCGGGCGAGGTCACCACCCGAAAGGCCCTTCGGGAAGCCGAGGTAGTTTTCGATGCGGCTGCTCGTCCCCGCCTGCCCCCCGGGCGCCTCGCGCTCTATGAGAACTGTCTTCAAGCCCTCGGAGGCCCCGTAGACCGCCGCCGACGATGATCAGATCGTAGAATGGCCGCTCGGCGCGGGTCCTGAGACCGATCCTCTCGGCGACCTCCAGATTCTCCGGCGCTTCCAGGTAGGTCCCGTCTGGGAAGACCACGAGCGGGAGCTTGGGCTCGCTACGATCCGCTTCGGCGACGAGCTGTCTGGCCTCGTCGGTGGCCTCGATATCGAGCCACTGGTAGGGGACCCGGTTACGGGCGAGGAAGTCCTTCGTGGCGTGGGAACGGGAGGACCAGCGGTCGCCGATCACCCTGACGCCCTCGAACGGCGGCCGGTAATCTGCCCGCCAGTCGTCGAGCAGGTCGTCCAAGACGGGGTAGAGGTTATCCTCGGGTGGGTCCCAGGGCTTGAGGAGGTAGTAGTCCACGCCGACCTCGTTGATCGCCCGGATCGCCGCGTCAGTGTCGGCGTAGGCCGTGAGCAGCACGCGCTTGGCCTCAGGAAAAGTGACGAGCGCCTCGTCAAGGAAGTCTACCCCCGTCATCCGGGGCATCCGTTGATCGACCAAAAAGAGCGCCACTGGATCGTTGCGCAGCTTCAGCTTACCCAAGCTGTCGAGCGCCGTTCGGCCCGAGTCCGCTCGCAGAATGCGGTACTCTCGGCCGTACCGGCGTCGGAGATCACGCTCAACCGCCCGCAAAACCTCCGGGTCGTCGTCTACGGTAAACAGCACCGGTTTTGCCACTATCGCAAACTCCTTCTCGAAATGTCTTCCCAAAAATCGTCTGCCGCTCGCCAAACGGGCGCAACGCCCCCCCGTAAGGGCCTATGAAAAAATTGTAGCACCGGGGCCAAATCGCCCAGATAGGTCACGATAGGGGGCATCTGGACCGTGTGGCTCCAGCGTGTCGCCTGGCTTTTCCGGGGCGTTTACCTACTCGTCGAGCCGGGCCGTGAGCCAGGCGGCCGTGTTGGCGAGCGACTCTTGCGTCACGTGGTGGCCCATCAGATACTCGCGGTAGTCCAACCTTACCGGCAAGTGGTCGAGAGTCTCGCGGGCGGCGCGGCCGTACTGAATCGGCAGTACGGGGTCTTCGGTGCCGTGCTGGAGGAGTATCGGCAAGCCCCGCAACTTCTCGGGAGGGGCGATTTGCGGGCGTATCGCGTCCGGGAAGCGCCCGCTCATGGCGACGACGCCCGCCACTTTCTCGGGCTGGGTGAGGGCGACGCTCAGGCCCATGATCGTGCCCTGGCTGAAGCCCATGAGGTACGTCCGATCGGGGTCGCCGCCGTAGGCCTCGACGAGTTTGTCCATAAAGCGCAGAATCAGGTGATAGCTGCTCTCGGCCTCCCGCGGATCCGACACAACCGGACCGTCTGGGGTGTACTCGAAGCGGAACCAGCCGTAGGCCTCGTACCCCAAAGTTATGGGGGCTCGCGCGCTCACCACGAAAAAACGCCCGTCGAGCCACGGCGCCAAGCCCATGAGGTCCCGCTCGTTGCTCCCCACCCCGTGCAGGAGCAGCAAGAGAGGTGGCGCAGGACCGGCCGCCATCTTTCGCGTCGGCTCGCGGATGAGGTGGGTCAAGGGCAGCGTTTCTTTGTTCATCTTTCGTGCCTCCTAACGGGGCCGTTATCTAGCGCGGAAGTAGTGGCCGGGCAACCCAGCGCCACAGAGAAGGATTCTTGCCCGCTTGGCGGGTACGAAAACGTGTTCGTACGAGCCGTGGGGAGCGTGCTACCGGCAGTGGGCACCGTGCTTCCGAGACATGATCTCAGTTATCGGAAGCTGAGGCGACGGGCTCGCGGAACTGGCGACGGTACAGGTCGGCGTAGAGGCCGCCCACGGCTAGGAGGGAGTCGTGGGCGCCGCGCTCGGCGATGCGACCGCCCTCGATCACCAAAATCTGATCGGCGTTACGCACGGTGCTTAAGCGGTGGGCGATCACAACGCTCGTGCGCCCGGCCAGGAGCCTCCCTAAAGCCTCCTGTATCACCGCCTCCGTGCGCGTGTCTATGTTGCTCGTCGCCTAGTCCAGAATAAGAATGCGCGGGTCGGCGAGAAGGGCGCGGGCGAAGGAGAGAAGTTGGCGCTGGCCCTGGCTCAACGAACCACCGCCCTCACCGAGGACGGTCTCGTACCCATCCGGCAGTTTGGAGATGAAGTCGTGGGCCTGGGCGGCGCGGGCGGCACTCTCTATCTCTTTACGCGTCGCGTCCCTCTCTTCGTCCGCCCGGCCGTAGCCGATGTTCTCTGCGATCGTGCTGGAGAACAGGAACGGCTCCTGTAGCACCGTGGCGATCTTCGCGCGCAGGGTCTTGCGTGAAACCTCGCGCACGTCGCGCCCGTCTACCCGCACCGACCCGCCGGTCACGTCGTAGAAGCGGGGGATGAGGTTGGCGATCGTGGTCTTGCCGGCTCCCGTGGCACCTACGAGCGCGACCGTTTGTCCAGGCTCGACGATGAAGCTCACGTCTTTGAGCACCGGCTGCCCGGGTTTGTAGGCGAAGGAGACGTTCTCGAACTCGATACGGCCCTCGTCCCAAGTCAGTTCTGGGGTGTCGGGCGGGTCGGCGGGTTCTGGCTCTTCGTCGAGGATGTTGTAGATGCGCTCGGCCCCGGCGAGGGCGGATTGGGCCTGGGTGTAGACTTGCGAGGCGAGCTGTATGGGGCGGAAGAACTGCTGGACGTAGATCAGGAACGCCGCCAGAAGCCCGACCGTGAGGGAGCCCACGTACACCAGGTAGCCGCCATAGCCGATCACGACCCCCGTCGCCAACGTGCTGAGGACGTCTATGGCCGGGGCGAAGGCGGAGGTTATAGCAACGGCTTGCACGTTAGCGACGCGGTTGGCGGCGTTGCGCTCCCGGAAGCGCGCGATGTTCGCTTCGGTGCGGTTGAAGGCTTGCGCTTCGCGCACGCCGATGATCTCCTCCTGAAGCCCTGCTGTCACGCTCCCGACCGTCTCGCGTGTCTCTCGGAAGGCTTTGCGCGCTCGACGAGCGAAGAACGAGGTTGTGAGGAGCATCGTCGGGATGATGGTGAAGCAGACGAGGGCGAGTTGGACGTGCAAGACCAGCATCGCGATCACGATACCGAACAAGCTGAAGAGCGAGCCCAGGAGTTGGGTTAGTCCCTGAGAAAGGAGCTGGTTGAGGGTATCCACGTCGTTCGTTACGCGGCTCATCAGGTCCCCGACGGGGCGGCGCTCGAAGTAGCTTAAGGGTAGGTGCTGGAGCCTCTCGAAGATGCGGGCCCTCAAGGAGGCGAGTACGCTCTGGCCTATTGCGCCAACCTGCCGGATCTGACCGCGCTGGGCGAGTGTACCTACGGCGTAAACCAGCAAGAGCAGGAGCATCGTCCGGAAGAGGCTCGCCGGATCCCCGCCCAGGATGTACTGGTCTATGGCGCGACCGATCAGCCACGGCCCACCGGCCTGTGCGAGCGCCCCCAGCACGACGAGCACTAAGGCCAATATCAGCCCCCGACGGTAAGGACCGAGCTCGGAAAGAAGCCGTCGGGTGGTTACGCCTTTGTTCTCGGCCTTCTCCCGGGGAGCACGGGCGATGGACTCGATGCCCCTCATCGGCGCCCTATCTGCCCGCCGGCGCGAGTCGCAGGATGCGGTCGTCGCTGGGGATCGGGGTGCCGCGGCCGTCGCGGTTGTTCGTCAAAACCCACAGGGAGCCGTCGGGTGCCTGCACCACGTGACGGAGCCGTCCGGCTTCGCCCTGCAGCAGTGCCTCCCGTTCGGTGACGTTGCCGCTTTCGTCGAGCGCGAGCCGCCAGAGGCGTTGGCCCCTCAAGCCCGCCATAAAGAAGCTGCCCTCCCACTGCGGGATCGCGCCGCCTTTGAGGATCTCCGCCCCGCTCGGGGAAGCCTCGGCCGTGCCGAAGGTAGAGATCGGGTCGATGTACTCGGGCTCCCCGCCCGTTCCTTCCACGTAGGGCCAGCCGTAGTTGCCGCCCGGCTCGATCCGGTTGACCTCGTCGTAGGTGTTCTGGCCGAACTCGCTGGCGTAGAGCTGCCCTCTTTCGTCCCACGCCAAACCCTGCACGTTGCGGTGGCCGTAGGAGTAGACCGGGTTGTTCGGGAACGGGTTGTCGGGGGGCACCTCGCCGTCGGGTGTTAGCCTCAGGATCTTGCCGGCCAGAGAGTTGACGTTTTGCGAGTCGCCGCGCTCGCCCGCATCGCCGGTGCCGACGTACAAGAGCCCGTCGGGGCCGAAGGCGATCCTACCGCCGTTGTGGAAGGAGTTGAGGGGGATGCCGGTGAGGATGGGGTCGGGCTCCTCACCTAAGCGGAAGCGGACCACGCGGTTGTCCGTTCTAGTCGTGTAGTAGGCGTAGACGAGCCCGTCGTTTTCGTAGTCAGGAGAGAGCGCTATGCCCATGAGCCCGCCCTCGCCAAAAGCGTAGCTGGGCAGCGTTTGGACCTCCTCGACGTTGCCCGACGAGTCAAGACTCAACAGTCGGCCTGAGTCACGTTCGGTGAGCAGGGCGTCGTCGTTCGGCAGAAACGCGAGCCCCCAGGGCGCCTCCAGCCCGGAGGCTAGTACGGTCGTCTCGACCTCGACCGGCGCGGCGCTCTCGTTCGCGGGCCTTGTGTCTTCGGGGGGCGGAGTCTTCTGCTCGGCGAGCTCCATCTGCGTGGCTTCTTCATCGGGCTCGGACGGTTGTTCGGAAGACTGGTCCGCGGAGGTGCCGCCACACGCGGCGGCGAGGAACATGAGGGCCAAGATCAGGATCGCTGCGATGGGGCGGGCGCGTTGCATACGGCGCTCCTCTCTGTCTGCGTACCGTCCTTGTGTTAGCACAGGATCCAACATCTGCCACGACATCTTTCACGCGAGCGTTGGCGAGCCGGGATCTGGGCGAGGAACACTACGATACCCGCACTGACGCTAGCCGTAGCGCTCCTCGTGGACGATTTGGGACAAGGGTTTGCGCGTCTGGACGGTCCTCGGGCGGGATCGTCGGGCCTCCTCGTCCGGGTAGCCCAAAGAGATCACGGTGCGCACCACGCGCTCGGGCGGGATGCCCAGGATCTCCTTGGCGGCCGCCCTCCCTTCCCCGACGAGCCACCCGATACTCGAGCCGACACCGTGCGCCAAGGCGGCGAGCATGATCCTCTCGCTCAGGCGCCCCTCGTCGTAGGTCTCTTGCTCGGGTCGTTCTCCGGCCATCACCAGCACGATCCCCAAGCGCGCATGAGCAAGATGACTCGCGTAACCCCTGGCTTCTGCTAGCACTCGGAGCGTCTGCCGGTCACGGATCACCACGAGCTCCCAGGGCTGAAGGTTCCTCGCGCTGCCCGTCCAGCGGGCCACTTCCAACAGGTCGTCAACCACGTCTTGCGGCACCGGGTCAGCACGGAACCGCCGGATGGCTCTTAGCCTTCGTAAGAAGGCGATCCGGTCCTTAGCGATCCGGGCGTCATCCGTCATCGCGTGGCCTCCTCTCTTGTCCGGCGTTCCCTTCGGACGTGTGCCGGGTCAGCCCATCTGGCCTAACATCTCGCGAGCTCGGTCGGTCATCATCGGGTTGTTGTAGATGGGCGAGCCAGGCTGCTGCTTGCGCCCGCCGTCCCTCGAAGAGCCCATGTCTACCGGCACGAAGCCGATCTCCTCTATAAGCCGCGATACAACGGCCTTCGCTTCCGGCTTGTCCCTCGCGATAAAGAGCACGAGGCGATCCCTGTTCTCCTTACGACCGGCCGTCGCGAGTGTCTCGTAGTACATGCTGTCGAATGCCTTGACGAGTCGGGCGCGCGGCAGGCGCCGGGCGCCCACCTCGCTCGACCTGAGGTCGTCGAAGTCGATCTGGCCGTCCCGCTGCGCGTAGTAGTTCATAGCATCGAGGACAATCTTGCCCGCGAGTTGGTCGGCTGGCCGCGTCTCGTAGTCCTTAAAGGGGATCGCCACCAGCACCACCTCGCCGAACGCGGCCGCGTCCTCCACGGTCGTGGTCTCGACATTCGGGCCGAGTTCGGCGACGAGATCTCTCAGCGACTCGGGAGCGCGGGAGTTGCTGATCGCAACCCGATGGCCGGCGTTCGCGAAGAGCCCCGCCGCGGTCGCGCCGATGTTGC
>Ga0126307_10003535_pt1 | contig 10708 bp, 12 predicted proteins | sample Plot28_FD_89955 | JGI IMG/M metagenome (GOLD analysis project Ga0126307, IMG submission 89955) | Serpentine soil microbial communities from UC McLaughlin Reserve, CA, USA - Plot28 | ecosystem: Environmental > Terrestrial > Soil > Grasslands | place: USA: UC McLaughlin Reserve, Lake County...
GCACTCCCTGGTTCTCCATACCGCCCTCCGTACTCCTATAGGGCTGTACCAGAGTAACCCTAGCATGGTTGGCGCCGGCCGATAGGCGCCAACCCCGCGCGTCTCGTGGGAATTCATCGACGTTTCATTGCCCCGCGCTACCGTACGTAGGGAGGGGGTGCCTAGCGGCCGGTTCTATTCCTTATATAGCGAGTCCTAACCCACGGCCGCCGGGTTCGTCCTAGGCCATCCTCGTGGCTGTGTTGTGGCCTACCACGGGTACGCTAGATGGGCCGCTCTGCGTGAGAGGGTGACGGCGCAGGGGGCCGTCACCCTCTCAGAGGAGAAGGTGAGAGCCCCAGCGGAGGGGAAAGCCGGGGCTCTCAAGGAGCCATCCTTCGCTATGTTATCGGGACGCGGTTAGGCGCCGTTCAGGACAGGTTCGGGACAGTCCCCTAAAAACAGCGCCCCGGTACCTTGCCCCTAGGAGAGGTATCGGAGGCGCTTAGGGAGGACCGGCGTGGCGAGGCGGGGCAAGGAAAGGAAAGGCTTTTGTATTAGTCTTCGCCGTAGACCATAGCGGGTAGGTTTATGAAGCTCTTCTCGGGGTTGCCGGAAGAGAACCTGCTGATGACCTCATCAGGATCTACGGCGTTCCGGACAGCTTCCAAGAACGCCGGCTCTTCGGGTGGGGGTTCGTCCGTGTAGGGATCCCGGATGAGATCGCACGCGTGGAGAAACAACTCGATTCCCACGGTTTGTGGGTGGTAGACGAAGCGCCTGCCATCGAGCGTACGGAACGAATCTACGTGGCTCTGTGCGGCCTTCTCGGCGTGTCTAATCCCGCTTCTAAGCATAATATCCAGAGCCCGCCTTCCGCTCCGAGAGAACGCCTTCTAGGGCCTCTAGACGCTCGACCAGTTCCTCTTGCTCGCGCCGCTTCAGGTCTGTGCGGATGGCGCCCAGTATCGTGTTGTAGATCTGACTCACTACCGCAGCATCCCCACGCACAACCTCGCCCGCGACAACGTCAGCAGCGAGCTGGTGCAGCTCGCCCTTAATCTCGGCTATCTCGCTGGGGCGACCCCTACCGCCGGTCTTTCCGCCCCTGGCGGCGGCCCGCTGGCGCTCCTCTTCGAAGCTTGGATCATGGGTCCAACAATACTTCGAATCGCGCATAGCCTGCTTGCGGCAAGGGGTTCCACTTACCGTAAATGCGGCGCATTTACCCAATAGCCTGCTACCCCCCTCCCCCTACGTGCTCGTAGGCGTACCCGTCGCGGGTCACCCACACTTCTCTCTTGCGGTCCCATGAGAGCTGCTGCTCTGTCTCATAGAGGAGCGACCAAGACATCCTTGCCGCTCCCTTGGTGATCGCTTGCATTACGGACTCCGCTCGCTGGAGCTTGTAGTTCTCTGCCTTCTCTGGCGTGTTGGCTTCCACGTCTACAGGCGGCCAGATGAGCACCGAAAACAACAGCGTGTAGGTAGTCCAGTCGTACACGTTCACCACGACCGGAGCCTCCCGCTCCGGCTTCCACGATCGGTGCTCGATCTTCTGAGGCAGGCGACCCGTGAGCACCCGCCAGCAGGATCCGGAATGCCGCTTCGTCGAGGAATCATCCTAACCATTCTGCGAATGCCCACCATATGAAGTGAAGTCTATTCCCAAGCTTCTGGATCAGCTCTTCCTGTTATGTCTACGACGGCGCTGTGTGGTCACCTCATCTGCAGCTGGCTTCGCCGGAGGTGCAGCTCCGAATGCTAGCTTCGCTGAGGTCTTCCTCATGTGGCCCTTCGGCTTGTCGGGGAACAGTTTCTTGCTTCTCGGAGGTTCGTTTACCTCGTCAGCTTGTGGCGTAGGAGTCCCTATGCCTGTGATGCGTGCCCTCTCAGTGCCAGACTTCTTGAACGGTGGTTCGCTCACCCTCTTGCCGAGATAGTTCTGCAAGTACTCGGCATGCTGAGCACGCTCTATGAGCTCCCTGTGACGAGGTTGCCTGAAGGAGTCAACTACTGAGTCTGCGTCCACGCCGACCTCATCGCACACAGCAAGGACGGCACGGCACAGCGACCCCCCCATCACACCACCGACTTCTAGGCCGCGCTCATACTCTTGCCTGAGGGCGCTTGTGAGGTCCGGACGGAAGGGACCGGTGCTCGCGTCTTGCATTCGCGCCAGCTTGCGGCTGATGCGCTGGGTCTCACTCTGCGAAATTAGGATCTTCTGAGAATCCTGGGTTATCGGACCCTCACTGGCTGGGAACGGGATGCTCTGACGATGGTAGACGGCCGCATCGTTCGCCAGCTGCTCGCTTGCCTTAGTCTTCCCCTCTACGATCTTCTGCTTGGCTTGGTTGTAACGACCCCAGGCTAGCTCGGCTTTATGCTCCGATGTGTATCTCGGATCGGCTTCGAGCTGTTCGTAGAACTTCGAGAGGTTGGCTTCCTCTCGGTCTGCCGCCTTCCACAACTCACCGGCTTGGCCCCGTGCAGATCCCCGTAGGTCCTCGTAAGTGGAGAGGGGCTGGTTAGGGTTGTGGGCTTCCTCAGTCATTCAGGTTCCTTCTCTTGCGAGTACCTCCGAGGGAACGGCTGGCGATCATTGGCTTGCGCTGGTCGGAGACACTGCACGGGATGGCCTTGCCCCTCGTATTCTCCACGAACACGATGCCGTTGGGCCCTTTCTGGACGATCTTTGCCCGGGCCAGTCCTCCGCCCGCGAGGGGTGGCAGTTTCCCGCTAGCTTTGCTGGTGCTCCGTTTCGCTGGTCTGTCGAGTGGTGGCTGTAGTGCCATGCGTTACCCCTTTCTGTCGAGTCGTTGTGCCTCGTGTAGATGATGCCTAACCATCGCGGCTACCGTGCAGCTCAGGCTGCGCGCCATCGTCAGATGATGCTCTCGCCACTGCTCTAGCCTTGTCTGCTGCTTGTGGCGTTCGTGTTCGCGACGTAGCGCTTGCCACTCCTCGTCCAGAACAGAACGGTCCTCGACTATTACGTTGCCGAACGGGTCCTCAGCACCACTCTCACGTTGGTGGTGTCTGCGCTCGATAAACGAATCGATCTCGGTATCGACTCTTGCCCCAGCTTCGCTAACCACTACTTCGGCTTGGTCCACACCCCATCCTTTCCCATTCGGGCGGGCGTGAACTACGAGAAAAACGCCCGCCCTATACGCCCTCGACACAGGGCCCATCCGGATCCCCGCGCCGCCCAGTATTCAGCTATCAGCCCCGGGGACGTGCGCCGAACCTGTCGTGCCACGTGACTATTCGCCGGCGCACGCCCCCGACCTTAGCCCTCGATCGTATGTTGCCACACCCGTGCCCAGGGGGGAAGGGGTCTCGTTCTTTGAGAACGGTTTCCGATAATGCACCCCCCTGCTCGAAAGGACAAAGACAGGGGGTAAGACAGTGGGTAGCGGGGGACGGTCTAGGTGCCTTTCCTCTCACACCGTGCCGTTCGTCGGGATGTATGACGCCCCCGCCGTACCGCAGATGATGCCTGCGCCCCTAGTCTAGCGAAGGTGCGCTTTTTCCACCCGTATTCTTCGCTAAAGCAAACGTGGATGTAGGTCGCCTTGAGTCCATTAGCTAGCCCACACCAGTTCCTCGGGGTCCCCGCTCACTACCCGTTCGACGTGTCCCGAAGAGGCCACGCGCAGCCTGAGATATGGATAAGGCCGCGAAACCGGCGGCCTGTCCCAGAGATAGAAAACGCTCACCCCACACGAGTCGCACCAGCCATAGCCCTCTGCGTGCTCTCCCACGCCGGTCTCGGCGTGCGTGGAGTATGAGTCGGGGTGGGGCAGATGCACCCAGCCAGACTCACACGCCGGACAATCCTGGCTGTAGACCCGCTCCCAAGCGGTTCCGCACTCCACGCAGCGCCCCAGTCTGGACTCTGAGGGCGCCAGTTCTGCACCATCGTAGAGGCAGAACGGTAATCCCTCCTGGCTGAGGTAATGGGCGGCGTCAGTCATCGTCCCACCTCTTTTCTCACCTCGCGTGACACCTCGCCGGCACGCAACGGATCACCGTGGACCGCGGCGGCCACGAGCGAACACAGCGCCTCGAAATGTCGCCTAGGGTTTTCGCGGTACACCGCAAGTTGCTTCGTGAACCACGCAGGAGGGTTCGAAAAGAGATCCGAGACGGATTCTCGACGGTATTCGCTGTAGTCCCCCGAAACGTCGCCCAGCTTCGCTGGGGGAGTACCACGCGGTGGTTCCACCGGTCCCCCCTTTAAGGGGGGGGACCCGGATGGTACCGACCCATCCGCGGAGGTACCATTGGTACCGTGGTACCTGTTTGGTACCTCATGGGACCTCGGCGAATCCGGCTTATTTCCGCGGTTTTTCGAGGTGCCATCGTTTTTCGGGGGTTCCGTACCAACGGGCGGAAAATAGGTACCATCGACAAGTACCACGCGGTGGGACGGTGGTACCTCTTCTGACACCAACTTTTTCACGGTCCGGAAGTGGGTCGTGCGGCCAACGTCGCGGGCATGGGTGGCCTCTTGCCATTCGTTCATCCGGGCGCCGCCCAGGAACTCTTCGATGAGGGTTGTCAACACCGTCTGTTCCTTGGTCGTCAGGCCGGTACGCGCGTCGGGATCTTCCACGGTCCCAGCGGAACGTTGGCAGATGAGGTCTCCGAAACGACCGCCCACGCTGAACGTGACGGACGGCGGGAGCCAGCCGGATCGGTCTTTGTGCCGGACCAACAGAACTTCGCCCACGGAATCGCGGTCGAAATTTTGTGTCTTCCGTACCCGCCACTGCACGTCCGCGACTTCCTTCTTGCGGGCGCCGCCGCGGGAGCGGTCCAGATCGTGTGGCACGTGATCCAGAATCACCGATGCAATGCCGCGTTGTTTCGTCGGTTTCGTGATGGCGGTATCCCACGCCTCGATCTCGCTGTTTTCGTTTTCGGAATAGCCGGCGGAAGCCAGAAATGAAGCCCACGAATCGAAGACGATCAACACGGGTCTAATCTCGTCCAGCAGTTCGTAGAACTCCTGGCGCCCGCGCTTGCCCACGGTGAGATCCGGGAACGGGAGATAAACCAGGCACTCGCTTACCAGCGAAGCGTCAACACCCATCTGCCCCAGACGTTCCGCGATGGTGCGCGGGCCGTTTTCCGCGTCGAATACGACCACGTGTTGCCGGGCCTCCACCCGACGTTTAACCATCCACAACGCAACGATCGTTTTCCCGGCTTCGGACGGCCCGAAGACGTGGTGTATCTTGCCCTCCAACAGAATGTCCGGTTCCAACTCGTCGGGCGGGGCGATGCCTTGCGCCATGACCCGCCCCAGGTCCATGCGCCTGGAAAGCAGCCGGTTGGTGGGGTGGTTAGCTTCGCTTCCCTCGTCCTCAACCACCCGCCGCCACCCGAGAAATCGGGCCAAGCGTTCGGGCATTCCTGGCACCAACTCCCGCAACGTGCGTCCCCCGATGGCCGGCTCGTCGCGAGCGATCTTGGCCGCGGTGTCAGCCACGTTGCGGGCCACGGCGTCCACGCCTTCCTGCGGGGCGCCCCGACACGTCCACGCACCTTGCAGTATCTTCGTCGCCTCGCCGGCGGATAATCCGCCTCGCAACAGATAACCCGCCAAGGCCAGACTGTAGCGGTGTCGGCCTTTCTCACGCAAATGGCGTCCGATGAGAGCCGCCGCGGCGAGTTGCCCCACGGCTCGCCGCAACTGTCGGGCTTCCACGTCTGCGATGGCGCCCGGGTCGAACGCCGGCAACCATTCGTAAGGGCCCTTAGTTGGGTGCCGGCTCGGGGCCACAACGACGTGGTGGCCTCGTCCGTTGCTGGAGGCTTTCAGATCGATGATCCGCGTCTGGTCCAGATCATCGAACGGCGCATACCCCAACCCCGATGCCCGGTAGAAGTAGTGGGACCGGGCACCGCCCTTGCCAGCCGCCAACGTCGCCGGCAAGAAATGCGGCGCCAAGCGCACGGCCTCCGGGGTGTCGCAATCCACCACCGCGATCCAGCCCGATACCTCTCCCACCTGGACCCCGATGGGTTGCTCGCGTCGGATGGCAGCCATCGCGCCGTCCCGGCTCAATCCCGGCTTGAGTTGCCATTCGTTACCCACCGGTCGCTTCGTCTCGCGGTGCAGCCGCAGCAGCTTCCACCCGAGATCTACGTAGCCGGAAATTAAGCGTTGCTCTGCGGATTCGGGGTCTTTGTCGTACAATGTCAAAGCATCCTCCTTTTTTGGAGGCGTGGATTCGGCGGGCCGGGCGGTGCGAAAACTCCGGCCCCCTTTTTATGCCGTCTTTTCCACGACCTCGTTCTCTAGCGTTTCACCCCCGTCTTTCAAGAGGGCGCGCGGCGAACAGCCGTAGACCCTGGCTAAAGCCTTGATCGTGGCCGGCTGTGGCGAACTTACGACGCCGCCTTCTATCCGACCGACCGTCCAAGGCGCCAGGCCGGCCAAGTGTGCCGCCTCTTTCTTCGTCAGCAGTTTGCGGTTGCGCGCCTCTCGAAACCTTTGCGGGTTTACCTCTGGCATGTGCCCTCCCGGTGTCCGTTCATACGTGCATTATGCCTTTCCCCGGCCCCCGACACAACCCCGGCACAACAGAATAGTGTATAATGTGGACAATGTAATTATGCCGGTCGCGACGCGCCAACGTCCACCGGCCCTATGCCTGGCAAGGAGGCACAGCGTGGACGACAGAATACATCCCGAGACGCGGGCGGGCGATCGGTTTGCGGATGCTGGAGACCAAGCTGACGACACCCTCGACGCCCATTACTTGGGATTGGAGCGGATGCATTGCTGCTATTCGGGCTGGGTTTTTCTCGGTTGTGTGGACGATGACGGAGAGGAGCGGGTCTATCCCGTGCGTTGCCAGCGATGCGAGAGTGAGGGCGGCGCGCCGCCCTCGTGTTGACCAACAGCGAAGGACACGCTACGATCGTTGGTCAACACAGGGAGTGTCATGTTTACGGCGGTTAAACAGAGCAGGAACGGCGAGTACTTGCAGGTCTGCGAGAACTACCGGGACGCGGGACGGGTGCGGCAGCGTCTCATCCTCTACGTGGGCCCGTACCCTTCGGTCGACGATGCGTTGGTCAACATGCCAAAGGAGATCAAGAACCTGCGGACGCAGGCAACGAAGCGCGAGCGCTCGGACCTTAGCGCCATTGGGTTGCAGGCCGGGCAGGCCGCGATGATCGCGGAGTTGCGCAGCGAGGCAGGCAGCGAGGCTGAGAGGCTGGCGGGGTTACGCGAGCTTGTGGAGAAGGACCCCGGCATGGTGGAACGGGACCGTGCTCGGGCTATCCGTCGCGCGGCAGGTGCGGAGGCTCGGGACGAACGCCGCGAACTGGGGAAGATCAAGAAGAGGAAGAGCGAGCGCAAAAAGCCGACCGCGAAGGATACCGTGTTGGAGATCAGGATGCGCCAGCTAGAGCGCGCTGAGTTCCCCGACTACGTGCAGCCCTTCGGGGAGATCGAGGACCAGTTCGTCGTGTGTTGGGCGAAGTACCTCATGCAGGAGGAACCCGACCCAGAGGACTTCGAGGACCGGACCGACTACACCGAGGCGATGATGAAACGAGAGCGCGAGCATGTTGGCCGGGACGGGCTCAAGGCGGAGGCATTGAGGCTCTTCGACGCCCTACCACAAGACCAGCAGGAGGACGTGCGCGCGAAGGCGTTGTTCACCTATGAGCTGCGCATTCTCTGGGAAGCTCTCGAAGACCGGGAGCGGCAGGGTATCTTACGGGACCTCCTGTAGCGTTGGTCAACGCGGTTGACAACATCATAGAGCGCGCGTTGCACGGACCTCGCTCGGAGTTGCGCGAGGTCCAGCGCGCCATCATAGAGGTCTGCGACGCCCCCGCCACGACCGACGAGGACCGCGACAGGCTTATGCAGGTCGGCGAGCTAGTGGTCCTGTCGCTTATGGCCGACGACGAGTAGCGTTGGTCAACACAAGGGTTGCGCTCCCTGCTACCCCACCCATGACCCCCGATTTCGGGACCCCTCTCGCGGTCGGGGGTTCCTGAAACGAGCAGGTCCTATTGGTCTAGATAGGTGCACAAGATAATTGAACACAGGCCGGTCGATATCCTTTACCAGCTCGGGCAAGTGAACGATCGACTGTTCAATCATTCTGTGCACCTATCTAGGTCCCCGCTTCGAGGCGCTTAGAACAGCTCTCAGTGCGCATGGTCATGCCTAGTTGGGTGAACCAAGCTCGGCAACCCAGGTTGCTCTGTTGGTCAACACGAAGCTCCGCTAGCGAAGCTCCCAGCGAAACTACCTACGAGAAGCCGCGGCTCTCGGCTTGGTCAACACGCACGGCATCAATCTGAAGAGGGGCTCTCCGAGCGTTGGTCAACACGTGCGCCCCCCTGTGGATAACCGTTTGTAGGGCGCCAGGTTACCTTGTCTGGTATGTTTGGCTGCGGCGTTGTGGGATAGCCCCGTCCCGCTACCTCTCCCTGCCGAGTTACGGGTCGGGGCTTACTCGGGCGTCCCGGCCCTCTCTCTTGCCCTTATTCACCCGAGTGCGTGGAATAGGATTTCTGCGAACTTCGCCTTTTGGGCAAAAGGCGAAGTTCGCATACACGGAGTTCTCGGAAGTTCACACGCACCCAGCAACAACCCAACTGTATAACCAATGTTGCCCAACCGTATCTCTCGCCTTCGTTACATCGGCGATCCTGATTCCGTAAAACCCAGACCCTGCCTGCTCTTGCCTAGGCTACGAAGATTAGCTGCAGTTCGGGCTACCCGCGTTCTTTCCGTTGATGCAGAACTCGACCACCTTCGTCATGTCTTCGGCATTGAAGTAGTCGGAGTGGATGTTGTTGTATGGCACAGGCCTGTCGTGACCGGCGACCGTGAGGCTGGAGGTGCCTGCGTAGTAGCCAACCTTGTCCGGTATGCCGAAGGTGAAGAACGCCTGCAAGGTAGGTATTTGCTGCTGAGTGTCCAGGCAATGGGCACCGGCGCTGCCCCGATTGATCGCCCTATGCGCGATACGCTCGCCGTGCGGGCCGAGGATGGTGGCAGGGTCGAGGCACTCGGGGAAGGTTATAGCTATTCGGATGTTGCTTTTTGCCGTACATGCGCCTGGCGCGGGCGTGCTGTCCCGGCCATCCGGCAGCTTCTGGGCCTGGGTAAGAGTCTCAGCCGGGCAGGCTATGTCGATCTCGGCAGCCTGCGTGTCGTCGGTGGGATGGTCTTTGTGCCTTGCTATAAGCTCTAAGCCTAGGGGCGGGGCGGTCGTCTTAGTCGGATCGAGCCCGCCCTTGGAGGAGTAGTAAAACCCCGAGAGGCGTGGTATCAGGGCATGGCCGTTGATGTAGGGCTGAGGCATCCAGTAAGAAGATGTGTTCTTGCGCAAGTAAGCCGGGTCGCCGCCGTCCTGGGAGCCGTCCTTGCAACTCGTTTGCTGCACAAAGAGTTCTTCCACCGTGTCGACGGAGGGATCGGCCGGTACTCCCAGATTGCCCCAGAAGTTGTGCTTATGGGCGTCTGCGGTCGGGGTGTACTCCGTCTGGGGTGTGGCGGGGTCGTCGTAGTAAGGCTTGACTATCGGATCATTGAGGCTCGTGCCCGCCGTGCGGCACTGGCCTTTGAACTGGCCCTTGCCGCCCGAGGCCTGTGCCACGGCCCCCTCCTGAGGGCGAGCAAGCGTGCCTCCGGAGATGACTATGGCCAAAGCGGCGATCAGCGCGGCGTATAGTAGCGACTTCCTCACAGACCCCTCCTACTCTTCCGGCGCTCCACGTACGGGACGGGCTTCTCGGCCTCAATCCTCTTTCTCTCGTTACGGTCAGAATAAAGCCAGGGCCGGACGTAAGCAACCCCTGCATCATCCTGCGAGATGAGTAGCTCTTATTCACCGGAGTGCGCAGAAGAGGAATTCTGCGAAGTTCGCATAAGCCGTATTCTACGAAGTTCGGCGCTTTCTTGGTGCTCTGAGGTGTTTTGTGCCATGGCGCACATACACTCCACTCACACAGGAGTAGGCTGCCCTTGTTGAACAACGCGGCGGGGCTGATCACCCCCAGTCGCTCTACAGGAGGAGTACAGCCTATGGAGACCCATCCCGCGCTCCGCCCCTTCCGCGTCGACGTTCCGGAGGAGGACCTGGACGACCTCCGCCGACGCATCGAGGCGACGCGCTGGCCCAGCAAGGAGCTGGTCGAAGACCGATCCCAGGGCGTGCAGCTGGCGACGATGCAGGCGCTCGCGCGCTACTGGACGGAGGAGTACGACTGGCGCAAGGTCGAGGAGAAGCTGAACGCCCTACCGCAGTTCACGACCGAGATCGACGGGCTCGACATCCACTTCATCCACGTGCGCTCCCAGCACGAGGACGCGTTGCCGCTAATCATGACGCATGGCTGGCCCGGCTCGGTCGTCGAGCTGCTGGAGACGGTCGGCCCGCTCACCGACCCGACCGCGCACGGTGGGCAAGCGGAGGACGCGTTCCACCTCGTGCTGCCGTCCCTACCCGGCTACGGCTTCTCCGGCGAGCCCGCCGAGATCGGCTGGGGCCCCGGCCGCACCGCGCGAGCGTGGGCGGAGCTGATGCGGCGCCTCGGCTACTCCCGGTACGTCGCCCAGGGCGGCGACGTGGGCGCCGGAGTCACCGACGCGATGGGACGGCAGGCACCCGAGGGGCTGCTCGGCATCCACCTCAACGTGCTCGTGACGGTGCTGGCCGGCCCCCAGCCTGAGGAA
>Ga0126307_10003536_pt1 | contig 10708 bp, 10 predicted proteins | sample Plot28_FD_89955 | JGI IMG/M metagenome (GOLD analysis project Ga0126307, IMG submission 89955) | Serpentine soil microbial communities from UC McLaughlin Reserve, CA, USA - Plot28 | ecosystem: Environmental > Terrestrial > Soil > Grasslands | place: USA: UC McLaughlin Reserve, Lake County...
AGCGACGCGGCGGCGTGCGCGGCGTCCCGCTCGCGCGCGAAGAGGCCGTAGACGGCCGGGCCGGCGCCGCTGACGTCCGCGCGAAAGGCGCCGAGGGCTCGTAAGTCGTCGGCAAACGGGGACGAGGCGAGGTCGTTCCGCGGCAGCGCCGCGAGATCCGCGGCGCGCGTAACGCGGGCGAGGGCCGCGAGGAGCTCGTCGCGCCGCGCCGCGAAGCCGTCCGCACCCCTCCTCGCGTCGAACTGCGCGTACACGGCGCCGGTCGACGCCTTCAACACGTCGTTGGGGAGTACCAGCACGATCCAGAAGTCTTGCGGCAGCTCGAGCGCGGTGAGATCGGTCCCGTTGCCGGTCCCGAGCTGTGGCCCGTCTGCGAGGAAAAACGGCACGTCCGCGCCGAGCGCGCACGCGAGTCGATGGAGGACAGAGCCGTCGAGCGGACTATCTAGGGCCTCGCTCGCAAGCCTCAGCGCGGCGGCCGCGTCGGCGCTGCCGCCGCCGAGGCCGGCGGCGACGGGGATCTTCTTCTCGATCCGAGCGTGCCACGCGGAAGGCACACGCGCCTCCTGCGCGACAGATTCGAGCGCCCGCCGCACGAGCGTGTCGCTCGCGAAGCCTTCGATCTGCAATGTCGCCGACGGACGCAGCTCGAGGCGGTCCGCGAGGTCGATCCGCTGCAGCACCGTCGCGACCTCGTGCTTCCCGTCGGGGCGAATCGGCCCGACCACGAGCGCCAGGTTGATCTTCGCCGTCGCCGAGGCCCGAATCACCGAAGTGCGTCTGCGAGCGCGACGAACTCCTGCGGCTCGAGTTGCTCCGCGCGCACCGAGGGATCGCGGCCGATTGACGCAAGCGAGCGTTCGGCCTGCTCGCGCGACGCCACGCCGGCCAGCGCGAGCGAGTTCGGCAGCGTCTTCCGCCGATGTGCGAACGCGGCTTCGGTCACTTTCTTGACGCGGGGGAAGTCCGGCGGCCCGGCGATCCGCGTGAACGCGACGAGCGCCGAGTCGACGTTCGGGCGCGGCCGGAAGACGGTCCGCGACACCGGATGGAATCCGATGCGGCGCGCCATCAGCTGGACGAGGACCGAGACTGCGCCGTAGGCCTTCGTGCCCGGAACGGCGAAAAATCGGTCCGCGACCTCGCGTTGCACCATGACGCACCAGAGCTCGATCGACGGCAGCCGTTCGAACGACTCGACTACGAGCGGCGTGGCGATGTTGTACGGAAGGTTCGCAACGAGCTTCGTCGGCGGCGGTGTGAGCGAGGCGACGTCGAACCTGAGCGCGTCCGCGAACCGAAGCATGACCCGGTCGAGGTCGCGCAGGTGCAGCTCGAGCGATCGGTCGACCTCGACCGCATGCACGAGGGCGACGCGCTCGGCGAGGTACCGCGTCAGGACGCCCAGGCCCGGCCCGACCTCGAGCACGACATCGTGCGGGCCGAGCGCTGCGAGCCGGTCGATGACGCGGAGGATGTTCTCGTCGACGAGGAAGTGCTGCCCGAGCTCCTTCTTCGCCCGGACCGTCACGCGAGCTCGAAGCAAGCGACCGCGTTCGCGTCGATCCGCTCGGCAAGCTCGTCCGCGTCTTCCCCGCGCGCCTGGGCGAGCGTCGCGACCGCGTGAACGATGTTCGCGGGCTCGTTCGGCTTGCCGCGACGGGGCTGCGGCGACAGGTACGGCGAATCGGTTTCCGCAAGTAGACGCTCCGGCGGCACCGCCCGGGCCGCCGCACGAAGGTCGTACGCGTTCTTGTAGGTGACGTTCCCGGCGAACGAGACGTACCACCCGCGCTCGACGGCGTCGTCGAGTAGCAACGGCGACGAGAAGCAGTGGAGGACGACGCGCCCGTCGAAGTCGCGGAGGCGCCCGAGGGTCTCGTTGTCGGCCGCGCGGTTGTGGATCACGACCGGCTTGTCCAGGCTTCGTGCCAGCTCGAGCTGCGCGTCGAAGGCGCGGCGCTGCGCATTCCGGGGCGCGTAGTCGCGGAAGTAGTCGAGGCCTGTCTCCCCGACCGCGACGGCACGCGGGTGCACGAGCGCGTCGCGGAGCGCGTCGAGCACGCCGTCGACCGTCTCGGCTTCGTGGGGGTGCAGGCCGAGCGCAGCGAAGACGCCGTCGTGTCGCTCGGCGATCTCGAGCGTCGCGCGCCACGAGTCGGGCCGCGTTCCGACGGAAACGATGCGGGTGACCCCTGCGGCGCGCGCCCGCTCGACGAGAACGTCCGCCGGCTCTGCGCACGAGTCGAGGTGCGCGTGCGTGTCGATCACGCAGCGGCGGCGGGCAGATCGACCCGCGGAAAGAGCGGCGGGCTCGCGTCGATCCCTGTGACCGCCCCTGCGGACCCGTTCCGGATCCGCGACCACTCGAGACTCGCCGGCTGTCGGAGAGCCGCGAGGATCCTCGGAGCCGTCTCGGGCAGGTACGCGGCGACGGCGACCGCGACACCGGCGATGCCGTCGGCGAGGTGATAGAGGACCGCGTCGAGCTCGTCCGCGCGGGAGTCGTCCTTCGCCAGCTGCCACGGCGCCGACGCCTCGACGTAGCGATTCAGGTCGCGCACGACGGCCCAGATCGCATCGAGCGCGCCGCTCAGGTCCCAGTTGTCGAGCCGCACGGCGACGTCCTCACGAAGCGCGTCGAGGTCGACCGGCCCCTGGGTGGCCGCCGGCGAGACGGCGCCGTCGCGGTAGCGGGCGATCATCGCCGTCGTCCGCGAGACGAGGTTGCCGAGATCGTTGCCCAGCTCGCGCTCGTACCGGTCGTGGAAGTCCTCCACCGATGCGTTTCCGTCCTGCCCGAACGTCGTCACCCGCGCCACGTAGAACCGGACCGGATCGACGCCGTAGATGTCGAGCAGGTCGAGCGGGTCGATCACGTTGCCGAGCGACTTCGAGATCTTCCGGCCCCCGATCTGGAGATACCCGTGCACGAAGAGCTGCTTTGGCGGCGGATAGTCCGCGGCGAGGAGGAGCGCAGGCCAGAACACGCAGTGGAAGCGGAGGATGTCCTTCGCGATCAAGTGTCGGACTTCGGGCCAGTATCGGTTGCGCAGATCCTGACCCGGACGCGCGTACGTGAGGGCGCTCAGGTAGTTGATCAGCGCATCGACCCAGACGTAGACGACCTGATCCAGGTCCCACGGGATCGGGACGCCCCAGGGCTGGCCCGAGCGCGACAGGCTGAAGTCCTGGAGTCCGCCCTCGATGAAGCTTCGCGCCTCGTTTGCGCGGAAACGCGGCAGCACGAAGTCCGGCCGCTCGTCGTAGAGACGGAGCAGCCGTTCCTGGAACGCCGACAGCCGGAAGAACCAGTTCTTCTCCTCGATCCATTCCGGCTCGATGCCGTGATCGGGGCACTTCCCGTCCACGAGCTCGTCCTCGTTCTTGAACGCCTCGCAGCCGATGCAGTAGAGGCCGGCGTAGACGTCCTCGTAGATGTGTCCGTTGTCGTAGATCCGCTGGATGAACTCCTGGACGAACGTCTTGTGGCCCTCATCGGTCGTGCGAATGAAGAAGTCGACGTCCGCGTGCACGCGCGCCGGCAGCGGGCGCCAGTGCTCGTCCACGATGCGGTCGACGAACGTCTTCGGATCGAGCCCCAGCTCCTCCGCCGAACGAACGTTCTTCGACGCGTGCTCGTCGACGCCTGTGAGGAAAAACGTCTCCTCCCCACGCTGGCGGTGATGGCGCGTGAGGATGTCGGCCGCGATCGTCGTGTACGCGTGGCCGATGTGCGGGGTCGAGTTCACGTAGTAGATCGGCGTCGTGATGTAGAAGCGATTCACCACTCTCCATGGTACGAGGCCGTCGCAAGCGAACCGCCGCGAGCGCCAACGCCGCCGCGGCTGCGGTCGCGAGCAGCAGCAGCAGCAGCAGCGTCATCGGGCGTGCGGCGCCGTCGCTTCCGGCCGCGAGCCTCCGTGCGGACTCGATACCGCGATCGGCGCCGGCACCCCACTCGCGGCCGCGCCGCCGGAGGGCCTCTCCACGCTCCTCGGAAGCACCGCTTGGCAACGTGGCCGGACGCGCGGCACTACCGACGGCTGATGCGTCCGTCGCAGGCGACGCGGTCGCGGCGGTCGCCTGATCGAGGGCAGCACCGGCGGCGGCGCGCGGCGGCGCTTCGGCCCACACGTGGTCTCCCGCACCCCGTAGATGAACTCGATCCGGCGACACCGGGACAGCCCTCGAGGCTGTAGGCGCCGCGGCGCGAACCGGCGGCGCACCGCCGGCGGCGACGAGTTCCGGCTCGGCCGGCGCCGGCGGTTGCTCGTCGACGGCCGGGGTCGGCTCGGCCTCGACCGGCGGCGTGGCGCCGCCCACCGGCGCGGGGACGACGGGCGCGGGGATGACGGGTGCCGGCGCAGGCGCGTCGACGGCCGGCTCCTGCGGCAGCGGTGGCTCGTCACCCGTGGGCGCCGCCGAGACAGGCGCCTCGCCTGTCGCAGGCGCCTCGCCCGTCGCAGGCGCCTCGACCGTCGCAGGCGCCTCGCCCGTCGCGGGCGCATCTCCGGGCGTGACGGCGGGTGCGTCGGCGACGGCGTCGGGTCCTGCCGCTTCCTCCCCGATCTCATCGCGGGGGGCGTCGGTCGCCGTTGGGGCAGTTTCCGGCGGCGTGTCCGCAACGGCCTCTGAAGGGTCTGGCTCGGGCTCGGCAGCGGGCGCGTCGCCACCTGCCGCGGGCGCGGGCAGCGGCTCGTCCGTTCCGAGCCCGGGGGGCGGCGTGGGCGCCGCATTCGGCGCGCGCGCCGGGAGAAACAGGAGTGGGTCGACGTACCCGTGCTCGTCGGAGCTTGCTCGGACGCCGAGATGGACATAGGGGCCGTCCACCTCCGGAGCGCCCGTTGGACCGGCAGATCCAACCTCGGCTCCTTCCGCAATCGCCTCACCCGCGGCGACGGCGGCCGAGCCGAGATGGAGCAACGTCACCGACCAGCCGTCGGCCGTCTTGATCGTGACGTCCAGGCCGTGTGTCGGCAGCGTCCCGACGAACGACACGATCCCGGCCGCCGGCGCCAAGATCGTCTCGCCCGGCGAAGCCGTGACGTCGATGCCGCGATGCTGGCCACCGCCGTACGGGTCGGGCCCGAGCGCGAACGGTCGAGCGACCGCGCCTCCGGCAGGCCAGCTCCACCCTGACGCCGAGAGCGGAGTGGCAAGCGCGAGGAGCACGGTGATTCCGAACAAGAGCCTGCGCACGAAAACCTCCTGTTGTCAGAATTGTCAACGGAGCGACCAGGGTATCGGTGCGAGCGGTTGTTGTCAATTCTGACTACGGACGGTCTTCGAGCGACGCGTCGTATAAAGCGTTCGCGGACGCGCCGGTCAGTCGCGCAACGACACGCGCCGCCTGCCTCCGCGGGACGCCGGAGTCGACGAGCTCGGCGACCGCCACGCGGTCTTCGTGCGCCACAGCAAGCGCGTCTTCGGGAGCGCGAGCCGCGAGTACGACGACGAGCTCACCGCGCGGCGAAGCTTCGGCGTACTGCGCGGCGAGCTGCGATGCCGTCCCGCGGACGACCTCCTCGTGCACCTTGGTGAGCTCGCGACAAACCGCGACCGGCCAGTCGCGATCGACCTCGGCGATCGCCGCGAGCGTCTTCGCCAGCCGCTGCGGCGACTCGAACGCGACAACGGGGTAGTGCGTTGCGCCGACGGAGGCGAGCAGCCCCCGCACGTCGGCGGACTTCCGAGGAAAGAAGCCGACGAAGACGTAGCCGTCCGCGATGAGCCCGCTCGTGACCAGCGCGGTCTCCACCGCCGACGGGCCGGGCAGCACCGTCACGCGGACGCCGGCGTCGAGGGCCGCCGCGATCAGCCGCGCACCGGGATCGGAGACTCCGGGCAAGCCCGCATCCGAGACGAGCGCCACACGCTCGCCCGCGAGGAGACGCGGCAGGAGCTCTGCAGTGCGCTTCGCCTCGTTGTGCTCGTGGTACGAGAGGAGCTTCGTGCGGATGCCGTGCCTGTCGAGCAGCACCCGCGTGTGGCGCGTGTCCTCGCAGAGCACCACGTCCGCCTCGCTCAACTCGCGCAAAACCCGCAGCGTGACGTCCTCGAGGTTCCCGATCGGCGTCGCGCAGACGCTGAGCATCAGGCCGCGCCGCGCGCGAGCTCGCGGGATGTCGAGACGCGGCCTGCCGCGGCATCGGCGGCCGCGCCGTTCACGCGAGCGCCTCGAACGCGATCAGCCCCGCGCCGACCAGCCCTGCCATCGTCCCCAGCTCCGCGCGCACGATCCGCGTTCGTTCGTTCGCGGGCCTGAGCGCGTGCTCGCGCACACCCTGGCGCGCGGGGTCGAGGACCAGCTCGCCCGCCGCCGCGAAGCCGCCGCCGATGACGACGACGTCCGGGTTGAACACGTTGACGAGCGACTCGATTCCCGCTCCGAGCCGCCGTCCGATCTCGGCAAGGATCTCGACGGCGGTCGCATCGCCCTCACGTGCAAGCCGCACGAGCCGGTGCGCGTCGGCGGCCGGCCCGTAGACGCGTTGCGCCGCTCGAGTCGCCGCGCTTCCCGAGACGTACGTCTCGAGATGGCCGCGGCCCGTGCACGACCCCTGGCAGGGCTCCCCGTCGTACTCGATCACGATGTGGCCGAGCTCGGCCCAGCCGCGGAACAGCCGCCCGTCGAGCATGACTCCGCCCCCGACGCCCGTGCCGAGCGTCAGCATCACCATCGTCCGGGACTCCCTTCCCGCACCTGCGGTGTACTCGGCGAGCGTGGCCGCGCCGGCGTCGTTCTCGACTCGAACGGGAAGGTGGAGCCGCGCCGCCATCTCCGTCCGCAGATCGAGCTCTCCGAGCGGAGTGTTGACGGAGCCCTGCACGCGCCCGCTCTGGGGGTCGATGCGCGCCGGGACGCCCAGGCCGACCGCGGCGATCTCGTCGTCGAGCAACTCGCGAACCGCGTCCTCGAGACCGTCGAGCAGCGCCGCCTGCGACTCTGTTCTCGTCGCCGTCTCGCGGTGACGCTCGACCGTGCCGTCCCGGTGGACTACCCCGGCAAGCATCTTCGTCCCGCTGAGATCCACACCAATCACGCGCTGCGAAGTCACGGCCGAGGGGTAACGTAACCCGCCGCATGGCCGGCACAGAGAAGCCCTACCGCGTCTACCGCGGGGGTCGAACGAAGGGCAAGGTGCCGCTGCCGCACCGGCGTCCGCGCGAGCGTGCGCAGGACGGGCGGCCGCAGTCGGCGGACGCGCCGCCTCGCTATCCCGGCCCCGGTCCGGTAGCGCCCGAGCGGCGGCCGCGCTGGGGTCGCCGGATCGGGATCGCCCTCCTCGTCCTGCTGCTCGCGGCGATCGCCTGGGGAATTGCGAGCTACCTCTCACTCCGTAGCGGCGTCGAGAAGGCCAACGAGCGGCTCCCCGAGCGGGCCAAAGTTGCGCTCGCGCGCCAGGACTCGCTGCTCCTCTCGGAGCCGACGAACATCCTCGTCCTCGGCACCGACCACGCCAAGATCGCAGCGCGCGAGAGCGCGAACCGCAGCGACTCGATCATGCTGATCCGCACCGACCCGGATCGGCACCGCATCTGGTACCTCTCGATCCCGCGCGATCTGCGCGTCCCGATTCCGGGCTACGGCGAGGCGAAGGTGAACGCAGCTATGCAGCTCGGCGGGCCGGCGCTGGCGATCCGCACGGTCGAGGCCGCGACGAACGAGGCGCTGCCGGTGAACCATGTGATCGTCGCCGACTTCGCGCAGTTCGAGGAGACGGTGAACGCCGTCGGCGGGATCACGATCGACGTCCCGGCCGCGATCCGCTCGAAGTTCGGCTGCCCGTTCGACGTTGAGCGCTGCGCAACGTGGCCCGGCTACCGGTTCGCGAAAGGTAAGCAGCACATGAACGGCCGACGCGCGCTGATCTACTCCCGCGTACGCAAGAACGAGCTCGACCCGCGCGACAGCGACTTCACGCGGATCGAGCGGCAGCAGCAGGTCCTTCAGGCAATCCTGCGCAAGATGACGAGCGTCAAGACCGTCGCCAAGCTGCCGCTGATCGGCGACGAGCTCGTGGCCCCACTCTCGACGGACCTCACGACCGCGCAGCTGGCGCAGATTGCGTGGGTGTACAAGCGCGGCAGCGCGATGCACTGCCGCCTCGGCGGGAGCGCCGCGACACTACCTAGCGGCGAGTCGGTGATCGTCGCCGAGGGCGACGACAAGAGCAGGGTGATCCTCGCGGTGCTCGGGAAGACCGCGCCCCTGCCACCGCGCCCGGGCGAGGGCCCGTACGGCGCCGGCTGTGTTCGCGGCGCCTTCGCGCGCTGACGCCGTTTCGCGCAGAGTCCTTGGACTTCGGCGAAGGCTAAGCGAGCTCTCGCGTGGAGCGCGAGAGCGAGCTAAGCCTCGGCGGCCTTCTTCGTGTCTGCCTTCTCACCGGCGCCGGAGTCGCCCGAGGACGAGGACTCGCCGGACGCGCCGTCCTTGGAGGCGTCGTCCTTCCGCTTCGAGCCGCGGCCGTAGTCGGTCGAGTAGAAGCCCGAGCCCTTGAAGTGCACCGCGACAGGGTGGAGAACGACCGTTACGGGCGATTTCCCGCAGATCGCGCACGCCTCCGGAGCCGGGGCATTGATCGACTTGAACACCTCGAACATATGCCCGTCCGGACAGCGATATTCGTAGGTTGGCACGGGAAAGCAAGGCTACCAGCGGGTGTTGCGGATTCCCGCTGCTGTAATCCGGACTGTGAACGAGGCCGAAGGCACCGCCACCCGCGTCGGCGCGCTCGAGCTCCCTCGGCCTGCCGACCTCGGCGAGCTTGCGTGGCGCCTTGGCGTCGGCGCGCTCACGGCCGCCGTCGGCCTGTTCGTGCTTTTCCGCCTGAACGCGTGGCCGCCGCACGAGGACGAGACGCTCGCGCTCTTCACCGGGCGCGGCTCGTTGCACGAGCTGATCGAGACCGTCCTCGGGCAACGTGGGGGCGCGCCGCTCCACTTCGTGCTCGCCTGGATCGTCGCGCATCTCGGCGGCGGGCTGCTCGAGCTCCGCCTCTTCTCCGCGCTGTTCGGCGTCGCGAGCGTTCCGCTCCTCGCGTTGCTCGCCCGCAGGCTGACGGACCGGCTCGTGGCGATCGTCGCGGTCGGCGTGGTTGCCGCAAGTTGGATGCTCCTCTTCCACGCGATCTACGCGCGCATGTACTCGCTGTTCCTGTTCACGAGCGCGCTGTCCTACCTCGCGCTGCTGCACGCGCTCGAGCAGCGCAACCGGCGGGCCTGGGTGCTTTGGGCGCTCGCAGTGTTCGCATGCGTGGCGACACACCCGTACGGCGCGCTCGTCCTCGGGTCGCAGGGCCTGTACGTCCTGTGCCTGCGTCGCTGGCGCGAGGCGTTGCCGGCGTTCGGCGCCGTCGGCGTGCTCGGGATTCCGTTCTGGCGTGCCGACCTCGTCCTCGGCGGGCGCTTCGATGTCGGTGTGGGCGGCGGGGGCGTCAAGCTCGGCGGCGTCGACTCGACGCTGCGTTACTTCGCCCACGTTGCCGGCGACTTCACCGCAGGCTGGTCGATCCCGCGGACGATCGTCGTCGGGGTCGCCTCCATCGGGTTCGTGCTGCTCGCTCGCGAGCGGCGTTCGAGCGCGATCCTGAGCGCGTGCGCAGTCGTGGCCCCCGCGATGTTCTTCCTGGCGCTGCGCGTGAGGAGCGGCCTCGCGTCACCGGAGTCGCGACATCTCATCTTCCTGCTGCCGTTCTTCGCAACGTGCCTGGCCCTGCCCCTCGTCCGGAGCGCACAGCGCCAGCGGCTTGCGGTACCAGCCGTCGCCATCGCGGTGCTCGGCCTCGCGGCCCTCGAGGTCGCGTGGGGCTTCCACAAGACGGCGCTCCTCTACGAGGGCGAGCAGAGCCGCCGCGTCGAGGCGCGCCACGAGGCGTCCGCGTGGCTCGCCGGAACCGGCCGACGCGACGACGTGCTGTTCGGCTACGACCCGCTCTTCCTCGGCGCGTGGGAGCGCGATCGGGACTTCTCGCGGACGGTCGCCCCTCGGGCCGACGCGCAGCTCGCGCTCAATGTGTTGGGCTCCGCGCCGAAGCCGCTCGGCCGCGGCGTCTGGGTGCTCGACGCGAGCGACCGCAACAACTTCGTGCAGAAGCTGACGATCCCCGTCCGCCATCCGCGCGGCGCGTCGAGGTTCGACGTCCGCGGCTTCGGGCCGTTCCTGGTGATCCGGTCGCGCGAGCCGACCCGAACGGTTCGCGAGTACCTGCTCCAGACCCAGGCTGTCCAGCACCTCGGCCAGGACCTGATGCTCGGCGACGCCGACATCAACCTGTTGACCGCCGAGCGCGGTCTCGGGTTGCGCAGCCTTGCCGCCGCGGGCGGGCCGCGCTAGGCGCCTACGGGCCGCGTTCCTCCCCGGCCGCCTCCCGCTCGAGCGTCTCTCGAAAGCAGGGTGCGCCCTCGAACGCGGCCAGGCCGGCCGGCGTCTCGCGAAGCGGGCGCGCGCGACGGCGGCGCGCGGCGGCGACTGCGGCCGACGCACCGACGACGGCGCCGTACATGAACGAGCGCAGGCGCGGACCGTTCCGGCGATCGCCTTCCATCGGTCAGGATCGTAGGCGATGCTCGTCTGCACGCTGGGCGACCTGCTCCTCGACGTGATCGTTCGGCTGGACGCGCCGCTCGCTGCGGGCGACGACTCGACCGCGCGCACCACGCTTGCGCCGGGCGGCCAGGCGGCGAACGTGGCCGCGTGGGCGGC
>Ga0126307_10003537_pt1 | contig 10706 bp, 9 predicted proteins | sample Plot28_FD_89955 | JGI IMG/M metagenome (GOLD analysis project Ga0126307, IMG submission 89955) | Serpentine soil microbial communities from UC McLaughlin Reserve, CA, USA - Plot28 | ecosystem: Environmental > Terrestrial > Soil > Grasslands | place: USA: UC McLaughlin Reserve, Lake County...
GGACGGGGCGGTCACCGGGTCTCGGCGCGCGACGCGTACCTGCGCGCCTCGGCGTACCTCGCCACGGCGCTGTACGCGGTCGCGGGCTCAAAGGACCCCTCGCGCGAGCGCCCGGCGTGGGACCGCCACCGCGACGCCTTCGACCGTGCCATGGCGCTGTGGGACCCGCCGGCCGCGCACCTGGAGATTCCCTACGAGGACACCACGCTGCCGGGATACCTCCTGCGCGCCGACGGCGCGGGGGAGCGACGGCCGCTGCTGATCATGAACAACGGCAGCGACGGGGCCATGACCGCGATGATCGGCCAGGGCGGCGGCGGCGGCCTGCGGCGCGGCTACAACGTCCTGCTCTTCGACGGGCCGGGGCAGCAGGCCGCGTTGATGCGCCAGGGGCTGTTCTTCCGCCCCGACTGGGAGGCCGTTCTGACGCCCGTCGTGGATTACGCGGTCGGGCGCCCGGACGTCGACCCCGACCGCATCGGCGTCATCGGCGTCTCGCAGGCCGGCTACTGGGTGCCGCGGGCGATCGCCTTCGAGAAGCGCATCCGGGCCGCCGTGGCCGACCCGGGGGTGACCGACGTCGGCGCGACGTGGACGAGCAAGATCGGCCACAGCATGAGCAAGCTGCTTGAGCGGGGCGACAAGGAGAAGTTCGACCGCGACATGCGCATGGCCGAGCGCTTCGTGCCCGGCCTGCGGGCTTCGCTGGAGTTCCGCATGAAGCCCTACGGGCTCGAGTCGGTGTTCGACGTCTATCGCGCCCTGGAGGAGTACCGCCTGACCCCCGACGTACTCGCGCGCATCGACACGCCGCTGCTGATCACCGACCCCGACCACGAGCAGTTCTGGCCGGGGCAGTCGCGCCAGCTCCACCAGGCGCTGACCGGTCCGAAGGAGCTCGTGCGCTTCACGGCGGCCGAGGGTGCGGACTCACACTGCGAGCCCGCCGCGCCTGGCGTCCGCGAGCAGCGCATCTTCGACTGGCTGGATACCGCGCTGGGCGTCTGAAACGCGGGCGGGCCGGGTAGGTCTCAGGCATGTCCGTGCGCGAGACCTACGAGCACGTGCCGCGCCGGTCCCCGCTGCCGCTGCGGATGCTGGCGCTCATGGCCGTCGTCCCGGTCGCCTCGCTCGTCCTCTGGCTGCTGTATCCCGACAGCGTGGTGTTCGTCGCCCTGCTGGCCGTCAGCGTGCTCGCGCTGGTGTTCTTCGGCGTCTACCGCGCGCTCTCGGCGCGCTCGCTGGAGCGCCCGCCCGGCCGGCACCCGGCCACCGGGCCCGACCGCGTCGGGCGCACGGGCGACCGCACCGGCTAGAGGTCCTCCTTGACCTCCTCGTCGGGCTCACCGGAGACCTCCGCGTTCGGGGCGGCCTCGACCCCGAACTCCCGCTCCAGGTGAGGCGCGCCCTCGCCCGAGGTGTACTCGGCGTGCTCGATCAGGTCGCTCTCGGCGACCTCGAATCCCTCGGCCTCGCCCTCGCCGCCCTCGACCAGCGGCCGCTGGGCGGGGTCGAGCCCCTCGTCGCCCGCCGTGCCCCCGATGTGGCCGGCCTCGGCCGCGGCGGCGGCCTCCTCCTGTGAGACGAAGTCGTCGTTGCGTTCGGTCATGCGGGCAAGCCTACGCGGCCGCCGGGCCCGGCCGCCCGCCGGCCGTCAGGCGTCGTGCAGGAGGCCATGCTCGCTGACCAGCTCGAGGGCGAGCGTCTTGTAGCCCACCTCGTCGAAGAGCACGACGATCTGGTCGGGCTCGTAGCGCTGGACGGTGCCGCCGCCCCACCTGCCGTGCGTGACGCGGGCCCCGATCTCCCACGGTCGGCCGTCGGCCTGCGGGGCGGGGTCGAAGCGGCCGGCCGCGCAGTTGTCGCAATTGCCGCACCGGCCCGGATGCTCCTCGCCGAAGTAGGAGAGCAGGAAGGCGCGCCGGCAGGTCTCGTGCTCGGCGTAGGCGCGCATCATCTCGACCCGGGACCGGTCGAACTGGTGGCGCGCCTCCTCGGCGCGCGCGGCCGCGTTCGCGGCCTCCTCGGATCCGGGCGCGCCGGGCGGACGGGCGACGTCGCCGTCGGCTCGCAGCTGCACCGCCCCGGCCTCCTCGAGCCGGTTCAGCGCGGTCGAGAGCTTGGACTCCGGGAGGTCGAGGGTCTCGGCCAGCGCGTCGGGGCCCACCGGACCGCGCGCCAGACCCACCGCGCGGGCGACCCGCTCGAGCTCGTCGTACTCCAGGGCCCCGCCGGCGAAGAAGCGCTGGCGCCCGACGTCCTCGGGCCGGTAGAAGAGCACCGCCTCGGCGGGCGCGCCGTCGCGTCCGCCCCGGCCGATCTGCTGGTAGTAGGAGTCGATCGACTCGGGCACGTCGTGGTGGAAGACGAAGCGCACGTTGGCCTTGTCGACGCCCATGCCGAATGCCGTCGTGGCCACGATGACCTCCACCTCGTCGTCCATGAACCGCTCCTGGAGCTCGTCGCGCAGCTTGCCCCGCAGGCCGGCGTGGTAGGGCACCGCCGCGACGCCGCGGCCGTCGAGCTTGTCGGCGATCTCCTCGGCCAAGCGGCGGGTCGCCGCGTAGACGATGCCCGGCTTGGGAGCGCCGGCCACCCGCTCGATCAGCGCCTCGAGCTTGCGCTCCTCGGCGTGGAAGCGCTCGACCCCGAGGTGCAGGTTGGCGCGGTCGAATCCGCGCACGACGATCGCCGGGTCGCGCATGCCTAGGCGCTCGACGATCTCCTCGCGCACCGGCGGCGATGCGGTGGCGGTCAGGGCGAGGGTGACCGGATGGCCGAGCTCCTCGACGAGCGCCCCGAGCCGCAGGTAGTCCGGACGGAAGTCGTGGCCCCACTCGGAGATGCAGTGGGCCTCGTCGACGACCAGCAGGGAGGGCTCGGCGGCGCGCAGGCGGTCGAGCGTCTCCGGGCGGCCGAGCTGCTCGGGAGCGAGGAAGAGGAACTCGAGGTCGCCCTCGTCCAGGTCCTCCAGGGTCTCGCGCCGGGCGCCCTCCCCCTTGGTCGAGTTGACCTCGGCCGCCTCACCGGGCAGGTGCTCGGTGATGTTCTCGACCTGGTCGAGCTGCAGCGCGATCAGGGGCGAGATGACCAGCGTGGGGCCGTCGAGGAGCAGGCCGGCGATCTGGTAGATGGCCGACTTCCCCGACCCGGTGGACAGCACGGCCAGCGTGTCACGCCCGCCCACGACGGCCTGGATGGCCTCGCCCTGGCCGGGGCGCAGGGCATCGAAGCCGAAGGCCTCGCGGGCGGTCTTGAGGATCTGGTCCAAGTGGGGTCAGCGCACGCTCGGCGAGCGCTCGCGGGCCCGGGCGATCCAGTCGTCCGAGCTCCACGGGGTGGGCAGGCGCTCGAGCACCTGCCCGTCGACCTCGATGTCCAAGCGCTCGTTGAAGAACGCCAGGTGGTCCTTGACCGCGATGGCCTCCGGTCGGGGGTCGCGGTAGACCCACGCGGCCGCCTCGACCCGCTCCCCGCCGCCCTCGGCCGCGTACCACTCGTCGGCCAGCCCCTTGTAGGCGCAGCGCGTGCGCAGCCCCTCGACCGGCTCCAGCGCATCGAGGGCCACGTCGGCCTCGGGCACGTAGTAGCGGGTCGGCAGACCGGTCTCGTACAGCGCCTGGGCCCGCCGCGTGTCGGCGAGCACCCGGCCGCCGAGCAGGACGCGCACGTGGGCGGAGGTCCGGAGCACGTCGATGCGGTGGTAGGGATCGCGGGGGTGGCCGAAGACCTCCTCGTCCTCCTCGAAGAAGTGGTCGAGGCGGTCGAAGTAGAAGGCCACATAGCCGGCCAGGCCCGGTGCGTCGGGCAGCGGCTCCGGGTAGCCCCAGACGGCATTCTCGGCCTCGCGGCCGCCCGCCTGGATCGACCAGTACGACGCGTCGCCCTTGAACGGGCAGTGGGTCGCGTGATCGGTCGGGCGCAGCAGGTCGGTCCGCACGTCCTCGAGCGGGAAGTAGTAGACCGGGACGTGACCGGTCTCGTGCATCAGCTTGCCCCGGCGCGTGTCGACGAGGGTCTCGCCGCCGAACACCGCGCGGATGCGCCGCGGGCTGTCCTCGAAGAACAGGACGTGCCCGTCGGGACGGGCCTCGAAGTTGAACTCCCCGCGGCCGTGCGGGCCGAACGGTCCGGCGGCCATGGTCAAGGTCATCGCGCGGCTCTCTCCTCGGCGAAGTGGTTGCACGAGCAACGTAGCAAGCGGGAATGCTCCGCCGGGCGCGCGGATGCGCGAAGCTCCCCGGCCGCATGCGCGAGCGAGCCGGGCGATGGGAGCTGCTGGCCGTCGCCGCCCTCACGGCGCTCGCCGCCGTGCTGCGGGTGGCGGCGGCCGATCAGAGCCTGCTGGGCGACGAGTTGTTCACCTATGAGGCGGTGCGCGAGCCGACCCTGCAGACGGTTATGGACTTCGTGCGCTCGCCGCTGGAGATCAGCCCGCCGCTGTTCTTCGTCGGATCGTGGCTGACCGCCGACCTCGGGGATCCCACCACGTGGCTGCGTGCCCCCAGCGTCGGGGCGGGCATCCTGGTCGTCCCCGCCGTGTGGGCCGTCGGGCGCCGCACGGTGGGAGAGCGCGCCGGCCTGGTCGGGGCGGCGATCATGACCGTCAGCCCGTACGCCGTGTTCTTCTCGGCCGAGGCGCGCCCCTACGCGCTGGCCATGCTGCTGACGGCGCTCTCGACGCTGGTCCTGCTCACCGCGCTGCAGCGTGGGCGCTGGCCTTGGTGGCTGCTGCTCGGGATCACCGTGGCGGCGGCGATGTACACCCACTACGTCGTCGTCTTCGTCGTGGCCGTGCAGGCGGCGTGGGCGCTGTGGGTCCACCGCGACCGCTGGCTGGGCGTCGTGGCCTCCACCGCGCTGGCGCTCGCGCTCTACGTCCCGTGGCTGCCGGCCGTCCTCGACGACCGGCGCTCCCCCTACCAGGAGGCGATCGGCCGGGTGTGGCCGCTGGACCTCCGCTACGCCGGCACCGCGCTGGCCGAGTGGGTGACCGGCACCCCGCTCTCGCCCCTGCTCGACCTGCCCGGCCCGACCGGGCTGGCGCTGCTCGGGGCCGCGCTGGTCGCCGCCGCGGGCGGTGCCGTGTGGTCGCTGTGGCCCGGCCCGCCCCAGCGGGTCGTCGCGCTCCCGTGGCGGCCCTGGCAGCCGCGTGGGCGCCCGCGCCTGACCGGTCCGGCGGCCGGTCCGGGCCGCGCCGGCACGCCGGTCCTGGTCGTCCTGCTCGCCGCCGCCGCGCCGGTCGGCGCGCTGGCCTGGTCGCTGGTCGCCGCGAGCATCTACGTGCCCCGCTCGTTCGCGCCGTCGCTGCCCTTCCTGTGCCTGGCGCTGGGGGCGCTCGTGGTGTGGCTGCGCCCCCCGACCGGTGCGATCGCGGCCGTCGCCCTGATCGCCGCCCTGGCCGTGGGCACCGCGCTGGAGCTCGGCCCGCAGCGCCGCACGCCCTACGACCAGGCCGCCGCGTTCATCGACGCCCGCGCCGGCGCGCGCGACCCGGTGCTCGAGCAGGGCCTCTTCGACCCGGGGATGCTCGAGGCCCAGCTCGACCCGCCGCGGGCCGTCTACAAGAACGACTGCCCCGAGCCGGCGCGCGCGGCCGGCGACGTGCTGCGCGGGCGCGTGCGCTGCGCACGGCAGTCCGGCGGGCGCCGGCGGGCCGTCGCCGTGGCGCGGGGAGGGCAGCTCTTCGTGATCACCGCGGCCGGCCGCCGGCCCGCCGGCATCCCGTTGGACCTCGTCGAGGAGCGGGCCTTCGAAGGGGCCCAGGGGCTCGTGGTTTTTCGGTATCGCGCTCGAGGGGGATAATCCCCCTCGTGGACGAGGGACGCCTGCGCGAGCTCTACGAGATGATGGTGCTGATCCGGGTCTTCGAGGAGGAGACCGAGCGCCAGTACAAGAAGGCGCGGATCGGCGGCTACTGCCACCTCGCCTCGGGCCAGGAGGCGGCCACCGTCGGGGTGCTCGAGCCGCTCTCCGACGACGACGTGCTGTTCACGTCCTACCGGGACCACGGCTTCGCGCTGGCCCGGGGCGTCTCGCCCGAGGCGGTCATGGCCGAGCTGTTCGGGCGCTGCGACGGCTGCGCGCGCGGGCGCGGCGGCTCCATGCACCTCGCCGACCCCGACCGCAACTACCTCGGCGGCTGGGGGATCGTCGGCGGGCAGCTCCCGCTCGCCACCGGCGCTGCGTTCGCGCTGGCGCAGCGCGACGAGCCCCACGCCGTGCTGGTCGAGCTGGGGGAGGGGGCCGTGAACATGGGGGCCTGGCACGAGTCGCTGAATCTCGCCGGCATCTGGGAGCTGCCGATCGTCTACCTCGTCATGAACAACGTGTACGGCATGGGCACCTCGGTCGACAAGGCCTCGGCCGAGCCCGAGGTGTTCCGCCGGGCCGCGGCGTATCGCATGCGCGGCGAGCGCGTCGACGGGCAGGATCTCGAGGGCATCGTCGGCGCGGCCGACGAGCTGCTGCGCGAGGCGCGCGACGAGCGCCGGCCCAGCGTGCTGGAGCTGATGACCTACCGCTTCCGCGGCCACTCGGTGGCCGACGCCGGCAAGGCCTACCGGTCCGAGGACGAGATCGCCGGCTGGAAGGAGCGCGACCCCATCCCGACGCTCGCCGCGCGGCTCGGGCTCTCCGACGACGAGGTTGCCGAGGTCGAGCGGCAGATGGTCGAGCGCGTCGACGAGGCCGTGCGCTTCGCCGAGGACTCGGAGTTCCCGCCGGTGGACGGCCTCGCGCGCCACGTCTACGGGGACCCCGACTCGCCGCGGCAGTTCGAGCGGATGGCTCCCGGCTCGCCGTTCGGCGAGCGCGAGCTCGTCCTAGAGGGAGGGGGGCTGGGCCATGACTGACACCGCCACCGAGCAGCGGACGGCCGAGCCCGAGCAGCAGGAGCCGGCGCGCGACGCGGTCATCACCTACCGCGAGGCGCTGCGGGAGGCCATGCGCGAGGAGCTCGAGCGCGACGAGCGGGTCTTCCTCGTCGGCGAGGAGATCGGCGTCTTCGAGGGCTCCTACAAGGTCACCGCCGGCCTCTTCGACCGCTTCGGGCCCAAGCGCGTGCGCGAGGCGCCGATCTCCGAGGAGGGCTTCACCGGGCTGGCCGTGGGCGCGGCGATGATGGGCCTGCGCCCCGTGGTCGAGATCATGACCCTGAACTTCATCCTCGTGGCGATCGACCAGGTGATCAACCACGCCGCGAAGGTCCGCTACATGTTCGGCGGCGAGGTCGGCGCCCCGATCGTCATCCGCACGCCCAACGGCGCCGGCAACCAGCTCACGGCGCAGCACTCGCAGTCCTTCGAGCAGTGGTTCGCCCACGTGCCGGGCATGAAGGTCGTGGCCCCGGCCACGCCGGCCGACGCCAAGGGGCTGCTCAAGGCGGCGATCCGCGACGACGATCCCGTCCTCGTGGTCGAGAACCTCGTGGCCTACAAGCTCAAGGGCGAGGTGCCGACCGACCCGGACTTCACCGTGCCGATCGGCCAGGCCCAGGTCCTGCGCGAGGGCTCGGACCTCACCATCGTGGCCCACTCCTACGCCACCCAGCGCGCGCTGTCGGTGGCCGAGCGGCTGGCCGAGGACGAGATCTCCGCCGAGGTCGTCGACCTGCGCTCGCTGCGCCCGCTCGACATGGAGACGGTGGCCAAGTCGGTCGCCAAGACCAACCGCGCGCTGTGCGTGGAGGAGGGGTGGCCGTCCTACGGCACGACGGCCGAACTGGCCGCGCGGATCGGCGAGGCGTCGTTCGACGACCTCGACGCGCCGGTGGGCCGGGTCGGGATGGCCGAGGTGCCGATGCCCTACTCCAAGCCGCTGGAGAACGCCGCCCTGCCCCACGAGGACAAGGTCCACGCCGCCGCGCTGGCCACGCTGGGCGAGCGCCCCGAGGGCGGCTGGCAGCGCAAGTAGGGCCGGCCGGTCAGCAGGTCCGGTCGACCACGAGGATCACGTCCTCGCCGCCCGGGACGGGAGAGCCGGGCGACGGGCGCACAGAGCAGACGGTCCAGTTCTCGCTGACCACGGGCCCGAACGCGCTGTCGCTGTCGGTGTCGTAGGGGATGCCGTCGGCGTCGAGGACCTGGCCGGCCCGGTCCAGCCGGGCGCCGGCCAGCTCGGGCACGGTCGCGCCGGCGGCGGTCGCCGGATACGCGGGGACGCAGGCGAAGAGCGGCCGGTCGGAGGTCGCGTCGAGCCGGCGCCACATGGCCGGCCGCGCGTCGTGGCGGCAGTCGGTGCCCTCTGGCGGGGCGACCACGACCGCCGTCCCCTGGCGGCATTCGGTCGCGGCCGTGCAGCGCACCGTGCCGGCGTCCCCGTCGGGGGTGGCAGGCTGCGGCGGAGTCGTGGCGGTGGGAGCCGCCGGCGTGCGGCCGGCGGGCTGCGAGGTGGACGGCTTGGCCGGGTCGCCGCGCAGCAGCCGGCGCAGGTCGTCGCGGCTCACCACACCGCCGAGGTACAGACCGGCGGCCGCGCCCGCGCCGCCGAGCACGAGCAGCAGCGCCACCACCCACGGCCAGCGGCGCCGGCGCGGGCGGGCCGCGGGCGTCCCGCCGTCCGGCGGCGGTCCGACGGCGGGCGCGCCGGGCGGACCGGGCGGACCGGGCGGCGGCCCGACCGGGGGCCGGGCGGCGGGCGGCGCCGCCGCGGACCCCGCCCATAAGGCGCCGGCGCGCGCGGGGGCGCGCGGGGGCGCCGGGCGCACGGCCGTGGGGGCGGTGCCGCGCGGCGGGGGGGTGGCGGCCGCGACGGTCGCGCCGGCCGGGAGGATCGCCGTCGGGCTCAGCGGGTCGGCGGGCGAGCTGTCGCCCAGCACCGCCGTGGCGCCGGTGGGGGCGCCCGTACCGGCGCGCATCGCCGCGCGCGCGGCGCGGGCGAGCTCGCCGGCCGACGCGTAGCGGTCGCCGGGGCGCTTGGCCAGCGCCCGGGCGAAGAACGGGTCCCAGGCGATCGGCAGGTCGGGGCGCAGCGCGCGCGGGGACGGCGCCGGCTCGTGCACCTGGGCCCATGCGGTGGCCATCGCGCTCTCCCGGGTGAACGGCGCGCGGCCGGTCAGCGCGGTGAACAGGACGCAGGCCAGGGCGTAGACGTCGGCGCGGGCGTCGAGCCGGCGGCCCTCGATCTGCTCGGGCGCGGCGAAGTCCGGCGTGCCGATCCACTGGCCCGTCTGGGTGAGCCCCATCGACGATCCGTCGTGCTTGGCCAGCCCGAAGTCGGTCAGGTAGACGTGGGGGGTTCCCGCCTCGTCGGCGAGCAGGACGTTGGCCGGCTTGACGTCGCGGTGGACGAGCGCGCGGGCGTGGGCGGCGTCGAGCGCGCCGGCCACCTGGGCGACGATGTCGGTGGCCAGCCGCGGCGGCAAACCCTCGGGGTGCTCGCGCAGCAGGCGGGCCAGGTCGCTGCCCTCGACGAAGCGCATGGCGATGTACGCGGTGCCCTCGTGCTCCCCGGCCTCGTAGATCGGGATGACGTTGGGATGGTCGAGTCCGGCGGCCAGCTGGGACTCGCGCAGGAAGCGCGCGCGGATCTCGGGATCGGGGGCCAGCGCGGGGGTTATGACCTTCAGCGCGACGGTGCGGCCGAGCCGCAGCGACACGGCCCGGTAGACCACGCCCATGCCGCCCCGGCCGGCCACCGCGTCCATGCGGTACCCGGCGAAGTCGGCTCCCAGGAGGGCGGTCACGAGGACGGAGTGTAGGCTCGGCCCGATGCCCGCCCTCGGGGCGCGCGCGTGACCACAGCCAATCTAAAGGGGTCAGACCCCGTTTATCTAAAGGGGGTCAGACCCCGTTTAGGTAAAGGGGGTCTGACCCCGTTTAGGTAAAGGGGGTCTGACCCCTTTAGGGAAGCCTCTCGAGCTCGGGGGCCACGTTGGCGGCCAGGCGGCCGAGCAGCTCGCGTAGCCGCGCGACGTCCTCGTCGGGCAGGCCCTGGCGCAACCGGCGGTCGAACGACATCGCCGCCCGGCGCAGCCGGTGGAAGGCCTCGTCGCCGGCCGCGGTCAGCTCGACGCGCTGCACGCGGCGGTTGCTGGGCTCGCGCGTGCGGGTGACCAGGCCCGTGCGCTCCAGGCCGTCGAGGTGGTGGGTGAGCGTGGGCCCCTCGATTCCCAGTTCGCGCGCGAGCTCGCGTTGGGTGCCCCAGGCGCGCCGCTTGAGGGCGGCGAGCACGAGCCACGTGGTGCGCGAGCCGCCGGCCTGCGCGAGCGCGTCGTCGAAGGCGCGGCTGAGCGCCTTGGCGGTGCGGTCCACGCGCAGGCCGATCGGCTCCTGGAAGGGACGCGGCACGCCGCCTACCGTACGGACGGAACGATTAGAAGTCGAATGGAGCCGAGCATGCGGCGTCCGGCGACGCGCGGGGACGAGCTTCCGTCCCGGCGGTGGGCGTGCCAGGGTGTGGGCCGTGGCGACGGCGGCGCAGCGCATCGTCGAGGCCCTCGACGCATCGGGCGTGCGGGTCGCGTTCGGCCTCCCCGGGGTGCACAACCTGCCGCTCTGGCACGCGCTGGCCGGCAGCGACGTCCGCCTGGTCACCGTCCGCCACGAGCAGGCCGCCGGCTACGCGGCCGACGGCTACGCGCGCGCGGGTGGCGGGGTCGGCGTCGCCCTGGTCACCAGCGGGCCCGGGGCGGCGAATGCCGTCACCGCGGCCGGCGAGGCGCGCGAGTCGGGATCCCCGGTGGTGGTCGTGGCCACCGACGTGCC
>Ga0126307_10003538_pt1 | contig 10704 bp, 7 predicted proteins | sample Plot28_FD_89955 | JGI IMG/M metagenome (GOLD analysis project Ga0126307, IMG submission 89955) | Serpentine soil microbial communities from UC McLaughlin Reserve, CA, USA - Plot28 | ecosystem: Environmental > Terrestrial > Soil > Grasslands | place: USA: UC McLaughlin Reserve, Lake County...
CGTGCAGACCGCCGTCCTCATCGAGACGCTGACCGCGCTGGGCGCCGACGTCCGCTGGGTCAGCTGCAACATCTTCTCCACCCAGGACCACGCCGCCGCCGCGATCGTCGTCGGCGACGGCACGGCCGAGGAGCCCGCCGGCGTGCCGGTGTTCGCCTGGAAGGGCGAGAGCCTGCCGGAGTACTGGTGGTGCACCCAGCGCCTGTTCGAGTTCCGCGACGAGGCCGGCGAGGTCGTCGGGCCGAACATGCTGCTCGACGACGGCGGCGACGCCACCCTGCTGGTGCACCTGGGCACCCGCTTCGAGGCCGAGGGGGTCGTCCCCGACACCACGGACGCCGACTCCGAGGAGTACGGCGTCATCCTCGACGTCCTCCGCGGCACCCTCGCCGAGGACAAGGGCTACTGGACCCGCATCGGCCAGGGCATCAAGGGCGTCACCGAGGAGACCACCACCGGCGTCATGCGGCTCTACGAGCTCGCGCGCGACGAGCGGCTGCTGTTCCCCGCGATCAACGTCAACGACTCGGTCACCAAGAGCAAGTTCGACAACCTCTACGGCTGCCGGCACTCGCTGATCGACGGCATCAACCGCGCCACCGACGTCATGATCGGCGGCAAGGTCGCCGTCGTCTGCGGCTACGGGGACGTCGGCAAGGGCTGCGCGGAGTCGCTGCGCGGCCAGGGGGCCCGGGTGATCGTCACCGAGATCGACCCGATCAACGCCCTCCAGGCGGCGATGCACGGCTACGAGGTGACCACCCTCGACGAGGTCATCGGCAAGGCCGACATCATCATCACGGCCACCGGCAACAAGGACATCATCACCGCCGACCAGCTCGGCCGGACCAAGCACCAGGCGATCGTCGGCAACATCGGGCACTTCGACAACGAGATCGACGTCGCCGGCCTGGCCCGCACGCCCGGCATCACCCGGACGACGATCAAGCCGCAGGTCGACGAATGGCGGTTCGCCGACGGCCACACGATCATCCTGCTGTCCGAGGGGCGGCTGCTGAACCTCGGCAACGCTACGGGCCATCCCAGCTTCGTCATGAGCGCCTCGTTCTCCAACCAGGTGCTGGCCCAGATCGAGCTGTGGACCAACCAGGCCGCCTACGAGGGCAAGGTCCCGGGTGTCACCGTGCTGCCGAAGAAGCTCGACGAGCACGTGGCGCGGCTGCACCTCGACGCCCTCGGGGTGAAGCTGACCGAGCTCACCAAGGTGCAGGCCGACTACATCGGCGTGCCCGTCGAGGGCCCCTACAAGAGCGACCACTACCGCTACTGAGAGGACCCCGCTGCCCCCCCATCCTTCGCAGGCTCGGGGTGGGGGGCAGTGGGGCCGTTCCGGTCCCTCACCAGGCTCACCCGGAGGGGTAGGCCGTTTTTCGGGCTGAACAGCGCAGAATGGTCGTCGTGCCACCCACCGCTCCCCAGAACGGGCCCAGTCGCGGCCGTGTCCTGGTCGTCGACGACGACGCCGCCCTCGCCGAGATGCTCGGCATCGTCCTCCGCCGCGAGGGCTACGAACCTGCCTTCGTGTCCGACGGGAACCGGGCGGTGGGCGTCTTCCAGCAGACCCGGCCGGACCTGGTGCTCCTGGACCTGATGCTGCCCGGCCGCAACGGCCTTCAGATCTGCCAGGACATCCGCACCCAGTCGACGGTGCCCATCGTCATGCTCACGGCCAAGGGCGACACGATCGACGTCGTCCAGGGGCTGGAGGCCGGTGCCGACGACTACGTCACCAAGCCGTTCAAGCCCGTCGAGCTGGTCGCCCGCGTGCGCGCCCAGCTGCGCCGCGGCGAGACCGGCCAGGCGGAGAACCTGAGCATCGGCGACGTGCAGATCGACGTCCCGGCCCACCAGGTCACCCGCGACGGGGTGCCCATCGCGCTGACCCCGCTGGAGTTCGACCTGCTGGTCGCGCTGGCCCGCAAGCCGCGCCAGGTGTTCACCCGCGAGCTGCTGCTCGAGCAGGTCTGGGGCTACCGCCACGCGGCGGACACCCGGCTGGTGAACGTCCACGTGCAGCGGCTGCGGGCGAAGATCGAGCAGGACCCGGAGAAGCCCGAGGTGGTGCTCACGGTGCGCGGGGTGGGCTACAAGGCCGGTCCGCCGTGATGGGCACCGACCGCAGGTGACCCGGACGACGGCCCCGGACACGCCGACCCCGGTCGGTCCGGAGCCTCCGGCTCAGCCCCGGTTGCCGGCCGAGCTGACCCGCGTCCGCCGCGGGCTGCGCCGCCGCGCCGTCCGCGCGCGGCGCCGGGCGCGGACGCTCACCCGCCGGGTCGTCGGCAAGGCGCTGCGTACCTGGCGGTCGTCGCTGCAGGTGCGCATCGGCGCGATCACGATGGTCGTCGCCGGCACCGTCGTGGTGATCGTGAGCCTGGTGCTGTTCAGCCAGATCCGCGACCAGCTGCTCCGCGTCAAGCGGGACGCCGCCATCGACCAGGCCCAGCAGGGCGTGCTCTACGCGCAGACCCAGGTGGCCGGCATTGCCACCGGCGATGCGGCGAGCGTGCGCTCCGCGCTGGACCGCACCGTGCGGGGCCTGGTCAACCGGGGTGGGGCCGCCGGTGACTTCGAGGTCGTGATGGTCTACCGGACCGGCGAGGTCGAGCGCACCGCCGACAGCCAGGAGTACGTCTTCGACGCCCTGCCCGGCGACCTGCGCGGGGAGGTGGACTCCGGCGGGCAGGCCTCCAAGTACGCCCTCGTGCCCGACGAGAACCGGCAGCCGCAGCCGACTCTCCTCATCGGGGCGCCGGTGCCCAGCGACGCCGCGGGCAGCGAGGAGATCGAGCTGTACTACGCCTTCCCCCTCGATCAGGAGGAGGAGAGCCTCTCGCTGATCCGCAGCACGGTGATCATCAGCGGGGTGGCGCTCACGCTGTTCGTCGTCGGCATCGGTGTCCTGGTCACCCGGCTGGTCGTCGACCCGGTGCGCCGCGCCGCCGGCACCGCGCAGCGGCTGGCGGAAGGTCAGCTCGAGCAGCGGATGACCGTGCGAGGCGAGGACGACCTCGCCCGGCTGGCGACCAGCTTCAACGCCATGGCCGACAGCCTGCAGCGGCAGATCACCCAGCTCGAGGGGCTCTCCCAGCTGCAGCAGCGGTTCACGTCCGACGTGTCCCACGAGCTGCGGACGCCGCTGACGACGGTGCAGATGGCCGCCGACGTCCTGCACGAGGCCCGGGGCGACTTCCCGCCCCAGGTCGCCCGGTCGGCCGAGCTGCTGCGCGCCGAGCTGGACCGGTTCGAGAACCTGCTGACCGACCTGCTGGAGATCAGCCGGTACGACGCCGGCGCCGCGATGCTCGACTCCGAGGCCGTCGACCTCGGCGCGCTGGTCGCCCGGGTGGCGGCGGGCATGTGGGCGCTTGCCGAGCGGCACCAGTCGGAGATCGTGGTGATCCGGCCGGACGAGGACGTGATCGCCGAGGTCGACGCGCGCCGGGTGGAGCGGATCCTGCGCAACCTCGTCGGCAACGCCATCGAGCACGGCGCCGGCAAGCCGATCGAGATCACGCTGGCGGCCAACCGCACCGCCGCCGCGGTGACGGTCCGGGACTTCGGGGTGGGGCTCACCTCGGTCGACGCGCAGCACGTGTTCGACCGGTTCTGGCGGGCCGACCCCTCCCGGGTGCGGACCGTCGGCGGCAGCGGGCTGGGCCTGTCGATCAGCCTCGAGGACGCCCGGCTGCACGGCGGCTGGCTGCAGGTCTGGGGCCATCCGGGGGCGGGTGCCCAGTTCCGGCTCACCGTTCCGCTGACCGCCGGCGGCGAGCTCACGAGCTCCCCGCTGCCGCTGCGCCCGGCCACCGTGCGTCGTCCCGAGAGACCCGGGGCGCAGCCGTGAGGCGCCTCCCTGCCGGCCTGCTTCCCGCCCTGGTCGCCGCGCTGGTGGTCCTGCCGGCGTGCTCGACGGTGCCCAGTAGCTCCCCGACGGTGCAGATCACCCAGGTGCCCACCCGGCCGGCCGAGGAGGTCGGCATCGAGCCGCTGTCGCCGGAGCCGGGGGCCACGCCCGAGGAGATCGTCCGGGGGTTCATCGACGCCGCGGCCAGCACCCGTCCCGGGCATCCCGTCGCCCGGGAGCACCTGGCACCGGAGCCGGCCGGTTCCTGGTCCGACGAGGCGGGCATCACGGTGATCAGTCCCGACTACGCGACGGTCACCACCCCGTCGGGGGCGGTCGCGGTGACCGCGAATCTCATCGGGACTGTCGACGAGCGCGGCGTGTTCGCCGTCGGCGGCGCGGGCATCTTCACGCGGGAGTTCACCGTCGAGCAGGTCGACGGCCAGTGGCGGATCAGCGACCCGCCCGACGGCCTGATCATCCTCGAGCCCGACTTCGCCCGGCTCTACGACGAGCGTGTGGCCTACTTCCTGGACCCGACCGGGCAGCGCGTCGTCCCCGATCCGCGGCTGCTCATCACCGGCGCCGCGCAGCCCACGGCGCTCGTGCAGCGGGTGCTGGACGGACCGTCCGGCGCGCTGTCGGCGGGCGTGCGCAACCCGCTCACGGGCGTGGAGCTGGTCAGCGCCGTGGAGGTCAACGGCCAGAACGCGGTGGTCGACCTCACCGGGCTGCCGGGCGATCCGGCGCCGGTGCTCCCGGAGATCTGCGCGCAGCTGGTCTGGACCCTGGTCCAGCCGCAGCTGCGGATCCGCACCCTCGAGATCAGGGTCGACGGCGAGCCGGTGGACGTGGAGGGGGTGCCGGACCAGCAGACGCGGGAGGACTGGGCCTCCTTCGATCCCGAGGCCGTCCCGCTCGAGGGGGTGGGGCACTACCTGAGCGGTGGAGCCCTGCACACGGTCAACACCGGGGCGCCCGCGCCCGGGCCGGCGGGCACCGGCGTCTACGGGCTCTCCAGCGCCGCGGTCGCGGCCGATCCGCGCACCGGGGACCTGTCGTTCCTCGCCGGCGTCCAGCGGAACGCGTCCGGGGCGACGTTGTTCGCCGGTAACTACGAGGGCGAGCTGGCCGCCGTGGTGAGCGGCGCGACGCTGAGCGCCCCCACCGTGGCGGCGACCCGGCTCGAGGCCTGGGTGGTGCGCAACGGCGTCGACGTCGTCCGGGTGCCCGCCGGTGGCGCACCGCAGTCGGTCAACGCCCCGACCCTCCCGGGTCTGGGGATCGCCGGCGTCCTGCGCCTGTCGCCGGACGGCGTCCGGGCCGCGCTGGTCGTGGAGGGCCCGCTGGGGCGGGCCCTGTACGTCGGCACCGTCGTGCGGGCCGACACCGGCGCCGTGGAGCTGCGGGACCTGCGCGGCATCGCGCCGTCGCTGTCCCAGGTCGTGGACGTCGCCTGGCAGGACAGCGCGACGCTGCTCGTGCTGGCCGGCGAGGACCGCACCGCCCCGTACTCCGTGGGGGTCGACGGGTGGGGGCTGAGCACCATGCCCAGCAACGGGCTGCCCAGCCCGCCCGAGTCGATCGGGGCGGCGCCGACCCGGGCGCCGCTGGTCGACGCCGGCGGGACGATCTGGCGGCTGTCCGGCGGCACCTGGGTGACGCTGGTCCGCGGCCAGGAACCGCTGCCGGGGACGGCGCCGTTCTACCCGCTCTGACATCCACAGGAGAGGGACCCCGTCCACCGGACGCCTCGCAGGCTCGGTGCGAGCCTCCGACGGGGCCATAGTGGGGCGGTGAACGGCGGGCTGCTGACCGCGCTTGCCGATCTGGTGCTGCCCCGCACCTGCGCCGGCTGCGGGACGCCCGGCGCGGTGCTGTGCCCGCGGTGCGCCGCCCTGCTCGCCCGGCCCCGGGTGGCCGCCCCCCGGCGGTTCCCCTGGGATTTCCCGCCGACGGTGGCGGCCGGTGCCTACAGCGGACCCGTCCGGCCCGCCGTCATCGCCTTCAAGGAGCGCGGGCGGGCGGAGCTGGCCCGGCCGCTGGGGACGGCGCTGGCGCTCGCCGTGGCCGCGGTGACGGCGGCGGTTCCCGCTCCGCGGGCGCCTGTGCTGCTGGTGCCCGTGCCGAGCTCGCCGGCGGCGCTGCGGGCCCGCGGCCGCGACCACGTGCGCGAGCTGACGGCACGCGCGGTGGCCGAGCTGCGGGCGGCCGGGGTGCCGGCCGCACAGGCACGGCTGCTGCGCCGTCGCGGGCGGGTGCGCGACTCGGCCGGGCTGACCGCCGCCCAGCGCCGGGCCAACCTGGCCGGGACGTTCCTGCGCTCCGGGGCCGTCCCGCCGGGGGCGCTCCTGGTGGTGGTGGACGACGTCGTGACCAGCGGCGCCACGGTCACCGAGGCCGCCGCAACCCTCGCCGCGGATCGTGCTCGGGGGGACGCGCCGGTGCTGGCCGCCGTCGTCGCGGCGACCCCACGAACCGTCCGGAACGCGACTTCGCCGGGCGACCTGCGGGTTGTTCCCCGGCGGTCCGAGAACGTCCCCGAGCGACCTCTCGATCGACTGTCGGGACGGTTCCGGAGGGACTAGCGTCGAAGCGACTACAGCCGGTCTACCGGGAGGTCACATGGAGATCGTGGTCCGTGGTCGTAACGTCGAGGTGCCCGAGCATTTCCGCCAGCGCGTCTGGGACAAGGTCAGCACGTCGGACCGCTTCGACGGCAAACTCAAGATCAACCGCATCGACGTGGAGCTCTTCCACGAGAAGAACCCTCGACAGGCCGGCAACTGCCAGCGCGTGGAGATCACGCTGAGCGGCAAGGGTCCCGTCGTCCGGGCCGAGGCCTCCGGGGCCGACTTCTACGCCGCCCTCGACATTGCCGTCGGCAAGCTCGAGAACCGGCTGCGCCGCGCGGCCGACCGCCGCCGGGTGCACCACGGCCGCCGCACGCCGGCCAGCGTCCGCATGACCGACAACACCGCGTCGGAGAGGGGCGCCATCGACGCGATCGACCTCGACCGGCAGCTGGCCGAGGGATCGCACGTCACCGACCTCGACGAGCACCTGCCCGGGCGGATCGTGCGGGAGAAGCACCATCCCGCCACGCCCATGACCGTCGACCAGGCCCTCCACGAGATGGAACTGGTCGGCCACGACTTCTTCCTCTTCCAGTGCGCCGACACCGGCCGGCCGACGGTCGTCTACCGCCGGCACGCCTACGACTACGGCCTCATCCGGCTGACCGAGGTGCCGCAGAACGGCTCCGGTCCCGCCCACGCCCCCCACGCCGAGCCGGCCACGACGCCGGCGGCGGTCCAGGCCACCACACCGGCCGCGATGCCGGCCACCACACCGGCCGCCACCCCGGTCTGAGCCCGGGCGGGAGGGCGCGGACAGCCTGCGCCCTCCCGCAGCTCAGTCGCCCGCCAGCCGCCCGAACAGCGCCGCGTCGCCGCGCGTCCCGTCGCGGTACTCCAGGCAGGCCCGAACCGTTCCCTCGTGCGTGAACCCGGCCCGCCGGGCCACCGCGTGAGACGCGGCGTTCCCGACGTCGGCGAACAGGTGCACCCGCGGGGCGCCCCGGCGCAGGGCCCACTCCGCCAGCGCGCCGGCCGCCTCCGCGGCGTAGCCACGCCCCCGCGCCCACGGCGCGACCGTGTACCCGATCTCCGGGCCGAGCCGCCCCGGGCGCAGCTGCAGCCCGCCGCTGCCCAGGTACTCGCCGTCGACGTCGATCACCACGGGGAGCCCGAGGCCGTCGGCGCGCTCCTGCGGTGCGACGTCCTCGACCCAGCGGCGGGCGCTCTCGCGCGTGTAGGGCACCGGCAGGGTCCCGACCCAGCGCTGGGTCTCCGGGTCCTGGCCGGCCCGCAGGACGGCGTCGACGTCGTCCGGGCGGAACGGGCGCAGCAGCAGCCGCTCGGTGCGGATGGTCTCGGTGACCAGGTCGACCCCGGTCAGGTCGAGGCTCACGCGCCCCCCAGCATCCGGTCGACGGCGATCTCGATGACCACGCGGGTCGGGTTGTCCCGCGGCTGCCGGTACCGGACGGCGTAGCGGGCGACGGCGTCGGCGACCGCATCGGCGTCCTCGCGCACCGCCGCCGTCCCCTCGAGGGTGACCCACCGGCGGCCGGCGACCTGGCAGACCGCGACGCGGTCCTGACCGGCGCGCACGTTGCGGGCCTTGGCCGAGCCGCCGGAGGTGATCACCCGCGCCGTCCGCGTGCCCGGGTCGTAGGTGACGCCGACCGGGACGACGTGCGGGCTGCCGTCGGCGCGCAGCGTGGTCAGCGTCGCCAGGTGGCGCTCGGTGAGGAAGGTGAGCAGTGGGGCGCCGGGATCGGACGGGTCGAGGGCCACATCGGGCAGGCTACGGAAGCCCGGACCGCGTCGGCGGCCGACGTACTCAGCTCCGCCGCCTACGCTGGGGGCGTGGTGTTCCAGAAACTTCTCCGTGCCGGTGAGGGCAAGCAGCTCCGGCGGCTGGCCAGGATCGCGGATGCCGTCGAGGTACTCGCCGACGACGTCACCCCCCTGACCGACGCCGAGCTGCGGGCCAAGACCGACGAGTTCAAGGAGCGGTACGCCGACGGGGAGTCCCTCGACGAGCTGCTGCCCGAGGCGTTCGCCGTCGTCCGGGAGGCCGCCACCCGCACGCTGGGCCAGCGGCACTACCGCGTGCAGCTCATGGGCGGGGCCGCGCTGCACCTCGGGAACATCGCCGAGATGAAGACCGGTGAGGGTAAGACCCTGACCGGCGTGCTGCCCGCCTACCTCAACGCGCTGGCCGGCAACGGCGTGCACGTGGTCACCACCAACGACTACCTGGCCTCGCGCGACGCGGAGTGGATGGGCCGCGTGCACCGCATGCTGGGCCTGAGCGTCGGCACGATCGTCTCCGGTCAGAAGCCGGACGTCCGCCGCGAGCAGTACAACTGCGACATCACCCACGGCACGAACAACGAGTTCGGCTTCGACTACCTGCGCGACAACATGGCCTGGAGCAAGGCCGACCTGGTGCAGCGCGGGCACCACTTCGCGATCGTCGACGAGGTCGACTCGATCCTCATCGACGAGGCCCGCACCCCGCTGATCATCAGCGGCCCCGCCGAGACCAGCGCCAAGTGGTACGGGGAGTTCGCCCGCATCGCGCCGCTGCTCAAGCGCGACGTCCACTACGAGGTGGAGGAGGGCAAGCGCACCGTCGCCATCACCGAGGAGGGCGTGGAGTTCGTCGAGGACCAGCTCGGCATCGACAACCTCTACGAGGCGGCCAACACCCCGCTGATCGGCTACCTGAACAACTCGCTGAAGGCCAAGGAGCTCTTCCACCGCGACCAGCAGTACATCGTCAGCAACGGCGAGGTGCTCATCGTCGACGAGTTCACCGGCCGCGTGCTGGCCGGCCGCCGCTACAACGAGGGCATGCACCAGGCGATCGAGGCCAAGGAGAAGGTGAAGGTCAAGGACGAGAACCAGACCCTCGCCACGATCACCCTCCAGAACTACTTCCGGCTCTACGAGAAGCTCTCCGGGATGACCGGCACGGCCCAGACCGAGGCCGCCGAGCTGCACCAGACCTACAAGCTGGGCGTCGTCCCGATCCCGACCAACCAGCCGATGATCCGCGAGGACAAGTCCGACGTCATCTACAAGACGGAGAAGGCGAAGTTCGAGTCGGTCGTCGACGACATCGCCGAGCGGCACGAGAAGGGCCAGCCGGTGCTGGCCGGCACGGCGAGCGTCGAGAAGTCCGAGATCCTCTCGAAGTTCCTGCTCCGGCGCGGCATTCCGCACGAGGTCCTCAACGCCAAGAACCACGCCCGTGAGGCCGCGATCATCGCGCAGGCCGGCCGGCTGGGCGCGGTCACGGTGGCGACCAACATGGCCGGGCGCGGCACCGACATCGTGCTCGGCGGCAACCCGGAGTTCATCGCCGACCAGACGCTGCGGGCCCGTGGCCTGTCGCCGTCGGAGACCCCGGAGGAGTACGAGGCCGCCTGGGACGACACCCTCGAGGAGGCCAAGACGCAGGTCAAGGCCGAGCACGAGCAGGTCGTCGAGGTCGGCGGGCTCTACGTGCTGGGCACCGAGCGGCACGAGAGCCGGCGGATCGACAACCAGCTGCGCGGCCGGTCGGGCCGCCAGGGCGACCCGGGGGAGTCGCGGTTCTACCTCTCCCTCGGCGACGACCTCATGCGCCGGTTCAACGGCCCGATGCTCGAGTCGATGATGAACACGCTGCGCGTCCCCGACGACCAGCCGATCGAGTCGAAGATGGTCAGCCGGGCGATCCTCTCGGCGCAGACCCAGGTGGAGCAGCAGAACTTCGAGGTCCGCAAGGACGTGCTCAAGTACGACGAGGTGCTCAACCGCCAGCGCACCGTCATCTACGACGAGCGACGCAAGGTGCTCGAGGGCGCCGACCTGCACGTGCAGATCCAGTCGATGGTCGACGACGTCATCACCGCCTACGTCAGCGGCGCGACCGAGACCGGCTACGCGGAGGACTGGGACCTCGAGCTGCTCTGGACCGGCCTCAAGGCGCTCTACCCGGTGGGCATCACCATCGACGAGCTGCTGGACCGCGTCGCCGACGGCGACCAGTCGTCCCTGTCGGCCGACGTCCTCAAGCAGGAGCTCCTGGACGACGTCCACCGCGCGTACGAGGAACGCGAGAACGCGCTCGGCTCGGAGGTCATGCGCGAGCTGGAGCGGCGGGTGCTGCTCTCGGTGCTCGACCGCAAGTGGCGCGAGCACCTCTACGAGATGGACTACCTGCGGGCCGGCATCCACCTGCGCGCGATGGCCAACCGCGACCCGGTCGTGGAGTAC
>Ga0126307_10003539_pt1 | contig 10702 bp, 9 predicted proteins | sample Plot28_FD_89955 | JGI IMG/M metagenome (GOLD analysis project Ga0126307, IMG submission 89955) | Serpentine soil microbial communities from UC McLaughlin Reserve, CA, USA - Plot28 | ecosystem: Environmental > Terrestrial > Soil > Grasslands | place: USA: UC McLaughlin Reserve, Lake County...
CGGGCGAGCGGTTTCCCCGTAGGGTGATCAAGGGTGGCTCGCACCTCTGCGCGCCGAACTACTGCCTGCGCTACCGGCCGGCGGCGCGCCAGGGCGAGGCGATCGACACGGCCACGAGCCACCTCGGCTTCCGCTGCGTCATCCGTGGATGAGTCGGGCTACTCGCGCTTCATCATCGCTAGCGCTTCCTTCTCCAGGTCGACGTACTGCTCGCCGGAGACGTCGACCACGGCCTGCTTGATCGTCCCGCCGGTGAAGGCGAACGGGTGGGAGCCCTCGTAGTCCGAGGTCACCGGCTCACCGGGATCCTTGCCGATGTTGAGGCCCTCGCCGACGAGGGAGAAGTTGCCCGGTTGGGTCATGATCCCGCCTTCGCCGACCTTCCTGTCGTCGATGAAGAGCGACAGCGTCCCGTTCGTCGGCATCGAGTCGCCTTCACGGACGAACGTCGCGCCGAGCATGACCTTGCCGGTCGGGACCGCCTCATTCGACTCGACGATCTGCTCCTTCGACCCGACGAAGTTGTAGACGTACTTCAGCTTCCCGTCCTTCACATACAACGAGTGGCCGCCGAAGCGCGCGCCGTGCGAGAAGAGGACGCCTGACGCGTCCGCCGAGTCGATCGTGATCTCGACGGCGATCGAATAGCTGCGGTTGCGGATGTTCACCGCCGCGGCCTCCGGTACCTCGGCAGTGTCTGGGAAGTAGACGTAACGGTCCCGGGGCGGCGCGACCTGCGGCCGCGTGGGGTCGGCCAACACCTCGACCGCGGTCCTGTCCTCGAGCGGGAACCCGTTGTACTTGCCGGCCTCGTGGAACCAGAGGTTGACGAGCTCTCGCAGCTTCTCCGGGTGCTCGCCGGCAAGGTCGCGACTCTCGGTTGGGTCCTCCGTCGTGTCGTAGAGCTCCCAGCGGTCCCGCCCATAGTTCGCCCACCCGGCGATCGTCGGATGCACCGATACCGCCTTCCAGCCCTTGTGCCAGATCGCCCTGGAACCGAGCATCGAGAAGAACCCCGTCTGCTTGGGCGTCGGGACGTCGTCGCTCTCGAACGTGGAGCGGAAGCTCACGCCCTCGAGCGGGACCTGCGGGTAACCCTTCACGACCTCGGGTAGCTCGACGCCGAGCAGGTCGTACATCGTCGGGGCGATGTCCGTTGCGTGGAGGAACTGGCGGCGGACCTCACCGCTCGCCTCGATGCCCTTCGGCCACGAGACGATGAGGGGATCGGCGACGCCGCCCTCGAAGTTGTATCGCTTCCACATCTTGAACGGCGTGTTGAAGGCCCACGCCCAGCCGACCGGGTAGTGGTTGTAGGTCGACGGCGACCCGAGCTCGTCGACGTACTGCAGGTTCTCCTCGATCGTGTCGGGGATTCCGTTGAAGAACTTGTTCTCGTTCACGGAGCCGTTCGGGCCGCCCTCGCCGCTTGCCCCGTTGTCCGAGACGAAGACGACGATCGTGTTCTCGAGCTGCCCCGTCTCCTCCAGGAAGTCGAGCAGGCGACCGATCTCGTGGTCCGTGTGGCTCAGGAAGCCCGCGTACACCTCGGCCATCCGGCAGAAGAGCCGCTTCTCGGCCTCCGAGAGCGACTCCCACGGGCGGACGACGTCGACCGGGTTCCACGGTTTTCCCTCGGAGCTCGTCTCTTCGGCGTAGGGATTGAGCGGCGTGAGCTCCGCATGCTCGGGGAAGATCCCGAGCTGCTTCTGGCGCTCGAACACGAGCTCGCGGTAGCGCTCGTAACCCATGTCGAACTTGCCCTGGTACCGCTCGATCCACTCCTTCGGCGCGTGGTGGGGAGCGTGCGTCGCGCCCGGGCAGAAATACATGAAGAACGGCTTGTCCGGCACGAGCATCTTCGCGTCGCGGACGAACTCGATCGCCTTGTCGGTGAGGTCGGTCGTGAGGTGGTAGCCGTCCTCCGGCATCGCCGGCTGCTCGACCGGGTGGTTGTCGTAGATCAGGTCCGGATACCACTGGTTCGTCTCGCCGCCGAGGAACCCGTAGTAGCGCTCGAAGCCTCGTCCGACAGGCCAGTTCCGTTTCGTAGACGCCATGTTCATCTCGTCGGACGGGCACAGGTGCCACTTGCCGAGCATGTAGGTGTTCCAGCCGCGCTCACCGAGCACCTCGGCGAGGGTCGCGCACTCGAACGGAATGTGGCCGTTCGAGTTCGGAAAACCCGTCGTCGCCTCTGCGATGCAGGCCATGCCGTTCGTGGTGTGGTTCCGGCCCGTAAGCAGGGACGAGCGAGTCGGCGAGCAGAGGGCTGTCGTGTGCCAGTTCGTGTACGTCAGACCGCCCTCCGCGAGCTTGTTGATGTTGGGCGTCTCGATCAGGCCGCCCCAGGGCTCCATGGCCGAGAAGCCGACGTCGTCGAGCACGATGTAGAGAACGTTCGGGGCCCCGGGCTGGGCCATGGGCTGGACGTACGGATCCCAGTCGGGCGTGGAATCCCGAGTATCGATGTTGATCACGCCCTCGAACGGCTTGGTCATCGTGATGGGCACCTCCGCGTCGGCATCGGCCGACACTCTTGCCCAGCTTCCGGCCGCGGTCATCCACCAAAGCGGATGAAGGCCCGTTCATCCGCTCCGGGGCGACATCACGCTTCGCATACAGTTTGACGCCGACCGGCAACAACCGTCGGCTGGCGGCACGGTCTCCCTCTACGCGAACGACGAGAAGATCGACAGGACAGTCCCCGTCCGCTTCTCCGGCTACGCCGAAATGGACGTCGGCCGCGACAACGGCCTACCCGGTCGATCGTGCCGACGCGCAAATCACCCTACGCCTTCACCGGCACCGTGAAGAAGGTCGTCTTCGACCTCAAGCCGAGCAGCCACGATGACGAACAGGCTCTACGAAGCCGGCGCCCACGTCGCCGCAGCCCCACGGCATCAGCGCCTAGACGGCGGCGTCAGCCGGTGAACTCGTGCTCCTCCGGGTGCAATGTACGAGTCGGACCAGCTTCAGGCGCTCCACGCGGTTGACGAGGGGAGCCGGTGAAGGCCATGGCGCGACGAGCGCCCACTGTCTGCTCGGTCCGAACCTTCAACCCTTTGGGATGAAGAGAGCGGCGGTTCGCGATGATGTAATCGACGCGGTGGCGCATCTCATCATGTATGGAGGATTCTGAGGCCCGTCCACCCGACACTGGTTAGGCTCCGTCCAGCCCGAACGAAGGAGAGACTATGGAAGTCGGCCCCGTCGACGTCTACATCATCGGCTTCCCCGGCAACAAGTTCACGGGTCGGATAGCACCCGCGATCGGAGAGCTCGTGGACAACGGGACGATCCGCGTCCTCGACCTGCTCTTCGTGATGAAGGACGCGGACGGCGTCGTGACGACTCTTGCGATCGAAGATCTCGACGAGGAGGGCGCCGCTTTCGCGGAGATCGACGTCACCGAGCCCGGTTCGCTCAACGAGGAGGATGCCGACGAGGTCAGCGAGGACCTGCCCGCCAACAGCTCGGCGCTGCTGGTCGCGTTCGAGAACGTGTGGGCCAGGAAGGTGGTCTCGGCGCTCGAGGCCGCAGACGCCGTGCTGATCGACTCGATCCGAATCCCCGCTGGGGTCGTCAACGCCGCGCTTGCGGCCGAGTAAAACGTCCACCACCGAGGAGAGGAGACGAAATGGGACTAGTGCGCATGGCGGCAAGGACGGCCGTCGTCGCCGGGACCGCGACCGCCGTGTCCGGCCGCGTCGCTCGCCGGCAGAACGCGCGGTGGGCAGAGGACGACCAGGCGGCCTACGACCAGCAGACGGCGCAACAGCAGGCCTATCCGGCCCAGCAGGCTCCCCCCGCGAACGACAACACTGCAGAACTGCAGAGCCTGGCCCAGCTCCACAGCCAGGGAGTGCTCACGGACGAGGAGTTCGCCGCGGCGAAGGCGAAACTGCTGGGAATCTAGCGCCGGCGGTTATTCCGGGGCGCGTGGGCCAGGTCGAGGCATACACCAGGCTGGCGGGGGTCTATGACGAGATCGTCGTCGATCCCTGCCACGGCGCCTGGGCGTCCTTTCTCCACGAGCTCTGGAGCGATGACGAGCACCGCGTGCACAACGTGCTCGACGTCTGCTGCGGCACCGGGCTGCTCGCGGGCGAGCTGGCTGCGCTGGGGTACCAGGTGGTCGGCCTGGATGGTTCCGAGGCGATGCTCGCCCGCGCCCGTCGACGGGTCGGGTCGGAGGTGCGGCTCGTACGATCGACGCTTCCCGCACTGGCCGTCGAAGGCGTATACGACGCCGCAGTCTGCACCTTTGACGGCCTTAACTACCTCACTCCGGCCGATCTCCGCTCGACGTTCGCCGCGCTGTCCCTTCGCGTCCGCCCGGCCGGATGGCTCGTCTTCGACGTGCACACGGACGCGATGATGGCGTTCACGGCCTCCCAACCCGTGGTGCACGGCGAGCAGGGCGAGTACCGGTTCGTGATCAGCAGCCTCGTCGACACCCGCGCGCGTACCTGCGACACTCGCATCGAGATCGTTCCGTTGCACGGCGGCGGCGCCTTCAGCGAGCACCACCGGCAGTACTTCCATCGGGCCGCCGACATGCGATCCTCGCTAGTCGACGCGAGATTCGCAGTCACTGCGGTCAGGGACGGCTATTCCGAGCGGCCGGCCGACGCCTCCGCTCTGAGCGCGACTTGGATCGCGCGCCGTGCGTCGCCGGGCGCGAACAGGGTGCGCGCGTGAGCACGAGCGGCCGGCGCTGCACCATCTGCCAGGCTCCGGCCTCCCCGACCGGCAACTCCCGGCTGTTCACGCGGTACCGCGAGTACCGCTGCGAGCGCGGCCACACGTTCTGGAGCTGGTCGGTGCCGACGCCGCCCGTGCGGCGCCGGAGGGGTGCCAGTTCGTAGGATTCGCCGCGCCCGGGCCAGTGCGCGCCTTACCCGACCAAGTCGAACTCAACGCGCGAACGGCTTCCGATTGAGGGGATCATCCACCAGAGCGGATGAGGCCTCGTTCATCCGCTCCGGGTGATGTCGTCCGGAGCCGGGGTGGCGATCCTCGCCAGGCCGTGTTCTTCATCGTCGCCGTGGTTCTGCTCGTCTTTCTTCCATGGCCGTGGAACCTCGCCGCGTCGCTGGCCGCCGTCGCGCTCTTCGCCGCGGAGGTGGGCTACTGGAACCGGCGGATGCGCGGCCGCCGCGTTCGGACCGGCGTCGAGAACCTCGTCGGCTCGGTCGGCGCGGTCGTCGAGCCGCTGATGCCCGACGGTCAGATTCGTGTTCTAGGTGAGCTGTGGCAGGCGCACGCGGCGGTGGAGCTTCCACGCGGGGCGCAGGTCCGCGTCACGAAGGTCGAGGGACTGGCCCTCGAAGTCGAAGCGGCCGACGGCGCCGCCGCGCGCGCCGGGGCATGAGCAACGCTCCGGCCGAGACTAGCGGCGCGCCCGAACGAGCCGGGCTCGTCCTGGTCACTCTGATCCTCGTCGCCGGGGTCGCGAACCTCAATCTCGCGGTCGCCAACGTCGCCCTGCCGGACATCGGCATCGCGTTCGACGCGTCGCAGACCGAGCTCAACCTCGTCGCAGTCGGCTACTCGCTCGGGCTGGCCGCGTCAGTCCTCTACCTCGGTGCCCTCGGCGACCGCTACGGACGCAAGCTGCTGCTCGTCCTCGGAACCCTTCTGGCCATCCCGGCCTCGCTGATCGCATCGTTCGCACCGTCGATCGAGGTGCTCTTCGGGGCACGCGTGCTCGGCGGCCTCGCGGCCGGAATGGCGTTTCCGACGACCCTCTCGCTGATCACGGCGCTGTGGTCGGGGCCTGCGAGGACGAAGTCGATCGCGCTGTGGTCGGGCCTCGGTGGAGCGATCTCGGCGCTCGGACCGCTGCTGTCGGGCGCGTTGCTCCTCTGGTTCGACTGGGGCTCCGTGTTCGTGATCACGCTGCCGCTCGCGCTGGTCGCGCTGGTTCTCGCGATCCGCCTCGTCCCGGCGCACGTCAACGAGGCGACCGACCCCCTCGACAACCTCGGGGGCATCCTCTCTGTGCTGCTCGTAGCCGGTCTCGTGCTCTCGATCAACTTCGCCGCGGTGCCCGATCAGGGCCGGCTCGCCGTCGAGCTGGCCGGCCTCGCCCTCGTCGCAGCGCTCGCGTTCTTCGTCCGGCAGCGCCGAGCCAAGTCCCCCCTCTACGACCTGAACGTCGCCGGCCGCCGGGTCTTCTGGGTCGCTGCCTGCGCCGGGCTGATCGTCTTCGGGTCGCTGATGGCCGCGATGTTCGTCGGCCAGCAGTACCTCCAGAACGTGCTCGGCTATTCAACCCTCGAGGCCGGCCTCTCGATCCTGCCCGGCGCGGCGATGATGGTGCTGATTGCGCCGCGGTCCGCCAAGCTCGTCGAATCGCACGGCGCCCGCTTCACCCTGCTCACCGGCTACGCCTTCTGCCTGCTCGGCTTCGTCACGATGCTGCTGCTGTGGAACGAGGGCAGCGCGTACTGGGCCGTCGGCCTCGGTTACGCGCTGATCGGCACCGGCGTGGGTTTCGCAGGCACGCCGGCCTCACATTCCCTGACGGGCTCGGTTCCCGTGCAGCGCGCGGGAATGGCGTCGGGAACCGCTGACCTCCAGCGCGACCTCGGCGGGGCGATCATGCAGTCGATCCTCGGCGCGCTGCTGACCGCCGGCTACGCGGCTGCCGTGGCCTCCGCGATCGCAAGCTCCCCCGACAAGGAGGCGATCAGCGACGGCGTCGCGAGCCAACTCCAGAAGTCGTTCGCCGGCGCCGAGGACGTCGCCGAGCAGTATCCGCAGTACAGCGACGCGATCATCGCGGGCGCGAAAGAGTCGTTCCTCGACGGCGCCGACTGGGCGTACACCGCGGGGATCGTGGCGGTCGTCGTCGGAGCGACGCTGGTTTACTTCCTGTTTCCGAAGCGGCAGGAGGAGGAGGAACTGCTCGCCCACTACCACGCCCAGGACAGCGGCGACGCGGTCGCAGCTACCGACGCGCCGAACGCGTCTCCGGCAGCGCCCGAAGGCGCGTGACGGCGTCGGACGCCGACGAGCAGCGCTCCGGGCTGGCCGCGGCCGCCGGCCGCGCCGCCTTCTTCCCCGCCCGGGCGGCGGCGCAGGCTTGGCGCGGGCGACTCGAAGAGGCGGCGGAAGACGTTCTGTCCTCGCCCGAGATCGCCCGCGTCGTCGACCGGGCGCTGGCCGGCGACCTCCCAGAGGAGTTCGCACGCTCGCTCGTCCGACATCGGGTGCTGGAGCGGGTCGTCGCCGAGCTCGCGGCAAGCGGCGAGCTGGAGCGGCTCGCGACGGCCGCGCTCGCGAGCCCGCGGACGCTCGAGCTCACGGACAACGTGCTGGCCAGCGACGAGACACAGCGCGCGCTGCGCCACGTTGCGTCCAGCCCGGAGCTCCGGGACGCGGTGGCCCGGCAGACGACGGGGCTCGCCGACGAGGTGGTGGGCAGTGTCCGAGCCTCCGCCCCGCGGCTCGACGACAGGGCGGAGCAGCTCGTCGGCCGCCGCGCACGAACGGAGCGCCCGATCCACGCGGGAATCGCGACCCGTGCGCTGGCACTGGCGACCGATGCGGCCCTGGTCACCGTCCTGTTCATGGCGGCGACGGGAATCGTCTCGCTGGTGGCGTCGCTGGTCGGCGGCCTCCGCCCGGCCTGGCTGGTCGGAGCCCTGATCGCCTCGGGCTGGGCGCTGATCGCCGGCACGTACTTCGTCCTGTTCTGGAGCGCCGCCGGCCAGACGCCCGGGATGCGGCTGCTGCGACTGCGCGTACTCGGCCCCGCGGGCGACGCCCCCTCGACCGGCCGGTCGATCGTGCGCGCGGTCGGGCTCGTCCTGGCGATCGTCCCCCTGTTCGCCGGCTTCCTGCCGGTGCTCTTCACCGAGCGACGACGCGGTCTCCCGGACTTTCTCGCAGGAACCGTCGTCCTGTACGCAGACCCGCCGACCTGAGCCGAATCACACTCTTTGGGTGATGTCTGCCTCGGAGCGCGTGGAGGATGCTGACGCGAAGCTCGGGAAGGAGAGGAATGGGCCTGCTGCGAGGAAAAAACGACGAGCCCGGAGGACGCCGTTTCCGCATGCGCGAGAAGCTCGTCTCGATCGGAGACGACTTCTGGATCGAGGACGAAGCCGGCAACCGCGCCTACCGCGTCGACGGGAAGGCGATGCGCATCCGCGACACCTTCCTGCTCGAGGATGCGTCGGGTCGCGAGGTGGCCAAGATCCAGGAGCGCAAGCTCAGCATCCGGGACAAGATGGCAATCGAACGCAACGGGGAGACGATCGCGACCGTACACAAGGCGCTGGTCGGGATCCGGGACCGGTTCGCCATCGACGTCGAAGGTGCAAAGGATCTCAAGGCGAAGGGGAACATCGTGGATCACGAGTACGAGATCGAGCGCGACGGCGAGACGATCGCCCGAATCTCGAAGCGCTGGTTCCGCGTCCGGGACACGTACGGAATCGAGCTCGCGCCCAACGAAGATGAGGGCCTGATGCTCGCGGCTGTCGTCGCGCTCGAGGCGCTGACGGACCGGCGCTAGTGGCGACGACGAGCGCTTCGGCCGCGGAAGCGCCCAAGCAGCGTCGTTTCCGCGTCCTCCCCTTTGGCGATCCGTCGCGCCGCAGGCGCCTGACGAAGATCATCGTGTGGCTGGTCGCGATCGCCGTCGCGGTCGCACTGCTTCAGCTGCTCGGCGTCGACGTCATCGGCTGGCTCTCCGACCTTTGGGACCAGATCAAGGCAGTCCCCGCGGGCTACATCATCGCGGGGGTCCTGTTCCAGACGGGCCAGACCTTCTTCGCCGGGCTCTCGTACTACGGGATTCTCAATGCGGCGTACCCCGGCGAGGTTCAGCTGACGCCGATCGTCACCGCCTACGCCGTCGGCGTGGCCATGAACGGGTTCCTCCCGGCGAACATCGGCACGTTCGTGACGTTGCTGATGTTCGTCGCGATCATCCCGAGCGCCACGTTCGCGGGGTCCATGGCGGCATACCTCGTGCAGAAGATCTTCTTCACGATCGCCGGCACCTTCGTCTACCTCTACCTGTTCCTCTCCGTACCGGGCTCCTTTACGGAGAACCTGGGCAACGTCTCGAACAACCCGGTGACGACGATGATCATCGTCCTCGGCGGCGCCTTCCTGATCGTGATTGTCGGGCGGATCTTCTGGCGCCAGGTCAAGAAGCTCTGGGAGCAGGCGAAGCAGGGCGGGAAGATCCTCTCGCAGCCCAAGCGCTACTTCACGCGAGCGTTCCTCCCCTCGTTCGTCTCCTGGCTCTGCAAGCTGACCGTGATCGGCATCTTCCTGGCGGCCTTCGCGATCCCGGTCACCTTCGAGTCGATCATGTGGGTCGCCGGGTCGGGCTCGCTTGCGAACGTCGTGTCCTTCACGCCCGGTGCCGTCGGCATCACCCAGGCGACGAACGCGCTCGCGCTCGACACCTGCTGCGACGTCGCCAACAACACCGCCGTGGCGTACTCGACCGCCCAGCAGCTGATCGTCACGGCCTGGAACGTCGCATTTGCCCTCCTCTTGACCGTCCTCGTCTTCGGCTGGACGGGGGGGAAGCTCCTGGTGGGCCAGTCCTACGCGGACGCGAAGGGCAAGGTGGCCGAGCAAAAGGAGGCGCGGGCGGCCAGGCGGGAGGAGAAGCGGGCGGCGAAGGACGCCGAATGACCACGGTGCCGGCGTCCGCCGCCTACGGCGAGGCCGTCACGTGGGAACCGGCGCGACCGAAGTTCAAGCCCGTCCGCGTGCTGTTGTCGTGGGCGCTGACGGCCGCAGCGCTCTGGGCCGCCGCCGCGATCCTGCCCGGCGTCGACATCAGCGGGGCGGCCGGCGCGCTGCTCGTAGCGATCGTCGTCGCGATCCTGAACGCCGTGCTGCCGCCGATCCTGGCGGCGCTGCGGCTGCCGTTCACGATCGCGCTGGGCTTCATCCTCGTCCTGCTGCTGAACGCCGTCGTGCTGAAGCTCGCCTCGGATGTGCTCGAGAACACGTTCGTCGTCGACAACTTCGGCTGGGCGCTGCTCGGCGCGCTCGTCGTTGCGGCGGTCAGCGTCGTGCTCGAGGTGATCTTCGGGACGGACGACGAGGATACGTACACGGTCCGCGTGGTGCAGCGCATCGCGCGCCGGCAGGGCGGCGCGGAGCGAACCGACGTGCCCGGGATCATCTTCCTCGAGATCGACGGGCTCGCTCTCCCGGTGCTCCAGCGGGCGATGCGCGACGGGAATGCCCCGAACATGGCGCGTTGGGTCTCGGAGGGGACCCACCGGCTCTCCGAGTGGGAGCCCGACCTCTCGTCGCAGACCGGCGCCAGCCAGGCAGGGATCCTCCTCGGCTCGAACGAGGACATCCCGGCCTTCCGGTGGGTCGACAAGGAGACGAAGCTGCTGACCGCGTGCTCGGCGCCGGACGACTGTGCACGGATCGAGCGGGAGCGAGCGACGGGCAAGGGCCTGCTGATCGACGGCGGCACGAGCCGCGGCAACCTGCTCTCCGGCGAGGCCGAGGAGGTGATCCTCACCGTCAGCCGGATCGAGGCCGAGAAGTCGGCGAACCCGGGCTACCGCGCCTTCTTCGCGAACGGATTCAACGTCACGCGCGCGCTCGTCCTCTTCGTCTGGGAAGTGCTGCTCGAGTGGCTGGCCGCGCTCCGCGCGAACCGGCGTGACGTGCGGCCGCGCGGCCATCGCGGCGGCATCTA
>Ga0126307_10003540_pt1 | contig 10702 bp, 8 predicted proteins | sample Plot28_FD_89955 | JGI IMG/M metagenome (GOLD analysis project Ga0126307, IMG submission 89955) | Serpentine soil microbial communities from UC McLaughlin Reserve, CA, USA - Plot28 | ecosystem: Environmental > Terrestrial > Soil > Grasslands | place: USA: UC McLaughlin Reserve, Lake County...
GGACGCGGATCAGGCCCGGTGGAGACTGTTCATCGCGGCGACGGGGCAGGCCCTAACCGCCTGCGGGCTCGACCTGAGCAAGCTGCTGGGATGACGAAGACCGCTGGTCGGCGCTAGTCCCCGAGGCCGAGCGCCTCGACCTCTGGCTTCAGCTCCCGCCCGATGATCTCGGCGACGTCGCCCGGCAGGTCTCGGTGCCAGCGTCCGATCGACTCCTCCGTGCTCGGCGCCGTTCTGTGCACCCACCCCATCCGGCGCTCGTTGACGACCGTCTCGGCGTCCAGCTCGACCGAGAGCCAGCGGGCGAGTCGCCGGGCGACGCCCGGCAGGTCCCGCACCATCTGCTCGTAACGCACGATCGCCGTGTCGGGGCCCTCCTCGAGCTTGGCGATCCATCGCAGCCGCTCGCGCTGGCGGCCGATGAACTGGCGCAGGTAGTCGCCCTCGTCGGTCGCGTGGCGCTGGCCCAGCTCGGCGCCCGCCGCGTCCCTGAACGCGATCAGCGACGCGTAGGTATCGCGCGGCTCGCGAAGCAGGATCAATAGGCGCAGCGGCGGTAGCGCGCGGCGGTCCAGGAGCCACGAGTTGAGGTGCTTCTCGGCGTAGTAGCCAACGTCGGCCCCGGGATCGCGATGCGCTACGCGGGTCGCCGAGGTCGCCCGCCGCGAGAACTCACGCCAAGCGAATTCGAAGGAGCGATCCGAGATCGAGGGCTCGTCCGGATCGGCCCCATCGAGAAGCTCCCGCCGGCGCCACGGCGGTGGCCCAAGGAGGGACGAATCCCGCTCCTGGAGGATCGATCCGAGGTCGCGCGGCGCCCACTGTTCGGGATCCCACTCGGTGCGGGTGAGGAGACGCGACCAGCGCCACAGATAGGCGAAGAGCTTCTGCTCGAATGGATAGGAGCCGCCGACGGCGATCTGCGGCGAGGAGGCGAGGAGGCGCATCATCAGCGTGCTCCCGTCGCGGCTGTAGTAATCGACGAGGATCGGAACCAGCGAATCGCGTGCCGGATGGCTCGAGGCCGAACGGCGAAGCCGCTTCGATCCCCGGCGGCGGGCGTCGCGAGCAAACAGCAGCCTGCGAACCGCCTCGCTTCGACGCAGGGGCTCGAGTCGCCACTCCACCACGTCGTCCCCTAGGCCGGCCGGCGCATCCGGCCTGCGCGCGCCCGGAGGCTGGCGATGCGGTGCCACAGGATGCCGGCGAGTAGCCCCCGCTCCATCCCCATCGTCTCGTTGCGTCCGGTGAGGGGTCGAAAAGCGCGGTACGCGAGCCATGCGGCACCGGCCAACGAGCTGTCGCAGCTTTGGATGCGGCTTAGCGCCAGCCGCTGTCGCGGGCTCATGGACTCGCCGGATCGGACCTCCAGGACGCGCGCCTGTAGGGCGAGGCGGCAGTAGTTCTCGAAGTATCTGAGCTGGCCCACGGGGCGAATCAGCCGGTAGCCAAGGCGCAGGACCCGCAACGCGATGTCCGCCATCCGCCCGCCCCAGCGGCCCCGGCCCGCGTTGGCGTTCGTGAACCCGATGGCCGCTTCCGCGTGTTGAACGTAGTCGTACAGGGGCCGATCGACGTAGCGGATCTTCCCCGTGGCCATCGCGACCAACGCGATCCAGTGATCGTGGAAGATGTCGCCCTGCGGCGGCGGGAAGGGCAGCGCGCGGTCCGCGAGCTCGCGCCGAAACAGGGCGGCAGCCCCGGTGATCGAGTTCGTGATCAGGAGCGACGTGAAGTCGGTGTAGTTGTTGCGCCGGTAGCGCCAATAGGTCTCGGAGCGCACGCGGCCGTCCTCGTCGATGACCCGGGCGTCGCTGTAGGCCAGCCCGGCCCCGGATTCGAGCTCCCTCGCGAGGACCTCGAGCTTGTCGGGATGCCAGTGATCGTCCTGGTCGGCGAGGCCCAGGTACTCGGCCTCCACCGGCGCCAGCGCGAGCGCGCGCTCGAAGTTGCCGAAGAACCCGCGGCGCTCGGTCGAGGGAGACAGAACGAAGCGCTCATCGTCGCCGAGGATCTCCCGCATTCCCGCCAGCCGTTCCGGTCGGGAGTGATCGTCGCTGATCACGCAGATCCAGTTGTCGTAGGTCTGGCCGCGGATCGACTCAACCTGACGCTCGAACAGGTCGAGGGGAGGTTCGAACGTGGCCATGCAGACAGCGATCAACGGACGATTGGAAGCCGTTCCGGGAGAGACCGCGACCGGCTCGATGTCGAGCCCCCGCTGCAGGCGGACCGCTCCGAGCTCCGCACTCGCGTGTCCGCCGTCGTCGAGGGCCGCGTGCAACGCCAGGCGCGCCACCCGGGGCTCGGTGACGGCCGCGAACGACGCTATGCCCCACCACATGTCGCCCGCCCGGGCCGTACGCCGGCCCGAGATCCCATGGGCCATCACCGGGTGCGCATCGCCATCCACCACGAGGCTCAGCCGCGACACGCGGCGCCCGTCCCGCATGGCGCAGCGGCCCTTCAAGAACAGCGCCGTACCCATCCCCGCCGGGACGTGATCCGGAAGCGGCTCGTCCAGTCGCGCGTGCAGCTCGGCTGCGGAGCCTTGGACCGATGCCGCCGGGACCGAGCCGCGACGGCGCTCGCCAACCACCGGTGCCGAGCTCACCGGACCATGGCGCCGCGGCGGCGCCGAATCCTGGCGCGCCGGGCGGCGCGGCGGCGAAGAGCGACCACCGTGTCCGTTCCCGAGGATTCCCGCAACAGCTCGGCCGGATAGCGCTCACCTCGCGGTGCCGAGCGAAAACCGCGTACGCGGCCACGCACCCCGGCGAGGTTTCGGTCCAGGAGCGCCTGCCCGACGCACACGCCGATCTCGCGGGCCAGGATGCCGGGCAGACGGCCCCAGCCCAGGACCCCCCACTTGCGGAGCACATAGGCGCGCCCGAAGCCGGCCAGGTAATTCTTGCGAGCCGATCCCGGGCCGAGCGTCGAGGAGTGCCGGTGGGTGCCGCGAGCGTCCCTGGCCAGCACGCATCGGCCGCCGGCGCGGAGCAGGCGAAGGACGAGGTCCACGTCCTCCCAGTACGCGAAGAGACGCTCGTCGAAGCCGCCCACGGCTCCGAATGCGTCGCGATCGAACGCCGCCGCGGCGCCACACGGGCCGATGGGATCCTCCACGCCCCCGTCCAGGATGCCGATGCGCGCGCCGTTCAGGTAGTCCGTGCAAAAGAGCGTGGAGTCGAGCTCCATGCCCGCCGTCTCGATGATCTCGGGGTCGTGGTGGTCGCGCATCACGCCGCCGGCCATCACCACCCCGCTTCCGGGATCGAGCGCATCCACGAGCCTCTCGACGAACTCAGGGTCGCAGGTGCAGTCGTCGTTGACCATGATTACGGCCTCGCCACGAGCCTCTGCGACGCCCAGATTCATCGCCCGCGAGAAGCCCGCGTTCTCCTCGAGCCGGATCGCTCGTACGTTTTCGCGTCCCTCGCACGCTTTGGACGCGACGGAGCCGGGAGAGCCGTTATCGACGACGATCACCTCGTGGTCGACCGTCTGGCGATCGAGGGTGGCGAGCAGATTCCGCAACCGGTCGGCGCCGTTGACGGTGGGCACGATCACGGTCGCGGGCCTCACGGCGCGACGAGTTTGTTCAGTAGGCACCAGTGCCGCGGAAGATAGCCGGGAGCGTCTGGAACAGGATCCTGAGGTCGCGGCTGAGCGAGAGGTTCTCCACGTAGTCGAGCTCCACTGCGAGGCGCTCGGGGAAGCTCAACGCTCCGCGTCCGAAGACCTGCATCGACCCAGTGATGCCCGGCTTCACAGCGAGCCGGAATCGATGCTCCGGCCGGTAGCGACGAACCAGGTCGATCTGCTCCGGCCGCGGGCCAACGATGCTCATGTCCCCCTTCAGCACGTTCACGAGCTGCGGAAGCTCGTCCAGGCTGAGCCGCCGCAGGATCCGGCCGACGCGGGTGACGCGAGGATCACGACGGAACTTGAACACCGGCTCCGGAAGGTCGTCGAGCTGGATGAGCTCCTCGAGCATCCGGTCGGCGCCGTCTCGCATCGTCCGGAACTTGTACACGCGGAATGGGAGCCCCCCAAGTCCGGCCCTGGTCTGCACGAAGAAGAGCGGTCCGCGGCTATCCAGCTTGATCGCGAGCGCGATGATCGGAAGCAGCGGTGCGGTCAAAACCAGCAGCAGCGACGCCGCCGCCACGTCGAAGACGCGCTTGATGAGCATCGTGGACCGGGATACGTCGCGGGTGTCGTATTCCAGGACGGGAAGGTCGGCCACCTCGGAAAGCCGCGGCACGGCGCCGGCCCGGCCGCGCAGGGGCGAGACGACGCTGAGCTTCACGCCGTGTCCGCGGCACTCGGCCGCAAGCTCGCCGATCCAAACGACGTCCATCTGCTCCGTGGCGACGATGATCCGGTCCACCAAGCGCGCCAGGGCTTTTGCGTCACCATGCTGGCCACCGGGTGGGAGCGCGTCATCGAGCTCCACGATCTCCAGGTGCATGTCGTCGAACAGCTCGATCTTTCGTCGCGCCGACCTCGCGAGCTCGCCGTCGCCCACCACGATCGTCCGCTCCGGCGCCGTGATACGACGCCACAGCCAGCGCGTGCCACCCCTCAGGAACGCGGCGAGGGCCATGATTGCGAACCAGATCACGGTGGCGTGCGCGACCGTGAACGGTGGCACCGGCACGACATAGAGAAGCGCCCCAAGGCTCGCGGTTCCAGCGGCCGCCCATGCCGCTATGCGGGGCAGCTCATCGAACGTGAGGTGGCGGATCGACATCTGATCGCGGTCGTAGAGGCCAAAGAGCTTGGCGAGCACGACCCAGAACGGCAGCACGGCGAGCGACCAGACCATCTCGGCGGTGGTGGACGCCGCCAGCATGGTGACGAGACCCGCCGCCAGCAGATCGGCCGTCGCAAGCATTCGCCGGCGGAGGGACTCTCGCCAGAATCGAGGGCGCCCATGATCGTCGCGCACCCGCTCCACGGGAGTTCGAGCCGGGGGGCGCGGCCGTATGCGGGGCCCAGCGTCCGCTGGACTCTGCGCAGGGGCGCGCGCCGGCGCACGCTCCGCCACCCATCCCGCCATCGGCTTGTTAGGTCCCCGAGCCAAATTGGCCATTAATACTTCCCGTCCCCGAGTGAAATCATATGCGTAATGCGGTAACACGCGTGGGCCGCATAACTACCGCTCCGGCGCCAGGGTGACCGGAATTTCCTTTGGGCTGAGACTGTTGGCGGTGTCCAGATCCGCCTGGGCGGCGTCCCGATCCCCCGCCGCCGCCGCGATCTCCGCAGAGACCAACCAGGGTAGCCAATCGCCTGGAGCACGATCGATCGACTTACGCACGGCGCCGGCTGCCGCGACGAGGTCCCCGCTTTCCTTCTCGACCAGCGCGATCTGCAGCTGTGCCTCCGAGGACCAGGGCTGGATCGCGGCGGCGTTCCTCGCATGCTGGGCGGCGCCCTCAAGATCGCCCTGCTCGAGAGCGCTCCGGCTGTTGTCGAGCTGGACCGAGGCGACGAGCTGATCCGCCGCTACCCAGATAGCCACCCAGGCGCAGACCAGTGTCGCCACCCCGAGCCCGAACTGGACACCCCGGGGGCGTCGCCTGGTCCCTGCTTGGAGCGTGGTGGAACGGGCGCCGGGCAATGCGATCGGCTCGCACGCCGGGCCGGCGATCAGGGCTGCGACCACGATCACCGGCGCAAAAGCGGCCGGTAGCTGCCAGGTCCAGTCGAGCGCCGCGGAGGCCAGGCCCGCCAGGAACAAGGCAAGCGCGACGGACATCGCGTCGCCACGTTGGTTGACACTGCGCGCCCACTTGAGCGCGCGCCATCCGGCAAACAGCACGGTTCCCAAGAACCCGAGCAGAACGAGCAGCCCGATGATTCCGAGCTCGGCGAGCGTCTGGAGGTAAAGCGAGTGGGCGTCGACGGTGACCACGTCGATCGTGTGATGCTGGTTCCACCAGAGCTCGTAGTTGCCGGCACCGATGCCGATCGCCGGATCGCTGTCGAACGCAGCGATGGACTGGTCCCAGAACTGGTAACGCCCGCTGCCCGAGGAGGTGACCAGGCGGCTCGCCCCGATCCCGGGGCTGGAGCCGGCGACGTCGTTTGCGTCTGAGAACTCCCGGATCCTGTCGATCGGATGGGATACCGCGAGCACGATGAGCCCAGCCACGACCAGCGCCGCCAGCCCGCGCCGAACCACGACCCGCGGTACCTGGAGGCGATCGAGCCAGCCGTCGGCCAGATACCGCACGACCGCCGCGACGACGACGCAGCCCACCGTGGCGAGCGCCATCACGCGGCCCTGGACATAGGCATCGTGCGTCGTGAGCGCAAGGCCCAGATCGTCGCTCCGGGAGGCGAGCACAGCCAGAGCGGCGGCCCCGGCGCCTCCGAGGATGAATCCGCCGAGTATCCGAACCGAGTCTCGAGCCAGGAGGAGAAGCACGCACCCCCCGATGATCGTGGCGGCCACGCCGCCCCGCGAGGAGGTGAGATACAGGGCGAGGCCGAACGCCGGAATGAGCCCCACCGCCACGGAGCGACCGATGCGACTGGCGCCGTGGGCGCTCAACCACCCGAGGAGCGCGATGCCGAGGGCCACGCTAGTCCCGAGCCCGTTCCAGTAGCCGATCGGGTAGCTGAGCCGCCCATGAGCGAGCGGGAGCGCCGCGAAGATGTCACGGTCGCCGCCGCCGAAGAGCGACGGGTCGAACCGGCTGGCCAAAGAGCCGGCCACCACGATCACTAGACCTGCGGTCAGCCCGATCAGCCACGGACGCGCGCCCGTTCTGGCCGACGCCACGACGGCGAGGACGAAGAGGCCCAGGTAGCCGGCCACGCGAACAACCTCGGTGAACGCCCGACCCGCGTCGTTCGCCCAGATCATGGAGAGCGCCGTGAGCGCGCCGAATGCGGCAAGGAACGCACCCGCCACCACCGCGGTGGTCGGAATAGGTCGCCGAGGCAGCACGCGGGTCGCGAGCGCGACGATCACGACCCACCAGATCGCGACGGTCACCGCCGCGATCACCTGCGTCGAGTATCCCCCGCTCGCGTACGCGAGGGCCGCATACGCAGCGGCGATCAAGGCGGCGATCACCGTGGCGGGGCTGATCCGCTTGGCGAACCCGATCACTGGCACGGCGGTGAGCTTGTCAAGGTCGGGGGGCCCTCACGAAGGCCGAGCAGTCTAGGCGTCGCATGGGCGGCGAGCACTAAAGACGATTATCCGGCCCGTGGGCTCTTGGCGGCCGTGTGAGCGGCGCGCCGTCAGGAGCCGCCGCTGAACCGAACGAATGCGTTGTAGGCGGGTTTGTGGGTGCGGTCGCTCCGCAACAGCCCCGCCGTATCGCAGAAGCTGCATATGTTCTGGCTCGTACGGGGGTCGCGCCACGTGTACCAGAAGATCTTCTTGATCTTCCACTCGCGACGCTCGTGGAGGAGCGACTTGAACGATTTCTTGAGCAGTCGCTTCTGGCCCTTCTCACCCTTGTTCAACGATCTCTTGCCTTCTGACTTCGCCGATCCCCAGCCGAGCTCGGTGATCCACATCGGCGTCTTGCGGTCGTGGTGCTTCACCATCTGTTTGCGAGTACGGCCAATGAGCTCGCGGACGATCTTGATCGTCGGACCATAGGGGTCGATGGCCGCGGCATCGAAGGCACCCTTGACGCCCTTGACCTTGTAGAGCTTCTTCATGTACTTCCAAGGGGTCAGGGAGCCGGGCGAGGGGTGTTTGCGGATTGTCGAATAGCCCGCCAACCCTGCGAGCACCGTCTTCGACTTGGGATCCGCCTTCTTGATGGTCTTGTGCGAAAGCTTGAGCAGCTTCCCGTAGGTGCGCGGGGTGCGCATCTGCTTCGGGAGATATTTGGGGAGGTTGGGCTCATTCCAGATCTGCCAGGCATTGATCGGGGTTGGGTCGGCATCGCAGCGGCAGTACGTGTGGTAGAGGCTCGGAGCAGGGGGGTTGGACTTCCAGAAAACCCCGCCCTTCTTGTAGCGATTGACGAGAGTGCGCAGGAAGCTCTTCCACGCAGCCTTGTGCTTCTTGGAGTTCGTCACGGTCCGACCGGCGCCCCAAGCCACCGGCAACGGCCGGATTCCCTGACTCGCCAGGCCGGCGACCACCTTGTCGAACGCGACCCAGTGGAACTCGGCGTTCAACTCGTGCTGCACGGACGGCCATGAAACCAGGAAGCGGTACACGGTCACGTTCGCCGTCTTCATCTGGCGGAAGTCGGCTTCGTCGGCGCGGATGCCGCCGACCATGCCGAAGAGGTTCTTGGGCGCAGCGTGCGCCGTGGCGGGAACAGCAATCAGAATCAGCGTCGCCAGAATGCCCAGGAGGGCCTTGAGCCCTCGATGACGACGATCGATTTGAGGGAGCACCACAACCTCCTCCAAGATCGTGCAAATTTCCCGGAATCGCGCCTGCATCCGATTCCTGCCCCTGCTGAAGGAGCGGCAATATACAGCACTCACCGTATCGTCAGCCAACCCGCGCGGCTTGAGCCCCCCGCGGGTCGGCGGGTCCGCAGGACGGATCCCGTGCGGTTATGATGCGGCTGGAGCTAAGGCTGGGACACAACCAAGGAGGAGCTCTGATGGAACGCGCGCAGATCAGGGATTTACGCATGCCGTGGTTCGCAATTGCGTTCGCGGTCATGGCGTTGACGGCAGGGGCACTGGCCCCGGTGGCGATGGCCGGTTCGCCGTCGCAGGATCAGTACGGGCAACCGCTCCCCGGCGTCGGCGGCGGAGGGAGCGCCAACGACACCAGCGGATCGAGTCCGAGCGGGACAGGCGACACGACCATTCCGGTGGCGCCGCCATCCGGATCGGCGAGTGACATAAGCGCCGGCTCGGGCACGCAGTCAAGCGGCGAGAACGCCGGCTCGGGCACGCAGTCAGGCGGCGGGAACTCAGGCTCTTCGGACGGCGGCTCCAAGTCGCACAAGTCCGATGCGAGCCCGACCTCGACGACGCCGTCGAGCGGCCTCAACGCGGACAACAGGGCCCACGCCGTTCCGCAGATCGCCGCCGATTCGGCGGGCGACAGCTGGGTGCCGTTCTTTATCGCCGCCCTTGTCGCGCTCGGGGCGTGCGTTGCAGCCGTCGCGTACCGCAACCGTCGCAGGACGGCCCAGCGCTGAGGACGAAAACGAGGCCTTGCCACCGCCGCGGGAGATGCTCGCGGCGGTGGTGCTCGGCCTGGCGATCGGCACCTGAGGAGGCATGCCTGACCAGATGCACACCGAGAACGACACCTATCGCGGGACGCGCATGACGAGGGAATCGGCTGGGTCGCCGACCGTGCGACGGTCGATGGGACTGGCGGCCTTCGTGGCGACCGCTGCCCTGGCCATGGGAATCGCGGGGTCGGCGGCAGGGAGCGGCCATCCCAACTTCTACGGGCTCTACTACTCGCACCAGGGCAGCGAGCACAAGGACTTTCGCAGCCTCTCCAGGGCGAACGTCAAGACCGTGCGCTGGACGATGCAGTGGTCGAATATCGAGGGCTCAAAGGGCAACTACAACTGGGCTCTGCCGGACAAGGTGATCGGCGGCCTGTCGGCTCGAGGCATCCGGGTACTGCCGGTCGTCTTCGGCTCGCCGGACTGGGTGACAAAGCCGAGAACGAAGCCCCCGACCGGCTCCAAAGAGGGGCGCCAGGCGTGGAAGGACTTCCTAACCGCCGCCGTCAACCGATACGGGTCGGGTGGAAGCTTCTGGGCGAAATACGCCGTCCAGCATCCAGCCAAGGCCGCCAAGCCCGTGACCGCGTTGCAGATCTGGAACGAGCCGAACCTCCCTGCCTACTTCCATCCACGCCCGTCGCCGAGCAAGTACGCGAACCTCCTCCGCCTCGCGCATGATGCGATCAAGGACGCCGACTCGAGCACGAAGGTGGTCATCGCGGGGATGCCGGGGAATGCCGTCGGCGGAATCGACGCGCCCAGGTTCTACAAGCGCCTCTACAAGCAGAAGGGCGCGTCCAAGGACTTCGACATCGCCGCGCTCCATCCCTACGGTCCGTTTCTCCCCGACGTACGCCATTGGATCAAGAAGACCCGCAGGGTGATGAAGAAGCATGGGGATAGACGCAAGCCGCTCTGGCTGACCGAGATTGCCTGGGGCTCTGACCACCCCGATCGCTACGGGTTCAACAAGGGCAAGCGCGGTCAGGCGCGGATGCTCAAGCGCGCGTTCAAGGACATCTACCAGCACCGTCACCGCTGGGGCGTGAAGCGGCTGTTCTGGTTCCAGCTCCGCGACCCCAAGAGCGGCAACCCCCACTGCAGCTTCTGCGGGTCGGCGGGACTGCTCAAGCACAGCGGCAAGAAGAAGCCGGCCTGGCGCGCGTTCAAGCACTTCACCTGAGGCCGCCGGGCCGCGTAGCGAGTCGGGGGTGGCGGCCCTTCGGCCGCTAGGCGCCGCCGGCCATCGCCGGCAGGATCACGACGGTGTCGGAGTCCGAGACCCGGGTGTCCAGACCCTCGAGGACGCGTACGTCCTCGTCGTTCAGATAGACGTTGACGTAGCGATTCAGGTCACCGCCGTCCGCGAAGAGCTGCGCGCGGGTGGCGGGGTGCGCTTCGGCGAGGGATCGCAGCACATCGCCCACGGTGGAGCCCGGCGTGGGAACCTCCGCCTCGCCCCCGGTCTGGGCACGAAGCACGGGTGGGATCTTCACGGTCGGCATCGA
>Ga0126307_10003541_pt1 | contig 10701 bp, 10 predicted proteins | sample Plot28_FD_89955 | JGI IMG/M metagenome (GOLD analysis project Ga0126307, IMG submission 89955) | Serpentine soil microbial communities from UC McLaughlin Reserve, CA, USA - Plot28 | ecosystem: Environmental > Terrestrial > Soil > Grasslands | place: USA: UC McLaughlin Reserve, Lake County...
CTGCTCTTGCCACGGGCTCCACGGATGCGTTCCGACCGCGCAGAGGCCCACGTCGAGCCCGCCTGCGAGCTCGAGGAGCTGCTTCCGGCGCTCGGCCATGGCCGCGGCTGCCTCGGCGAAGCTCTCGCACCGGCCGGTTCGGACCTCCACCTCCGAGGCAATCAGCTCACCCACGAGGTGTGGTTCGAGCTCGGATCCGACCGCGGCGGCCTGGAACTCCTCGAAGCGGTTGGCAAGCCCGAGCGTTCGCGAATCGAGGATGGCGAACTCCTCCTCGACGGCGACTGTGAAGTCTCGACCCTCTTCGAACGCCTCACGAGCAGAGCGAAGCTGCTCATCCGGGCTCAGGCGCTGGGCGTCTCCCATCCGCGCGAAAGTAGCAGAGCGGCCACGCGCTCCCAGCTCCAGCGGCGTACAACGGCGCGCCGGGCGGCCTCACCGAGCCGGTACCGCTCCTCCGGTGCGAGGGCGAGAATCGCCTGGAGCTTGGCCGCCAGATCGGCGGCGTCGCCAGGGCGAAAGCTCGTGAGGTGGCGGTACTCCGGCGCGTACTCCGCTTCGATCCCGGCTGCGATCTCGGCCAGACCGGAATGCCGTGCCACGAGCGGCGGCGACCCGCAGGCTGCTGCCTCTGCGGCCACCATGCCAAAGGCCTCTGGGAAGACGGACGGCGTCACGCTCACATCCGCAAGCGCCCAGAGGTGCTTGAGGTGGCGGTGCTCGAGAGGCCCGGTAAACAGCACGCGATCACCGGCCATGGCTTCCAGCTCGGCCCTGGCCGGCCCGAAACCCACGATGACGGCGCGGGCATCCACTCCCTCAAGAGCTCGGAGCAGGAGCGCGACTCCCTTCTCCTCCGACAGCTTCCCCACGTAGACGACGGTTGGCTCGCCGCCCACGAGGAACGCCTGCAACCGATCGGCGTTCCCCGGATCTGGGAGCCGCTCGCCTTCACCCTTGGGGTTCTGCGGATCGCGACGGGCCTCCTCGACGAGCGCACGGAATGCCGTCTCGCGGGCGGCTGGCAAGAGCTCCTCGACGTCGACACCCGGCGGGACGACCTGCAGGCGCTCGAGGTACTCACCCGGCCCGACGACCTCCTCGAGGACGCCGCGGATGTGCTCCGAGCCCGCGAAAACGGTTTCCGCCTGGTCGAGGGACTCGCGCGCCCACGCCGACAGCTCGGTATTGCCCCGAATCGAGAACTCGAGCTCGGAGCCGTGTGCCTTCACGGAGAACGGCATGCCGGCCGCGACGCCCACCGGCGCCCCGAGGAGTACGTGGTTGGTGAGCAGGAAGTCGGCGGGAAGGTGCTCCCGGATCACGGCTGCGTTCCGCTCCACGAAGTCGCGGCGCTCTTCCCAGGTCAGTTCGTGCAGGAACGCCGGCTCCATGCCCTCGTACCGGTCGAGGACGAAGACAGGAAGCGGGCCGTCCAGCTCAGGCCGGACGACAGTCGCGCCGCCGACGTCGTAGCGCTCGGGATGTGGCTCCTGGCAGAAGACGACGACCTCGTGACCCGCCCGCGCCCACGCGCGCGCGAGGGCCCGGGTGTAGACGTTCGAGCCGGTCCCGCCCAGGAGGTACCCATGCCAGAGGAGAATCTTCATGACGTGGAAGATCCTGACGGACTCCTCGTACGTCGCGCCCGCCGCGGCGACCAAGACGCATTCGAGCGCCTCGTCGAGCGCCACCAGCATCGCCTCTATACGCTCGCTGCTCGACTGACCGGCTCGCGGGCAGACGCCGAGGACGCCGTGCAGGACGCCCTGCTCCGCGCCTGGCTGAACCTCCCCAACTTCCGCGGCGGTGCGCTCTTCTCGACCTGGCTCTATCGGATCTGCGTGAACGCCGCACACGACCTCCGCTCGAAGCGGCGGCCCGAGCCCTCGGAGACGGCCCTGGAGACCCCCGATCCTCGCGACGCCTTCGTGGACAGCGAGCTGGCAGGCGGACTACAGGCTGCTCTGAACGGCCTCGAGGACCCCTACCGGACGGCGGTGGTCCTCTTCGACGTGCTCGGGTGCTCCTACCTCGAGATCGCCGAGGTCACCGAGGTGCCCGAGGGCACAGTGAAGTCGCGCATCTTCCGCGGTCGCAAAGAGCTCGCGGCGGCACTCGGAACATCCACGCCGGGGAAGGAGTCGAAGGAGTGATGGCTGGGATGCACCCGGAGGAGTTCGAGCTGCTCGCCTACCTGGAGGGCGAGCTCGACGACCCACGTCGCGCGCAGGTCGCCTCCCATCTGGAGACGTGCGACCGCTGCGCGCAGGACCTGCGTGCAGTCGAGGCAGGCCGAGCCGCTCTGCGCTCGGCGCCGATGCTCGAGCTTCCCCAACAGCGCCTCGAGGCGTTGCTGAAACGGCTGCCGTCTCGCGCTGCCACGCCGCCCGGTCTCATCCGTCGGACACTCCCCGTTGCCGCTGCGCTGGCCGCTGTCGCCGCGCTGGCGGGCGGAGCCTTCGTGCTCGGGACGAGCGGCGAGGGCGACGATGAGGGCGCGAGTGGGCTCGCTCAGGACGAGGCGAGCGACGCAGGTGGCGGCGCCGAAGGTGCTGCGACCACTACCGGATCGACCGCCGAGAGGCAGGGCGCACCCTCAATGCTCAGGGCCGACGCCGTGGCCGGCTCGCCCGCGAGCGTGGCGCGCCGTCTGCGTCGTGACGGCTTCGATGCGCGCACCGTCAACGGCAGGGTGATTGTGCGGGGTGCGACCGCCGCGGAGGTTCGGAAGGCACTCGAGACGTTGGACAGGGGTCCGGTGCGCGTCCTCGTCCGGCCTTGATTCCTCCGGCGGGGACGGCTACACCTTATGCGTGGACGCACGTTTCTTCCGGGGCTTCGGGCTCTTCATTCAGGAACGCTTTCTCGACGAAAACACGCTTCAGCGCCTTTCCGACGAGATGCGGTCGTCGGAGGCCGTAGCGGCCACGGTGGCCAAGAGCAGCTCGGACGACGTGGACGAGGGTCATCGCCGCAGCAAATGGGCGAACGTCTCGAGCGAGACGCTCGAGTCGGTTCGCGAGCGATTGGTCGGGATCCGGCCGGCGCTCGAGGCTCACTTCAAGCAGCCGCTCGGGGAGTGCCAGAAACTGCAGTTCCTTGTCTACCGGGAGGGCGACTTCTTCCGGGCTCACCGCGACAACAGCCGGAGCGAGAACACATCCGACTATGCCCGCGAGCGCGAGGTCTCTGTCGTGACGTTCGTCACTGGGGAAGGCGAAGAGGACGGTTACGACGGCGGTGCGCTCGAGTTCTTCGACCTGATGCAACACGAGGCGAGCGGCTCGAAGCCCGGTCTCCCTCTCTCCGGCGAGCCGGGGCTCCTCGTCGCATTCGACTCGACGATGGTTCACGGCGTCACGCCCGTGACGCGCGGCGAGCGCTACACCATCGTCACCTGGTTCACGGCGCCCCCCGCCGACCCTGGCCCTCAGGCCAAATAGAAGTAGAGCGCGTAGAGCAGCTCGACGGCCGGGCTCGTCGTGTGCACGGTCACGTCCGTGGGGACGTCGAGAAGGGCCTGCGTGTAGTTGAAGATGATCTTCACGCCGGCTTCGACCACGTCGGTCGCAACCCGCTGCGCCTCGTCGTCCGGGACCGCAAGAACCGCGACGATGATCGCCTTCTCACGAAGGAGCTCCGAGAGGCGATCGTAGGCGAGCACCTGCTGAGCCTGTCCGATCGGCTTGCCCACCTTCTCGGGGTCGACGTCGAAGGCGGCCGCGATGTTGAACCCATGGTCGGCGAAGATCGTCGAGCTTGCGATCGCCTGCCCCAGCCGGCCGGCGCCGAAGAGCGCGATGTTGTGCTGCCCCTGTGTCCGGAGAATCTTGCGGATCTCGCCGGCCAGGGCGTCGATGTTGTAGCCGACACCCCGCTTCCCGAACTTTCCGAACCCCGACAGGTCGCGCCGAATCTGCGTTGCGTTGATGTTCGTGTACTCGCTGATCTCCTGTGAGGAGATCCGTTCCTTGCCCATCTTGCGGGCCTGGGTGAGAACGCGGAGGTACTGGCTCAGCCGCGCGGCCACCCCAACGGTGAGCCGGTCGCCGTTACGGGTCTCCTCGACGCCTTCGAGCGGGATCGGAAGCTTGCTCACCACTTGTAACGAGCATACCTGGGGTGCTTTCCCTGCCGTAGCAGGAACTGTGACCTAAGAAGTCCGGGGCTCTTGTGGACTTTGTGGCCCCAGTCTGCGGCGGAGCCCGTCGGGATGGACGAAGTAGGTGAACGCCTCCACGCCGTCGACCGCGACGACCGGGATGCGCTCGCGATAGCGTCGTTCCAGGTCAGGGTTCCCACCGATGTCGGTCTCTTCCAGCTCGAACGGAGTCTCCGCGCGAACCTGCTCGAGAACGCTGCGTGCGGCCTCGCAGAGGTGGCACCCACTCGCGAAAAAGAGCCGGACGCGATGCATCTTGATCTGGGGCTTAGGGGTAGAGGCCGCGGATGGTCGTCGCCTCCGAGACGCGTCGCACCGCGATCGCATACGCAGCCTGGCGCATCGAAATCTGTCGCTCCTCGTGAATGCCCCAGGTCCCGGAGAAGGCTCGCGTCACGATGTCGTTCAGTTTCGCGTTCACCTCGTTCTCCTTCCAGAAGTACTCCTGGAGGCCCTGCACCCATTCGAAGTAGGAGACGACTACACCCCCTGCGTTGGCAAGGACGTCGGGTAGCACGAGGACGCCGCGGTCCTCGAGAATCCGATCCGCCTCGAGGGTCACAGGGCCGTTCGCACCCTCGCAGATGACCGGGGCCCTGACCTTGTCGGCGTTCTCCTCCGTGATCACCTGCTCGAGCGCGCAGGGAGCAAGGACGTCGCAGTCCAAGAGGAGGAGCTCCTCGTTGGTGACAGGCTCGCCGCCCTCGAAGCCCTCGATGGTTCCGTGCTGGCGCTTGTGCTCGACGGCGGCCCGGACGTCGAGGCCGGCCGGATTGTGCACCCCGCCGCTCGAGTCGGAGACGGCAACGATGGAAGCCCCCTCCTCTGCGAGGAAGAGTGCGAGGTTTCGCCCCACGTTTCCGAGCCCCTGAACCACGATGCGACAGCCCTCGATGCTCTGGCCCTGCTTTCGCAGCGCTTCGCGCACACAGTACGAAGCGCCGCGGGCCGTCGCCTCCATCCGGCCCAGCGAGCCGCCGACTTCGAGCGGCTTTCCGGTCACCACGCCGAGGACCGAGTAGCCTTTATTCATCGAGTAGGTGTCGAAGATCCAGGCCATCTCGCGGGAGCTCGTGCCGACGTCGGGCGCGGGGATGTCTACCTCGGGGCCGATCAGGTTGATGATCTCGGTCGTGTAGCGGCGGGTCAGGCGCTCCAGCTCGCCCAGCGAAAGCACCTTGGGGTCGCAGACGACGGCGCCTTTGGCGCCCCCGAAGGGAAGCGCCATCAGGGCGCACTTCCACGTCATCCACATGGCAAGCGCCTTCGTCTCATCGAGCGTAACTCCGGGGTGGAAGCGAATTCCGCCCTTGGAGGGCCCCCGCGCGACGTTGTGCGTGATCCGAAAACCGGTGTAGACGTTGACGGAGCCGTCATCCATGCGGACCGGGATGGAGACTTCCACAGAGCGCTTGCACTCGAGGAGCACCTCCAGCATGTTCTCGGTCACGTCGACCAGCGCTGCAACCTGGCGGAGCTGCTCGCGGGCCATCTCCCACGGATCGCGCTTCAGGTGGGACGCACTCGCCTCGACGGTTGCCACGCCTACCCCTCTCCTGACCCGGAGATCGTGAAGGTGACCTTGGCGGTCGAGGGCGGCGCGCCCTCGGCTCCTTCGACCGGCTCCGCCGTGAGCCTGAGTTCGTAGTCGCCAGGCCGGAGGGTGTTCCCGGCCGGGCCACGGCCGGTCAGGCCGAAGGCGTAGCGGCCCGGCAGCAGGTCGCGCAGGCGGAAGAGCGTTCCGAGCCTCTTGCCGGCAACCGTCCAGAGCTCGCCCTCGAGAAGGCGAACCGGCTCGATCGTCTGCCCCTCGAGGCCCGGGCCCACGGCTCCCACTCTGAAGGCGACCACGGTCGGGGCGGCCGGCGAGGGCGCGAAGGAGTCGTTCGAGAGGCGGATGTCGCCGACCAGCGACCCCGCCTTCGCGGGCGCGAAGGAAACCGCCCAGGGAAGCCGGACGGGCAGCGAGCCCTCGGGGTTGACCACGAAGACGCCGGCCGAGAAGCCCGAGCCCCCGGCAGGAGCGGCTGCCTGCAGGACGACATCGCCGGCTTCGCCCGGGAGAAGCGTCAGGGCCGCGGGGCTCGCAGCGAACCGGACCTCGGGCCCGGCGGTCGAATCATTGGCGACGCCGAATGAGATGCGAAGAGTGCGAGTGGACAGATTCCGCACGCTGAGGGCCCGAATCACGCTCCAGCCCGAGCCGGCTGCCTTCCCGAGCGCGAGCGAGGCCGGCTCGACGGCAACCTCCGTCAAGGCGGCAGCATGGAGGTCGAGCGCGCCTGCTCCCTCGACCGTTACTCCTGCAGACGCCTGGCCCTCGAGCTGCTGCGCGCTCCCGACCAGAAGCCCACGAAGCTCACCGGCCGACAGGTCAGGGCGTGCGTCGGCCAGGAGCGCCGCCGCGCCGGCGACGACAGCGCCGGCCGCACTCGAGCCCGTGGCGGTTGCGACGCGCGGCGAGCCGTCGACGCTGCGACCTGCATCCGCAGTCACGAGCCCGACGCCGGGCGCAACGAGGTCCGGCTTCACACGCCCGTCGAAGACGAGGCCGCCCGAGGAAAACGGTGCGACTCGCCCCGCGTTCGCGTTGCCCACCTCCTCCGCGGCGCCGAGGTCGAGGGTGACGTCACCACCGGAGGCGAGGGCACTCGCGACCGCCCCGGCCGCGCGCCCGTCGACCGCGAGCACCGGGATCCCGCCCGCCTCGTCAAGGTCGAGCGCACCGGACGGAAGGTGAGCTCCGGCTACGAGGAGGACGGATGCGCCGGCTGCGGCAGCGTTCCGCGCCTTCTCTGCCAGGGAGCCGCCCGCCGGCACGAGCACTGCGCGCCCCGCGACCCGGCTGGCGCCGGCGCGGTCGAAGAAGTCGGCCAAAACGACGCCGCTGGCCTGAGCTGCCGGAGCTCGTTGGCGGTCACCGAGCGAGGGACCGAGGAGCGCGGAGACGCTGAGGCGCAATGAAGACCGGGGCGCCACGGCGCCGAGCACGCGCATGGGCTCGTCCAGGACTTCGTCGGAGTCGATTCGCAGGGTCACGTTCGCTCGGAGCAGGTCGGAACGTGCGTCGAGGGCGCCAACGGTCAGCGCGTCGGGCGCTCCCCCGGGCCCGCCAACGCTTCCGAATCCCTCCCGTCCGGCCTGGCCGTCGTTCCCGGCTGCGGCCACGACCAGCGTGCCGAGGCGGGTCGCACCCCCGACGGCTCTCGACTCCGGGCTGTCCGGGAAGGCGGCGAACGGCTCAACGACTGATGTGAGCGCGATGTCAGCTGCATCGCGGAGGTCGCCATTCCTGTCGGGATCGACCGCGCGCTCCAGGCCTGCCACGAGCGCGTCGCCACGGCCGAGAACGGCATAGGAGCCGTTCAAAGTCCGTTGCCAGCCGAGAACGCGGAGAGGCAGGATCCTTGCACCCGGTGCCACTCCCCCAACGAGATCCCCTCCGACCAGGATGCCGGCCATGCGGGTTCCATGCGTCTCGAGGCGCCCAGGCTCTCCTGGCATGGACCGGGCAGCGGCGGGGCCGGTGCCGCGCAGAAGGTCGTGGCCCGGAAGGACTCGCCCGCGCAGTGCCGAGTGCCCACGCTGTACGCCTGTGTCGAGGAGCGCTACGGTTACCCCGGCTCCGTCGAAGCCCGGCAACTGAACGGAGGGCCGTCTGCCCGCGCGCGCCGAGAACTCGGGCTGCCCGATGGTCTCGGTTCCGATCGAGGCCGGATAGACCGTCCGGACCGGATAGACGCCGGCGACGCCACCGATTCGCTCGAGCTCGGCGAAAGCCCGATCGTCCAGGGAGGCGGAGAAGCCGTTCAGGGTGCGGGTAAAGGAATAGACGGGCTCAACGTCAACCCCGCGGTCGGCCAGCTTCGCAAGCAGGAGCCGCTGTGCTCCCTCCGCCTCCGTAGACCAACGGCGAGTCTCGGCGGGAGTCGGCGATCGTCGCAGGCCCGCCGCGTGGTCGGCAACGGAGGGAGCTGCCAGGACGACGATCATCCGCTTCGAGGAGGTAGCCGCCTGAGGGCGGGAGCCGAACGCTCCTCGCCACGCCGAGACGGCCCCGCTCACGACGGCGTCCCCGGCCGCTCGAACCGGCGTGACCATGACGAGCGTCGTCACAGCCAACGCGACGAGCCCCAAGGCCGTCGGCCGGCGCCTGCACTCAGGCCGCAGAGGCGTACGCATCGAGCGCAAGATACTCAGGGTAGGCGATGACCGGTGCAAAGCGAGCCGCAGAGGCGATCATGGCCGCGTTGTCGGTGCAGAGCTCGAGGGGGGCAAGCGCCGCCTCGGGGAGCGATCCGCGCAGCTCGGAGTTCGCAGCGACCCCGCCGACGACAGCGATGCGGCCGGCGCCCACAGCCGCGGCTGCCTCCCGGGTCCGCTCGACGAGGGCCCGGACGATGGCACGTTGATAGCTCGCTGCGAGATCCGCACGCCTGCGCTCGAGCTCGGCCGGGTCGAGGTCGCGAACGACGTAGAGGAGGGCCGTCTTCAAGCCGGAGAATGAGAAGTCGAGGCCGGGCACCCGCGCAACCGGGAAGCGGTACGCCTCGGCATCGCCCTCGCGGGCCAGCCGGTCGATCGCGGCCCCCCCCGGATACCCGAGGCCGAGCAAGCGGGCACCTTTGTCGAACGCCTCCCCGGCCGCATCGTCGAGGCTCCTGCCGAGCACCTCGAACCCGGTGCGGTCGCGGACGTCGATGAGCAAGGTGTGCCCTCCACTCGCAAGCAGGCAGAGGAACGGAGGCGCGACAGGGTCGGGCTCGAGGAAGAGCGACGAAACGTGCCCGTGGAGATGGTCCACCGGCACGAGCGGGAGCCGACGGGACCACGCGAGCGCCTTGGCCGCCGAAAGCCCGACCAGGAGGGCGCCGATCAGACCCGGCCCCCGGGTGACGGCAACCGTGCCAACGTCGTCGAGGGACGCCCCCGCCTCCCGCAGGGCTTCGTGGACAACCGGAGCAACCAGCTCGAGATGCCGACGAGACGCGACCTCGGGGACGACGCCGCCGTAACGGGCGTGCAGCTCCGCCTGCGAGGCTATGACGCTCGAGCGCACCACTCCGGCACCCGTGACGAGGGCGGCAGCGGTCTCGTCGCAGGACGTCTCGAGGCCGAGGATCACGGAGTGCCAACTGACGACACCGGCACCGGGTCGCGCCACATGATCAGCGCGTCCTCCCGGTTGTCGGTGTAGTAGCCACGGCGCACCCCGGTCGAATAGAAGCCCGCCCGTTCGTAGAGCGCGATCGCGCTGGTGTTGGAGACACGCACCTCGAGTGTGTAGCCGCGGCGGGGGTCGGTCTCTGTGCGCGCGAAGAGCTCGTCGAGGAGGCTGAGCGCGATGCCGTGCCGGCGATACGCCCGAGCGACGGCGATGTTCATGATGTGCCAGGCGTCGACGTACCGCGAAATGATCAGGTACCCGGCGAGCTCGCCGTGCTCCGGGTCGTACGCCCCGAGAGACATGGACGACGGTTTGGCGAGCTCGCCTGCGAACATCGACCGCGACCAGGGCGTGGGGTACGCCTCCTGCTCGATCCGCTCGATCTCGTCCAGGTCCGAAAGCGTCAGGCGGCGAATCTCGAGGTTCATCGGCCAGCCCTCGGCCAATGAGCGTGTGGAGGGGGTGTGGGGGACCCGGGAAATTCCTCCACGCTGGCCTGAAAGCAGAGGGCTCGCAGGGAAAACATGGTTTCCCCCGCGGGAGCTAGCCGGAGGCGAGGGACGGTCATGCAGTCAGTTTCCTCTCGGCGTCGGGCGCGCGGAGGTAGATCGGCTCCGCCGTCTCGGGCGAACCGAAGGCGCTTGCAAGGAGAGCGTGATGTCGAGCCCAGGGCACGTGGATGGGGCTTTCGTCCGGAGGCACGAGCGCTCCCGAACGCTCGAGGACGTCGCGATACCGCACGGCGCCGTCGCCCACGGCGGTCTCACCCCGCTCGAGCTGGAGCCCGTCCGGGTGAAGGCATCGGTACTCGCCCGCCACGAGCGTGAAGACCTCCCCACGCCGCGCATCAAGGACAGGGCGGCTCCCGGGGCTCCCCGCGGCAAGCGCATCGAGAGTCGAGACCCCGGCCACCGGAATCCCCAGCGAGAGCGCGAGCGCCCTCGCGGTCACGAGTCCCATCCGCAAGCCGGTGTAGCTTCCCGGGCCCGTTCCGACGACGATCCCGTCGAGCGCCGCGGGCTCTAGGCCCGCGCCGGCGAGCACCTCGTCGATGTCGTGCAGGATCCGAACCGCCCGAGAGGGCCGCTCGCCGAGGACCTCCCCATCCCGCACGAGCGCGCACGACGCTGCGTCGGTCGCAGTGTCGAAGGCGAGGGTCAACACCGGGCGGAAAGGGCTATTTCCAGGGATTTTTCTGTGGTTTCGACCCCGATCAGTCTACGCTCGGACTCGAACAGCTGCAACCGCACCGCGGCACGTGCATCGCCCAGGTAACGCTCAGCGCGCTCTGGCCACTCGACGAACACGACGGCGCCCTCGAAGTAGCCCTCCAGGTCGCCCCAGTCGTCTTCGGACACGTTCCGGTCGA
>Ga0126307_10003542_pt1 | contig 10701 bp, 12 predicted proteins | sample Plot28_FD_89955 | JGI IMG/M metagenome (GOLD analysis project Ga0126307, IMG submission 89955) | Serpentine soil microbial communities from UC McLaughlin Reserve, CA, USA - Plot28 | ecosystem: Environmental > Terrestrial > Soil > Grasslands | place: USA: UC McLaughlin Reserve, Lake County...
CACGATCATCCGGGCGCTCTGTGATGCGGAGTCGCGCAACCCGGTGTTCCTGATCGACGAGATCGACAAGATGGGCGCCGACTTCCGTGGAGACCCGGCGAGCGCGATGCTCGAGGTGCTCGACCCCGAGCAGCACTCGACCTACCGCGACCACTACCTCGACCTGCCGTTCGACCTCTCGAAGGTGCTCTTCATCGCGACTGCGAACCAGCTCGAGACGATCCCGCCGCCGCTCCTCGACCGGATGGACGTGATTCATCTCTCCGGCTACACCGAGGAGGAGAAGGTCGGGATCGCCCGGAAGTACCTCGTGCCGAAGCAGCTCGAGGGACACGGCCTCGACCCGGCGAAGGTCACCATCACCGAGCGGGCGCTCCGGAACGTGATCCGTGAGTACACGCGCGAGGCCGGCCTCCGCAACCTCGAGCGCCAGCTCGCCGCGCTCGCGCGGAAGGCGGCGCGGCGCGTCGCCGAGGGCAAGGCGCGTGGCTCGACTCGCATCGACGAGAAGCGGGTGCGTAGCTGGCTCGGCCCGCGCCGCTTCGCCGGCGAGATGCGCAAGCGAACCTCCGACCCGGGGGTGGCCACCGGTCTAGCGGTGACGGCGACCGGCGGCGACGTCCTCTTCGTCGAGGCGAGCGCCTACCCGGGGCGCGGCCGGCTCCGCGTCACCGGGCAGCTCGGCGAGGTGATGCAGGAGTCGGCGTACGCCGCGCTCTCCTGGGTCCGGGGGCACACGGACCTGCTCGGGCTCGACGCCGAGTGGTTCGGCGAGCACGACATCCACGTCCACGTGCCCGCTGGTGCGGTCCCGAAGGACGGTCCTTCGGCTGGAGTGACGATGGTGACCGCGATCGTCTCGCTCGCCAGCGGCCGCCCCGTCTCGGAGGAAGTCGCGATGACGGGCGAGGTCACGCTCACAGGTCAGGTGCTCGCGATCGGCGGCGTGCGCGAGAAGGTCCTCGCGGCCGAGCGTGCCGGGGTGCGGACCGTCGTGCTGCCCAAGGAGAACGAGCCTGATCTGGAGGACCTGCCTTCCGAGGCGCGCAGGGAGCTCGACTTCATCCTTGCCGACCACGTCGACGAAGTGCTGGCCGCCGCCTTCGACGGCGCGGTCGCCGTGCCGCGTCCTCGACGCGTAGGATCGCCGCAGCGCAAGGCGGCCGCCTCCTCGTAGGCAGCGTTTGCAGGCCTTACACCTGGGGTAACCGGCACACGACCAACCGAAAAGAAAGGACGGCCTCGATGGCCAAGGCGAAAGACAGGCTTGCCGACGCGAAGCCCTACGTGACCCGGGCCCTCCAGGACGAGGAGGTCCGTGAGAACGTGAAGAGCGCGATCGCGGCGGCGCAGGAGATCTACAACGAGCTCATCGGTGGACGGCGGCCAACGGCGGTCGCGGCTCGCGTCGCAACCGACAAGGAGATCCAGGACAACCTGCGGTCGGCGGTCGAGGACCTCAAGAAGGCCGCGACCCGCGTCCAGGGGAAGAAGGAGCACTCGAGCCGCAACGCGACGCTGCTGCTCACGGGGATCGTCCTCGGCGTCCTCTTCAACCCGCTCACTGGGTCGCAGACCCGCGAGTGGATCTCGCAGCGGCTCTTCGGCGAGAGCGAGGGCGACATGTCCTCCGGCGCCTCGGGCGGCAACAGCTCGACCGGCTCCTAGGCGTTACGGCCGGTCGTCGGGAAGTGTGAGGGCGCGCGCTCGTCCGCGCCCTCGCGCAGCCACGCCGGAAAAGGTCCCGTCGGCGGCGCCGGCCGGCCGCGTGGCACGCATCGCGCGCCGCAGCGAGTTCGGCTCGAGGCCGGTGGCGTTCGAGATGTCGCGGGCCTGGAGCAGGATCGCGCCCGGCTTCGGCGCACGGCTCGCGTCCGAGATCGGCGGCGCCCAGCCCGACACCGCCGTCAGCGGCAGGTCCTGAAGGCGGCGCCACGCGTTGAGGTAGGGGTACGGAGCGACGGCGCCGTCGTAGCCCAGGTAAATCAGCGACGCGGGGTGAATCTCGAAGTGGAGGTGGTAGGGCGTGGACTCCGCGTCCCCGGTGTTGCCCATGAACGCGAGGACATCCCCCGCACGCACTTGCGCCCCGTTGATGGCGAGCGGAGAGAACGCCGACAGGTGGGCGTAGTAGAACTCGTTGCCGGCGAGGTCCTGTAGCCAGAGCCGAAGGCCGCCGATGTCGTTCCAGCCCACCGAGTAGACGATCCCGTTGGCGACGGCGACAATCGGCGCGCCGAGCTGCGCGAAGATGTCCTCACCGTGGTGCCAGCCGGTGTCGGCCCTCGGAGCCCCGAACGTGTTCGTGTACGAGGCCTGGCCGTACACGGGGAAGACGTAGCCCCCGGCCGTCAGTTTCGGAAAGACGTTGAAGGGGATCTCGCGCAGCGGCAGCGGCCCGGTCGCCGGCTTCTTCACCTCCACCGGCTTGCTCTTCTTGGGCGCGGGCGGCTTCGGCTTCGCGGCCCTGCGGATCACCGGCGGCGACGGCTTCGCCTTCTTGACGGCACGGAGCGAGGCGGAGACGTTGATCGAGCCGACGACGATCTCCGTGCCCGCCGGCGCCCCACCGTGATCGGCGCTGAGGTGGACGACGAGGGCGGTCATGTTGGTCCGGAAGCCTCTGAGACCGCCTGAGCCGCCGAACGAGGCCGCGTCCTCCTGCAGGACCGACACCGTTCCCCACGACCCATAGGCGACGGACGTGCCGGGCGAGGCGGGCACGGCCTGCCCGAGCACGACGAGACCCGTCACCGTCGAGCCGTTTGTCTCGCCGGCGACGGTGCGCGCGTCGGCTGTCGCAGTCGCTCGCGCGGAGACGGAGCCCGCAGTGATCTCGCCCCCGAAGAGCGAGAGCCCGGAGGCGTCCACCGAGGCGATGGCCTTCGTGGTCGAGCCGGCTGCGCTCGAGACCGACGACGACACCGAGCCGGCGCTCGCGATCGACCCGTCGCCGGGATAGGCGAAGCTGCCGCCGACGCCGACGGCGTCCGGCGGGCCGGAGACGACCCCGCCGCTGGCGCCGCCCTGGCCGGGCACGGAGACGGAGATGCCGACGGCCTTGGCGCTGGGTGTGCCCGCCGCGGTCGCGGAGGGCGCACCCGCCGATCCCGTCAGCGCGAGGACCGCGACGAGCGCGATCAGGATTGAGAGCCGTCTGGCCACCCCGCCGAAGATTATTGGCGACGGCGGAGCAACTCGCCATCTCGAGCTCCTGACGAATCGCCGCGGGCGTTGGATGAGATTGTGAATCACTATCATCTAGGCCAATGGAGCGGACCGACTACCGAGGCCTGGCTTTGCCGCAACGCACCAGACTGACGCCGCAGCGTCGCGCGCTCCTCGATCTGATCGTCGAGCGTGAAGGCAGCTTCACCGTCGCCGATCTTTTCGAGGACGCCCGCCGACGCGATAGCCAGCTAGGTCTGGCCACCGTCTACCGCACGGTCGACCTCTTGCGCCAGACGGGGTCGGTCCGACCCCTCGCCGGCGACGCGAGGCCGGCGTACGTGCGCTGCGAACCGGGCCATCACCACCACCTCATCTGCCTCGCCTGTGGCGCGGTCGAGGAAACCGAGCTCTGCGGCGCTCCGTCCCCTGCCGAGCTGCGCCGGCGCTACGGGTTCCTCGCGGAGGGGCACGAGCTCGACGTCTACGGAACCTGCGCGGACTGCGCGTGACGTGGATCGCCGTTCCGCTGGCGGGCCTCACCGTCGTCTCGACGTTCGCCGGCGGCACCTTCGCGCTCCGCCTGCGGCGCGGCCTCCAGACGGCGATTGCCCTCTCCGGAGGAATCGTCGTGGCCGTCGCCCTCTTCGACCTGCTCCCCGAGGCGCTCGAGGCCGTCGACGACCCGCACCGAGTCACCGCACTCGCCGCGGCAGGGTTCGTGCTCTTCCTCTTCGCTCACCGCTTCCTCGTCCTCCACCACCGCGACGAGGCGGAGCAGGCGCAGGCCCACGCCCAGGTCGGGGCCCTCAGCGCCGCAGCGCTCGGCGTCCACAGCTTCACCGACGGCCTCGGCATCGGCCTCGCCTTCGGGCTGAACACCGAGACGGGGATCCTCGTGTTGCTCGCGGTGATCTCCCACGACTTCGCGGACGGGATCAACGCCGTGACGTTCATCCTCCGGCAGGGCGGCAGCCGCCGCCTGGCGTTGCGCTGGCTCGTGATCGTCGCCGTGGCGCCGCTTTTCGGGGCGCTTACGGGATCGATGCTCGAGATCTCCGAGTACACGCTCGGCCACGTGCTCGCCGTCTACGCGGGCATCTTTCTCTACATCGGCGCGACGGATCTCCTGCCCGAGGCGCACGAGCACTCGTCGCTGCGCCGCCTGGCCGTGACGGTCGCCGGCTTCGTGGGCGTGTTTCTCGTCGCGACGCTTCTCGGTGGTTAGGCCTCGAGCTGCCGCTTCGCGAACTCGCGGAAGCGGCGGCGGGTTTCCTCGTCCGGCCCGAGCTGGTCGTGCCCGGCGTAGGCAGGATCGGCCGCGACCTCCTCCGCGACGGCGCGGACCTCGCGCGCGACCGCGGCGCGATGCTCCGGGTTCGCGAGGATCGCCTCGACCCACGTCTCCGAGCCGTCGTACGGATCCACGTCCTGCTCCACGAGCAGCTCGCCGAGGAGGACGCCGACGCGGATGTAGGCGAACGTGCGGAACGCGAGCAGGCGGTGCGGCGAGGAGACAAGCTCGTCGAGCTGGGGGTCCTCGTCCTGCAGCTGCGCGACGATGCTGCCGATCGGCTCGTCGACGAGCGGAATCCAGAGCTCCTCGGGGCGCGGCATCGACTGAGTTTAGGAGCGAGCGGCGCGAATGGCCAGCTGCGCTGCGACGGCGAACATGAGCAGCGCGAACAGCGTCCGAAGGAGGTGCTCGGGCAGCGCGTCCGCAACCCGCACACCGAGCTCGACGCCGGCGATCGACGCGATGCCGATGATCGCGGCAGCGCGCCAGCGGACATTTCCGTATCGCTGCTGCTGCCAGGCACCCGCCAGCGCCGCAGGAAGAATCGCCGCGAGCGAGGTTGCCTCGGCCTCGAGCTGCGTGAGCCCGAAGACGAGCGCGAGCGTAGGGACGAAGAGGATGCCGCCGCCCACGCCGAAGAACCCCGCGACGATCCCTGCGAGCGCCCCGAGCAGAACGGCGAGCGCGACCGTGCCCATTAAACGAGCAGAGTGATGCCGACGACCACGAGGAGCCCGGCGAACGCGAACGCGAGGGCGCGCAACGGCAGCCGCTGCTGGAGCGTGGCGCCGCCGATGGCGCCGAGCGCGGCCGGCAGACCCACGAGCGCCGCGTGCCCCCAGTGAACCTCGCCGCGCACGCCGTAGGCGACGGCGCCGGCGAGCGCCACTACAAGGATCGCCGCCAGCGACGTTCCCGTCGCGGAACGCTGCGGAAAGCGGAGGCCGAGAACGAGCAGCGGCACGATCACGACGCCTCCGCCGACCCCGAAGAGCGCGCTGAAGAAGCCGGCCGCGAGGCCGATGAGCACCAGCCGCACCGGCATATCCTAGGTTCGTGAGCGCCCCGGTCCTGCTCGTGCGCTTCCGCAGCGAGCCCATGTCGGCGGCGGTGCTGCTCGACGTCGACGGGACGCTCGCGCCAATCGTGGAGCGGCCGGAAGACGCGGTCGTGCCGCTCGAGACGCGCGAGGAGGTCGACCGGATCGCAAGCCGGTACGGGCTCGTCGCCTGCATCAGCGGGCGACCTGCGGCGGATGCGCGAAGGCTCGTCGGCGTCGATGGGATCGACTACGTCGGGGTGCACGGGCTCGAGGGGAATCCCGAGGCCGAGCGGTTCAAGCCGCAGCTCGAGACGTTCGCCGAGGGGATCGCATGGCCGTGGCGCGTCGAGAGCAAGGCCGGGGTCACGCTCTCCTTCCACTACCGCGAGGCCGACGACGAGCGCGACGCCGAGGAGCGCGCGGAGGCGGTGGTCTCCGCCGCCGAGGAGGCAGGCTTGAAGCCGCACCGGGGCCGCAAGGTCGTCGAGGTACGCCCGCCCGTCGCCGCGGACAAAGGCACCGCGGTCCGCCGCCTGCTCGACGGGCGGCCGCTGAAGCGGGCGCTCTACGCCGGCGACGACACAACCGATCTCGATGCCTTTCGCGGCCTGGACGAGGCGGGGCTCGAGGTCGCGCTCCGGGTCAGCGTCGCCTCGCGCGAGATGAACCCGGCACTGCTCACCAGGGCCGACCTCGTCGTGGACGGCCCCGGTGAGCTGCTGGGTCTGCTGCGGACGCTCTAGGCCGCAGCCTCGAACGCGGGCTCCGGCACTTCCTCCACCGCAGCCTCGAGGTCGCTGCTCCTGACGAGCACGAGCGCGACGACGATGCCGAGCGCCGCGACGACGGCGCCCCAGATGAAGGCGGCCTCGAAGCCCTCCGTCAGCGCCGTCGGCAGCGCCGTACCGGTCGCCACGGCGTCGCCCGTGGTCGAGGTCGCCACCGTCGAGAGCGCCGCGATGCCGAGGGCGCCGCCGATCTGCTGCGAGGTGTTGAAGAGACCGGAAGCCAGTCCCGCCTCGGAAGGCGCAACGCCGGCGAGCGCCGCGATCGAGATCGGCACGAACGAGAACCCGAGCCCCGCCCCGATGATCAGGAAGCCGGGCAGGAGGTCACTCACGTACGAGCCGTCGACGGAGACCTGCGTGAAGTACAGGAGCCCGACGGTGAGCAACGTCATCCCCGCGGCGATCGTCGGCTTGACCCCCACGCGGTTGACGAGCTGAGCCGCGACGGTCGACCAGACGATCGCGGTCCCGGCGACCGCCAGGTACGCGACGCCGGTCTTCATCGGCGAGTACGCGAGCACCTGCTGCATGTACAGCGTCAGCATCAGGAACATCGAGAAGGTGACGGTGCCGAGAACCAGTCCTGCGAGGTTCGCGGCACTCACCGTGCGGATCCGGAAGATCGAGAACGGCATCAACGGCTCGCGTGCCCTGGACTCCCAGGCGACGAACGAGCCAAGGAGCACGACGGCGGCCGTGAAGAGGCCGATGGTCGCGAACGAGGTCCAGCCGTAGTCACTTGCCTGCGTGATCGCGTAGACGAGTGTCACGAGGCCGCTCGTGACGAGGACCGCGCCCGGCACGTCGAAGCTATTGACGTGCGCGTCGCGGCTCTCCCTGAGGAGAAGCGGCGTCAACGCGAGAGCGGCCAATCCCACCGGCACGTTGATGTAGAAGATCCATTCCCAACTGAGCCAGTCGGTGAGGATTCCGCCGAGCAGGACGCCTGCGACGGCGCCGAACGCGCCGACCGCGCCCCAGACGCCGAGCGCCGTGTTCCGCTCACGACCCTCGGCGAACGTGGTCATCAGGATCGACAACGCTGCGGGGGTGATGATTGCGGCGCCGAGTCCCTGTGCGGCCCGGGCGAGGATTAGCGCCTCGTCGCTCCAAGCGAGCCCTGAGACGAGCGACGCGACGCTGAAGACGATCAGGCCGGCAACGAAGAGCCGTCGACGGCCGAGGAGGTCGGCGGCACGACCTCCGAGGAGCAAGAAGCCCCCGAACATGAGCGCATAGGCGCTGATCACCCACTGGAGGTTCTCCTGCGAGAAGCCGAGGTCGACCTTGATCGAGGGAAGCGCGACGTTCACGATCGCGATGTCGAGCACGACCATGAACTGCACGGTGGCGAGGAGGGCCAGCGCCAGCCATTTGTGTTGGGCCCTTTCGACCATCACACCGTCCTTTCGTTTGAGGTCATTCGCTTGGGAGACGAACGAAGTTCTTGAAAATCGACAGTCACGGCTTTCGAAGCTACAGCATTCACTTTCTCTTTGCAAGTGCTTCCTTCGCAAACGCAAGAAGTCGCGCTATACTTCCGCGAAATGCCCAAGAGCTACGCGCAGTACTGTCCAGTCGCCCACGCGCTCGAGCTGGTCGGAGAGCGCTGGGCTCTGCTGATCGTCCGCGAGCTCCTGAACGGGCCGAAGCGCTACACCGACCTCGCCGATGCCCTGCCTGGAATTGGGACGAACATCCTCGCGGGGCGACTTCGGGACCTGGAGGAGGGTGGCGTGGTGCAGAAGCGGCTGCTGCCGCCCCCGGCCGCCGCCAAGGTCTACGAGCTCACCGAGTACGGGGAGGGCCTGCGGGAACCGCTTTACGCGCTCGCGCGCTGGGGCGCGAGATCACTCGGGCCTCCGAGCTCGGCTGACTCCCTCTCGCCGGGCTGGCTGCTGAACGCGATCCGGGCGACGTGCGCCGCAGACGACCGGATCCGCGAGCGTGTGTTCGAGCTGCGTGTGGACGACGAGGTCGCAACGGTCACGTTCGAGGACGGCCGGCCCGTCGTCGAGGCCGGCGCGGCGGAGGATGCCGACGTCGTGATCCAGACCGATCCCTCGACGCTTTTCTGCATCGCCTCGCGCGAGCAGTCGCTGCGCGAGGCACTCGACGACGGCGCCGTTGAGATCACCGGGAAGCGAAACGATGCCGAGCGCTTCCTTGCCTCCTTCAGCTTCGACGAGCGACTACGCGACGTCGAGCACGTCTGACAGCCGCTCGACGTAGTCGCCGGCCCAGCGCTCGCCTTCGGGCGTGAGCGCCTCGCCCGGCGCACGGAGCTGCAACGCTGTCATGCCTGCTCGCTCGGCCCCGGGCAGCTCGTCGTTGGCTCCGTCCCCGACGAAGAGGCACTCGCCGGGCTCGACCCCCAGCTCTTCAGCGGTGAGATCGTAGATCTCACGTTCCGGCTTGCTGATCCCGACGGAACACGAGAATACGGCCGAGTCGAACAAGTCGGCGAACGCCGTGCGCTCCCACACGTCGGGCACGTCCTGCGAGCAGGCGCTGATCATCCCGAGCTTGTGACCCCTCCGGCGCAGCTCCTCGAGAGTCGGAACGGCGTCCGGGCGAGGCACGAGGGCCTCGAACGTCCAGTCGCGACGGATCAAGGCCACAGCCTCGAGATCGCCCGTCAGACCGAGCTCCTCGGCGATCGAACGAAGATGCGGCTCGATCGGTCCGGTCTCGCGCTCCCGGCGCCGGCGGTGCCACAGCTCCTCGAACGCGTCGGGGTCAGCTCCCCACGTCTGGACGAGCCGGCCGTACATCTCCCTCGCGGACTCGACCGGGAAGGGCACGAGCGTCTGCCAGAGGTCGAAGATGACCGCGCGGTACCTCACGCGGCCTCCCGCCGCAGGACGTCCCATGCCAGCCGGACGTCCTCCTCGGTCGTCCCTGCGTTCCCGATCGCCAGCCGCAGCACGAAGCGGTCGTCGAGCCGCGCGTGCGAGAGGAACACCTCGCCGGAGGAGTTCACCCGGTCGAGCAGCGCCTCGTTGTCCTCGTCGGAGCCGTCCCGACGGAAGCAGACGAGCGAGAAGTGTCTGGGCGCGCAGAGCGCCCAGCCAGGCTCGCCCTCGACCCAGCCCGCGAACTCGCCGGCGAGCCGTACGTGCTCGCGGATCATCGCCCGGAGCCCGTCGGCGCCGAAGCAGCGAAGCACGGCCCACAGCTTCAGGGCGCGGAACCGGCGACCGAGCGGCACGGACAGCTCGCTCAGGTTGACGACGTCCTCCGACGCGCGCAGGTACTCGGGCACGAAGCTGTAGGCCTCGCGGAACGCATCCACCCGGCTCGTCCAGAGGACGGAGCAGTCCATCGGCGTCGCCAGCCACTTGTGCGGGTTGACGACAATCGAGTCTGCGCCCTTCCAGCCGGCGAAGAGCGGCCGCAGCTCCTCGCACAACGCCGCCGGCCCGGCGTAGGCGGCGTCGACGTGCAGCCACGCGCCCGCCGCCTCGCATGCATCGCCGATCGCCGGCACGGGGTCGATCGCAGCCGAGGAGGTGGTCCCGATCGTGGCGACGACGGCGCAGGCATCCGCGAGCTCGAGGAGCTCCGGGCGCAGGCGGTAGGCGTCGTCGACCTCAACCGGCCGCAGTTCGAGCTCGAGGATTCGCGCCGCCTTCGCGACGGAGGAGTGCGCGTGCTCGGAGGTATAGACGGCGCGCCGCCCTGGAGCCGCGGCGCGTGCTGCGCCGAGCGCCGCGAGCGTGGCCGTCGAGGCGGAGTCCTCTATGTGCCCCACGAACGTGCCGGGGAGGCCGAGGAGCTGGCGAAGCCAGTCGCAAGCGAGCTCCTCGAGCTCCTGCAGAACAGGTGACGTGCGCCAGAGGATCCCGACCTGGTTCAGCGTTGCCGCGAGCAGCTCCGCGAGGATGCCGGGCTCGCTGCCCGTGTTCGCGAAGTAGGCGAAGTAGCGCGGGCTCTGCCAGTGCGTGACGCCGTCGAGGAGCTTGTGCTCCAGGTCGGCAAGCACCGCGGCGAACGGCTCGCCCTGCTCGGGCGGCGTCGCGGGGAGGCGCGCGCGGATCTCGCCCGGCTCGACCTGGGCGAGCACCGGCAGGTCGCGCACCCGCTCGAGGTAGTCAGCCGCCCACTCGAGCGCCGCCGCGCCGTCGTCCCGCAACGTCACTTCCTGAGCGCCTGGAGCTGCTGCCAGCTCCTCGTGTTCGCAATCTGCTCCTTCGTCAGCCAGGCCCGCCGCGCCTGCGAGATGCCGAGCTCGACGAAGTCGAGCGCGCCGAGCTCGTGCGAGTCGGTCGAGATCACGAGCGGCAGCCCTGCCTCGCCGGCGACCCGCGCATGCGAATCGCGCAGGTCTAGCCGGTCCGGCTGGGAGTTGATCTCGACGAATGTCTTCGTCTCGAGCGCCTTCGCGACGACCTTTTCGATGTCGA
>Ga0126307_10003543_pt1 | contig 10700 bp, 9 predicted proteins | sample Plot28_FD_89955 | JGI IMG/M metagenome (GOLD analysis project Ga0126307, IMG submission 89955) | Serpentine soil microbial communities from UC McLaughlin Reserve, CA, USA - Plot28 | ecosystem: Environmental > Terrestrial > Soil > Grasslands | place: USA: UC McLaughlin Reserve, Lake County...
CACCCGCACGTCGGCGGTGAAGCGAAAACCGTGTCCGCGGACTGTTTCTATGAACTCGCGCCCATCAGCCTGCGATCGCAACACCTTGCGCAACAGCGAGACGTTCTTGGCCAGGTTGTTCTCTTCAACGATCGTGTCTTTCCAGACCTCGCTCAAGAGGGTTTCCCGGGTGACCAGGTGATTGCTGTTCTTGACGAGGACGCATAACGTCTCGAACGCCTTCTCCGGGAGCGGTAACTGGACGTTCCTGTACAACAGCCTGCGTTCCGCCGCGTGCAGCCGGAAGTCGTCGAACGCATATAACTCGTTGCTGTCGTTGGGCATTAGCTCTCATTCACGAAAACGTCACGAAACCTTCAAGGAATCCGAAAGCCCTCAGCTGGCGGGTCCGGCGATTATCTCACCGGATTTCAACAGGAGGCGGCATGGGAGTTTGGACGCGACGTGTGGTGATGCTGGCGGCCTGCCTGGCCGGGGTCGTCGGAGTAAAGGCGCTGGTGGCGCAGGAGAACGGCCAGACGAAGTTGAATTGCGACGCGGGCCCTTGCGACGCCATCGCCCGGGGCCGGGTGGCCTTTCACGACCGGAACCTCAACCAGCTCGGTGGCAACGGCCGGTCCTGTGCCGACTGTCATGTGCCGGGGGACCACTTTCAGCTGTCACCGTCTGTGGCTCGCGCCCGGTTCGACGCGTTGATGGCGAAACGCGAGTACAACCCCAATGCGGATGACCCGCTGTTCCGCCCGATCGACGCTGACGATTTCCGAACCAACGGAAGCAACGCATCCGATTTTTCGAACCTGGTCGACAACGGCCTGGTACGAGTCACGTTGCCGCTGCCTCCGAACGTCAGGCTCCTCGACTCAGCGACGTGTCCGGTTGCCGGGCCGACGTGTCAGCTGACCGACGAGACGTCGGTCGACGTGTTTCGCGCCGTCATGCCGGTGCTCAACGTGGCGATCACCGGGTTCGACGATGTCGGCCCGGTCTGGCCGCCGGCGGCGCAAGTACGGCCCCCTCTTGGCTGGGACGTGAAGGGGCCCAACCTGCAGGGTGGATATCAGCACGACGCCCGCTTCGGCACGCTGCAGGAGCAGGCGCGCGGCGCCCTCGTCGCCCATGCGGAAGTGGCAGTGGAGCCCCCGGCCGGAATGCTCGACGATCTCGCCGCCTTCCAGAAGACGCTCTTTTCGTCGATGGGTGTCGAACGGCTGGCCCAGGCGATCGAGTCAGGGTCAGACTTTCCGGATCCTGACCCGGAGTTGTCGGAGTTGGAACAGCAGGGCAAGCAGGTGTTCACGCGTGCATGCGCACAATGTCACGGCGGCGTCCTGCACCCAAGCGGCACGACGCCTGAGACCACCATCCCCAGGCCGATCGTGCGATATCACCCCATCTTTACGGCCTGTCCGCGACCGACCGTCGATGGCTTCGCGCCCTGCCCCCCACGTCTCGCTCGCAACGCCCGCATGTACCGCATCACGCTCGCGAATGGAACGTTCCAGTTCGTGACCACTTCGGACCCGGGGCGTCTGCTGCTCACCGGGCAACCGCAGGACCTGGGCGTCATGGATGTCACGTCTTTGCGGGGCATCGCCAGCACGGCGCCGTACTTCCACAACAACTCCGCCGCGACACTCGAAGAGGTGCTGGATCATTACGATGCGCTGTTCCGGCGGATCGAACGGCTCTTCTCCCCACCGGTTGTGCCGGTACGCAACCTGCCGCCGATCCTGTCTTCCGACGGCGTGACGCTCGATCGAGGGTTCGTTACCGCCGCAGAGCGACCGGCGCTGCTTGCGTACTTGAGAAAGCAGTAGGACGTCTTATCGCGCCACCCCGTCCGTCGGTAATTCCGCGGAATGGAAGCTGCATGGCTCCAGGCGGATACCTATGTCTACCGTTCTGGTTATCGAAGACGATCCCGACATGCGTGAGATCGAACGTACTGCCCTGAGCTGTGGTGGGCACGACGTGCTGCTCGCGAGTAACGGACGCGAGGGGCTTCGGGCGCTCGAAGATCGAACACCGTGTGTCATTCTGCTCGACCTCATGATGCCGGTGATGGACGGGTTGACCTTCCTGGTGGAACGCAAGCGGCGAGGTGTGGCAGCAAATGTTCCAGTGCTCTGCCTCTCTGCTGCCGGAGATCAGGTCGTTGATCGTGCGCTTGGGCTCGGGGCGAAGGAGTGCCTTCAGAAGCCGGTCGACTTCGATGAGCTCTGCGAGCGAGTAGCCCACTACTGTGTCGCGCGGGAGTGAGGGAATCGGGAAAGGCCGACGAATTTCCAACTCCAAAACAAACTCCAAACTTCAGACTTCAAACGCCAAAGCCGTTCGTCACCGTATTTCGGGAGTTTGACTTATGCTCTACGGCACAAAACGGGTGATTCATGAAGAGACGAGACTTCATACGATCCATGGTGCTTGGCTCCGTGGGTGTCGCGGCAAGCCGGCTGCCGATTCCCGCGGCGACGCTTGCCGATTCGCGAAAGATCCTGATCGCCGGCGGTGGGTTCGGCACGCCATTCATTCGCTACATGGCGGCGCTGACTGGAAAGAAGCGGCCAAAACTCTTGTACCTGCCGACCGCGTCGGCTGACGGCCCGGCCGGCGTCATCTCATGGTTCGAGAGTTGTGCGCCGCTGGACGTGTATCCACTCTCGCAGGCAAGCTTCATCGCGAGTACGAAGCAGACAAAAAGCTGGGAAGACGTCCTCCTCACGGTCGACGGGATCGTCGCATCTGGCGGCAATACGCTCAATCAGCAGGCGATCTGGAAGGCGCAAGGGATCGACGTCATCCTTCGCGAAGCGTGGAATCGAGGCATCGTGCTTGGCGGCGCAAGCGCGGGATCGCTGTGCTGGTTCGAAGAAGGGACCACGGACTCGCGTCCGAAGGAGCTGTCGATCGTCAAGTGCCTCGGCTTTCTGAAGGGCAGCCACTGCCCGCATTACGACAAGGAGCCTGGTCGCCGTCCGCTCTACCAGCAGCTGATCGGCTCGGGCGAGATGAAGCCGGGGTACGCCTGCGATAACGACGCCGGGATCTATTTCGAGGGAGAGGATGTGAGGCGCGTTGTCTCGACTCGCGCGGAAGCCAAGGTGTATTACGTCAGTGTCGCCGACGGGAAGGTGGTCGAAAAAATTCTCGAGCCCGAACGGATCGAGTAATTGCGTCCGGCGCCTGTGTGCGGAGTCTGGACTGTCGTTCCCCTTAGTCCGTCGGACGCCAGCGCGCGCGCGCTGCTTGTCGCGCGATGTCTCGGCGCCTCCGAGCCGTCAGTTTGGCGGCGCGAGCAGGCCCCCCCTTGAGGCCGCCTAGTCGACCGAGCGCTACCGCGTGGTGATTCAGATCGCCCACGATCTTACGTTGTTCAAGGACAGAGACGCGCTCAGTCGGTGCGCGACACCGCGAGCAAGCCTGGCCGATTGCGTCGGTGTCGGGCGCTTCCCATACCTCTTCTGCAAAATCACAGACCAGACACGTTCGCCGGACGCGCAATTCAACTTTGGTGTCGCGAGAAGGCATGCATGACCGGACATGCAAGCTGGCGTCCTGTGACACACGGGATGCTTGAGGGCTGAAGCATTCCGGTGTGCATCTTGAAGTGTCTCTTGGGAATGAGTGGAGAGAGAACGCCGGCCGAGTTTGAACCGGATCCAGTACCCCAGTCGCCGCGGTCGCTGAACCTTCGACCCCCGGCGAACTGTCTCTTCTGCAGTGTTGGCGGGGTCGTACGTCCCCAGGCAGCGATGGCAGGCGGAGCCGTTGCGCTGAAGTGGTTCTGTCAGTCCTGCGGGCGGGATTGGCCGATGACCGCACATGAGCAGCAGCTAACCGAGCGGCGCAGCGGAGAGGCAGATCGGCGACAGCGCACGCGCAGGGACCGGCGCCGCTCCACGAATAAGTAAGAGGCGGGAATGCGAACAGGCTATCGCAGTCCTGATGAATCACAGATCACAAAGGAGAAAGCGAATGTTCCAGCGTGTCTACGACTACCCGGCAATCCAAACAGCTACGCGATGGTACAAGCCGCGAGCCTATGGCGAGCCACTATCTGACGGGACCTGGGCGGGATGGCTTGTATTCTTCGCGCTGAATGGCAGATCGGCGAAGGCTCCGGCAGGTCCCGAGACTACCCAAACCAGTTTGGCCTTGCTCGCCCGCTGGGCCGCCGGCTTGACGCCCGTGTACCTTGAGGGCGCGTTGAAAAGAGCGTTAGGGTTGCGGGCTCAGCGGCCGGTGGTCGCTGAACTCGATGACGCGGAGTACGAGGCCCTGGAGGATGCCGAATTGCTGGAGACCTCCGCTGCGATTGAGCGCACTGCAGCGAAAGTGGATGAAGCAGCTGCGATTACCGCCCGCCGCGACGCTCAGCAAATCAGGCGAGACCGTATGGCGATGGAGGCTGCGGAGGCTGCAACCGAAGAAGCTAGTGCGAAGCTGGAGGCCGAGGCGCATGAACATGCCGCTTCATTGGCCCGTGCGACAGCGGCCACGGCAAGACGTCGGCGCGATTCGCTCAACGATAAACGCGCTTCGAGCAGTCACCGAAACGCCGGTTCGACGCGAAGGAAAATAAGCGGGACGAACCCGAAGAAGAGAGTCACGCCAACCAAAGCGAAGAAGAGGTGAGGGATCAATCGACACCAATTGCAGCAGGGATCCGCGACGGCAAAACTCGCATGCAGGGTTCCTACTTTCGCGCAACTTGTACGTCGAGGCGCGTGTCGCCTGTGATCGTCACCCTGACCCCGCCCATCCAGCCGAGGCCGTTTGCGCCCGACTGGTCCACCTGGCCTGGTAAGACGAATCCTGGTTTGGCTAGCAGCATCTCGTGGGTGCCAATCGCGACGCCTCCCTGAGGGCCGTCGAAACTGTACGCGCCCTGAGCATCCGTGAGTCGGAAACTGTGCCCGCCGGGTCGTCCGCACGGCTCGCAATACACTTCGACGTTTTCCACCGGCACTCTTCCGGTCGCGGTTTGCTCGAAAACTACTCCGGACAGCGAGTAGAGAATCTCGGGCGACGGAGTCGGCGGCGGCGGCGGCGGCGGCGCCGCGGGCGGAGGTGCTGTCGGGGATGGCAATCGGCCATCGCTGCTGCACCCAGATCCCAACATCGCGAGCGTGAGAGCGAGTACAGCGAACGTGCTTGCCTGTGTCTTCATGCAACCCTCCCTGTCTCGTACAGCGGGAAATCCCCACCCAACCTTGAATCGCTTTTTCACAGGACTGACGCGGGTGCATTCGGAGCACCCCACGGTGCCGCTGATCGGCACAACCGCACATCACGCGGCAACGTGCGCTCATGGATGCACACAGGAGAGAGACATGTTGAATTTTTTGGTTCGGGGATTGACCGGCAGTGACCGCCCGACGTTGCTGGACACGCAGGAACAAGCGAAGACACACAGCGACGGCTCAAACTGACGCCGGAACAATTCGAGCGGGCGAAGCTCATTGGACTGCCCGAGGGAACAATCCGGATGTTTACCGATAGTCGCAACCGCCACCCACGCCAGGTGTATGTGCGATTGATTCGCGACGTCGATCGCTGGGCCGAGTCAGTCAAAGCGCTGTTCCGCTCATCGACAACTGAATAGTCCGTACGCAGCGAAGGGCGCAGTATTGCTGGCTGTGTTGTTACTGGCATGGTCCCTGCAGCGTCCAGGGGCGTGGAAGGTAAGGACACAATGCGTGGTCCCGAGCGGTTGTGGCCGTGCTTTTCGGGATCTCGTTCGTCGGCTTTTTCGGGTGGCTGGCGTGGTACGCCTTAACTCGAACGAGCGCTGGGTGGTGAGCCATGACCATCTTGACCGATGCGGTGGGCTACATTCTGCAAGGCAGCGATGGGGCCTCAGAGCTGCTTAACGTCTCTCCCGTTGGCTTGCCGGGGAGAATGATCCTTCTCCACTTCCGACCTGACCGCCATAGGGCCACGGGGGCCATCAGTGAAGCGTGTCGCGGCACGGAAGTATCGTTCACTGCGAAACTTTGGCCGAAGGAAAAATCGGGCGTCAACGTGCTCGTCGCCGTTCAGCGGGAATCAGAACAACCCTCGCTGACGATTCGGTGGACGTTCACGGCGCTAGAGACGCCGCCGTCGGGGCTCATGCGCCATCGAGCAGTTGCACGCTCGCGACGACCTTACGGGCCGGATGTACAGCCTTCCTAGGCCCGCTGGTTCTCGGCTATCCGAGCGATGGCGGTGTGCAGAACGAGAGCGCGTCAGGCAAGCACTGACTCACGCCGAAGAACCCTCGCTATTTCCTCGCGAAGTGCTTCAGGCGTCACCGGCCTTTCAGCACGTTCGCGCACCGGTCGCGGATCCGTTGCACCTCGGCGGACCCTTCAGCAAGGCCAGTGAGCCCCATCACCGGGACACCGTTGAAGTAGGCACAGAGTTCATCGGCCGACGCCTCCCCAGCCATCCGCACGTCAGAGATCACCGGCCGAAGAGAGCTTTGATGAGCAGAGGTCCAAGCGGGGCAGCACTCAGGAAGGAGCCGCGATGCTAACGGTTGAGGTTTGAAGGTGTGAACCGGCCTAGTCGCTAGTGGATCATCCCGTCTTGGTTGTCATCGAAGAAGCTGAGTAAGTCTTTCGTACGGCGGAGTTGTTCCCGTTGACGCACGTACTGCAACCGAAGCCGCACCCACTGGTCCCGAGCCGAGACCTTCTGGCACCGTTCCACCAGCAAAGTCAGTTGTTTTCTGATCGTTCGAACATCTTTGACGAGCTGCCGAAGTCGTTCTTCGTCGGTCACGAGACAGACGACCACCCGCAAGTTACCGGCCGTCGAACCGTGGGAAGTTGGTAGCGCTACGGACCATCTAAGCGTAGTTGCGCGGGAGGTGTTCTGGGGCTTCGAGGATCGTGCCATCACTATCCTCGTACCAGACCCCTCGGCAGGTCAAACAGAGGCAGTAGCACGCGCACTGTTGGTGCGCCACCGGCTGTATGTCCCTGGAGCCGCAGATCGGGCAGCGTCCATCGGACTGTGCGCCGTATGGCAGTCTCACCTATCCACCATACGGCAAGCATCGCGGTAAGAGCGAGCCTTAACGCGTATCCAAGTTTTAGGTCAGACCCGTCACTGCATTGCAAGGATACGGGCCAGAGAAGCTGCTGGTCCCGATTCGCCAAATTATTTCGCGCGTGGATGTACGTCGGCCCATACCGTGTGGCAGAGTGTGGTCGCCGTGGCCATCGGAGTTCAACGGTCGCTTCGTGATCGGGCAACCCAAGAGCGTTCCTCGGAGACGTGCGGGACGTGCAAGAGCACCACTATAAAGGGCATCAGCATGACCCCGTTCGTGGTCTACCTTCGCTGTTCCGGATGCGGCGCTACCTGGAACATCCCCCAACGTCGACAGCTCCCACGCGACAACGATCCACACAGGTTCTGAGCGGCGCTCCTCAGAATTCTTGTGCAGCTGTACGGTCACTGCCATCTCAGGAAACAAGGTCTGATTGTCATCAAGAAACTGGAGAAATCCGGTCGCGTACCCCTCCAGAGTGTCGTGTCGTTCTCTGCCCGCTTTCTGCCGGTAGATCTCGATAATTGTCTGGGCGGCGCCACTCCAAGTGACCGTACTGTCCGCCGCGACAGCGATAGCGCCGTCGTTCAGAATCGCGATCTCGGCAGTCACTCATCTACCCCACTGAACTGTGCCTACTGTGTGCCTACGCGAAAACGGCCCGGCGAGATGCCGAGCCGTTTCCTCTTGCGAACATTGGTCGGGGCGACTGGATTCGAACCAGCGACCCCTTGACCCCCAGTCAAGTGCGCTACCAGGCTGCGCTACGCCCCGACGACCAACTCATCCCGCCTTCTTCTTGCGCCCCTTCGGCTTCGGAACTTCCACGGGCTGCTGCAGCTCGAATGCCTCGGGACGCGGCATCACCTGCGGCCCCTCCGACAGCATCGTCTTCAACTCGCGAAGCCCGCGCTTCACATGCAGCAGACGTTCGCGGACGTCGCTGCCGAGCAACACGTCCAGATCCGACGGCTCTGTGGGCGCGACAGGCTGCCCTTCATCCGCCAGCTTCCGTCGCGCGCCTGCGAGCGTGAGCCCCTCGACGAACAACAAATGCTTCAGCCGGAGGACACGCTCGACGTCTGCGCGCCGATACACGCGCGCGCCGCCTTCGGTCTTCGCCACACCGAGATCGGGGAACTCCGCCTCCCATGAACGCAATACGTAGGGTTGAACCTGCGCAAGTTCGCAGACCTCAGGCTGTCGAAACAGCGAGCGGCTCGGGATCTCCACCGTTGGTAGGGACATCAGGAACGCACCGGAAGTATACCAGAGACTTCGACTAGAATGGCCCGAACCAACTGACAACTGGCCCTTTAGCGCCCTTGACCAAGCTCACTTCCCCACCGCCAGGCGACTCGAGTGCCGATGAAACACGCCTCGGCGACGCGGGACCGGCGGTCGCCAGCGGGCCGACCTCGTCCAGCGGCTGGCTGTCGTCGTCTGGCGACATCGACCACGGCCGCTTCCCTCCCGGCACTCTGCTCGGCGGACGCTATCGCATCGTCGGACGCCTGGGTCGTGGCGGGATGGGTGAAGTCTTTCGCGCTGACGACCTGAAGCTTGGCCAGCCGGTCGCACTCAAATTCCTGCCGTCAGATGTCGACCGCGATCCGGCGCGCCTGACACAGCTCCACACCGAAGTGCGGATGGCGCGCCAGGTCTCGCATCCCAACGTCTGCCGCGTGTACGACATCGACGAAGTCGACGGGCACACCTTCCTTTCGATGGAGTACGTGGACGGCGAAGACCTGTCCTCGCTGCTCCGCCGCATCGGCCGCTTCCCGGAGGAGCGCGGACTCGAGATCGCCCGCCAGGTGTGCGCCGGCCTCGCCGCCGCACACGAACGGGGTGTCGTGCATCGCGACTTCAAACCGGCCAACGTGATGATCGACGGCACCGGTCGCGCTCGCATCACGGATTTCGGACTGGCGGGTGTGGCGGGTGAGACGATTCGCGCCGGGACCCCCGCCTATATGGCGCCCGAGCAACTCGCCGGCGCCGAAGTGACGGCGCGCAGCGACATCTATGCACTCGGCCTCGTGCTCTACGAGCTCTTCACGGGTAAGCGCGCGCTCGACGGCAAGAACCTCGCGGAGCTCATTCACAAGCGCGAGCAGTCCGGCATCATCCCGCCGGGAGCAATCGTCGCCGACCTCAATCAGCAGACCGAGCGCGCGATCATGCTGTGCCTGCGTCCCGACCCGCAGGATCGGCCCGCGAGCGCGCTCGCCGTCGCGGCGTCATTGCCGGGTGGCGATCCTCTCGCGGCTGCGCTCGCGGCCGGGGAGACTCCCTCACCAGAGATGGTCGCCGCGGCCGGCACGAACGAAGGCGTCTCGAAGCGCACGGCCTTTGCCGGCGCTGCCTGGGTCGTGCTGTCACTGCTTGCGCTGGTGGTGATGTATCAGCGAGTGATGCTCGTCAACCGGATTCCATCGCCGAAGTCTCCCGCCGCGTTGCAGGACCGCGCCGAGGAGGCACTGGCAAAGCTTGGGTACGGCGGCACTTCGGTCGCCCAGGCATTCGGGCTCGGGCTTTCGCTCGATTACGCGCGTTACATCGGAAGCACGTCGACGGCGCCCGATCGATGGGAAAAGCTGCGCGGATCGCGCCCTGAGACGCTGGTCTCCTGGTATCGCACGAGCCCGCGTCCGCTCGTCCCCTATGGCAACGAGAATCTGATTGCCGGCACGAACCCGCCGATGACCGTCGCCGGCATGACCCTCGTCGTTCTGGATGCATCCGGCCGGCTCGCCGAGTTCCTCACCGTCCCGCAGCCGATTGAAGACACGAGTGAGAAGGGCCCGATTCCGCCCGTCGACTGGGCGCCCATCTTCACGGCCGCAGGCTTTGACCTGTCTGCTTTTCATTCGATCGACCCGACGTGGGTGCCCGTCACGTTTGCCGATCAGCGACTGGCGTGGGAAGGGCAGCTGCCGGAGCATCCGGGTCAGACGTTCAAAGTCGAAGCGGCTTCCTATCGAGGCAAGCCGGTTTCGTTTGTGATCGTCGGACCGTGGAGTCGATCGTCACGCTCCGTCCCAGAACAGTCGATGACGACGGTTGCCAGGGTGCTCAGTGGATTTGGGCAGCTGATCGTTCCAGGGCTCATCGTCGCCGCGGCAGTTCTCGCGCGCCACAACGTGAAACTCGGTCGCGGCGATCGCAAAGGCGCCTTTCGAGCCGCAATGATCCTGTTCTACGCGAAGCTGGGCGCATGGCTGCTGGGAATTCGCTACGTCGGCGACCTTGGATCGGAGATCCAGCGATTCTTCAGCGCGATCGGCGGCTCACTGCTCGAGGCGGCGCTGCTGTGGATCACGTACCTTGCGGTCGAGCCGTACATTCGAAAGCTCTCGCCTGACAGCCTGATCGGCTGGACCCGCTTGATCAACGGGCGCTGGCGCGACCCTCACGTCGGCCGCGACCTGCTGGTCGGGATATCCGCCGGTCTCGGCATGACGCTCTTCTACGCCGTTCACAATCTCATCCCGCCGCTGTTCGGGCGACCCGAACCGATGCCGATGTTGCCCGCCGACGCGAACGTCCTCCTGGGTGCGCGCTTCGTGCTGTCGCTCATCCTCAGCCAGTTCGGCGGCGCCCTGCTCCAGGGAATGCTGTGCGTCTGCGGACTCGTCGCGCTGATGATTCC
>Ga0126307_10003544_pt1 | contig 10700 bp, 14 predicted proteins | sample Plot28_FD_89955 | JGI IMG/M metagenome (GOLD analysis project Ga0126307, IMG submission 89955) | Serpentine soil microbial communities from UC McLaughlin Reserve, CA, USA - Plot28 | ecosystem: Environmental > Terrestrial > Soil > Grasslands | place: USA: UC McLaughlin Reserve, Lake County...
AGTTACGGCAACCTTGGCGGTCGATATCTGGCGGTCCTCGTGGCCTTGGGCGTGCTGGCCGCCGTCGTGACGCTGAGCATGGGCTGGATGAAATCTAACTCGCGGGCGCCCTACACCATATACGGTAATCCCGAGTATCAGGTGGAGAGCGAGCGGCCCGTAATCCCAGAGGAGCTTCAGAAATCGGGGTAGCGAGAGAAGATCCCTAGGAGGAGCGTTCAGAGTTGCCAGAAGAGCTACAAAAAGATCCGGTAAGCCGGGGTGAGTTCCTCGTGATGGGTGCGCTAGGTACGCTGCTTGGAGCCGTGATGACCATCCCGCCGCTCGTCTTCGTCCTGGACCCCGTGATCAAGAGCGAGTTCCTGGATCAGTCGGATATTCCCGAAGCGGAGTGGATAGAGTTGGGCTCCGTCTTCGAGGTTCCTCAAGGTAAGCCGATAACCTACCGGGTGGAGTTTCCCCAGATTCAGAGCTACGCCTTAGAGAAGGAGGAGGAGAAGACGAAGCAGGAGGGGAAGGCAGGATCCATCGTAGAGGCCGCTTTGGTCACCTGGAGGGATGGTGAGATCCCGGATATCCTGAAGGGTAGGGGCGAAGGGAGGCTTTCGGAGGCCGAGATCGAGGAGCTGACCGAGAAGTTAAACATTGTGAACAATCACTGCACCCACCTTGGGTGTCCCGTGAGATGGCTCGAGGAGAAGCGCGAGATTTTGTGCCCGTGCCACGGCGGGATCTACGACCTAAACGGATACGTTATAGGTGGACCGCCACCGCGGGCTCTTTATCGCTATGCCTTCGAGATACGCGAGAACGGAGGTATCTACGTAAGGCACGAGTTCGACGGTAACCCGTACGTAGTCTAGACGAGGAGTCTAAAGAGAGATGATTCCCAGGATCAAAGCGCGGACATTAGATTTGAGCCAGACTACCGTGGACTGGCTGGAGGACCGGACCGGCCTGGTGACGATGCTAGAGCATTTCCTCTACGAACCGGTGCCTAAGAGGGGTAAGTGGCTCTACTCTTTAGGAAGCGCGACGCTCTTCCTTATAAACCTGCAGTTTTTGACCGGCATCCTCCTGCTCTTCTACTACGTGCCGACCACGACCGAGGCCTGGGATTCCATCTACTACATGATGACCGAGGTCTACTTCGGGACCCTGATCCGGGGCATCCACTTCTGGTCGGCCAACATCCTGGTGGTAGTGATCGGCTTGCACATGCTACGGACCTTCTTCTCCGGGGCATACAAAGCCCCCCGGGAGCTGAACTGGGTCATCGGGGTCGCCTTGATATTTATAGTGACGATCCTGGCGTTTACCGGCTACGCCCTACGCTGGGATGCTGAGGGGTTCTGGGCCTGGGAGGTCGGCGTAAAGATAGGCTCCTATACGCCGTTTCTCGGCAATTACGTGGCCGCCTTCCTGCTCGGGGGGGATACGGCTGGTCCGGCCACGCTCTCCAGGGTGTTCGCCCTCCACGTGTGGCTCTTGCCGGCGGCTCTGGCTCCTCTCATCGGTGTACACCTGTACCTGTTACGCAAGCATGGGGAGTTCGGGAGCGACTTCGAGTACACCAGACGCCTGGCGGAACTCCGGGAGCGCCAGCAGATGGAGGAGTACTCGGTATTGCTGGAGGAGGAAAACATAGAGGAGGATGGGTCCTCGCGAGGGTAGTAGCGTGATGGCTCTTACTGTTGGCAGGGTTTGGCTGCTGCTAATATGTGGCGTAAAGGCGTTTGCGAGAGAGGTCGAGTAGGGGATGGAAGTAAGGCAGGAATCGACAAAGCCGGTACAACGCGGAGAGATCATAACCGAGGAGAACGTCTACGAGCGTCCCGACGAGACCATGGGGTTCTTCCCCGGGCAGGTACTAGTAGATATCGTCGTTTCGGCTATTCTTATGACAATGGTTGTTTTCTTGTCTTATGTGGTACCCGCGCCCCTCACGGAGCCGATGGATATCAGCACGACGAGCTACGTGCCTCGCCCGGAGTGGTTCTTCTTCTTCTACGACCAGATGCTGATGTTCTTCCCCGGTTACGTGCTCATACCTTTTGGGGGAGTAATAATCCCGACGATAGTCGCTATCATCTTCTTTGCGATCCCGTGGCTGGATAGAGAGCCGCGACACAGCCAGACAAGGCGGCCTTTCATGACCGTCCTGGCCGTTTTGGTGGTTCTCACCATAGTCATCAACATGCTGCTCACGATGATCCGGATCGCGAACTTCCCGGGCGGGTCCCCCGCGGGGTAGCAGGAGGTATATAGGCTCTATGCCAGTAGGCGACATCGACATCCCGGGGATCAGCAAAGAAGTCGTTATAGCGGCGCTTTTCCAGTCGCACGTCTTGTGGGCCGCTTTCATTATCGGCGTTATCACGATAGGCGCCACTTCCGAGTACCTGGGGGTGCTCACCAAGCAGCCCAGGTACGATCGGTTCGCCAAGGGCACGGCGATAGCCGCTATATTGATCTTCGCCACGGGCTCCTTTACCCCCATCCTGGCTGTCCTGTTCCTGATAACCTTGTATCCGGTCTTCTGGTCGTACATACAGAACATCATGTTCTGGGTACTCCTCGTCGAAGCGTTTATGTTCATCGGCGAGATAATCCTCATATACGCCTGGTACGCCTCTTGGGACAAGCTGGCCTACCGCAAAACTTTGCACGTGGTCCTAGGCTTTACGGCCGCGGTCCTCTTTCTCGGGCAGATGACCTTCATAAACGCGCTGGGTTCGTACCTGCTGACCCCCGCGTTAGCCGCGGCGAATAACGTGGGAGCGACCTACTTTAACCCCACCTTCTTAGCGCTCAACATGCACCGGTTCGTCGGCAACCTATCCTATGCGGGCTTCCTGGTGGCCGGGTTTGCGGCCTTGCGCTACCTTAGGAGTACCAGGGAGGGCGACCGGGAGTTCTTCGATTGGATGGGGCACTGGGGTCTCGTATGGGGGTTTGGGTTTCTCCTTTTGCAGCCGTTCATAGGCTTTGGATACCTCAAGGCGATCCGGGAGCACAACGCTGCGGCCTTCGACTACATAATGGTGGGCGAAAAGGCCTGGCTCTTCGAGTTGCTTACGATAGGTCTTGGCGTGATGGGCGTGGCTTCTGTAGCTTACTGCGTGCACAAGCTCAAGTTCGCGGTCAAGCCTATGCCCACTCTGCGCAACCTGACTATAGGCGCTTTAGGGTTCATGACGGTCTTCAGCTTGCTGAACCTGGTCCCAGCCGATGGGGAGCTAGTGCCCCAGATCGGGTTGGTGTTCGGCGAGGGGAAGGACACCAAGTTACCACTAGGGAGTATGTACCCCTGGAAGTACATCGGAATTACAGGGTTGATGCTGGTGGGGATCTTCGCGCTGGGTCTGTACCTCAAAGCCGCCGCCGGCGGCTTCCACTGGGGGCGGGCCAGCCGGTGGAGCCAATACGCGTTGATAACAACCGCCGTAACGGTGGTTTTGACCATGATGGTAATGGGCTATACCAGGGAGACGGCTCGCAGAGGCGAGGACCCAGGCTTTCTACTCAGCGGCTGCATAACGCTGGGGCAGGAAGTGAAGACCGAGGAGTGTCCGCAGGCGACCGAACCTTCTCCCGGGATAGGCGACCCTCGATGACAGGGTGGGAAGTAGTTGCCCTGTTTCCTCCTCTAGTGAGGTTCTTCGCAGGGGTTCTCCTGGTTTTGGTCATTGTGGGTGGCTCCGCGCTCTTCTCCTTCTGGATCTACTCTATGTACGGCGAGGACAAGTACGAGGAAGAGTAGGTGTGCGCAGGGAGGAGATGGCCTCATCAGCCTTCAGCTGCCAGCCGGAAACCGTAGCTGGCGGTTGAAAGCTAACTACACTGGCAGGCTCGAAGCTTTCTAGAATCCCAGGTCTACGTACTCCCCCTCGCTTGTGGTAGGATCGGTGTCTCCGAGATGGGCTCTGAAGCCAGAAGCCTCGGGCAGGACCTGGAAGTTGGCCTTCCCTTCTTTCTTTTGGCCGGGTTCGAGAAGGCTTGCCTCGCCGAACAGGACGTTCTTTTCGTGTTCTATAAAGGCGTCGTTAATGTCCGGTTCGGCCCGGTATACTCTCCCCTCGTTGTCAACGAGGGTGATCTCCTCCTCGGCGAGCGTGACGGGTTCCTCGGAAACGTTCTCAACCTCAAAATCCAAAGTTACGAAATCGCCGGGCTCCTTCGCCGGAGGAAAAGTATATTTGCTTACCTCGTTTATCTTGTTGGCGTCGGTTACGGTCCAGGATACGTCGCCGGTAGTCACGGTTTCCTCAATACTGGCCGTGTCTGCTGTTAGTGCGCTCGGGTTGACTTCGTTCGGCATAGCATCTAGGGGTATGACAGGCGAGCTGAAAGGAGGCTCGTGCTTGCCGAAGATCCCAAAGGCCGCGAGCGTCCCGACTACTATAGCAGCGCCCAGCGCAACCAGCCCCAACATACCGAAAGCAGTTCTCGTCACGGCTTCGCCCACCACTCTTTGAGCTTGGCGACGACGTCTACGAACGCTTCTAGGTACACCCTTTCTACTCCTTTCCTGAGGCCTTGCAGGCCACCGTCACGGGAGTCGACCCTGCCCCCTACTGTAGCACGCTTCTTCGTCTGGCTCTTCCCTACAAAATGGAAAGGCTTCTGCCGTTTTCGAAGGAGAGGTGGATGTCATACTGAAACATCTTCTCCCCTCACGCTCTACGGGAGGCTGGAAGAGCCACTTCTGAATAAGCTGCTTACCCTCGGAAGGTGCGTCTAGGCTAGCCGTCGTCAGAGCGTAGGGGTATCATGGTTGTGGATTGGGTACGAAAAGTTAAGGGCAAAACCGGCGGCTGTTCGACGAGAGGAGGCACGTGAGCATCAGCGTTGCATTGCTGCAGGGCGCTTTGGGGGGGATAGTACTAATAATCGTCCTGGTAATCCTAGTCGCAGCCGTCGTGGTAGCGGGCGCTATCTTCGGCGGGGCGTTGAGCGGAGGAGGGAGCGAGCAAGAAGCCGCCCCTATAATACCGCCGGGAACGGTCCTCGCCGCGTCCGGGTTGGCTTTGGCCGTGCTCGGAGCGTTCTACGCTTCCTCGGGGTTCAACTTCCTGGGGATCATGCTGGGAGCGCTGGCCTACTATCGTGGAGCCCGAGTTCTCGGAGGCGTGGTGTGCGCTCTCTCCTTTATCACGATCTTTATTGGATATACGCTGAGCAGCGGTGCTTATCAGTTTTCGTTTTAACTCTACCCGGCGACTGTAGGGGAGAGACTGTACCGCCGCGAAATAAGGCGCTGCCGGAAGTGCGGGCATGATGTAGCCTTCGAGAGGCCTGTAACCTGCAGTGAGTCGATAGATTGGGGGCTGAACCCTGGAAGGACGTTAGCCTTTCTGGTCTTCCCTCGATCTATTGACCCGTGAATTTGTCCTTGATTTTATCTACCAGTCCTTCCGGCTCCGGCTCTTCCGCCTGCATGGCCTCCTGCAGCAGCTTCTCGGCGCTCTGCTCGGCTATCTGAGCTGTCTCCTCTTCCTGTCCCAGGTTCGCGTTGAGCAGGTCCACGACCTTTGATTGTCCCATCAGCCGCGCGCCAGTGACCAGGCTCCGATAGCTCGCTATCTCGAAGTGTTCTACTTTGATCACCGCGGCATCTATCGCGCAGTCGCGCAAGACGTCGCTCTCTGTCTCTTGCATGCTCGTCTGGGCTTCGCTCACCAACCCCTGGGCTACTTCGTTCGTCTCTCGCCGGGACTCTTCGCCGAGTTCCCTGAAGACCTGCTCCAGGTTCCGGATGTGCTGCCTGGTCTGCAAGATGTGGTTTCGTATAGAACTCTGGAGCTCATCATCCGTGGCTCTATCGACCATCACGGCCTGTCCCTCGAGGAACCTGTGCTCGGCGTCGTAAATTTCGGCGAGCTCGTGCAGAAATAACTCCTGCGTATTAGTGATCGGCACCGTAGACCTCCTTTGGCTGTTGGAAACGTTTTTGCCAGATTTCATCGCTGGTAAACCAACCGACGGCTTTTATCAGAGTGTAGGATTTGCGTAGCCGAAGAAAGGAAGGAAGCTATGCCGGATGTAACAGTGTGGGTCACGAAGCCCGAAGGCGAGGACGTGCCGAGCTTAGAAACGCTCGGAGACGAGGTGAGGGGGTTGGATTATGTCTCGAGGGTTGACGTACAGACCGAGGGGAGCGTGCTGAGCGTCTCGTTCAAGGGAGACGAGGCCGAGCAGGAAGAGATCGAGCTCACCATCCGAAGAGCGGGCTACGAGATCTTCAAGGTCTCGCATAGGGAGAGCTAACCAGAAGATTCAGGCTTTCTCTGAGGTCAACTTCCAGGGGATCATGCTAGGTGTTGGCTTACTATGGGGGAGCCCGAGTAGACTATACAGGAGCGTCGCTCTACTGATGGGAGACTTCTTGGTCGTTTGCAGCGCTCTTCTTGGCGGTATAAGTGTCTCTGTAACTTCTCGAGAAGAGGTTTTAGGAGGAGGTACACCCACCTATATGGTAGACCCAGAAGAGCGAACAGAGCAGGCCATCCAGGTACGGCAGGTCACCGAGGTTCATTCGAACTGGAACGAGGAGGGGCACGGGGAGCCCGGCAAGTTCTCGTTTCAGCTGATCCTCGACGATGGCGCTGAAGAGTACGTTATCCGTCCGACGCTACAGGACTCTAAGGTGATCACCAAGCTGCTGGGTAGCAGCAAGAGCCGTTACTTCGACCTGCAGCGCGGAGCTTTCATAGTTAACGAAATCTCTTTAGGGAGCTGAAGCGCCGCTCCATCGGTGGGCAGCGACCGGAGTTAGGATCCCATCCTCTCTGTTTATACAGCCTCCGGTAAGGGTACGCCGGCAGAGCACGCATAGCGAGGGGAAGGAGGCGAGGAGTTGGATCCTGGCGAGCGAACGACAGGCACCCATGATGAGCACTACAACTTGGTGAGCGTGCTCTACCACGCGCTGCAAGGGGCGGAGAACTGCGATATTTACGCCACGGACGCCGAAGCGAGCGGGCGCGTAGAGTACGCGGATTTCTTCAGAGAGGCCCAGGAGGCGCAAAGAGAGTTGGCTAACCGGGCGAAGGGGCTGTTGGGCATCGGGGGCGTTGCAAGGAGAGCAGCGGGCGGTACTACGGCGGGTGGCGCTACGGCCGGAGGTGACGTTTCTCTAGGAGGCGCCACACCGGGAGCAGGTAGCGCCGCGATCGGAAGCGATACCCCGCCTCCTGATACCACCCCGCCCACTGACGTTCCAACGACCGGAGAAGCACCACCGAGGATGGAGCGAGTTTCCGGGGCGGAGGAGATTCCACCGAGTCCGGGTGGGGTCGCGCCGGAGGCCGAGGGTATCGTGCCCGATGCCCCGAGGACAGGAGGTGGCGCTCCGGGAGCAGGCGGTGCCGTGACCGGTAGCGATATCCCACCTGACACTGCACCAAGGGACATCCCGCCGCGGTCGGCTGAAGCCCAGCGCGAGCCCGACGTTCGGGCGCGCGAGGTTGGCGTGCCGAAGGAGGACATTCCGCCGCGGACGGCCGACCTTCACGCAGAAGAGGCGATCACCCCGTCCGATACTGCCCCGCCGGACGTAGACGTTGTGCCGTCGGGAAGAGCCGAGGTTTCGCCCGACGTCCCAAGGACCGAACAAGTGCCACCGAGGACGAAAGAGGTTCCAACCTCGGAAGAAATTCTCAGAACGGAAGACGTCTCACGGGAGCCGGGCGGGCCAAGGTCGGTCGAGGAGCCGGTGGAGGCCGAGAGAAAAGCTGGTGCTGGAGAGACCGTACAAGACCTCGTGAGGGAGACCAACAGGAGAAGCCGCGGGGAGATCTAGAGTACCTGGAGCAGTGCGCTTCTGGCCACCGCTCTATCTATGGGGCGGAGGACAAGGCCTCGGGGTCCAGTTGTTTAGGTTGGCCGTGCGTTGGCGGCGTACTTCCCTGTCACGGTACACAGGAGGAGGGACCTACCGGTGCGAGAACCGCGGGGCGAGGAGGCTGCACTTCAGGCGCTGGAGTGCGCGGAGGGTATGGTGAGCGCCTGCGCCGAAAGCGCGAAGGTCTACCGGAGATGGTGGGGTCACCTTGATGAGCCGATGACCTATAGCGTTGACGCGTGGCTGAGCTGCAGCGTGGGTGTCTCGAGCAGCTAACGAGAAGCCTCCCGAGCGATGGGCCGACCCTAAATATCTACTCTGAAGCAACGGGGCCAGAGCCGGGTGGGCCTCCGGCCCCTTTGCTCCACCACTTTTACGCTGAAGGGGGCGGGATAGCCCTCTGGGGCGACTGCTCTGGCAGGTACATGCCACGTGTTTCATAATAGCTCTGGTATAGCCTTGACGACGTGGGAGGTATCCTATGAAGCGTGGCGTGTTGTGGGCGGTAGGCGCCGCGTTCGTACTCTTCTTGCTCGTCGGGTGCAGAGGATCGACTACACCGGATACCGCGAGGGCCAGACGCTCGCCCAGGCTTGCTAAACTCTGTGCAACGCCGGGGTGCCGGAGGATAACATCTTGGTGACGAAAGGGGGGGCCAAACTCCCTTATCGTCTGCGGCCACGAGCTGTGCGGATGAGGATCCCAACAGAAAGAAGCGCAAGAAGAGGAGCTCCGGAGGATCTGAAGGGAAGCGTAGATAGAGATGGAGACGACGGAGGGCCGAAACCACCGCCCCGGAGATAGTTACCACGTGCGCAACACCCACGTGTTGCCGGGGATGACAAAGAAACAGGCGCGCCTCGCTCGCAAGCTCGATGCGCCGACCGTGGCCGTGGTGCTGCTCGTGATCCCCGCGCTCGTCTTGGAGTTTTCGAACGTGGGCGGCGCCTTGGGGGTTTTGAGCGATGCCCTCAACTGGCTCATCTACGGCTGGTTTGTCTTCGAGTTCTTGTGCATGCTCTATCTCGTTCCCGATAACCGGGAGTACTTCAAGCACAACAAGCTGGACCTCGTCGTGCTTCTCTTTACCGTCCCTGTATTGCCCGGCCCGTTCCAGGCTCTGTGGGTCTTGCGACTTCTGAGGCTCATAGACATGCTGCCGGTCATTCTAGGACGCTTCGTCTCCATTACTCTATTGCCCTACGCTATAGTTCTCGCGTTTATTGCGGTTTTTGGCGGTGGGGTCGCTTTTGCCCACTTCGAGGGCACGAGCCTCTTCGACGGGATGTACTGGGCCAACACCACCGTCAACACCGTCGGCTACGGCGATGTCTCGGCTAAAACCAACGAGGGCAAGATCCTCTCCATGACCCTGCAGTGGATGGGCAACGTCATCCTGGCCCTCCTCATCGGTGGTATCGCCGTCGCAGCGCAACGAATGCTGCTCGGCTCTACCTTCGCCGAAGTCCAAAAGGACCTGCAAGAGATCGAGGAGGATGTCGAGGAGGTTGCCGAAGAGGCTGAGGAAGTCGAAGAAGACGTCGAGAACCTGCTCAAGAACGTTCATAACCTCTCTATGACCGACCGGGTCATGCTCAGGGAGCTGCGCAATATCAAGAGACGCCTCGACGAAGTGCAACCCGAGCGCCGAGAAGAACGTACCGAGTTTGGAGAGACGGAGGTCTGATGAGAAGGCTAAACGAAATTCGGTCCGCGAGGATCCTCGGTACGCTTCTGCTGGCTCTCTTCGTTGCGATGCTCGCCGCGATCCTGCTCCTAGAGCAGGTTGCGGAGGCTCAACGTGGAGGCGGTGGCGGAAGAGGGGGAGGAGGGGGCGGCGGCAAGCCTTCCTATAGCTCTTCGAGCAAGCCTTCGAATTCCGCGGACAGCGCGAGCGTCTCCAAAGGTCTGCCACCGGGGGTGGCTAATCCCAACAGTTCCTACTACAACAGCCCCAAGTATGGAGTAAGATACAGCTCCCTCTCCAACTTCTTTCTCTGGTCCTGGCTCTTCCACGACCACGACGATGAGGAGTACGAAGAAGAGTACATAGAGGCCAACGCCGATTCGAGTGGCTGGCTCGTCACGGTGCTCGGCCTCGTCGCCTTGGTCGGGCTCCCGATCTGGGTCCTCCGAAGGCGCTCAAAAGGGTAGTCGGGGAGTTAGTGGTGCCTTGAGGGGGTTTTACCTTTAGCATCTGATAAACTCTCTGCTCGTACGGAGAGGTGTCCGAGTTGGCCTAAGGAGCGCGACTGGAAATCGCGTAGGCGGTGAAGAGCCGCCTCGTGGGTTCGAATCCCACCCTCTCCGCTTTTTACTTTGTTTGCAGGCAAAACACGGTAGCCTTGGGGGCAAGAAGGAAGGCCCCGGGGTTGCCCCGGGGCCTTATTTACTGCAACCGTACTGCAACCGGATCAGGCCAGGGTCTCGTCCATCGCTCCTGCGGCCGCATCTCCCATGCCAGGTAGAACGTGAGAATAGGTATCCAGCGTGATCGAAATGGTAGCGTGTCCCAGGAGTTCTTGCACTAACTTGGCGTGTACGCCCTTACCGAGTAGCAGGGTTGCGCACGTGTGTCTTAAGTCATGGAAACGGATGCATGGAAGGCCCGCCTTCAAAAGCAAGGGCTTGAAGGAGCGGGCAACAAGCTCCTGACGACCCACAGGGGTGCCGAGCCGGGTCGCGAACACCAACCCGTTCTCTTTCCACAGCCCCGCAAGCTTCTTCCTCTCCTCACGCTGGCCCTGGCGGTGCCCCCTCAAGGAACCCTTCGCAACCTCCGGTAGCTTGATGGACCGCCTCCCCTTAGCGGGCTTCGGCGGGCTAAAGGGGAATCCTCTTCCTACCCGCGTAG
>Ga0126307_10003545_pt1 | contig 10699 bp, 11 predicted proteins | sample Plot28_FD_89955 | JGI IMG/M metagenome (GOLD analysis project Ga0126307, IMG submission 89955) | Serpentine soil microbial communities from UC McLaughlin Reserve, CA, USA - Plot28 | ecosystem: Environmental > Terrestrial > Soil > Grasslands | place: USA: UC McLaughlin Reserve, Lake County...
CGGCGACGTCCAGTCGGACACCGTCGCCCAGGGCTTCGGCTCTCTCGGGCTGATGACGAGCGTCCTGGTGACCGCCGACGGCAACACCGTCGAGGCCGAGGCGGCTCACGGCACCGTCACGCGCCACTTCCGCCAGCACCAGCAGGGCAAGGCGACCTCGACCAACCCGATCGCCTCGATCTTCGCCTGGACCCGCGGGCTCCAGGCCCGTGGGCGGATGGACGACACGCCCGAGGTCTCGGAGTTCGCCGAGACCCTCGAGCGCGTCTGCATCGAGACTGTGGAGAGCGGGAAGATGACGAAGGACCTGGCTCTGCTGATCGGCCCCGACCAGGAGTTCCTCACCACGGAGGAGTTCCTCGCCGCGATCGACGAGAACCTCCAGGCCGCGATGGCCTGAGCCTTCGTCTCGCCCCGGACGCGTTTTTGGGGAATAGCGACCAAACGCGTCCAGCGTCGGAATCAAGCGGCGGTGCTGAGCATCCGCCGGAGGCGGTCGGCAACCACCGCGGGCCGACGGGTGACGTCCCACCAAGTGAAGCGGAGGACGCGATAGCCGGCGACCGCCAGGCGGCCGTCTCGGTCGCGGTCCGCTTGGAAGGCGCGTCGGGTCCCGTGCGTCGCGCGCCCGTCCACCTCGACGACGAGCTTCATGTCCGGCCAGAGGAAATCAACTACGTAGTCGAGCAGCCGGACGTTCACCACCGGCTGGGGAAGGGAGTGTTTCCGGCAGAGCGCCAGGAAGAGCTCTTCGAGGGCGTTGCGGGTGGCGGTTGAGCCCGCTTCGTGATCCGCCAGGAGGCGGCGAAGTGCACCAGCGCCAGGCTGACCGCGGTGGAGGCGGACGACCGCATCGAGGTCCTCTTCGGTGCACAGGTCGAGCCGATCAGCCTCATCGATCACCCGCTCCAAGTGCCGCCGCGGAAGGAAGGTCGCCAGGTCGAGGATGGTCCGGGCTGGCGTCGTGACCGGGATGCCCAATCGCGCCGTCACCTCGTCGGCCGGCCAGGCTTGGAAGGCGATGAACGACAAGGCCCCGTCGCGGTCGGCCGCCGCGCCGACCCGCTACCGCTACGTGTACCGGCGCGTTTCCCCGCCCTCTCCGTCGAAGTTCCCACAACTCTCCGGCGCTGTGGTGGCTGATCACAGCGCCCTGGCCGCCGGCGAGCGCTGCGGCCAACCACCAGCCTTCTCTGCTGACCGTCTCTCGGCCGACCGCAAAAACCGCGCGATGAAGTGGGTGGAGCCACCCGGCCGCCACGCGCGTCCTGACCTGACTATCGGAATAGCCGAGTGAATAGAGTTGACGCAACGTCGCCAGGCCGTGCTGACGCGCGGCCAACCGCGCGAGACGCTCGTGGGCGTGCGGGGCGCGTTCTTGGGACATACCGGTGATAACGCGTCCAGCACGGACGAATCGCCCCCGGACTTAAGGAGACACAAGCGTGAGTAACCCCGTCAACGTGACCGTCACCGGCGCCGCCGGCCAGATCGGCTACGCGCTCCTCTTTCGCATCGCGGCTGGGGAGATGCTCGGCTCCGACACCGAGGTGAGGCTTCGCCTGCTCGAGATCCCCGACGCCATCCAGGCCGCCGAAGGCACCGCGATGGAGTTGGACGACTGCGCCTTCCCGCTGTTGCGCGGGATCGACATCTCGGATGACCCGAAGGAGTCGTTCGACGGAACCAACATCGCCCTCCTGGTCGGAGCGCGGCCCCGCTCGAAGGGAATGGAGCGCGCGGACCTGCTGGAGGCGAACGGCGGGATCTTCAAGCCGCAGGGTGAGGCGCTGAACGAGCGGGCTGCAGACGACGTCAAGGTGCTCGTGGTCGGTAACCCGGCGAACACGAACTGCCTGATCGCGATGACGCACGCTCCCGACATCCCGAACGAGCGCTTCACGGCGATGATGCGCCTCGATCACAACCGCGCGATCGCCCAGCTGGCGAACAAGCTCGAGCGGCCGGTCACGGACATCAAGCGGATGACCGTCTGGGGAAACCACTCCCCGACCCAGTACCCGGACCTGGTCAATGCCCTGGTCGACGGCAGCCCCGCCTGGCCCCAGGTGGACGACGAGGCCTGGATCGCCGACGAGTTCATTCCCATGGTCGGCAAGCGCGGCGCCGCGATCATCGAGGCCCGGGGCGCCTCCAGCGCCGCCTCCGCGGCCAACGCCGCGATCGACCACGTGCGGGATTGGGTCCTCGGCACGCCGGACGGCGATTGGGCCTCGATGGCCGTGCCCTCGGACGGCTCCTACGGCGTCGACGAGGGGCTGATCTCAGGTGCGCCCTGCGAGTGTTCGGGCGGCGAGTGGAAACTCGTCGAGGGCCTGGAGATCACCGACTTCTCCCGCGAGCGGATCGATGCGACGGTCTCGGAGCTCAAGGAGGAGCGCGACGCTGTGCAACGGCTCGGATTGATCTAGGGCGCGGAGCCCTTACTCGCCCGGGTGGTAACCCTTGCCCTTGCGCTTGATCCGGCCCTCCTTCTGGAGGTCCGGCAACACGCGGTACAGGTAGTTCGGGTGGTTGAGCTTCATCTTGCGGCCCAGCTCCGAGACTGAGATCCCCGGGTTCTGCTTGATGATCCGCACCGCCTGGTCGGCCCTGGTCGAGCCGCTTCGCCGGCGGGTCGTGGAACTCGCGGTCCCGCGGGGCCTGCCGGGTCCGCGGCGAGCGCTGCGGCCCAGGCCCGCGAGGGCGGCCTCGACGTGCTTGCGCTCCTCGTCGAGTTCGCGCAGGCGGCGCTCCAGCAGCGTCCTGGCCTGATCGACAGTGTTCGAAAGCCTTGGCATTCCTTGCAAGTCCTCTCTATCGAAGTGACAGTTACGTGACCGTAACGGTTAGGTTCAACTGAGTATGAACGGCGGCGCTCAGGTAGTGGTGGTAGCCCGGGTGTTGCTGCCGGCCGGTCTGGACCCGCTGCGTGAGCGGTTCGAGGTCAGGGAGGGGGGCCTCGACACGACCCGCGAGGAGGTCCTGGCGATCGCTCCGGGAGCGAGCGGGTTCGTCGCCGACCCGAGCGTGCCGGTGGACGCGGCGCTGCTCGATGCCTGTGGTGAGAGCCTGCGGGTCGTCGCCAACTTCGCCGTCGGCTACGACAACATCGATCTCGAGGCGTGTCGCGACCGCGGCGTGATCGTCACGAACACCCCCGACGTCCTCACCGAGGCGACCGCGGAGCTCGCCATCGGGCTGACCCTCGCCGCGGCGCGCCGGATGAGCGACGCCGAGCGCGACCTGCGGGCGGGGCGCTGGCGCGGCTGGGACCCCGCCGCCTACCGCGGCATCGAGATCTGGGGCTCGACCGTCGGGGTGGTGGGGATGGGGCGAATCGGCCACCGCTATGCTCGCCTGGCACACGGCCTGGGCGCCGAGATCGTCTACGCCGGTCCCTCGGCCAAGCCCGATGCCGAGGGCGAGCTGGGGGCCCGGCGGCTCGAGTTCGACCAGCTGCTCGAGGCCTCGGACATCGTCAGCCTGCACGCACCCGCAACGCCCGGGACACACCATCTGATCGGAGGGCACGAGCTTGAGCTGATCGGACCGCACGGCGTGCTGGTCAATACCTCGCGCGGGCCGTTGGTCGATTCCGAAGCCGTCGCCGAGGCGCTCGAGTGCGGGATACTCGGGGCGGCCGGCCTGGACGTCTACGAGGGCGAGCCGAGTGTCCCGCAGCGGCTGCTGGCTGCGCCGCGCTGCGTCCTCCTGCCCCACATCGGCTCGGCGACGGTGCCGTCCCGCGACGGGATGGCGCGGGCGGTCGCCGACAACGTGATCGCGGTTCTCGAGGGGCGGGACCCGCCCAGCCGAGTGGTCTAGCTCGAGGAGCTCGGCTCGCCGGGTTCGCGCGCGGCCGTCTTGCGACTGCGCGGCAGCGTCCCCATGATCGCGTCCCAGAGGGGAGTGGATACGCCGAAGCCGTAGCGGTGGTCTTGAAAGTGGTGGCGCATGTGGTGGGTGCGAAGGCGCTTCCCGAACTTCGTCCTCGGCACGTGGTGATGCAGGTGGTAGTGCATGTAGTCGTAGCTCAGGTAGCCGAGGATGAAGCCCGAGAAGGCGGGGAAGGCCTGCGGCGTCCCGAAAGCCAGGACATAGAGCCCGAGGAAGAGCGCCGCGAGCGGAACGCTGACCGCCGGCGGCATCACGAGGCGCATCGCGTCGTTCGGATGGTCGTGGTGGACGCCGTGGATGATGAAGTGGAGACGGTCACCGCCGCGGAACTTCGGCTCCCAGTGGAAGAGGAGGCGGTGGAGCCAGTACTCGGTCAGCGTCCAGATCGCGAGGCCGGCGAGGAAGAGGAGGGCCGTGGTCCCGACCGCCAGCCCGCGGTCGATCCCGACCCACAGGCCGCCGACCACGACCGGGACGAAAATCAGCGCCGGAATAGCCGGATGGACGCGGGAGAAGAAGTCCAGAAAGCGGCTCTCGAACATCGGGGGAGAGGCCGAGAGCCGGGCTGTCCGCTCGTGCGCCATCGGCGCTGATCTTAGCGAGAGCCCTTTTGATCTCGGCGTTTTCTGGTGCTTGCGGAACTCGTGACCAACCGGTGAAAAAAGAAGTGCGTCATTTGCGGAAACGCACCTGACAGGCACGAACCCAGGTGCCATGATGCCCACCGGTCGCGGGGACGCTGAGCCCGGGGCGAGATCTGAGCGGGGCCCACGGGTCCCGGGGAGAACTTGACGAAGAGAGGATGGGGCACGCCTTGGCCGAAGGTCGAGCACGCACTGCTGCGGTGAGCTGTGAGGACTGCTTCTTCCGGCGCCGCAGCCTCTGTGCCCTCGGCCTCGACTCGCCTTGCCCCACCTTCCGGCCCGACACGGCGGACGGCCTCGTCCCGCCCCGCCAGCCCGCCCTCCTGATGCGGGACCACGGCGAGCACGTCACCCTGGCGCAAGCCGCAGCCCAGGCTGCGTAGCCACACCTCAAACCCGGTTACAGTCCCGGCGGGGCTATGGAACCCGCGCCTTGAGAATCACCGTCCTCGGCAAGTCGCCCTCCTGGCAAGACGCCGGAGGGGCGTGCAGCGGCTATCTGATCGAGACCGGCGAGACGAACGTCCTGCTCGATTGCGGGAACGGCGTCTTCGGCAAGCTCCGCGAGCGGATCGACTACACCGAGCTCGAGGGCGTGATCATCTCCCACCTTCACGCCGACCACTTCCTCGACCTCGTCCCCTACTCATACGCGCTGATCTACGCGCCGCGCCAGCAGCCCGTCCCCGTCCACACCTGGGAGGGGACCGATGAGCCGGCCCGCCCGCGACTGGTCGCCCCGCCGGGCGCCACCGAGACGTTCCGGCGGGTCGTCGGTGCGTGGGGCAACGACGATCTGATCGAGAGCGCTTTCCGGATCGAGGAGTACTCGCCCGGTGACACGGTTGAGATCGGGGACGTCCGCGCGACCTTCCACCCGGTCCCGCACTTCGTCGAGACGTTCGCGGTGCGGATCAGCGCCGAGGGCAGCCGCGACATCGTCTACAGCGCGGACACACGCCCGGGCGGCGAGATCGTGGACGCGGCGAGGGAGGCGGACCTCCTGATCATCGAGGGAACCCTGCCCCGGCCCGAGCGCACGGGCAACCGCGGCCACCTCACCCCGGAGGAGGCCGGCGAGCACGCTCGCGAGGCCGGCGCCAAGCGCGTCGTGATCACCCACATCTCCGACGAGCTCGGCGATGACTGGGCCCGAGAGGAGGCCGAGAAGGGCTTCGGGGGGCCGGTCGAGATTGCGCGCGAGGGCGCGGTCTACGAAGTCTGACCCGCGCCCCTCATCAGTCGATCAACGCGCCCGCGCTGACGTTGATCGTGGCGGCGGTCATGCTCCGGGCCCAATCGGAGGCGGCGAAGGCGGCCGTGTTGCCGACGTCCTCCAGGCTCGCGGCGCGGCCGAGGAGCGTCTGCCCCTCGATCAGCTCGACGATCTCCTGCCCGCCCTCCATATCCGGAAGCGTGTCCGGCACCCCGCCGCTCTCGAGCGTGACGACCCGGACGCCGTGCGGCCCAAGCTCGACGGAGAGGCGCCGCCGGAAGCTCTCGATCAGATCGAAGGCGGCCTGCGTCGCGCCCAGCAGGTAGTCGCGGTCGGGCCCGCTGCGATCGCCCGGTCCGCCGAAGAAGAGGATCGCCCCGGAGCCCTGCTCGATCATCCGGCGACCGGCGGCCTTGGAGGTGATGAAGGTGGTGCGCGCCGCGACCTCGATCGGAGCCATGTAGTCCTCAACCGCGAGCTCGACGAGCGGCGTGCCGTGGGTGTGCGGGTGAGTGATCACGTTCATCGAGACGTCGAGCGAGCCGGTCTCGCCTACGACCTCGGACGCATGCCGGTCCACCGCCGCCTCGTCGAGCGCGTCGACGATCGCGGTGTCCGCAGTCCCTTCCGCGGAGCGAATCTCGTCGGCCACCCCGTCAAGCTTCTCCTGCGTCCGACCGCAGAGGAACACCCGCGCCCCCTCCCGCGCGAAGGCGCGTGCGCAGGCGCCTCCGATCGAGCCGCCGCCGCCGTAGATGACCGCCGTCTTGCCTTCCAACAGCACTGCTACCTCCTTTGCTTGCGTCCATCAATTGAGACATCTTCCCGGCGCGGAATTCATCGCTGGCTATGGTGTCGGGCAATGACCAGCCAGCGCGATCCATTCGCGGACTTCGCTCGGATGCGTCGGGAGATGGACGAGCTGCTCGGCGACTTCTGGGACCAGGCGGGCCCACGCCAGCGCCGTCAGGTGGCCGCCTTCGTCCCCCGCGTCGACGTCTACTACTGCGGCGAAAACGCTCCCGAGAAGGCGATCGTCAAGGTCGAGCTGCCCGGGATCGAACTCAGCGCGGTCAACCTCGAGGTCACGGGGCGGACCCTCGTGATCAGCGGCGAGCGCCCCGTCCGAGACACCGAGGGCAGGACCTACCAGCAGGTCGAGCTGCCGTCCGGCCCCTTCCGCCGGGTCCTCGAGCTCTCAGTCGACGTCGACGCCGAGCGGGCGCAGGCCACCTACGTGGACGGGATCCTCAGGGTCGAGCTGCCTACTCGGGTGCCGCGGGCAGCCCGTCAGGTTCCGATCGAGCGGGCGGAGTAACGCCCTCGACCGCGGGGAAGGGAAGCTGACAATGGCCGAGGTCGAGACTCCCCAGCTCGAGGTGGTGGAGATCCCCGACGTCGAGGAGGCCGCGCGCCGGGCCGAGCCCCTCCCCGACGCACTGCCGATCCTCCCCTTGCGGGAGATCGTCACCTACCCGGACACGCTCACCCCGCTGGCGGTGGGCCAGGAGCGCTCGATCAAGCTCGTCAACGACGTCCTCTCCGGCACCCGGATGTTGGCGATGGTCGCCTCCCGTGACCCGGAGAACGACCGTCCCGGGCCGGCCGACCTCTTCGGCGTCGGCGTCGCCGGAACGGTCGCGCGGATGATGAAGGTGCCCGATGGGACCCTCCGGATCCTGGTCCAGGGCTCGGAGCGGATCCGCATCCTCGACTACGTCAGCGAGGAGCCCTATCTGGTCGCACGGATCGAGGAGATGCCGGACGTGCTCGAGCCCTCGACCGAGCTCGAGGCGCTGACCCGCAACGTCCAGACCACCTTCACCCAGATCATCGAGGCGATTCCCTACCTACCCGAGGAGCTCCAGCTCGCGGTCGCGAACATCGACGACCCCTCGGCCCTCTCGCATCTGATCGCCGGCGCGCTCCGGATCTCGACCGAGGAGAAGCAGGAGCTGCTCGAGACCGTGGACGTGACCCGCCGGCTGCGCCGGCTCTCGGAGATCCTCACCCGCGAGCTCGAGGTGGTCCAACTGGGCTCCAAGATCCAGTCCCAGGTCGAGTCGGAGATCGACAAGGGCCAGCGCGAGTATTTCCTGCGCCAGCAGCTCAAGGCGATCCAGGAGGAGTTGGGGGAGGAGGACGAGCAGCAGGTCGAGATCAACGAGCTGCGGGAGCGGATCGAGCAGGCGGGGCTCCCGGAGGAGGCACAGAAGGCGGCCGAGCGCGAGCTCTCACGACTCGAGAAGCTGCCGCCGGTCGCGGCCGAGTACGGGGTGATCCGCACCTACCTCGAGTGGCTGGTCGACCTCCCCTGGTCGAAGGAGACCGAGGACAACCTGGACATCGCGCACGCGCGCGACGTCCTCGACGAGGACCACTACGACCTCGAGGAGGTCAAGGACCGGATCCTCGAGTACCTGGCGGTCCGTAAGCTCAACCCCGAGTCACCCGGCCCGATCCTCTGCTTCGTCGGGCCGCCCGGTGTCGGCAAGACCAGCCTCGGGCGCTCGATCGCCAGGGCGCTGGGCCGCGAGTTCGAGCGCATCTCGGTCGGCGGCGTCCGCGACGAGGCCGAGATCCGAGGCCATCGCCGCACCTACATCGGCGCCCTGCCGGGAACGATCATCCGCGCCCTGCGTGATGCCGGCACCAGGAACCCGGTCTTCATGATCGATGAGATCGACAAGATGGGAGCGGACTTCCGTGGCGACCCCTCGAGCGCGATGCTCGAGGTCCTCGACCCGGCGCAGAACTCCACCTTCCACGACCACTACCTCGACCTGCCCTTCGACCTCTCCGAGGTCCTCTTCATCGCGACGGCCAACATCCTCGACACGATCCCGCCAGCGCTCCAGGACCGGATGGAGGTGATCAACCTCGCCGGCTACACGGTCGAGGAGAAGCTCCACATCGCGAAGCGCTACCTGGTGCCGCGGCAGCTCGCGGCGAACGGGCTGCGGGCCGCGCAGATCGAGTTCGCCGATCCGGCCCTGATGGCGATCATCGACGAGTACACGCGCGAGGCGGGCGTGCGGAACCTGGAGCGCACCATCGGGACGATCTGCCGGAAGGTCGCGCGCCAGGTCGCCGAGGGCAAGGCCAAGGGCAAGATGCGGATCTCGGCCAAGCGGGCACGCGAGCTGCTGGGCAAGCGGCGCTTCTTCTCCGAGCAGCGCCGCCGCACCAAGGACCCCGGGGTCGCCACCGGCCTCGCCTGGACGCCGGTCGGTGGCGAGGTGCTCTTCGTCGAGGCCACCGCCGTGCCGGGCTCCGGCAACCTGACCATCACCGGTCAGCTCGGTGAAGTGATGAGGGAGTCCGCACAGGCCGCCCTCTCCTGGGTTCGCGCCCATGCGAAGGACATCAACCCCGAGCTGCCCGACGAGTGGTTCGCGAAGCACGACGTCCATGTCCACGTCCCGGCCGGCGCGGTGCCGAAGGACGGCCCTTCCGCCGGGATCGCGATGGCCACGGCGCTGTCCTCCCTGATCTCGAACCGGCCGGTGCGAAACGACGTCGCGATGACCGGTGAGATCACGCTGACCGGCCAGGTCCTGCCGATCGGCGGGCTCAAGGAGAAGTCACTCGCCGCCCAGCGGGCCGGCATCAAGCAGGTGATCGTGCCGGACCGCAACGAGGGGGACGTCGAGGAGATCTCGGAGGAGGAGCGGCGGGGCCTCGAGTTCATCTACGCGGACGACATCGGCGACGTCCTGCAGACGGCCCTCGAGCCGGATGGACGGGGGTCGAGGCCCTCGCGGACCAGCCCTAAACGGGTTGCTCCTCGCGGAGCACCCTCGAATCATCGCGAGCGGCTGGAAAATCTCGGAGCGGGTAGTCTGCAGCTGCACCCTGGAAAACGATCTGAGGAGACCCATGGGGGCACAAAGCAGAACCGCTAAAGCCGGCGACGCCGCCAAGTCCGTTACGTCGAACCCGTACGTGCGGCGGCTGATCGAGGACGCGGAGCTTCGTGAGAACATCCGCGTCGCGTTCGAAGCGGCGAAGGGCGCGTACGCGCGCATGTCGAACGGCAAGGGCCCCGCGACGGCTCTGATGGACGACAAGAAGGTTCAGCGCGATCTGCGCCAGGCGGCCGAGGCTCTGAGGGATGCTTCCAAGCAGCTGCGCGGCAAGAGCACAGGCCGCCGGTTCGGGCTCGGAAAGGCCCTGCTCGTGGCGATCCTCGGTGCGGCCCTGATCCTCATTCTCAGCGAGGACGCGCGCAAGATGGTGCTGGACAAGCTGTTCGGAGCTGAGGAGGAGTTCGAGTACACCTCGACCACCACCCCGGCGCCGGACACCGAAACGGTTCCCAGCGCCTGACGGCGCCAGTCACCGGCTTGATCGAGGGCGCCCAAGTGGCGCCCTCTTTCGTGCTCAGCGGTTCTGCAGCAGGCCCGAGACTGCCGTCGCAAGCCGCCGGCCCTTGGGGGTGAGCCGGTACTCGGCGTGAGGCGGTCGGCCCGGGATCAGCTCCCGCACGACGACCCCGGCCCTCTCCAGCTGCTCGAGCCGCTCGGAGAGCGTGGTGGGGGAGACCCCCGGCAGGGACTGGCGGAACTCGTTGAAACGGGCGGCGCCGCTGGAGCAGGCGTAGATCGTGCCCAGCGTCCAGCGGCGCTCCAGCAGCTCCGCGACCGAGCGGAGCTCGGAGGGAACCGGCGAGCAGCTACGACACCGCGGCGACATCCGGTCCGTGACCGTTCTGGCCGATACCGACGTTCGCCCCCGGGGCGGCCGGCTCGAGGGCGAGGTCGAGGACCTCGCCGATGCTCATCACCGGATGGAAGGTCATCTGCTCGCGGACCTCCTCGGGGACGTCGTCGAGGTCACCGCGGTTGCGCTCGGGCAGGATCACCTCGGTGAGGCCGGCCGCGTGCGCCGCCAGGACCTTCTGCTTGAGGCCGCCGATCGGCAGCACCCGGCCCTGCAG
>Ga0126307_10003546_pt1 | contig 10696 bp, 12 predicted proteins | sample Plot28_FD_89955 | JGI IMG/M metagenome (GOLD analysis project Ga0126307, IMG submission 89955) | Serpentine soil microbial communities from UC McLaughlin Reserve, CA, USA - Plot28 | ecosystem: Environmental > Terrestrial > Soil > Grasslands | place: USA: UC McLaughlin Reserve, Lake County...
AACGCACCTGGCTCGACGAGCTCGAGGACGCCGATCGGGCCGCGGCGGTGCGCGCCCGCCGGCTCGTCGAGGCGCTCGACGCGCTCGGGGTCTCGGACGCTGACGGCGTGGTCCGCCGCGACCTGCTCGGCCGCCAGCCAGCCATCGCCGCGACGTTGCTCGGCCGCTCGCTCGCGACCGCGCTGGCGGATCGACTCGCGCCGGAGGCGCTCGAGCGGGACGGCAAGCGCGCGATCCCGGAGGCGCTGCGCGACCTTCGCGCCGCAGGCGAACCGGCGTTGGCCGCGTACGCGGCGTTCGTCGCGGCACGCGTGCTGGAGGCGACCCTTCGCGTCGTGGCGGGGGAGGAGCGCGCGGAGGGTGCAGGCCGTGAGCTGCCCGGCTGGCGGCTCGTCGAGCGGCCGGGGGCCGGCGATCCGGGCGACGCGGCCCGCCGGCTCATCGTCACGACGGCGGACGTCGGCCGAGGGTGACGACCCGCGCTTCGTGCCGCGGTCGGCGGCCGCCCGCTGTCGCCGCGGGACGCCCGGGCGACGTCCGCCATGCGCGCTTCTCAGCCGCGGTAGCGTTCGCGGTCCTCGCGCTCGATGATCTCGCGGTAGATCAGCCCGCCGAGGACGATCGTGAGCAGCACGACGATGGCGCCCGCCAACGGGGCCGCACCCGAATCGAGCAGTTGGCGGCCCATCGGGATCATGACGAGCCACGCGACGAGCCCCATGACCAGCGCCGCCGCCACGAGCGATCCCAGGAAGATCCCCACCCGTCGCAGGAACGCCCGCACGAGGTCCATCGCGCCTCCAGTGCACATCGGAGTCGCGGAGCATCCTCTGGCGGCGTGCCGGCGTCAAGGGTCGAGCGGCGGGCGGCGGCCGGAGCGCGCCGAGCCCGGGCGTCGATGCGCTGACGCCGTCAGGCGGGCGCGGTCTCCTCGCTGACCAGCGCGGCCTCGATCAGCGCCTCGCGCCGGCGGTGGAGCGACCACTCGAGCCCCGCCGGGTACCAGTGCGGCCGAAGCTGGCGCAGGATGGCGGGGTGGAGGGTGCCCAGCTCGTGGCGCGCCAGGTCGCGCGATTCCTCGAGCGATGGCAGATCGTAGACGCGCTCGCCGTGGCGGAACACCGGGACGAGCACCTCCTTCGACGTCCAGCTCGCGTCGATCGTCATGCGGTGGTGCGAGTCCGCGGGGTCGACGATCACCCGGGAGCCGTCGAGGTCGTGCAGCTCGTCCCAGATCATGTCCGCGCGGGCGGTCCCGTCCGCGTCGAAGTACCGGCGAACGCCGAGCTTGCCCGGGACCGTGATCTTCGCGGTGTCCGAGCTGACCTTGACGGGCGTCCGCCAGGCGTCGCCGTCCTGGATCGCCGTGAGCTTGTAGACGCCGCCGAGGGCCGGCTGGTCGAACGACGTGACGAGCTTCGTGCCGACGCCCCAGACGTCGATCCGCGCGCCCTGCGCCTGGAGTGATTCGATGGTCTCCGGGTCCAGGTCGTTGGAGGCGAGGATCTGGGTGTCCTCGAACCCGGCCGCGTCGAGCATCTCCCGTGCGCGCGTCGAGAGGTACGCGAGGTCGCCGGAGTCGAGGCGGATCCCGGCCAGCCGGTGGCCCTGGGCGCGCAGCCTGCGGCCGGTGTCGATCGCGTTGGCGACGCCCTCGACGGAGTCGTACGTGTCGACGAGCATCACGGCGTTCCCGGGCATGACCTCGGCCCACGCGTCGAAGGCGTCCTGCTCGCTCGCGAACGAGAGCACCCAGCTGTGGGCGTGCGTCCCGCGCACGGGGATCCCGAACAGCCGCCCGGCCAGGACGTTGGAGGTCGCCGAGCACCCGCCGAGGTACGCGGAGCGCGAGGCGGTGAGCGCGCCGTCGGGACCCTGCGCGCGACGCAGGCCGAACTCGAGGACCGGCGCCCCGCCCGCGGCCAGCGTGACGTGCGCGGCCTTGGTCGCCGCGAGCGTCGGGAAGTTCACGAGGTTGAGGAGGGCGGTCTCGAGCAGCTGCGCCTCGAGCAGGGAGCCGCTGACGCGGACGAGCGGCTCGTGCGGGAACACCACGCGGCCCTCGGGGACCGCGTCCACGTCGACGTGGAGGCGGAGGTCGGCGAGATAGTCGAGGAACGCCGCCTCGAACAGCGGGCGGTCGTCGCCGCCCTGGAGGCTGGCGAGGTGGTCGAGCTCCTCGGGACTGAACCGGAAGCGCTCGATGAACGCGACCACCCCTTCGAGGCCCGCGGCGATCGTGAATCCCCCGCCGAACGGCGCCTGGCGGAAGCTCAGCGTGAAGATCGCGCGTTCCTCGGTCCGTCCGAGCTTCCAGTAGCCCCCGGCCATCGTCAGCTCGTACAGGTCCGTCATCGTCGCCGGCGGGACCGGGTACCCCGGCAGGGCAGGGTCGGTCATCGAGGGAGTCTCCATGCGTGCACGTCTCCATCGTGGGGCATCCCGGAGCGCGGTGAGAAGAGTCTCCGCGAGCCCGCGTGGCATCATCCGGCCGATGGACCCCCAGCCGACGGTGCTTCCGACCAGCCCCCGGGACGTCGCGGATCGCGTCCGGGCCGTGCGCGGCGGTGTCCCCTGGCGCCGGCTGTTCGGCTATCTGCGGCCACACCTCGGGCCCTTCTCGGTCGCGATCGTCGGCCTGCTGGTGGGCTCCGCGCTGGGCCTCGCCGTGCCGCTCGTCATCGCCGGGCTGGTCACGGCCGTCGTCGCGGGCGGCGACGGCCCGGGGCTCGACCGGCTGATCGGCGGGCTGGTCGTGCTGTTCATGGCCCAGTCGCTGGGTGGCCTGGTGCAGTCGTACCTGCTGGGGGTGGTCGGGGAGCGAGTCGTCGCGCAGATGCGCCAGGAGCTGTTCAGCCGCCTCGTCACCCTCTCGCTGGACTTCCACGGGCGCAACCGGGTCGGCGAGCTGGTGTCGCGCCTCTCGTCCGACGTGACCCTGATCAGGACGATGCTCACCCAGACGACGACGTCGCTCCTGTCCTCGCTCATCGGGCTCATCGGGTCCGTCGTGATCCTGTTCACCCTGAGTCCCACGCTCCTGCTCATCGCCCTCCTGCTGGCTCCCGCCCTCCTCGCCGTCGCGATCGTGTTCGGGCGGCCGCTCCAGCGGGTCGCGACCCAGGTGCAGGACTCGATCGCGCACAGCACCGCCACGGCGGAGGAAGCGCTGAGCGGGATCCGCGTCGTCAAGAGCTACGTCCGCGAGGAATACGAGGGGACGCGCTACGCGGGCGACCTGGCGGGGGTCGTCGGGTCCGGGTCGCGCCTCGCGCTGTGGCGGGCGTTGTTCGGTGCGCTCATGGGCTTCCTCGGCTTCGGCGCCATCGCCGTCCTGCTGTGGTACACGGGCCACGAGGTGATCGCGGGCCGGCTGTCGATCGGTACGCTCACCGGCTTCCTGCTGTACGGCGTCACGATCGGCGGCAGCCTCGCCACGATCGCGGGTCTGTACGGGCAGCTCCGGGAAGGGACCGGCGCGGTCCAGCGCGTGTTCGAGATCCTCGACACGGAGCCGACCGTCGTCGATGCGCGCGATGCCCGGCCGCTCGGCGCGATCGCGGGCCGGATCGAGCTGGACGCCGTCTCGTTCGCCTATGACGGCGAGCGGGACGTCCTGCGGGACCTGGTCCTCGAGATCCCGCCGGGGGAGGTCCTGGCGGTCGTCGGGCCATCGGGCTCCGGCAAGACGACGCTGGTGGGCCTGATCCCCCGGCTGTGGGACGTGACCCGGGGCACGATCCGCGTCGACGGACGGGACATCCGCTCGGTCACGACCTCGAGCCTTCGGGCGCAGATCGGCCTCGTGCCGCAGGAGGCCACGCTGTTCGGCGGCAGCGTGCGGGAGAACATCCGCTACGGACGGCTCGCGGCGACGGACGCCGAGGTTGAGGCGGCCGCGCACGCCGCGAACGCGCATGACTTCATCAGTGCGATGGATGCCGCGTACGACACACCCGTGGGTGACCGCGGCCAGCGGCTGTCAGGCGGCCAGCGGCAGCGGATCGCCATCGCCCGCGCGATCCTCAAGGACCCGCCGATCCTGCTCCTCGACGAGGCGACGAGCGCCCTCGACAACGAGTCCGAGCGGCTCGTCCAGGAGGCGCTGGACCGGTTGATGCAGGACCGTACGACCCTCATCGTCGCGCACCGGCTGTCGACGATCCGCGCCGCACATCGGATCGCCGTGCTCGACGACGGGTGGCTGGTGGAGCTCGGCACGCACGACGAGCTGCTCGCCCGCGACGGCCTCTACGCCCGCCTCTGGCGCCTGCAGTTCAAGGAAGCCCTCCTGGGCCCTGCCAGGTCCCGGCCCGTCCCGGTCGGGGCGGACGGCGCACGTTGAACAGGATCGGCCTGCAGGGTTCCTGCAAGGACGCGCCCGCCGCTCGTCCTGCCTGCGCGCCGCCGGACGAGCCACGCTCGACGACATGGGGATCATCACGGGGCTGATCTCGGCCGCGACGTGGGGAGTCCTGTGGCCGGTGGCGTTCACGCTGCTCGGCGTCCCGATGCCGGCTGCGGCCGTGGCGTGGGTCGCCGGGGTCGTGGCTGCGTTCGCCGTGGGGTACCGGCTCGGCGCGCCACGCTTCCGCACCGATCCGATCTCCCGGCTCGAGGAACGGCAGCGGGCGCGCCTGCGGTTCGAGGAACGGAGCCGGCAGCTGGACGACGAGCAACGACGAGCGCGGCTCGCGCGCGCTGACCGGCAGGCCGAGGAGCGGGCGGAGGCCCGGGTCAGGGAGCTCGTCGAGCGTCGCACGCCGCGCGCGGACGCCGCGAACCTCGGGCCGGACGCACCTGCCCGGGCCGGGGGATCGCTGCCGGGCGGCTCCGCCGAGCCGACGGGCGACGACCGTCAGCCCTCACGCTGACCCCGCCGGCCGCCGGGGTCAGCCGAACCAGGTACGGGTCTCGTCCTCGCTCACCGAGGGCATCGTGAGCACCGACTTGATGGCGTCCTGGGGCATCGCTGTTCGCCGCGCAACGAGGGCCGCGATCCGCTCCGGGTCCTGGTTGCACCGGCGGAGCGCACCACGGTCGAGGCGTGGCCAGAGCGCGAGGGCGCGTCTCTCGAAGTACGCGCCACCCGTCCGTACCGTGTCCATCGACGTCCCTCCTACCGCTTGCCGGACTGAATCCTCGCCGCTGCCGGCCGCCAGCGTCAAGGCCCATAGGTCCCGGCCACGGGGCGGGAACCGTCCCGGTTATGGACTTGTCACGCTCCTGCAACGCGAGGCGTCGTTTGACGGTCGACCGATGCGCGGCGACCCTTGGTCGGTGCGGTTTCACCTCGTCCGGCTCGTCATGGTCCTGTCGCTGGTCGCGCCGTCCGCGTGCTCGCCGGCGCCGGCCGTGGACCCCACGACGCCGGGGGCGAGCGTCCTCCCGGAGCCGTCGAGCACACGCCGCTCGGCCCCGCCGCCCGGGCACGAGCTGTATGGCTTCCTGCCCTATTGGGAGATGCGTGACGGGATCACGACTCATCTGCGGGACACGCCGCTGACGACGCTCGCGTTGTTCAGCGTGACCCACACGCCGCGAGGGTCGGTGAACGAGACGCAACGCGGATATCGCCTCATCACCGGCGACACGGGCAGGACGATCATCCGTGAGGCACACGATCGGGGGACGCGGGTCGAGCTTGTCTACACGAGCTTCGGAGCGAAGCGCAACCGCGCGCTGTTCGAGGACATCGGTCGCCAGGACCGCGTCATCGACGCGCTCGTCGCGCTCGTCGCCGACACGCGTACGGACGGCGTGAACGTGGACGTCGAGGCGCTCGACCCGATGCTCGTTCCCGCATACGGCGAGTTCGTCCGCCGGCTCCGAGAGGCGATCCGCCAGGCGGACGGCCAGGACGAGGTCTCCGCCGCCACGGGCGCGGGCGCCCTGGGCGCCGCGATGGCGGCCGCGGCGGCGAGCGCGGGCGCCGCGCGGATCTTTCTCATGGGCTACGACTACCGCGTCGCCGGATCGTCACCCGGCGCGTCGGCGCCGCTCGACCGCTCGGACGGTGGCGACCGGAGCCTGCGCTGGTCGCTGGACATGTATGCGGCACTCGGCGTCCCGCCAGAGCGGTTGCTGCTCGGCCTGCCGCTCTACGGCATGGTCTGGCCCGTCGCCGGGCCCGCCCTCGGCGCGCCGGCGACGGGACGCGGGGAGGCCTGGATCCCGGCGCGGAACGCCGGCGTGGTCACCGACGAGTCGGCGGCCGCGCAGCGCGACGGCGTGGAGCAGGTGGACGTCTACCTTCAGGCGTCCGACGGGTCGTGGGGAGCCCCGTCGGCCGGCGCCTCCCTCACGCCGGCCGAGCTCGCGCGGACATGGACAGCCGTGTATGTCGACTCGCCGGCCACGCTGGCGGAGAAGATGCGGCTCGCGAACGAGCGGGGACTGGCCGGGTCCGGATTCTGGGCCATCGGGTACGAGCGGGGCCTCCCGGGCTACAGGGCGCTCATGGAGGCGTTCGTCGACGGCGCGCCGCTCCGGTGACGCAGCGAGGGGGTTGACAGCAGCGGCGAGCTGATTATATAACCGAAGTGTTATATAAGCGTGTGGTTAGGGAGGAGTGCCGATGAACCAGCTGGATGGCGTCTTCGGGGCCCTCGCCGATCCGACGCGACGAGCCATCCTGGCGCGACTCTCGAGCGGTGACCTCACCGTGGGGGAGCTGGCGGCGCCATTCTCGATGTCCCAGCCCGCCGTCTCGCGTCACCTGAAGGTCCTCGAGTCGGCAGGGCTGATCTCGCGCTCGCGGCGGGCGACCGCCCGGCTCAGCCATATCGAGCCCGAACCGCTCAAGGAGGCGTCGGACTGGCTCGCGCGCTACCGACGGCTCTGGGAAGGCCGCTACGAGCAGCTCGACGAGCTGCTCGAAACCCTCAAGGCATCGGCGCCCGACGGCGCTGCACGATCGGAAGGAGACGTCCCGTGACGACCCGGACAGTTGCACCCCTCAAGGTCATCGCCGAACCTGGCATGCCGTTCGTCGGCAGCGAGCGGACCTTCGATGCGCCGCGCGACCTCGTCTTCCGCTGCTGGTCCGAGCCGGACCTGCTGCGCCAGTGGCTCGGGCCGAAGCGCCTCACGATGCGGATCGACGAGTGGAACTTCCGCGACGGCGGCCGCTACCGGTACGTGCACGTCGATGACGACGGCACGGAGTACGGCTTCCACGGCGTGTTCCACGGCGAGCAATCCGCAGACCGGATGACGCAGACCTTCGAGTTCGAGGGCGCACCGGGTCACGTGTCGCTGGACCGGCTCGAGCTCGTCGACCTCGGCGGCGGCAGGACGCTCGTCCGGACGCACTCCGTCTACCAGAGCGTCGAAGCGCGCGACGCGATGGTGGACAGCGGCATGGCCGACGGCATGGAGCAGGGCTATCAGCAGCTCGACGCCCTGCTCGCGGATCTCGGAAAGCGGTGACCACGATGGACTTCAAGCTGGAGGTCATCGTCGTGCCGGTGTCCGACATCGATCGGGCCAGGGCGTTCTACGCAGACCAGTGCGGCTTCAACGTCGACGTGGACAACGCCCCGACGCCGGAGTTCCGCAACGTCCAGCTGACCCCGCCGGGAAGCGGCTGCTCGATCGTGATCGGCAAGGGGCTCGCTGCGATGGCGCCCGGGTCCCTCAAGGGCCTGCAGCTGTGTGTCGCCAACATCGATGCTGCGCACGCCCTGTACACGGAGCGGGGCGTGCCGGTCAGCGTGATCCGCCATCACGACGGGTCCGGCTTCCTTGACGGCAAGGGCGGCGACTGGAACTCGTTCTTCTTCTTCGACGACCCTGACGGCAACTCGTGGGCCGTCCAGGAGAGCCCGACCGTACGCGCGGCGGCGGCCTAGAGGCCTGGGATCAGGCGCGGGGGTCGGCGAGGCCCAGCGCCGCCGTCACCGCGAGCGTCGCCGGCCAGGCGCCACGATCCTGGTTGCAGAGCACGATGATCGTCGTGGCGGACTCCAGGTGGTGCGCGACCACGCACGCGACGCCGGGGTCCGACCCGGCATGGCCGGCGACCGTGACCCGTCCGCCGTCCACCCCGAGCAGGCACCCGTAGCCGTACTGCTCGGGGTCGCCGGTGCACGTCGCGTGCGGCGTGAGCATCTGCGCGAGAAGCGAAGGTCCTAGCAGTCGCCCGCCCAGCAACGCGTCGACGAACGTGGCGAGGTCGGCCGCCGTCGTGAGCATCCCCCCGTCGGGCATGCCCCGTGCCGTGACCTTGAACACGTTCGTGCCACGCCGGTCGACCGGGCCGTCGTCGACGAGGTAGCCGGTCGCGAGGCGCCGCGGATCCTCGTCGAGCGCCTCGACGGTCGTGTCCGCCATGCCGGCGGGCTCCAGCACCTCACGCGCCAGCACCTCGTCCCATGGCCGGCCCGTGACCGCCTCCAGGACGAGGCCGAGGAGGACGAATTTCGTGTCCGAGTACTCGGAGGCCTCGCCCGGGGGCCGACGCGCCGGCACGTTTGCGAACAGCGGGACGAGCTCAGCCGGGCGGCGGCCGCGCGCCGGCAGCCGCGACACCACCCCCGCGAAGGAGTCCCACGTCGCGTCCTCGTCGTCGTGGTAGTTGGCGAGGCCGGACGTCTGCGACAGCAGGTGGTGCAGCGTATGGGCGGGGGTGAGGGCCGTCGGTCGCAACGCGGCGGGCAGGATCTCCGCGACCACGGCGTGCAGGTCCAGCTCACCTCGCTCCACGAGCCGGAGCGTGGTCACGGCAACCGGCCACTTGCCCACCGACGCGACGGCGAAGCGCGTGTCGAGTGCGTTCGGGACGCCGTGTGCGCGTGATGCGAGCCCGGCGGCGTGCGAGAAGACGGTCTCCGCGCCGCGCCGGACGAGGACGACCCCACTGAACTCTCCGGTGGGAACGCGGTCGTCCAGCCAGGTCGGCAGGGTGGCGAGGGCAGGGGAATGCATCGCTGCATTGTGTGTCTGCGCGACGCGCCCTGTCCCGGTCATGCGGCACGGACGACCTCGACCGGGCGGTTGGCGGGCAGCCGTCGCGCCGCGAGGACGAGGATCCCGGCGCCCGCGAGGCACAGCACGCCGGCACCGCCGATCGCCACGCCGAGGCCCGGTCCGAGCGAGATGACGCCCATCAGCGGGGGATAGAGGACGGCTCCGGCCACACCCGCCGACGCCAGGACGCTGGTGACCGCGTCCTTGTGCGTGGCCGACAGCCGGCCGCCGAACAGGATGATCCCCGGGTACACGGGTCCCATCGCGAAGCCCGTCGCGGCGAACAGCGCGATCGCAACCGGCACGGGGGGCACGGTGACAGCGCCGAGCAGGGCGATGGCGCCGACGAGGAACCCTCCGATCGCGAGGTGCTCAGGCGCGGAGCGGTGCCCGAACCGCGCGGCTGCCAGCCTGCTCGCCGCGAGCGAGACCCAGAACAGCGTGAGCGCGGTCGCGGCGAGCGCCAGGTCCGCCTCGGCCAGGAACCGCACCAGCCAGCTGGAGACGCCCACCTCTGCCGCGACATAGAGAGCGATGGCGAGGCCAGCCGCGAGGAGCGGGCCGGTGATGGCCAGCCGGACGCCGGGAGCGCTCGTCGCCGGCGGACGGCCCTCGATGGGCGCCGACGCGAGAAGCACGCCCGCGACCGCCAGCGGGAGCGCGGCGAGCGCCATGGCGCTCGTCCACGCCAGCCCCAGCCCGAGGAGGGCCGCCATGGCGACGGGCGCCAGCATTGCCCCGAGGCTGTACGCGAAGTGCACCGAGTTGATCGCCCGCCCCTGCAGCGCGCCGGTGAACGCCGCGAGGAACAGGCCCTGGATGCCGACCTCGAGCATGCCGCTGCCGAGGCCCCGCAGCGCCGCGCCCCCCAGGAAGACGGACCACGACGGGACCACCGCTGCCACGGACCCGGCGACGAGGACGACGATCGCACCGAGGAGCAGGCGCCGGCGGCCGATGCGCGAGACCCCCCAGCCGGTGAGCAGGCAGCCCGCGAGGAACGTCGCCGTGAACACGGCGTACGCCGCGCCCATGTCGGCGTCGTTGATGCCGAGGTCCCGCTCGATGTCGCGGATCAGCGACGGCATCAGGAGGCCCGTCCAGCCGAGCATGGTGAACGCCAGCAGGCCGCCGGCGACGAGGAGCCGCTGTCCGGGTTGCTCGTTGCGCACTGTCATCCCAGGGGTCCCGCGTCGCGACGTGCGACGGGCGGGCCGTCAACGTAGCATCGCCGCCGCCCGTGATCGCGCTGGGTCAGCTCGTCGGGCGTCGCTCCCACACGAACACGTCGCCACAGGCGCACTGGTAGGTCCACCGTTCCACCCGCGGCTGCCCGAGGTGCGCCACGACTTCCGGCGTCCGGTCGCGCTCGGCGCGGAGCGTGCCGTTCGCGTGGCGGTGCTCGATCACAGGGAAGCGCCGTGGGTCGGTCGCCATGTCGACCAGCCAGTCCGTCATGCCATCTCCTGAGCAAACAGAACAGGCGTTCCAGTCTAGTCGACGGCTGCGCTGCCGCGCAGCGTGCGCCCGCAGAACTCAGGCGGGCTGCATCGGCTCCGAGGCTACCCACCGGCCGCTGTCGCCCGGCCGCAGCAGACGGCGGCGCCCGGTGGCAGGGTCCCACTCGTTGCGCTCGAACCGGCGCTGGTCGTCGCCGGTCAGGATCAGGCAGTAGGCAGGTGCGCCGCGTCCAGTGACGTGGCCGTGATCGTGGATGTCGTCTGGC
>Ga0126307_10003547_pt1 | contig 10694 bp, 11 predicted proteins | sample Plot28_FD_89955 | JGI IMG/M metagenome (GOLD analysis project Ga0126307, IMG submission 89955) | Serpentine soil microbial communities from UC McLaughlin Reserve, CA, USA - Plot28 | ecosystem: Environmental > Terrestrial > Soil > Grasslands | place: USA: UC McLaughlin Reserve, Lake County...
GCCGTCGGTGACGCCGACGGAGCGGCTCAAGAGTACGAGCGGAAAGGCAACACGGCGGGGATCGCGCGGATTGCAACCGCATCGCTGCGATCGTCATAGGATCCTCCGATCGCGACAAGGAGGGCTTCATCGAAGGGAGGCTGAATGGCAGACATCGCCAAGGTCATCACCGTCATCGGCTCATCGCCTGAGAGCTTCGCGAAGGCGGCCGACGCCGCGGTTCAGGAGGCGTCGAAGACGCTGCGGGGCATCTCGGGAGCCGACGTCGTGTCGATGAGCGCGGTTGTCGAGAACGATCGCATCAGCGAGTACCGCACCACCGTCAACATCGCATTCGCCGTCGAACGGTAAGAGGCCACGCCGGCAAAGCGGCATGGTGTCTTTGCGCTACGTCAGGAGCGCGCGCGCGAAGTCCTGCGGGTCGAACGGCCTCAGGTCCTCGATCCCCTCGCCGACGCCCACGAGCTTGACCGGGAGACCGAGCTCGTGGGCGATCGCCAGGGCGACGCCGCCCTTCGCCGAGCCATCGAGCTTCGTCAGCGCGACGCCCGATACGTCGACCGCGTCGCGGAAGAGGCGCGCTTGCTGGAGGCCGTTCTGGCCCGTAGTCGCGTCGATCACGAGCAGCGTCTCGTGCGGCGCCGCCTCCAGGCGGCGCTCGATCACGCGGTGGATCTTCGCCAGCTCCTCCATCAGGTTCGTCTGCGTGTGCAGCCGCCCGGCCGTGTCGACGATCACGATGTCGCGGCCGCGGGCGGTCGCGGCTTCGATCGCGTCGTAGGCGACAGCCGCGGGGTCGCCTCCCCGCTCCGAGCCAACGAAGTCCGCTCCCGCCCGCTGCGCCCAGATCTCCAGCTGCTCCTCCGCCGCGGCGCGAAAGGTGTCGGCGGCGGCCATGATCACCGAGTGCCCGCGCTCCCCCAGGCGATCGGCAAGCTTGCCGATCGTCGTCGTCTTCCCGGTGCCGTTGACGCCCACGACGAGAATGACCGTCGGGCGCGGCGCAACGTCGAGGCGGGCGGGCTCTCCTAGGAGGTCCGCGGCCTCGGCGGCTAGCGCCTCGCCGAGCTCACCCAGCTCGCCGCGCGCCTCGAGGCGCCGCACGAGCTCGGCTGTCGTCGGCACCCCAACGTCTGCGGCGATCAGCGCCTCCTCGAGGCGCTCCCACGCCTCGTCGTCGGCGGGGTCGAAGGCCGCCGCGGCGAGTTGTTCCGTCATCGCGCGGCGCGTCTTCCCGAGCGAGTCGCGGAGGCGCGCGAAGAAGCCCTCGCTCTGCTCCGGCGTCTCGTCTGGCGCATCGGTCTCGCCGAGAAACTCTCCCCAGCTCCTGGCCACCGCGGGAGGCTAGCCTCCGCCCGCCGGGACGGGGCCGGGTGCCAGGCACGCGGACGTGGCTCGCGGCGACATGGCCCCGGGCTCCGCGATTCGGTGCGGCTGTGAAAACCTCGTTCCTTCGGACGCGGCTCGATGCGTCAGTCCGCAGGATCTTTCGCTTCGCGGTTCTGGCCTTGGCTTAGGCGGCGTCGGCCGTGGCGGTCTCGCGCGGCAGCCGCCGCGACACGACCTGCGAGACGCCGTCTGCGCCCATCGTGACGCCGTAGAGGACGTCGGCCGCCTCCATCGTCTTCTTCTGGTGCGTGATCACGATGAACTGCGCCCGTTCGGCATAGCGCCGCAGGACCTGAACGAAGCGGCCGATGTTCGCGTCGTCCAGGGCCGCCTCGACCTCGTCGAGGAGGTAGAACGGACACGGACGGGCCAGGAAGAGCGCGAAGAGGAACGAGATCGCCCCCAGCGCCTTCTCGCCGCCCGAGAGGAGCGAGAGCCGCGTGACGCGCTTCCCCGCGGGCTGCAGCTCGACCTCGATGCCCGGCGGTGCCTCCTCGTCGTCGCCCTCCTGCTCGCCCGTCAGCCGCAGGCGACCCCTCCCGCCGGGGAAGAGCGTCTCGGCGACCTCCTCGAAGTGACGGCTGACGGCGTCGAACGTCTCCGCGAACCGGCGCTCGACCGTCTCGTCGAGCTCGTCGCGCAGCTTCGCGAGCTCGTCGAGGCTCTGCTCGAGGTCTTGGCGCTGGGTCGTCAGGTCGGCGAGGTGCTCCTTCTCCTGCGCGTACTCCTCGGCGGCGAGCGGGTTGACCCGGCCGAGCTCCTCACGCCGCCGGCGAAGACGCTCCGCGCGTTCGACCAGCGCCTCGCGATCGTCGCCATCCGCCGGCTCGGCGCCGGCAGCCTCCAGCCGTCGCTCCGCTTCGCGCCGCTCAGCCTGCAGCCGTGCCAGTTCGACGTCGATTCCGTTCGCACGCGCCGAGGCCTCCGACGCCTCGCGTCGGAGCTCCGCCTCGGCGGCGCCGAGCTTTCGCAGCTCCTCGGCGAGGTCGGCGGTGCGCGTGCTTCCGGCGTCGACCCTCGCGCGGAGTGTCGGCTCCGTGCGCACCGCGGCTCCCTCGCCGGCGGCGAGCGCAGCCTCGAGGCGCTCCGCCAGCGAGATCAGCGGCCGGTACCGCGCCTCATCTACGACATAGGACTCCGGCGGCTCGTCGCGCTCGAGCTCGGCCACCTCGTCCGCGAGCTCGCGGCGCCTGGCTTCCAGCTCCAGCAGCACCGCCTCTGCCGCCTCGCCGGCAAACCAAAGCTCCTTGCGCTCGGGGTCGAAGGCGATCCCGTCTCGCGTCACCGCGAGCTTTTCCGCCGCAAGGAGCTCGTGCTCATCGACGATAGCGAAGTCCTCGAGCCGCCTCCGTCCCACGACGATGGTGACGCTCCCCAGGCCCCGGCGCCGGGCCTCTTGGACGAGCGCGAGCGCCGTGGCCTCGTCGGGCGCGACCACAGCCGCTCCGCGACCTCGCAACGCCGCGGCGATGGCGCGTTCGTCTCCGGCTGCCACGTCGAGCTCGGAGAGGACGAGCGGGTGGCCGGCCTCCGCGAGCGCCCGCGCAGCAGGCGGGACGCCCTCGCGCTCCGCGAGCATTCGCTCGAGCGCAGTGAGGCGCTCTCGCGCCTCGTCGCGGCGCCGTTGCCGACGCAGATCGACGACGAGGCGAGGCTTCGCGGCGGCGTCCTTGAGCGAGGTGAGTAACTCGTTCGCGCTCTCTCGCCGCAGCGCCACGCGCTCGCCGGCGCTGCGGAGGCGGTAAAGCGCGGCCGTCGCCTGCTCGCGACGTCCCGCGGCGTCCGCAAGCTCCTCCTCGCCCCGGTGCCGCTCGGCGAGAAGATCCTCCAGCTTGACGTCGCTGCGCTTCGTCGCGTGGCCGGCCGCCGCGCGGCGCTCGTCGGCGGCGGCGATCTGCTCATCCACGACCGCGAGATCGAGCGTCGCGATCGCAGCCTCCAACCCGGCGATCTCTCCGGCCAGCTTCTCCGCGCGCTGCGCGGCCGTCGCCTGGAGCGCCAGCGGCCGCAGGCGCTTGCGCACCTCTGCCTCGACGTCGCGCGCACGGGCCACGTCCTGCGCGACGCGCGCAAGCTTCAGCTCCGCGCGGTGGCGCCGCCGCTTGAACTTGCCGAGCCCGGCGGCGTCCTCGACCAGCGCCCGCCGCTCCTCGGGCTTCGAGGCCAGGATCTCCTCGACCTTCCCCTGAGAGATGACGGACCCCGCCGCGCCGCCGAGGCCGACGTCTGCGAGCAGCTCGACCAGGTCGGTGCGGCGCACGGCCGTTGCGTTGATCAGGTACTGCCCCTCGCCGCCCCGGTGGAGCCTGCGCGCGATCGAGATCTCCGAGTACGCGAGCTCCGCCATGCCGCCGTCCTCGTTGTCGAAGACGAGCTCGACCTGACAATGGTCGGCTGCCTTGCGGCCGCCCGAACCGGCATAGAGGACGTCGTCGGGCTTCTCTGCGCGCAGCTCGGTCGGGCTCAGGCTCCCCGACGCCCACAGGAGCGCGTCCGCAACGTTCGACTTCCCGGAGCCGTTCGGCCCCACGACCACGGCGACGCCCGGCTCGAGGCTGACCTCGACCGGATCAGGGAACGACTTGAAGCCGCGGATGCGGATCGCGCGTAGGTGCACGCGCGAAGAACGCTAGTGACTCAGGCGGATGGAGCCGGCGTGCTGTCCTCCCGAGAGCCGCGGACCTTCGCGAGCGCCTCTTTTGCGGCTTCCTGCTCCGCCGCCTTCTTCGACGGCCCCACGCCGACGCCGGCCTGGTCGCCGTCGATCACAGCGGCCGAGGTGAAGCGCCGGTCGTGCGGCGGGCCCGCGACGTCGAGAACGGAGTAGCTCACCTGACGGCCGATCGCGGCGAGCTGCTCCTGCAGCTCCGTCTTGAAGTCGACGTGAGTCGTTGCCGCGTACTCGATGCGGCCGGAAAATGCCTCCACGATCGGCTGTTCGATCGCCTCGAAACCGTGCTCGACGAAGAGCGCGGCGAGGGCTGCCTCCAGTAGCGCCGCGAGGACGTTGCGGTTCCGGGAGAGCCGCTCGAGCTCGTCTTGCGGGACGGTGCCCGCCCCTGCCTCGATCAGCTTCGGGCCGAGATCGAGCTCTCGTGCGACGACCGCGCAGCTCGCACGCGAGACGACGTGCGAGCGGATCTTCGCGAGGCGACCCTCCGAGAGGTCGGGATAGCGGTCGTAGAGGGCGCGCGCGACGGCGAGCTCCAGCACGCTGTCACCGAGGAACTCGAGGCGCTCGTAGGACGCAGCCCGATCCGAGGCCCACGAGGGATGGGTGAAGGCGTTCTCGACGCGCTCCCGAGGGAGCTGCTCGATCAGCGCCGCAAGTCGAGCGGGTGTCGCCGCCTGGGAGCCGCTGCTGCTACTGGTGCGACGTGACGTAGTCGACAGCTTGCCCGACCGTCTGGATCTTCTGGGCGTCCTCGTCCGGGATCTTGATTCCGAACTGATCCTCGAGCTCCATGATCATCTCGACCAGGTCGAGCGAGTCGGCGTCGAGATCCTCCTGGAAGTTGGCCTCCTCGGTGATGTCCGCCTCTTCGACGCTCAGCCGCTCGGAGAGAACTTCCTTGATGCGCTCGAAGACTTCGTCTCGGGACGCTGCCATGTCACCTCGCTTGCGTTAGGGGATGAGAGCGCGCCGATTCTAGGGGACCGGGGCGCGCAGCGGCTCGACCTCGCGTCCGCGATAGGTCTTGCAGTTCGGGCAGACGCGGTGTGGCCGCTTCGGGCGGTGGCAGACCGGGCACTCGTTCAGGCGCGGGGCCTCGAGCTTGTGCGTTGCCCGGCGCTTGTCGCGGCGGGACTTGGACGTTTTTCTCTTGGGGACTGCCATCGCGGCGCGCCACTATAGCTACGATTCGTCGCGAGCCTGCGGGCTCGAGCTATGCGCGTTTTCTGATCGACAGTCGATTTTCCTTCTCCCTCGCGATCAGGAGGACCGCATGCGAATGAGCGGCGGCACGCTTGCCGCAACGAACGTCACGAAGAGCTTCGGCGCCGACGTCGTCCTCGACGGCGTCTCCATCGTCGTGCCTCCGCAGGCACGGATCGGCGTGATCGGGCCGAACGGCGCGGGCAAGACGACGCTCCTGCGCGTGCTTGCGGGGCTCGACGCGCCTGATTCCGGGCGGGTCGAACGGCGTCCCAGCTCCCTGACCGTCGGCTATCTGCCACAAGAGGGCGCGGTTCAGTCGGTCGATGCTCCGGAGTGGGAGCTGCGGCGGAGGGCGGCGCGACTCAGCCTCGAGCTGGATGCGCGGCGCCAGGCCGACGAGCTCTCGGGCGGCCAGCTGGCTCGGGCGAAGCTGGCGGCGCTCCTCTCGGCGGAGCACGAGGTCCTCCTCCTCGACGAGCCGACGAACAACCTCGACTTCGCGGGCCTCGGCGTGTTGGAGCGCTTCGTCGACGAGACGCCGAGCGCGCTCGTGATCGTCTCGCACGACCGAGCGTTCCTGGAGCACGCGGTGGACTCGATCGTCGAGTTCGAAGCAGAGACGCGGAACGTGCGCGAGTTCACGGGCTCCTGGGACGAGTACGAGCGCCTCCGCGAGCTCGGGCGCCGGCGGGAGGAGGAGGCATATGCGCAGTACGCCGGCGAGCGAGACCGCTTCACGGCGCTGCTCCGCGAGCGCCGCGGCCAGGCGCGCGCCGCCGGGAAGCTGGCGAACCGGCGCGGTACACACGCGGTGATGTCGAAGGTCCGGGCGGCGGAGCGCCGGCTCGAGCGTCTGGAGCGCGTCGAGAAGCCGTGGCAGCCGTGGCGGCTCGAGCTCGACCTCGACGCCGGCCGTCGCGCCGGCGACGTCGTCGCAAGGCTCGACCGCGCCGTGATCGAGCGTGCGGACTTCCGGCTCGGTCCGCTCGACCTCGAGCTGCGTCACGGCGATCGCCTCGCGGTCGTCGGGGCGAACGGCAGCGGCAAGACGACGCTGCTTCGGGCAGTGCTCGGAGAGCTGCCGCTGACCGAAGGCCGCCTGCACGTCGGCGGCGGCGTTCGCTTCGGCGAGCTCGAGCAGCGACGCACGCGATTCGCGGGGCCGGAACCGCTGCTCGAGCGGTTCTGCGACGCCAGCCGGCTGCAGCCAGGCGAGGCGCGGACGCTCCTGGCCAAGTTCGCGCTCCGGGGCGATGCCGTGCTCCGGCCTTCGGCCTCGCTCTCTCCGGGCGAGCGCACGCGGGCGGGGCTCGCCCTCCTCGCGGCACAACGCGTGACTGTGCTCGTCCTGGACGAGCCCACGAACCACCTCGACCTCGAGGCGATCGAGGAGCTCGAGGCGGCCCTCGGGGGCTACCGAGGCACCGTCGTGCTCGTCACGCACGACCGCCGGCTGCTCGAGAACTTCGAACCAACCCAGACGGTGACGCTCTAGAGACGTTCTTTGAGCTCTTCGAGCGCGGCCCAGCGCGGGTCCGTGCGCTCGTCGGCGTGCTCGTGCGGGTGCTCGTTCAGGTCCTCGCCGCAGATCGCGCACAGGCCGGCGCAGTCGGCGCGGCAGAGGATCTGCTCCGGCAGGTCGCCGGCGATCGCGTCACGCGCCCAGTCGGAGAGCAGCAGCTGGTTGTCCCGCACGTACGGCGTCCTCAGCTCGTCGGCCTCGCCCGGGCTCGTCGCCTGGTACTCGCGCGCGTGCACGGAGAGGTCGAGCACCGCGTCCCTGAGGCAGCGGTAACAGGGGCCGTGCAGGCGGACGGGGAAACGGAGCTCGAAGGTCGTCCCGCTCGTGCCGCGGGTGATCGCCAGCTCGGCGGTGACGTGCTCGGGCACGGGCAGGTAGCGCTGGCCACCGAGGTCGTAGGGCGAAAGCGCAATCTCCTGCTCGGCCCGGTACTCCTCGCCGGGACGGAGCTTTGCCTGTCTCAGGTCGAACGTCGTCACGAACGGCCAGGTTAGCGCTGGGCATGCTGCTCGGCCGCGATCGGCTCGAAGAAGTCGAGCACCTCCTGCTCGCTCGGGTAGTTCCGGATGTTTTCCTCCGCGAACCGCTCGGCTATCGACCACTCGAGCGTCTTCACGCGCTCTGCGAACGCCTCGTTGTCGTAGGGCGTCTGGCGGTGCTCGACGTCCGGTCCGAGCAGGGCCCAGTGCGCGCCGGGCGCGCCATACGCGAGCCCGACGCTGCCGGCGTTGACGATGCGCCACCGATCGAGGCGGCGGTCGAACTGCATGTGCGTGTGCCCGCAGACGACGACGTCGGCCTCGACGTCCTCGAGCATCTCACGAAGCCACTCGTCGGGCGTCGTCCTCAAGATCATCTCCTCGTCGGAGCGCGGCGAGCCATGGCAGAACAGGACGCGGCCGAGGCCGTCGACGTCGAGCTCGATCTGCTCCGGCAGCGCGGCGATGTAGTCGCGGTGGCGGTCGTCGAGCTGGTCGATCACCCACTGGTCGATTAGGCCGCCCTCGGGCTCCTCGAGCAGCGCGCGATCGGCGTTCCCGCGCAGCACGAGCGCGTCGAGCGCCATGATCCTGTCGAGCGTCTCTGCTGGCAGCGGGCCTGCAGCGAGGTCGCCGCCGAAGACGAGCTGCGCGTGGCGGGCTTCGGCTACGACCGCCTCGAGGGCGGGGAGGTTCCCGTGGACGTCGTAGAGCGCCGCTACGCGGGCGACCGTAAACGGCTGCGCCGGCAAGGCCGCCACAGCCTCCTATGGTCGGCGTCGCCTAGTCGACGCCTTACGCGTACGGCTGGTCGTCGTTGGTCGAGCCCGGCGCCGCGACGCCCGCGACCACCGTCTCCTGTGAACGCTCGTGGAGTCGCTCGCGCCCGCGCTTGACGGCGCCGAGGAACTTGTCGAGGTTGACCTCGAGCGTCGAGAGGATGCTGTCCGCCCAATCCTCCATCTCGAGACGCGTCTCGCGGGCCTGCCGCCGCGACTCGTCGATGATCTCCTGGGCCTGGCGCTCCGCGAGCTTGACGATCTCGGTCTGCGACGCCTCGCGGGCCGCCTGCTCCCGCGCCTCGCCGAGGATCCGGTCGCACTCGCGCTTGGCCTCGGCAAGCATCTCCTGCCGCTCCTTGACGATCCAGCGGGCCTGCTTGATCTCCTCGGGGATCGTCGCGCGCATCTGGTCGAGGATCTCGTAGATCTCCTCGCGGTCGATCCGCACCTGGTCGGTGAGCGGCACCGCCTTCGCGTTGTGCACGAGGTCGTCGAGCTTGTCGATGAGAACGAGGACGTCCATGTCCCTGAGTCTACTGAGCAGATCGGAGGCCTCGCGCTGCGCGCCGGTGCGGAGCGGGGCTCGGCCGCGCGGGAACCCGCCGGCCACACGCGCGAGGAGGCTACTCGGAGGGTGGGACGGGCGCTCCGGGACGGCCGTCGCCGTACAGCTCGTAGAGGCGTTTGGCAACGGCTTTCGGGACGAGCCCGTCGATCTTGCCCCCGTAGGTGGCGATCTCCTTGATTCCGCTCGAGGAGACGAAGCTGACCTCGGGGCTCGCCATCACGTAGACGGTCTCGATCTCCGGCGCGAGCGTCCGGTTCAGCTGGTTCATCTGGAACTCCCACTCGAAGTCCGAGATCACGCGCAGGCCCTTGACGATCACCTTCGCGTCCCACTTGCGCGCGAAGTCGACGACGAGCTCGCGGAAGACGTCGACCTCGACGTTCTCCAGGTCCACAAGCGCCTCGCGGAGGAACTCGACGCGCTCGTCGACCGAGAACATCGGCTGCTTGTGGGACGGCGTGCCGACGACGCCGACGACCACGCGGTCGAAGATTCCCGCGGCGCGGTGGATCACGTCGACATGGCCGTTCGTGACCGGGTCGTACGTCCCCGGATAGATGGCGGTGATCAATGCTCGAACAGGGTCAGTCGCGCCGAGCCGTACCGCCGGCTCGTCCGCTGCGTGAGCGGCAGCTCCGGTTCCTCCTTGGCATGCGTCTCGATCACGGCGAGGCCATTCTCGGCGAGCACGTCGGGGAGGTAGGTGGCGAGGCCGGCTTGCACGGAGGAAAACTCGCGGTACGGCGGGTCGGCGAGCACGAGATCGTAGCGCCTGCCTGCACCGGCCTCCTCCGACAGAACCTGGATCGCGCCGCGGCAGAGAACCGTCGCGCCGGTGAGGCGCAGCTTCGCGAGGTTGTCGCGGATCGCCGCGCAGGCAGCCTTGTCCGACTCGACGAAGACCGCGGTCGCCGCGCCGCGCGAGAGTGCTTCGAGGCCGTAGGCGCCGGAGCCCGCGAACAGATCGAGGACGGCGGCGCCGTCGACCGGCCCGATCAGGTTGAACGCGGCCTCTCTCGCACGGTCGCTCGTGGGGCGGGTGTCGTGGCCCTTCGGCGCAACGATCCGGGCGCCGCGCTTTTCGCCGGCGATGATCCTCATGCGGCGACGTCGTGCTCGGTGAAGAGCTCGTCGACCTCGTCGTTCAGCGGGCCTTCGTAGTCGACGAGCTGCTCGGCGAGCTCGCGCGCCTGCTCGAGCAGATCGCGGTCGGCGCGGAGCTTCGCGAAGCGGAAGTCCGTCAGACCGGACTGCCGCGTGCCCATCAGCTGCCCCTCGCCACGGAGCTCGAGATCCACCTCCGCCAGCTCGAAGCCGTCCGTCGTCGCCACCAGTGCGTCAAGCCGCGCCTGCGCCGACTCCGTCAGCTCCTCCTTGCGGCGCGAGACGAGCAGGCAGTACGACTGCTCCGCGCCGCGCCCGACGCGACCGCGCAGCTGGTGGAGCTGCGCGAGCCCGAAGCGGTCGGCCTCCTGGACGATCATCACCGTTGCGTTGGGGACGTCGACGCCGACCTCGATGACCGTCGTCGCGACGAGCACGTCCAGCTCGCCCGCCTTGAAGCGCGCCATCAGGTCGCGCCGCGCGTCCGGCCTCAGCCTTCCGTGCAGGCAGCCGACCCGGAAGCCGCGCAGCTCGGCACGCTGGAGCCGCTCGGCCTCCTGCTCCGCCGCGCGGGCGCGACTCGTCTCCGACTGCTCGATCAGCGGACACACGACGTAGGCCTGCCGGCCCTCCTTCAGGAGCCGCGTCAGTCGGCGGTACGCCGCTGACGCCCGCTCCTCCGAGATCCAGCTCGTGACGATCGGCTTGCGGTTGGCCGGCGGCTTTGCGATCTCCGTGACGGAGAGGTCGCCGTAGACGGTCAGGGCGAGGGTCCTCGGAATCGGCGTTGCCGTCATGTGGAGCGTGTGTGGCCGGCGGCCGGCCTTGATCGCCGCCCGCTGCTCGACTCCGAAGCGGTGCTGCTCGTCCACGACGGCCACGGCCAAGTCGCCGAGGTCGACGCCTTCCTGGATCAGCGCATGCGTCCCGACCACGAGCGCCGCCTGCGCAACGTCGTGCTTGACGGAGC
>Ga0126307_10003548_pt1 | contig 10694 bp, 18 predicted proteins | sample Plot28_FD_89955 | JGI IMG/M metagenome (GOLD analysis project Ga0126307, IMG submission 89955) | Serpentine soil microbial communities from UC McLaughlin Reserve, CA, USA - Plot28 | ecosystem: Environmental > Terrestrial > Soil > Grasslands | place: USA: UC McLaughlin Reserve, Lake County...
AATAGTGAAATTCATTGGCCGTTGGGTAGTCACGGCTTTGCTCGGCAAGATTCATAAGCTTCCTACAGACTCTCTCTAAACGTCGCAGGCTCTGAGATTCCATGATAGGCTCGATAGGCCGAGTGGCGAGGTCCTCGACCTCAGCTTCTAAGGTGAGTTTCTCTCCGCTTGGCAGCCTAAACCATTCCACGTCTGAGAAGCTGAATTTTTCGACGTCCATCATGTCGATGAACCAGCTAGGGCGTAAGTTTACTGTGTGAAACTCTATTTTCTCTGGTTTCTCCACAGTAACGCTCCGGAAATCAAACAGTGTTTGAGAAGATGTGTATAACCCCCGGAAGCTTGCTTCTTCTTTGAAGATAGACCGGCTAAATAGCGCTCCCCTTTTGAAGGTGTTTATCCAGAAGTACACCCTTCGATTAAAGTTGGTTCCCCAAAACATACTCAGCCTATCGAAGGCAGCTCCTGTAAAGTCAGCTTCACCATTAAAGACTGTCCATCGGAAGTCCGCCGCATACTCAAACCAGGTTCCTCTGAATTGCGCATTTTCGTAAAAGACGGTTACACCGAACAGAGCGTCCCCCAAAAACCACACATTGGAGAAGTTCGCCTTCTCTTCGAAGATAGCTTCCCAAAAATTTGCTTCTTTACTGAAATGAGCTCCCCCAAAATTTGCTTCTTTATTGAAGGTAGCTTTGGAGAAATCCGCTTCTCCTTCGAATTTGCATCCGGAGAAATTTGCCCCTTCTTTGAAGATAGCTCCGGCGAAGCGCGCCTCTTTCTGGAATGTTGTCACGAAGTTTGCATATTTAGTGAAGGTGGCGTCGACGAAGTGCGTGGCCTCTTCGCAAGAAAGAAAGCTTATAGGAGAAACCTTTAATATTCTTCCGTGGACAGGATCGTTTATCACCTCCTTGACTAATGGCGCATCGAAAAGAGGAAAGTCTCCAGAAAAATAAACACCCGAAAAATCAAGGTCTAGGTCTCTGAGCTTTTTTTCCAATGCTATCTCGAACTGTGTATCTCTTTCCTTTTCTTCATTAGGAAAATGAAGAACGCAGTACCGCTTTTCGTCATACTCACCGTAAAATGGCAGGTCCTTACAGGAGTTATACTTCTCTCTAAGATGACAATCTACGGTTCCTGCTGTAGAGTCGTCCAAGTCTCCCTATCCCACTCAACCGCTAGTGCTACTGTTTTGACTATAGCCCGCGCTTTAAGGAAAGGAAAGACCCAGCCGAGCATGTGGCTGATAAGGCTTGTTTCTAAGGCTTGTTTCAAAAACCCCGGTTTCCGAGAGCAATTTTCAGCAGCCCGTCGCTCAGCAAATCTACATACATAAGCCGAATCTCTCGCCTCTCTGTACCAAAAACGATGATTCTGAGACACGTAGCAGAATGTCTCACTGATGTATAGGTCAGTGAGTTGTGAAGCAGTTGGTCGGACAATCTCTCATAACACCTCCTTGCAATTTTGGGCCAGTAGATCGTCAGAGATGCCCCCTATTAGGCGCTGTGCAGAGTCTGGCACATACAAATTGATGTTCGGTTGATCTTGATCAGGTTTAATCTCATAATTGGTAACGAAAATGCAGCTCCTCCAATATTTTTTGTTGCTAAGCGCAATGACACGTGGGAATTCACTATTTTGGATGTGCGTGCAGTTGAACTGGAAGGTTCCATCCGGCCCCGTAGTATCTAGGGTTTTGAAGTGTTCCTCATCAGAAGCCTTCCTTCCAGGTTCGATATGCCCAACGTCCACATTCGACATGGCTCGACCAGTGTCAGAGTTGTATACAGTACCGTTCACGGAACAAACGCGCTGTCCTAACTCAACTCCTCCCCCATCAAAAGGAAGGGTCAAATTTTTTATAGTCTGCCCCCGAGACAAGGCAAATATGACAACGAACAACAGTACGATGACTATCAGTATCCCTACTATATTCTTCACATTCAGTTTACTGAATCCCCATGCCTCGATAACATTTATTACAAGCTTATGCCAAGGCACCGGAAGAGTCAATAGCTTGCAAAGATGCCGGATTTCGGGGAATCTCTTTAACCGGAACCCCTGTTGCCGGGAAGCCTTCCCGGCAACAGCACCTTGATCGCAAGCTTTTTAGCCTGTGTCAAAAACGGTAACTACTCTAAGACGTAGGGTAGCGGTGGACACTTGTACTAGACCCTTCCCCCACATCGATAGAAGTGCGACAATACAAATAGGGCGAAGGTCGTTCTGCAGAGAAAAGCATCTCCTCCTAAAACTAAACCCGTGCTACCTAGGGTTTGGGGAAGAGAGACGACCACGAGAGGATGCTCACCTACTGGGTTAGTGGGGAGATACCTTCCCCCCACCAGGCCCAAGAGTTGCTCGAGGAGCACGGCCAGCCTCCCGGGGTACGAGACTAGCCCTAGGACGAGGAGAAGGAGGTGACTTCGCCTTACTGCTCAGAAGAGCGGGGGGTGCTGCTCCTGCCCCTATAGGCCAGAGAGAGCGCCTCCTCGACCCGTCGGTAGTGGTCACCCGCTTCGACCCAGGCCTCCAGAAATACTTCCCCCTCGTCGGTGATTGCGTACATCCTACGTGCTTGGTCACTCTCTAGTAGTTCCCACGCAGTCTTGCAGAACCCTTCGTTCTCCATCTGCCTCAAGGTCCGGTATACCGAACTCGGGCTTATCTGCTCGAAGCCGAATTCGTTCTGTAGGCGCTCCATCACCTCGTAGCCATAGGAGTTCTCTCGTTGAAGCACAACTAGTATGACTGGGTATAGCCACTTCTTTGGGCGTACCTCAACGCTCTGTTGTGCCGCCAAGTTATAGGTGACCTTTCGAGTAGCCCGTTAGTGCTAATGTGGCTTCTACTCTATCCTTCCGGAGTCACGTTCGCAACTGTGCTGTAGCTAAGAGAGAAGCACAGTAGTGGTGCCGACGCTTGCGCCTTAAGAAGAAGAGCTAGGGTGCTGCCGTCGCCTATATTCACCGAGTAGCCAAGAAGGGGTGTTCTCAGAAACCTAGCTTCCGGTATTCTCGATTCTCGGAAACTCAGAAAGGTACTAAAAGGGGCAGGTAGATCTGGCAACGGTGTTCTCGCGACAGGTTGGCTGACAGGTGCACGCTCACGAGCATCTCCAGGGCTTCGATCAAGAGCCACAGCGAATATATCCTCTCCGTCAAGAGGACCTCCAGTGGCGTCGGCTCGGGGCCCGCAACTTCGGCTCGCAGGAGATCTAGTTTCCGCAAAGTGGCTTCCTCCACGAGCGGTTCGCCGCCTGCCACGGCACGTTTCAGCAAAGGCTTAAAGCTTCGGCAGATTGGGTTGCTCGAATCGATCGGAATGCCCGTTACAGAAGTTAAAACCAACCCCAGATCCTCGTAATTCGTAGCTGGCGACTTCTCCCTCTCCTGACGCTCTCTGTGGCTTCTACATAAGAAGTGTGCCAGGGAAGGCGACCGGGCCAGGTCCTATCGAGTGGCCCTGGCCACTACTCGGGTTGTTTGGGCATGCTTGACCAAGAGGTAACGACCGCGGCTACTTTCTCCGTGTTGAGGTATATCGCGCCTTCTTCCCCGTCGGGTGTCGTGAACAGAAGGTTCGCGGATGCGCCGATGGCGGGGTCCTTGATTACTTCCCTGATCGTTTTATCGACGGACAGGTCTCTTTGCTGGTCGTTTTCGTTCGTGTTTATCTCCCTCGCCTTAGTGCGCATTTCTAGCACCTCGAGATCGATGGGTTGTTCCCTGTCGGTCGTGTATATCTGTACGCGCATTGTGGCGATCCCCCTCGCTTTTGTTCGGCTTCCCAGCTTAATACCAACATGATGCCACGAAGCGAAGCACCGCGCTTTCCCGGAAAACCAGTAGGACAACCAGGCCGAGCATCACGAGCACCTGCACAGCCCCCAAAGTAGCTGCTTGTTGACCGACTTTTAGGCGATGCTCTCTAACTCGGGCGGGGCAGGGAGTTATCGCGAGCGTAGGCTGTTAAAACTCTTTCGGTCGGGGCCGATGGGAGGTCTAGAAAACGTGCTCCAACCGTAGCCGAGAAGTCGTCGATCGCGCTGCGCAGCATGCTGGCTCGCATACGAACGCCAGACGAGCAGTCCTCGCTGGTGCCCTCTTCCGCCAAGTGAAGTAGGCACGGCATGACCGACGAAAGCTCGAAGCGTTCGTGGCCGCTGCGGAAGTAGTACGAGATCGGGAAGTGGACTAGGTCGGTTTGGACGGCTACTAGTTGCGAAGTCATATTGCCCAGCATCAGCTCAGCGGCAAGAGCGTCCATCTGCCGGATGCCTATCCCGCTCTCGGACTCAGCCTCGCGCACGAGGCTAATCTCGTGGGCTAGGGAGCGGTGGCGGGAAAAGGCCGGATAGAGCGAGACGACCCACGAGAGGCCGGCGGTTAGAAGTACGAGGCCTATTGCGGCTTCGAGCGGCACGAGCACCCTAAGCCAACCGCTCGCAGGTGCAATGTCCCCAAACCCTAAGGTGGTAAGCGTCACGAGCGAGAGGTAGAGCGCGTCGGTGAACCCGCCGCGGGTCGACGGGGTTAGCTCCGGGTCGAACGAAAACCCCTCTATCAGGTGCGGCCAGAGCACTAGCGACCAGCCGACCGCTAGAAGTACGACCCAACTCGCTATGACGGCGAGGAGCGCTACGGGCCCGCACAGCTCCCGCACCGTAGGATAGTGGGCGCTGATCCAACGGGAACCACGCCAGAGGGGGCGTGGGAGCGTCCGACTCAGCATGCCCTTACCGCTCGGATGAAACAGCGTGTCGAAGATATCGCGTAGCGCAGCGAAGATCAGTCCGATGCCAAGCAGCGAGAGGATCAGGGTCACTTGTCATTCCTTGCTGTGCTGCTCTTAGGCTTCATTCCTCTACCAGCTTACACAATGCCGAGAGGAGACGCAGTTCTATTGAGCCGGAGCTATATCGAGGGCGCTACATCCTTCTACTACTATCTTAAGGTACGGTTTTCTGTGAGCGCAAACTGGACACCGGAAGAAGAGTGTATCCTGCTCGTCGAAGGTAGAATTGCTGGGATCTAGGATTGTCGCCTAACAAGAACTCCGTCCACGGATTTATCGATCATCTATAGGACTACCATCATAGTATCCCCGAATTGTCATAGGGTCTCCGATCCGTCCCCTTTTCGGGCAGGGCATCTTCGCGGGCGTGCCGCGTGTCGCCCTCCGGCTCCCTCCTAGGAAAATCTTCAAGGTCAACGCCCTCCCTGAGCAGGGATATCGCCACGCCCTGTGGATACCACAAGCCACTTTCCGGGTTTCGCCAAACGGTCTCGCCTTTACGCTCCTTCGGCTTCCAGCCGGCGGCCTTAAGCTCCCGTTGCTCGGCCTCTAAACGTACCGGGACGGCCTCGGGTTCGTCCCCCCACTCTTCGACATCGCTCATGCCCATCCCTTCCCTTTATAGCCTTTCCGCTCGGCGCTCAACAGTCACCGTGAGAGCTCTCGTATGCACCTCTGAAGGCGCTGGTCCTCTTCAAGACCAACCGGCCTGCCTCCCATGACGTCCCCCCGACAACCGCAGACAGGCGTGCCGCTCCGAGCCTCGTTATCTCCTCCCGAGTCTGACGGACCTCATTCTGCCCCACGCAGGTTCCCTCACGCTTCCTCCGTTGGCATACCAGGCCCGAAAGCCTGTTCCTCAGCTTTTAAGGTGCCCAACGCCTCCTCCACGAGGCGAATGGAAGGATCGTCTTGCAGGTAGCCTCCGAGAATGAGTTTGCGCCCCAGCACCTCGGCAGGCAAGTCCCGAAGGTGAGGGTTATCCACTAATGCCCGTTCGAGGGCCTTAAGGACCGTGTCGAAATCGAGTTCATTTTTCATGTAGCCTTCCCTTTACTCCCTTGTGGCGCAGAGTTCCGGATCCCTCTTGCCCAGCATGAGGATGCGTAACCTCATGCCTGGCTTCTTCTTCTACACCCACCGCGCTCGCGTGTCATCTCCGCATACGACTTCTCGTTCACGTCGCGCCACCTCCAAATCCAGGCCTGTACGCGCAACCGTTATACTCGCAGTCTAGCTGGTGTTCGCGCCGGCCGTCTACCGGGTGGCCTTCACATCTGCCCGCCTCTCCTACAATCATACGGTCATAGTCTTGGCCACCATCGGCGCCGCCACGAGGCCGAGAGACGGAGCGTGTCAGACGGTGCACCTACGAAGAGTTAATGCGCGCGACAACCTAAACCACGATATTTTTAGCTCAAAGGAGAGTTTAGAAGATCGGATAACCTGCAACCTCCTAACGTTTTCGCCGAGAATACCGAGGCGAAAGCACGTCTTACTCGCTAGGCACGAGCACCGCTCTCCCAACGAGTTCGCCGCGCTCAAGCGCACTGAGGCCCGACTCGAACTGTTCTAGAGGGAGCGCTCGGTCGACTATGGTACGGACCACGCCACGCTCGACGAGGTTTACAGCTTCGTACAGCTCGTTGAGCGTCGCTCCGACGGAGCCCAAGACCTTCTGCTCCAAGACGACGAGTTGTATTGGGTGGATGGTGAAGCTGTCGGGAGAGTACCCGATAAAGACTAACCTCCCGCGTCGCCCGAGTGCGACCGACGCCTCCTTCATCGACTCTTCTGTGCCAACACACTCGAAAATTACGTCGGCACCCGCACCCTCGGTAATCTCGCGGATCTTCTCCGCAGTGGGCACCTCGGTGGCGTTGACCGCGAACTCAGCACCAAGTTCGCGTGCCTTATTCAGCTTGGCCACACTCCTACTAACGGCTATCGTGCGTGCGCCGATCGCACTGGCAAGCTGTATAAGGCCGAAACCTACGCCGCCTATACCATAGACTACGACCCACTCGTCAACCTTAGATTCGGCTAGCTTCGCGGCATGAACTGCAGTGGTGACGCCACACCCTATTGGTGCTGCCTCAACGTCCGAGATGCTAGAGGGGAGCGGTACGGCATTCCGAGCCGGTACGGTCATGTATTCGGCGTACCCTCCATCTGAGATAAATCCGTACTCGGCTCGAAGGTTGGGGCACAAGTGCTCATTACCGACGCGGCAGTAAGCGCACCTCAAACATCCCAGGTAATAGTAGACGACCACGCGCTCGCCAACCCGGTCTGGTGAGACGTCTTCGCCGACCGATTCGATACGGCCAACGACCTCGTGTCCCATCGTGACCGGTGCAACACCGAGGTCGAGTAGACCGCTCTTGAAGTGCAGTTCGGTGTGGCACATCCCGGACGCCGTCACCTGCACCAGGACCTCACCAGCCTCGGGCTTGCGCCTATCCCTCTCTTCCAGCCGGAACGGCTGCCCCGGCCCGTAGTACCTTACCGCCTTCATAAGCAACCATTGTACTAGGAAGGCACGCCGCCACGCCCAATCACCCATCATGCCCGAACCCGGCTGCGCATGCTCGCGGTAGCCCTGTTACCGCGTCGCCGTTAGTGGCTATCGAGGCTGTCGAGGAGACCTACGAGGTTTTACTAAGGTTTAGATTAACTCACACGCGCGAATTATACCCGTGGTTACACTCGAAACGGTTAGTCCGCTCTTGCTTTCAGCCGTGGACCTAGTAGGGTAGATAGGAAGGGGCTTGCCAAGGAGGCTACTATTGCCTCTACTCTAATCAGGAGTTCAGCGCATGTCTCAGTTATAAGTTCGCTTGCCCATTCTCTTTAGAGATCTCTCAATCCCCTCGCCTCTGCGATACAGTCTGCCTACGAACCCCACCTCGTGCACCCGCTCTGCCGCCGGAGCCTCGATAGTGACAGCGTTCTGCCTGAGAACTCGAACGGCCTCCTCCCACAACGCCTTCTCTTTAGCAGTCATTGCTGGCCTCTCCCTGCGAGAGGAAGCGGTGGCAAAGCGCGTTTGTTATTTCGCTCTCTAGTAAATTTCTCTCTCTTCTTATGCGGCTATACAACTTACTTCCTCCAGTTTGTAGTAATTCTGCACACACCACAAAGACTAAAAGGCGAAGAAAAATGCAACATCCGCCAGATGGAGGATTGTGTCTACCCAAAAGTATGATTAAGGACGTCGAGAGGGGACGGGTTGTCTATCATCACTATCCTCATAACTTATCAGCATGCACGAAGCACGTTGCTGCTCTGGGTCTGCTCGGATGACGCGGTGCAGATCGAGTACCGGCGTGGTACGTTGGTCCTACACAAGCATGTAGTGGATCTGCCCCCTATGATCCGTCTGATGGTTAACGAAGTGCATGACTAGAAGGTAGATGGAATTTCCATAGACCCTGCCCTCGTTGTTGATGTAGCGAATCGTCCCACCGAGGAACGTCTTATCCAGGCCGGCCGCAAATTCTTCTAAACGGCTGTCCTCAGCCTCCCACGTTCACCTAAGCTCCCCGAGGTCCCCGTAAAGGATCGCGTTCGGAGCGGTGGACAGAACCTCTTCGCCCTCGAAGCGCGCTAGCCAAGTGCAGTCGCCGAGCATAATCTGGCTGAGGGTGCCGTGGATGCTACCGAAGGAAGCTGGACGCGTCCTCTTGCGCTCGGATCCCCAAGGTGCAGGTAGGCATCGTAGAGGCGGCGGTCGGCAAAAGGGTTGTAACCTGCCAAGGTTCGAAAGGTTTGTACGAGCGCCTTCTGCCCGACTGCTACAGCGGCCGGCGGGCAGAAAGCTACCAACGATGTATGCTCCCAACTGGTTCTACAGCGGGCTGCCCCTACTTACCCGGTATCAGGAGTATCGGTTTCCTGCTCTATAATGTGGTTTTTAGTGCATAAAAGGTTGTTGGCCTCCTCGCCGAGAGCGGAGCTTCCCGAGATAGAGGACCGGCCAGCTAACCAGGTCGCGATCGCGATGCCGGTCGTAACGAGGTCGACCACGTTGTAGCGGTTCCAGGACTTATTGAGGAGCTTACCGTGGTCGGACTTGGCCCCTCCGGCGTCGAGGTTGGAATTTAGGGCGAGCTTGCCGAAGAGCCTCTACCAAAAGAGGCAGCGAGCCCGAGCTCAGGGGCGACCCAGGCGGCGGTGGTAAGTTTGGCCATCTTGACCCTCCTTTTAATTTTCACCCTCTCTACGTAGCGCAGCTAAGTACTCTGCCAACTTGCACAGCTAACCTAAGAGTCATAAAAGGCGGGAACTGTGAAAGCAATTACCGAAGCTACGGCTGGAGGTAAAAATAGGTCATACTGTGTAGTGAGTTGTGTGAAAAAGTGTAGAAACTATCTGGTTTTATTTACATCCTTTACCAAGACGGATCGTGCTTGCTTCAATCAGTGCAAGGCTTGAGCCGGTACAGGTCGTGTAAACCAGGCCCAACATAGTAGCGCCTGTACCCGCTGCATCTGAAGACTTTCTACGTTTGTCGGATGAAGGTGAAGTAGGTCGTCGTTACGTATTACCAAAAGAGCCTGGTGCCCGTCCATATGTGGGGAAAGGGAAAGGGGAAAGGAGGAGTAGGCACCAGGATGTTGTCTATATTCTATACGCACATATGTCCCTTTGTCAAGTACCATGGGCGCTGCATAGCGAAGGTGCTTGAGTGCTTAGGCCTCCCGGCTAGAGAACGTTCCGGCCCGTCAAGCCCCCAGCAAGTCGCTTACTAGCGCCGCCACAAAGTAATCCGCCACCTTCGTGCCTGCCTCTCCGTCCGTACTTGGGTACTTTTCGGTCAGGGCTGCCACCAACGCACGGCAGAAGGCCAAGATGTCTGAGACGGCACGAGGTCAGAGCGAGTTCTGGCGTCAGACCGAGTTCTTGCCGCTCTACCGACGTCACGAGGCAGCCTGCCAGGGGCATCTCGCATACTCTGCATGGGCTTCCCTTTCTAGGCTGATGTTCCACCGGTGTGCGCCAGCGTACATTTTGCGCCACGCTCCCACCCAGCGGGGGATACAACTTAGGAACTGCGAAATATCCGCAGGTAGAGCCGCACCACCATGAGCTGCACGAAGGTGAGCATGCCGCCAACCAGGATTACCGACGGCGGCACCGGTCGCGTCCACATAAACTCTATAATGAGCTCGGCCAGGATTAATAACCCCGTCGCTAGTGCCGCTGCGCTCGCCCCCCCGGTATACCAGCATGTAGCGCAGAACGTTGCGGTACACCCTACCCTCGAAGAGAAATACCACGAAGACCGCCGCAGACAGCACCGCCAACGGTCAGACGTTGTTTCAGAACTCCTCTGGCACAGCTCTATCGAACCGGATACACTAGGGTCACGAGCAGCGATTCCAGGACTATCAGTGCCTCTACGACCATCGCCGCCACGCGCCCCCGCCGCACACTCCCTAAGGAACCGCCCCTACTAAGCAAGGTTTATATCTTCCTCCTCTCGCCTTGAGGGGACTAAGCATAATCCGCCATTTGACAGCCATGAGGGAGGTTGCACTTACCTAGAGGGTCGGAGTTCCTTCTCTAGCCTCCCAGCCCGGGCCTTACGGCGGTTAGTCGCTAACGGCTTACTCTAGCCCGTTGACGGCGACCCTCCACCGAACTCCTCGCGCAGCTCGTCGGGTTCGAGGTCGTACCTACGGAGCAACCTGGCGTCGGTATCTGAGTCGAGGTCGAGCCTGTCAGGAAGCTCGTCCTCGGCTGAGTCCGCCGCTTCGGGGCCGCTGCGGCTGCGGATGCGGTCTACGACCGTAGTCTTTGGGATAACCACCATGTTCGGCTCCTTTCTTCGCTCGGGTCCGAATATTACCAGAGACGGCGGAGAAGTAGGCTGCGGGTTCGTG
>Ga0126307_10003549_pt1 | contig 10693 bp, 7 predicted proteins | sample Plot28_FD_89955 | JGI IMG/M metagenome (GOLD analysis project Ga0126307, IMG submission 89955) | Serpentine soil microbial communities from UC McLaughlin Reserve, CA, USA - Plot28 | ecosystem: Environmental > Terrestrial > Soil > Grasslands | place: USA: UC McLaughlin Reserve, Lake County...
CTCGGCGATCGCGGACACGTGGCCCGACGCCTCGAGCTCGCCGCCGAGGTCGCCGAAGCGCCACGCCGGCGCCAGGCCGTCGCCGCGGTTCGCGAGCACCCGCGCGGCGGCGACCGCGTCCGCGACCTCCCACGCGCGGCCGGAGCGCAAGACCAGGTCGTAGCCGCCGGCGAGGCCGACCTCGATGCCGAGCGGGCTGGCCTCGAGGCCGATGCCGCCGGCCGCGCCGACGCTGTCGTCCTCGAACCGCGTGACGAGGTAGGAGCCGTCGGAGCGCCGGGCGACCGCCCATTCGTTGCGCTGCCCGAACGAGATCCCGACGACCGTGAAGCGCGCGCGCCCGCCGCGGGTGCGGTCGTCGACGACGCACGGGCCGAGCCCGGCGGCCCGTGCGTCTGCCGGCCGGCAGACGTCGCGCGCGACCAGGCAGATCCCGAGGCGGACGGCGCCGGCCACCGCGCCGGGCAGCTCCGGCGCCGCCGCCCCGACCCCGGCGAGCACCGCCGACACCAGCGCGACCAGCCCCACGTACTCCAGCGAGGCCTGCCCGGCGTCCGGCGATGCGCGCATGTGACCCGTAGGCGACGCCCGCCGAACTTCGCCCCGCTGGCGTGAGAGTGCGCGCGGGGCGCCGCGCACGGCGCGCGCCGGTATGGCGTGCGGGCGCTAGAGCAGGCCCACGAGCGCCTCACCCGCGTCGCGGGCGGCGTCGAAGAGCGGCTCGGGGTAGATGCCGAGCGCGACCGTCAACAGCGCGCAGAGCACGGTCGCGAGGACGATCTCCGGCTGACGGCGGCGCTCGCCGAACGGCGCGTCGTCGCCGTCGCCGGCGTGAGCCGCGACTGCGCCGCGCTCGCGGCGCGCCGGGGTCGCCGCGCCGCCCGGCTCGTAGTCCGCCTCCGGCGATCCGCCGGCCATCACCGGCACCGGCCGCGCCGAGCGCACGGCGACGTCTGAGGGCGAGCGCATCCACACCGCGGCGATCACCCGCAGGTAGTACACGAGCGAGACGGCGGAGCCGAGGACGATCGCGACCGAGAGCCAGCCCCAGCCGTTGTCGACCGCGGCCTGGATCAGGAAGAACTTGCCGAAGAACCCGGCCGTCGCCGGGAAGCCCGCCAGCGCCAGCATCGCGATGGTCATCGGCCACGCCAGCCACGGCCGCGCCGCGCCCAGCCCGTACAGCGAGCGGATGTCGTCGCCGTAGTCGGTCTCGCGCTCGCGCGCCACGACCACGCCGAACGCCGCCAGGTTCATCAGCACGTAGATCGCGAGGTAGAAGACGGTCGCCTGCACGCCCAATCGGGTCGAGACGACCACGCCCACGAGCATGTATCCCGCCTGCGCCACCGACGAGTAGGCGAGCAGCCGCTTCAAGGAGGACTGGCCGATCGCGCCCACGTTGCCGACGACGATGGTCACGACCGCGAGCGCCGCCAGCGCCGGCGCCCACGTCCCCGCCGCCCCGATCAGCGCCACGTCGAACAACCGCAGCAGCACTCCGAACGCCGCCGCCTTGGTCGCCACCGCCATGAACGCCGTGACCGGCGTCGGGGCGCCCTCGTAGACGTCCGGCGTCCACTGGTGGAACGGCGCCACCGACGCCTTGAACGCCAGCCCGGTCACGATCAGCGCGATCGCGGTCAGGAACAGCACGTCGCCGCGCACGTCGGCCGCAGCGGCGGCGATGCCCTCGAAGTCGGTCGCCCCCGTCGCCCCGTACAGCAGTGCCAGCCCGTACACGAGCGTCGCCGAGCCGACCGAGCCGATGATCAGGTACTTCAGCCCCGACTCCAGCGAGTGCTCGCGGCGCACGCGCGTCGCGCACAGCACGTACAGCGGGATCGACAGGAGCTCGAAGCCGATGAAGATGACGACCAGGTTCAGCGCCGCCACCAGCACGACCATGCCCAGCACCGAGCACAGCAACAGCGCGTAGTACTCGCCCTCCCCCGCCTCGGACGCGGCCGAGGACCGCCACGACAGCAGCACGGCGATCCCGCCCCCCGCGCAGAAGATCGCCGTCAGGAACAGCGTCAGGTCGTCGATGGCCAGCGCGCGCTCGACGATCTCGACGTTCTCGCCCCACCGCCACACGGCCAGTCCCGCAGTGACCGCCAGGGCGACCAGCGTCAGCGCGGGAACCGCATGCCGCCGGATCCACGGCGCCCGCAGCAGCCCCACGAGGAGCACGACGCACGCGCCCGCCGTCAGCGCCACCACCGGCGACAGCGCCGCCCAGTCGATGTGCGGGGCCTTCAGCTCGCTCACGGCTCCGCCTCCACGGCCGGGCGCACGGCCGCCTTCACCGCGGGCTCGGAGTTCTCGAGCGCCTGTTGCGGATACAGCGCGAAGGCCAGCACCGCCAGCACGAGCGGCACGATCACGACCCCGTCGCGCCACGACAGGTCGAACGACCGCACCCCCGCGCCCTCTCGGTTGTGCATCGCCCGGATGAACATCCGCAGCGCGTAGACCGAGGCCAGGATCACACCCGTCGACGCGATGAAGGCGATCACCATCTCGTGGTTGAACGCCCCCAGCAGGATCAGGAACTCACCCATGAAGTTCGCCGACCCGGGGATGGCGAGGGTCGCCAGCGTGACGATGAGGAACAGCGACGCCAGCACCGGCGCGCGGAAGGCGATCCCGCCCATGTGCCGGATGTCGACCGACCCGCCGGCGCGCTCGGACAGCAGCGCGATCACGAGGAACAGCGGCGCCACGACCAGCCCGTGGTTGACCGCCTGCAGCAGCGCTCCCTGCGCCCCCTGCCCGGCCGGCGTCAGCGCGAAGATGCCCAGCGTGATGAAGCCGAGCTGGGCCAGCGACGAATAGCCCATGATCAGCCGGGTGTTCGTCTGCGTGAACGCCTGGACCGAGCCGTAGAGGATCGAGCACAGCGCGAGCACGAGCAGGATCAGGTTCCAGTCCGCCGCCGCGTCCGGGAACAGCGGCAGCGCGATCTTCAGGAAGCCGTAGGCCGCGACCTTCGACACCACCCCGGAGAACACGGCCAGGGCGGGCAGCGGCATCGTCCCGTAGGCCGCCGGCATCCAGCCGTGGAACGGGAAGGCCGGCATCTTGATGAGGAAGGCCAGCGCGAACGCCGCGAACAGGAGCTTCTGCGTGCCCTCGCCGAGCGACCGCTGGGTGAGCACCGAGAGCTCGAACGTGAGGTCGGTCCCGCGTGAGGCGAGCACCGCCGTCGCCACCGCCGCCGCCAGCATGAGCAGCGACCCGACGAGCGTGTAGACGACCATCTTCACCGCCGCCGCCACCCGCTCGGGCCCGCCCCATTGGCCGACGAGGAAGTAGAACGGCACGAGCATCAGGTCGAAGAACAGGACGAACACGGCGAGGTCCTGCGCCAGGAACGCGCCGAGCACCGCGCTCTCCGCGATCCCGAAGTGCACCGTGAACAGCGACGCCCGCAGCGGCGGCCGCAGCACGAGCCACAGGGCCGACGCGGCGAACAGCAGCGCCGTCAGCGCGACCAGCCACAGGTTCAGCCCGTCGACGCCGAGCTTGTAGACGATGCCGAGTTGCTCGACCCACTGGTCGCGCGTCACGTAGTCGAGCCCCTCGCGCCCCGGCGAGAAGTCGAACAGCATGATGACCGCGTAGCACAGGGGCACCAGCGCGCCGACCAGCGCGAACACCGGCGCCGCCCGCCGCGGCGCCAGCGCGCCGAGCAGCGCCAGCGCCAGTGGCCAGAAGATGAGGATCGAGAGGTGGATCGTCATGCCGAGATCAGGAAGTAGGCGCTGAGCCCCGTGAGCCCGACCAGCAGCAGCGCGGCGTAGTAGCGCACGTAACCCGACTGCGCGCGGCGCACCGCGGCGCCGGCGCCGCGCACCAGCCCCGACGTGCCGCCCACGAGCAGCCCGTTGACGACCGCGCGCTCGAACACGTTGCGGGCGAAGCGCCCGGTCATTGCCCCCGGCCGCACGAACACCGCGTCGATCAGCTCGTCGAAGTACCACTTGTTGACGAACAGCCGGTGCAGCGGCGCCAACCGCGCGCGCAGCGCCCGTGGGCGCTCCGGCTGCTTCACCCACAGCGTGTAGGCGATGAAGATGCCCAGCACGCCCAGCGCCGCGCCGACCACCAACCCGACCCACACGAGCGTCGCGGACGGCTCGAGCTCCTCGTACAGGCGCGAGTCCTCGAACGACGGCGCGAGGAACTCGTGCAGCACGTCGGTGACGCGCGGGATCTGCGGGATGCCGCCGACGACGGCGAGCACGGCCAGCACGCCCATCGCCGCCTTCATCGGCAGCGCCCGCTCGGCGATGTGATGCTCGGGGCCGGGGAAGCCGACGTCGGTGTCCTCGACCTCGCCCGTCGCCGGGTTCGCGGGGTGCTCCGCGTGGAAGAGGTGCCCGTCCTCGAGCGCGCGGGCCTCGGGCACCGGCTCGCCGTAGAACGCGCGGAAGATCATCCGGAACGTGTAGATCGCGGTCAGCAGCGCGCCGACGTAGCCGAGCACGCCGAGCACGACGTGCCAGTCCTCGCGCGCGAACAGCAGCGCGAGGATCTCGTCCTTGGAGAAGAAGCCGCTGAACGGCGGGATGCCGGACAGCGGGAGGCCGCCGATGACCATCGCCGCGAACGTGAACGGCATCGCGCGGCGGAAGCCGCCCATCCGGTCGAGGTCCTGGACGCCCGCCATCGCCGCGATCACCGAGCCGGCGGCCATGAACAGCAGCGCCTTGAAGAAGGCGTGGGTCATCAGGTGGAACAGGCCGGCGGCGTAGGCCGCCGACGACACGGCCATGACCATGTAGCCGATCTGCGACATGGTCGAGTAGGCGATGACGCGCTTGAGGTCCGTGACGACAAGGCCGATCGTCGCCGCGATCAGCAGCGTCAGGCAGCCGATGATCGCGCCGACGTCGGCCGCCGCCGGCGCCTGCTCGAACAGCGGGTGCATGCGCGCGATCAGGTAGACGCCCGCGGTCACCATGGTCGCGGCGTGGATGAGCGCGCTGACCGGCGTCGGGCCCTCCATGGCGTCCGGCAGCCACGTGTGCAGCGGGACCTGCGCCGACTTCGCGAACGCGCCGACGAGCAGCAGGATGCAGCCGGCCACCAGATCGCCGTCGTTGCGGCCGAACGCCTCGCCCACCGCCTCGAACGTCTTCAGGAAGTCGAGCGAGTGGGTGCCGCGGAAGATGAAGTACGTGCCGAGCACGAGCCCGACGTCGCCGACCACGTTGATGACGAACGCCTTGATGCCGGCGCGCGTGGCCGTCCTGCGGCGGTACCAGAACGAGATCAGCAGGTAGGACGCGGCGCCGACGAACGCCCACCCGACGATCAGCACGAGGAAGTTGCCCGCCAGGACGAGCAGCAGCATGCTGAACACGAAGTAGTTCAGGTACGCGAAGAAGCGCGTGTAGCCTCGGTCGCCCCCCATGTAGGCGACCGAGTAGAGGTGGATGAGCGTCGAGACGCCGGAGACCACGAGCGCCATGAACACGCTCAGCGGGTCGACGAGGATCGACAGCTGCGCGTCGACGCCGGCCGTGCTCGCGTAGTCCCAGGCCACGGAGACGACGCGCCGCTCGTCGAGCTCGACCAGGGCACCGAGCGCCGCGAGGAACGACACGAAGATGGCCAGAGTCCCGATGACGCCGTGCGCCCGCGCGGGCAGCAGCCGCCAGGTCAGCGCGATCACGACGCAGCCGGCCAGCGGCGCCAGCAGCACGATCCAGGCGTAGGCCTGCAGGCTCACCCTTGCAGCTCTCTGAGCTCGTCGACGTCGATCGGCAGCCGCCGCCGGAAGATGGCCACGATCAGGCCGAGGCCGACCGCCACCTCGCACGCCGCGACGACCATCACGATCAGCGCGAAGACCTGGCCGTCAGCGTTCCCGTGCGCGCGCGCGAAGGCGACGAGCGCCAGGTTCGCCGCGTTGAGCATGAGCTCGAGGCAGAGCAGGATGACGAGCGGGTTGCGCCGCACGAGGATGCCGCCGGCGCCCGCGGAGAAGATCAGAGCGGAGGCGACGAGGTACCAGGTGAGGTTCACGGCCCGCTACCTCCGCGGCGGCCCGCCGGCCTCGAGCATCGTCTCCGGCGGCGCGTCGGTCAGCGTGCCGTGGCGGCCGCGCATGACGTCGGCGACCGAGACCTCGCGCGGGTCCTCCAGGCCGGAGCGCCGGCGCGCGAGGATGACGGCGCCGACCGCGGCGACCAGCAGCAGGATCGACGCGATCTCGAACGCGATCAGGAACTTCGTCAGGAACAGCCCGCCGATCTGCGACGGCGACCCGAACCCGGGCTCGTACGGCGCGCCCTCGGACTCCAGGGCCGACAGGCCGCTGCCGACGAGCGCGATCGTCAGCTCGGCGAACAGCACCCCCGCGAAAAGCGCCGAGAGGACCTTCAGCCCAGGCCCCGCCGGCCCGGCCAGCGGCCGGTCCCCGCCGCCGATGTAGGCGACGACGAACACGTAGAGCACCATCACCGCGCCGGCGTAGACGATCACCTGCGCGGCGGCCACGAACTCGGCGCGCAGCAGCAGGAAGAGCGCCGCGAGCGCGATCAGGTGGCAGACGAGCGAGAGGACCGAGTGGAAGGCGTTGCGCAGCAGCACGGTCCCCAGCGCCCCCGCCACGGCCCCGATCGCGGCGATGAAGAAGATGACCTCCGCCATGCGGCGCGCAGGCTACTCGCCCTCTGTCCGCAGCGGGGTGCGGGCCAGCGGCTCGGCGAGCAGCATCTCCTTGGTGAAGATGAGGTCGGACCGGTTGTAGTCGGCCATCTCGTAGTCGTGGCCCATGGTGATCGCGTCGAACGGGCACGCGATCTCGCAGTAGCCGCAGAAGATGCAGCGCGAGAGGTTGATCTCGTAGACCGCGGCGTAGCGCTCCCCGGCGCTCACCCGGTTCTCGGGCGTGTTCTCGGCGGCAACGACGCGGATGCAGTCCGCCGGGCACGCCGCCGCGCACAGCGAGCAGCCGACGCACTTCTCGAGCCCCGTGTCCTCGAAGCGATGGAGCTTGTGGCGGCCGCGGAAGCGCGGGTAGACCGGCGTCTTCTCCTCCGGGTACTGGATCGTCAGCGGGCCCTCGACGTAGCGGCTCATCGTCATCTTCAGGCCCTTCAGCGTCGCGGCGAAGGCGCGGTACGCGCCGGCAGCGGCGCCCGTGCGCGGGCCGCGCACGACCTCGACGACGTCTCCGGGGTCGTAGGGACTCACGTGGCCACCACCAGGATCGCTGTGACGAGGGCGTTGAGCGTCGCGAGCGGGAGGAAGACCTTCCACCCGAGCCCCATCAGCTGGTCGTAGCGCAGCCGGGGCAGCGTCGCGCGGACCCAGATGAAGAAGAAGACGAACGCGAGCATCTTCACGATGACCACGATCGGGTCCAGCCACGTCGGCGCGCTCGCCCAGAACGGGATGTTCCACCCGCCGAGGAACAGCGTCACCGCGATGCCGGAGACGACGACGACGTTGACGTACTCGGCCGCGAAGAACGCGGCGAAGCGCCCGCCGCCGTACTCGGTGTTGTAGCCGCCGACCAGCTCCGCGTCGGCCTCGGCGAGGTCGAACGGCGGGCGGTTGGTCTCGGCGAACCCGGCGACGGTGAAGATCACGAAGCCGACGAACTGCGGGATGAACAGCCACAGGTGCTCGGCCTGGTAAGCGGCGATCTCGGTCAGCGACAGCGAGCCGACCATCATCACCACGCCGACGATCGCGAGCCCCTGCGCCACCTCGTAGGAGATGAGCTGCGCCGCGGCGCGCATCGCGCCCAGGAACGAGTACTTCGAGCCAGAGGCCCAGCCCCCGAGCATCAGCCCGTAGAAGGCGATGCCGCCGAACGCGAAGGCGTAGAGGATCCCGATCGAAGGGTCGATGCCGTAGAGGCCGACCTGCGTCCCGAAGATGTCGACGACGTTCGAGAACGGGATGATCGCCATCGTCGCGACGGCGGTCATCATCGAGATCGCCGGCGCGAGCGTGAACAGCCACCCGGTCGACGTCCGCGGGCGGAACTGCTGCTTGAAGACCAACTTCCCGATGTCCGCGATCGGCTGCATGATCCCGAACAGGCCGACGCGGTTGGGGCCGTAGCGGTGCTGGAAGCGCCCGAGGAGCTTGCGCTCGGCGAGCAGCACGATCGGCACGAGCTGGAAGACCACGGCGAAGATCACGAGCGCCTTGAGCAGCTGGACCCACCAGGACTCGTAGAACCCGACCTCGGCGACGGTGATCACGACGGCTCCCCCTGCACGGGCGCCGACTGCGGCATCTCGCTGCGGCCTTCGGCCGCGGGCGTGACCTGCACGGGCACCGGGCCGGGCTCGGGCTCCGCCGGGCCGCCGACGCGGCGCAGCTGCACCAGCGGCTCGGTCAGCGCGTTCGCCGGGCTCTCGTGCGTGCCCTCGGCGAGGAACACGGACCCGTCGGGGATCGCGGCCCGCAGCTTGACGGCGCCCTGGACGCGAGTCCCGTTCGCGGCGACCTCGACCCGGTCGCCCTCGCCGATGCCCAGCCGCTGCGCGTCGCCGGGCGCGAGCTCGACGACCTGGCGCGGGCGCAGGAAGTGCAGCGCCGGCGAGGCGTCGACCTCCTTGGACGCCCACAGCGTGCGGAACGTCCCGAGCCGCAGCGCCCCGTCGGCCTCCGGCGCGGCGTCGGGCACGCTGAGGCGCGCGAGCGACCACGGCCGGCTCCAGCGGCCGGGCTCGTAGCGCTCGGGCCAGCGCAGGCCGCGCCCGCCGATGTCGTCAAGCGTCAGCCCCGCGTAGAACGGCACCGCCTCGAACAGCCGCTTGGACCCCATCGCCCCGCTGAGCAGCTGCATGTCCGCGCCGGCCAGCCGTGCGACGTCGGCGATCACCTGCCACAGCGGCCGCACGCCCGAGCCCGGCGTGCCCGAGCGCCCGCGCGGGCGCCCGATCCCCGGGCGCAGGCGCTGGAGGCGGCCGTCGGGGTGCACCACCGTGCCCTCCTTCTCGGCGTATGCCTCGGCCGGGAAGACGACGTCGGCGTGCTCGCGGACCGTGTCGGTGAGCACGGACTCCGTGGCGATCACCGTCTGCGCGGCACCGAGCGCGCTCTCCCACAGCGCGCGGTCGGGGAAGGTCCGCAGCGGGTCCGCGTGGTGCAGCCACACGGTGCTCAGCTCGCCGCGGGCGAGCGCGGCGGCGATCCCCGGCGCGTCCGTCCCGGCGGCCGGCGGGGCGCCGATGCCCGGCCCGTGGGTCGGCGCGAAGCCGGCCTCGCGCAGGCCGCGCCCGTTCGGTGAGGAGGGGATCTCGAGCAGCCCGGCGCCGTCGCGGCCCGCGAGCTCCAGCCGCGTCGCCAGGTTGAGCAGCGCCCGCGCGCCCTGCAGCGTCAGCGCGCGCTCGCCGTAGACGATCACGAGGTCCTCGCCCGCGCCCTGCACCAGCTCGAGCAGCGCGCGCACCGAGCCCGCGTCCGTGCCGGCGGCCCCCGCCGCGCGATCGAGCTCGCCGCTGCCCGCGAGCGCCGCGTCGAGCGCGACGAGCAGCGCCTCGGTCGCGCCGGGCGCCGTGCGCACGATCGCCCTGGCGCTCGGGTCGAGCGCGGTCGGGCGCGCGCTGGCCACGGCGAGCTGCACGCCGCGGCGGCGGACGCCCTTGCGGATGCGCAGGTCGAGCACCGGCGCGTCGTCGACCGGATCGCACTCCAGCACCAGCACGGCATGCGCGAACTCGAGGTCGCTGACCGACGCCTGCAGCGCCGGGTCGGCCAGCGCGCGGACCAGGTCGCCGGCCAGCTCGCCGCCGGGCCGCGCCGCCAGGTGGGGCGAGCCGAGGCCGTCGCGGAAGAGCTCCTGCAGGAGGAACGCCTCCTCGTTGGTCGTCTCGCCCCCGGCGATGGCGGCGGAGCGCGCGCCCGCCTTTCCGAGCGCCGTCGCGGCGGCGCCGAGCGCCTTCTCCCACGACGCCGGCCGCAGCTCCGTGCCCTCGCGCACGAGCGGCTCGACGATGCGCTCGTCGCCGTGGACGTGCTGGTAGGCGAAGCGCCCCTTGTCGCAGAGCCAGCCGTCGTCGACCTCGGGGTGGTCGCGCGCGAGCACGCGCATGACCCGGTCGTCGCGCACGGTCAGCGTCACGTTGCACTGGGCCGGGCACATCGTGCACACCGTCCCGGCGCCCTCGATGTCCCACGGCCGCGCGCGGAAGCGGTAGGTGCGCGAGGTGAGCGCGCCCACGGGGCAGAGCTCGATGATGTTGCCGGCGAACGGCGCGACGTACGGGTGCCCGTCGAACGTGCCGACGTAGGAGTGCGCCCCGCGCTCGAGCAGGATCAGCTGGTAGTCCTCGGCGATCTCCTGCGAGAAGCGCACGCAGCGGTAGCAGAGGATGCACCGCTCGCGGTCGATGGCGACCAGCGGCGAGAGCTCGAGCGGCTTGACGAAGTGGCGCTTGGGCTCGATGAACCGCGACGTGCCGGGGCCCCAGCCGTAGGTGATGTCCTGGAGCGGGCACTCGCCGCCCTTGTCGCACACGGGGCAGTCGAGCGGGTGGTTGATGAGCAGGAACTCGACCACCGCGCGCTGCGCCTCGTGCACGCGCTCGGTCTGCGTGTGGACGACCATGCCGTCCTTGACCGCCGTTGAACAGGCGGTCTGCAGCTTCGGGATGCCCTCGATCTCGACGAGGCACATGCGGCACGCGCCGACCGGCTGGCCGAGCTTGGGCTCGTA